>BNJV01002636.1_pt1 | contig 186921 bp, 219 predicted proteins | sample 8540591 | NCBI WGS metagenome assembly BNJV01 (sample SAMD00202457, study PRJDB9452) | human saliva metagenome | host: Homo sapiens | reverse complement strand
ACATTCTACATTGCTTGTTTCCAACCAACCTTCAGTAGCGACAAACCCTGCCTTGGCATCAATACCCACGACAATCTTATCGGCACCAAATTCCTCTAAAGCTGCTCGAACGAAGTCAGGATTTTTAACGGCCATTGAACCGATAATGATACGGTCGATGCCAACTTCCAAATAGTCACGAATCTGCTCCAAGGTACGGATACCGCCACCAACTTCGATGCCAAGTCCAGAAACCTTCTTGACCTCTGCAATCAAGTCACGGTTAGTGGCACGACCATCAAGGGCACCGTCCAAGTCGACGACATGAATAAATTGAATGCCCGCATCCTTAAAGATCTTTGCCTGCTCAATAACATCTGGATTGACAACGGTTTGTTGGTTAAAATCTCCCTTAAAGAGACGAACAGCCTGTCCATCCTTAATATCAATTGCTGGTAGAATTTGCATCTCCCCTACCATCCTTTCTAACTAAAAAGTCTTTGTTCTCACTAGCTTCTAGGCTTTACATAACCCTGCAAACTTTTCAAGAATACCTAAGCCAATATCCCCTGATTTTTCAGGATGAAATTGGGCCCCATAAACATTGTCTTTATGAATCATGGCTGGTACCTCAATACTATAATCTGCGGTAACATCAATGTATTGACTAGGGACATCTGTGAAATAACTGTGAACGAAGTAGACGGCTTGGCCATCTAAACCATCTGTCAAAGGGCTGGCTTGCTTATCAGCCAAATCATTCCACCCCATATGTGGGACAGGTTGCTCCTTGCTGGCTGGAATAGGACAGCAGACACCTGGAATAAAGCCAAGACCATCTGTTTCTTCATGTTCTAGCCCTTTTTCTGTTAAAATCTGCATGCCTAAACAAATTCCCAAAAGGGGAACTCCCTGTGCGACTGCCTCTTTGATAACAGCTACCAAGCCTCTTCGCTCCAACTCTGCCATAGCCGTTGGATAAGCACCTACACCAGGTAAAATCAACCCATCTGCAGCTAGGATTTTTTCTTTATCGGCAGACAGTTCTGCAGTCACTCCGATTTTTTCAAGGGCACGCAGAACATTTGCGGTATTCCCCGCATCGTAATCAATGACGATAATCATAGCATCCCCTTTGTCGAGTTTACGCCGTGAATGTCAGGATTGACTGTGATTGCCTCACGCAAGGCACGTCCTGTTGCCTTGAAAAGACTTTCTGACTTGTGGTGATTGTTTTTTCCGTGGAGAATCTTGAGGTGAAGATTCATTTGAACATTGAAAGCCAAGGCTTGGAAAAATTCTTCTACCAATTCTGTGTCAAAATTACCCAATTTTGGATTATCAAAACTAGCATCAAAGACCAAGAAACTACGTCCAGACAAATCTAAACTCGCCATTCCGAGGGTTTCATCCATAGGTACAAAAGCCGTTCCATAACGGTTGATTCCTGCTTTATCGCCCAAGGCCTCTTTAAGAGCTTGACCAAGGACAATACCGACATCTTCAACAGTGTGGTGACTATCAACCCAAAGGTCACCATCAGCCTTAACCACCAAAGACATACGACCATGGCGGGCAAACAGGGTCAACATGTGGTCAAAAAATCCGACACCTGTTTGAATATCTACTGGTTCTTGAGCATCCAAGTTAAGACTTAACTTAATTTTGGTTTCAAAGGTATTACGTTCAATTTCTGCTAGTCTCATAACTTCTTCCTCTACTCTCTCAATTATTGTCGTTTCTGACTTCAATTGCCTTGGCGTGGGCCTGCAAACCTTCCGCATAAGCCAAGGTTGTGATATCGTGCTGAGCTTTATTGACTGCTGCCTTATCGTATTGCGTATATTGGATACGTTTGACAAAATCGTGCACGCCTAAAGCTGATGAAAAGCGACTGGTTGCTGTCGTTGGAAGAACGTGGTTGGCACCTGCATAGTAGTCACCAATTGGTTCGCTAGTAAAGTGACCAAGAAAGACGGAACCAGCATTGTCCACTTTTTCCAAGTAATCATAAGCATTGTCCATAGCAATTTCCAAATGTTCTGGCGCAACCAAGTTCATGAGTTCGAACATGGCATCTGTATCATTAGCAATAATAATACGGCCGTTATTTTCGACAGATGGACGAGCAATCGCCTCACGTGGCAAAAGCTTGAGTTGACGTTCAATCTCACTTTCAACCGCATCAGCCAAGGCTTCAGAATCTGTGACCAAAATGGCGCGTGCACGTGTGTCGTGCTCTGCTTGAGACAAGAGGTCAGCTGCCACATATGTTGGATTGGCACTACTATCAGCAATGACACCAATTTCTGATGGTCCTGCAATCATATCAATACCGACAATACCGTAAACTTGTTTCTTGGCAGTCGCCACGAAAATATTACCAGGACCTGTAATCTTGTCCACCTTTGGAATCGTTTCTGTACCAAAGGCTAAGGCCGCAACCCCTTGAGCCCCGCCAACTTGGTAAATGCTATCCACACCAGCCAATTTTGCAGCTACCAGAATCGCAGGAACAAAGTGTTCTTGAGGCGGCGTAATCATAATAATCTCTTTAACCCCAGCAATTTTAGCAGGAATAACATTCATAAGAACTGATGACGGATAAGCCGCAGTTCCTCCAGGCACATAAACACCCACACGATTGATAGGACGAATCAATTGACCACGAATAACACCCTCACTTGGTTGGTCCTCAAAACCAGTCTCCAACTGATGTTTGTGATAAGATTCAATGTTTTCTTTAGCATTAACTAGGGCTTGGTAAACCTCTGGATCAATCTCTTTAAAGGCTTGATCAATCAGGTCCTGTCCAACTTCAAAATCAGTCAAGTCAACCTTATCAAATTTAGCTGAATAGTCACGAAGGGCCTCGTCTCCACGTTTTTTGACGTCCTCAATGATAGCCTGAACAGTGCTTTCAACGTCTCTATTTTCTTTTGACAGTTCCAATTGCTCCTGATAAAGAAGCTCCGCAATTTCTTTATTTGTTCCAGTTAATCGTTTCATTCGAACGGTACCTCCTCGTTCCCTACAAGTGATTCAATCTTACAAATGAATGGTAGAACTTCCTTGTTATTTTTCAAAGAAGCCTTATTAACAATCATTCGTGCTGAAATCCTGCAAATATCTTCATAAACTTTAAGCCATTAGCAACAAGGGTATTCCCTGTTTCCACAATATCGACAATGGCATCTGCTAGACCAATGACAGGGGCAATCTCAACGCTCCCTTGAATCGAAATAATCTCGACATCCTCACCTTTTTGATTAAAATAGTCCGTCGCAATAGTTGGATACTTGGTAGCAATACGTTTACGCTTATGGTCATCAGGGTTATAGTCTTCTGTTGATGCTACGGAGAATTTACAAAGGCCAAAATTAAGGTCTAACATTTCCAAATAGCCTGTCGGATGTTCAACCAAAACATCCTTCCCGACAATCCCAATATCTGCGACACCATGTCGGACATAGGTGGTCACATCTGGAGCCTTGACCAATAGAAAACGGAAACGTTTGTCAGGACTTTCGAAAATCAAATTACGGCCCTTATCAGCCATGAAAGACATGTCAAAGCCAGCTTTCTCTAGTAATTTAACCGTATCTTTCTCAATACGTCCCTTGGTCAAGGCAATTGTGATTTGATTGCTAGTCATCCAAGTCACCTCCAAATTCCACATCATCATGCACTGCTTGATAGACCGAATCGACATCAATCGCCCAACCAACAGCTGTTAACTCGGTAGCACCAAAGCGTTCAAATAGTTTATCGTAGCGGCCACCTGATACAAAGGCATCTGGCACCTTATCACCAAAGACCTTAAACATCATGCCTGTGTAGTAAGGCACTGCTGGCAATTGAGCCAAATCAAGCGTCGTCTCTGGGAGACTATCTGCTAGGCGATTGGTTAAGACTTCCAAACTATCCAAGGCCGTCAAAAAGGCTTCACTGTCTGTCAACTGTCTAGCCTTGGTCAAAACAGCCTTTGTCTCACCAAAGAGGAAAGGCAACTGCTCCAAGACCTTGTCATATTGACTTGGATTTTCTTTGGTGAATTCCTTGAGCCCTGTGATTGACTTATCACGGATATAGGCCGCTAACTCTGCTTCTTTTACAGCTGGAAGGTCTAATTCTTCAAAAATGAGTTGCAAGAGGCGAGCATGTGAAAACTCAAACTTGTAATTTTTGACACCGGCAGCATCCAGAGCCTCTTTAGCAGAGATCACAGCTTCTTCCATGGCCTGGTGAACGGGAAATCCTATAATTTCAATACCAGCCTGCGTATGCTCATTTGAGAGGCCACGCATCTCCTCATTGTAGTTAAAGACTTTTCCAGAATAAGAAAATTTAATCGGTGTATGAACTTGTGTCGAAGCAATCACGCGTCCAATTTGGCTGGTAATATCAGGACGTAAACTAACAAGATCTCCATTTTTATCAAAGAAATTGTAGTTACCATTGTCCACAAGATCGCTAAAGACTTCGAAATGCTCCAAGGTTGGTGTCTCAATTCGAAGGAAACCCTTTGTCATCAACAAGTCACAGATACGATGCTCAATCTGATACATGGTACGGGCACGTTTGAAAAGTTTATCGTGCATTCCTAAGGCTAATGTCGTTTTTTTCATGCTTGTAACTCCTGTATTGTCATTAGTACGCGCTCCATCTCATCCTGAGTTCCAATCGAGATGCGTAGTCTGTCTGAAATACGCTCCACTTTTGGAAAATAACGGACATAAATTTTCTTACTTTGGAGGTAGTCAAACAATTGGCCTGCAGTCACTCCGTATGGTTTCACCAAAATAAAATTAGTTTTTGAAGGAAGGACATCAAAACCAATCGCCTGTAATTCTTGGCTAAACCAGTCACGTGTTGCTATAATCTTTGCGCAAGTGTCCACATAGTAGTTCCAAGACTTAACCGCTGCAGTCCCCAAGGCTTCAGAAATGCTATCCACATTATAGGGATTAACAGAATTCTTAACAGCATTAATCACAGCCATTAGTTTTGGACTTCCTATGCCGTATCCGACACGCAAACCAGCAAGAGAGGCATCCTTAGAAAAAGTCCTAGTGATAAACACATTATCATACTTTTCTAGGAGTGGTAAGGCTGTCTCCCCACCAAAGTTAATATAGGCTTCGTCAATAATCACGACGACAGACTGGTTGGCCTTTACAATCTCCTCAATTTGATCTAAAGGTTTATAAATTCCTGTTGGAGCGTTCGGATTAGTAAGGACAATCCCACCATTTTCGACCAGATAATCTTGAGTATCAATCTCAAATGAAGAACTCAAAGGCACTTCTCGAAAAGGGATTCGGTACAAATCTGCCCATACCTTGTAAAAGCCATAAGTCAAATCAGGAAATATGATTTCTTCCTCACTGTTAAAGAAAGCTAGAAAAGCCATTGACAGGATATCGTCTGAGCCATTTCCGATAATTAATTGATTGGCAGGCACACCCAACTGATCAGACAAAGCCTGACGCAAAGCCGCTTGATCCAAAGTCGAGTACTTACGTAACTGATGGGCATCAAAGGATGCTAAAGCTTGATGGACTGCTGGACTTGGTCCATAGGCATTTTCATTAGTATTCAACTTAATGATATTTTTCTCAGTGGGCTGACTGCCCGCTACATAGGGTTCAATCTTTCGTAATCCTTTGATTTCCATAGTTTATCCTTTCTCTTTAACTCTGACCATGCGCACTTCAAGCTACAACTTCAAAAAGCAATGTATCAAAAAACGCCCTCGCAAAAATAACTTTTGCAAGGACGTTGGCACGTGGTTCCACCTTAATTCGAACAGGAGTCGCCCCCTCTTCCTCATGAAGTCACAAGGTATCTCTTGTAACTCCTGGTCTCTAACGGAACCACCCGTCGTACACTACTGTCATTCAGAGTTCGCATACGCTCTCAAGAATGTGTCGTCTTTGATCTCATGCGTTCTCAGCTTCCCGCACTCTCTGTGAAACGATCTAACTTTTTCTATCAACGATTTAGATTTGAAATTATTCTACATGAAAATTCAAAACAATGCAAGCCTTTTTTGCATATTTTTATAAAAAATAAAATATAATTGTATATTTAATAGCTGAAAACGACTGTTTTTAAAACTTTCCTAATTGGTTACAAATTTGAGGTGATATTATTCCGTGGATGATTTCAGTAATCCATGCAGTTTCAGACGCTTCCATCACTACGAAAGGTCTCCTTTTATCTATATTCCTATCACAGAAATCAAACTCCCTTATTTTTTATGAAAATCTCTTCAGCCCATTTCGTGAGTCAAAATAATAACTTCATTTATAAGTTGTATATTTATCCTAAATAAATTTTCAAGGCAAGACAAAAAGCCTGGAGCAGTACTCCAAGCTCTTATTTTTAAGCTAGTTTTCTAGGCCTGATAAAACCAATTATCAAGCTCAAGCAAAGTAGTCCTGCAGCGACATACCAATAGGGCATATCCACGCTAGTCGTGCGGCCTGACACTTCAACAATTCCCTTAACCAGACAGGCACTTGCTACAACTGCGATTGCTGAATTTAATAAGAGTTTCGAAGCACGATTTCTCACCCAAGACATTCCCAGTCCCGTAAGTAGATAGATAATTGCTCCAACCAATGGTGCAAAGAACATCATGCGCATAAACATGGATGATTCACCATAAGAAAAGCGTTCATAGACAAAGGTAAAGACCAAGCTAAAAATAGTTAAACCAATGTAGGTGAAAAAGTGCTTGCTGGCTGATTTTTTAGTAACCGATGTAAACAATATCGCTCACCGCCCTTTCTGAGATTTTGTTTCCGTTTGTGGTTGGCTTATTAATGACTTGACCATTGAAATACATGGTTGATGAGCCACCACCGTCAAGGTTATAGGCTGTCGTCACGCCATAAGATTTCATCAATTCTGCCATTTCATACAGAGTCAACCCTGACGACTCACTGGTACGACCATCCGAGACAATGACAATATAGTGCACACTACCATCACTTTCTTCGATAACTCCGATGGCTGTACGTGGATTGTCAGCCATGGCTTGACCGACCTCCTCATTTTCTGAGACAGCTACCTTACCATTTTCAACCAAGGTTGGACCAAAGGCAAAGGTATTAACCACACCTGAATCGACCAGTTTTTGAGCCGTTGTATCGCTCTCCTTAAAGGTCTTGAAGCTACCGTCTGAGTAAACCGCTAGATCCTCATAGTCACTGTTTCGATCCGTATCACGATAGACTTGGCCATTTTTAATCACATAGCCTGACTGGTTAGCCCCATAATAGTCACCATTGATGGCAAAAATAGCATTATTTTGTTGGGCAATACTTGAAGTGGTGTCAGTAATATTGGTACCATAGGTGTTTTGTGCCAATGCCGTTTTAAGGTAGTCCGCACTTGAAAGTTTGATATCAGCAACATAGTAAGTGGTATCACTGGTTTTACCCGTCGTGATTTCAATTTCCATATTGTCATCTTTATAAGTCGTATCCGTCTTAGTGACCTTACCAGTGCTGGTAGATGCTGTCGACGAAGCTGTGCTTGGGCTAGTCGTATTAGCTGAAACCGTTGAGACTGCCGAGGGAATGACAAAGACCTTTAAAAGGGAATAGACATTTGCCCCCATCAGAAAAAGGGTGAAGAGTAAGGCATAAGCATGCCTTTTTAAGAATTTCATAGAAGACCTCCAATTTTAAAAGATAAGATCGAAACCGTAAGTTCCTTTTACTTGAAATTAGCATAACAAGGAAAGCTTAAAGTCTTCTATAAATCCCATAACCACGCCTTTTCTTTAAGTTTTCCTTAAGAAAAGACAGCCTCAACTGAAGCTGTCTGCTCTATATAATCATATCCTCTGTAATGTCAAATTCTCTCAAGAGATCCTGAATCTTATCAAAGTTCAGACGGAAATGCTCTAACTTATGCCCATCAGAACCAATAGAATACTTGCAACATCCCATATCCTTGACCAGACCTAAGGCATAACGATAGAGGTCTTCATGGTGATAAAGGTACATGCTCTTTGAATTCAGCTCAAAAGCCAAATCATTAGCAATCATTTTCTTAAAAATACGTTTAAGCTGATTCTCATAGGCTTTTAGCTCATCAACAGTCACCTCAAACAGGCGAAAACCATAGTCAAAGTGAGCCAGGACATCTGCGTCCACACGACCAATAGCATACTCCAACTTGTCCAGATATTCTTGAATGATACTGGCCTTATCCATATCAGCTACCTCATCATCAAGATAATCATTGACCCCATTATGGTGAACAGAGAGCAGTTTGAGATCATAGTCCTTCCCATCCAAAAAGTCTAAAATATCACTTTCTCTAGGCTGGTAATAACCAATCTCGATGCCTCGTTTAATACGATTGCCATACTTGAGTTGAGATTTTCGATCTCATGACTATAGGCCTCGTACTCTGGCACATCGTCCTGTTTCGTGTAAGGATTAGAGAGATCATAATGCTCCGTCGTTACAATCTCGCCATCAAAATGTGTCAAATAATCAGTAAAATCCGCATCCGAATCATAGGAATGATGGGTATGCAAATGGTTATCACGAATCGTCATCATTACTCCTTATTCTTTAAATAGCTTCTCACCTGTTTATGGGCTAGCCAGGTCAACCCCACCATGATGCCCTCATAAATAATAAAGAAAATCACAAAACATTGAAGGAAATACTCTTCTGGCAAAACATTAATAATCGGGTCCAACATTGGATTAAAGAGCCAACTGCTATCCCCAGGAAAAAGCGCCTCATGAAAGAGCGTGAAAAACTCATCAAAACCAAGAAATAGTCCTATAGTCCCTATAAGAATTGGCAAAACAGCTAGACTCATATAAAGTCTACGATAAAGACCAAAGGTCCCCTTCTTCACATTTCGCCAAAGAAAGGTCACAGCTGGATAAGCCAGTAGGATAAGAAGCCCCTGTACCAAGTGAAAGAGCCATTTGACATCATGAAAATGCTTAAGACCACTCTCTGACGACGGAAAATCAGCCATGGCCAGACGACCCACCCAAGGAAAGGTCAGATACTGCATAAGAACATTGAAATTGTGCCAAAGCTCTATCTTGCCGATAATGACATAGTTCAACAGATGCATCCAGTCAATATCAAAATAATAGAAGCCCCATGCTAGGTAAATCGTTACCAAAACAGCCAAGGCCAGGAGCCAAATGGGAGTCAACACTGCTTCAATCTTAGTTCGCATCAAAATCCCACTCCGCTAGACTAGCAAGTACATGGTCTGGTTTGACAGGTAGACCTGCAACCTCTTCCGCCTGGGTAAATCCAGTTGTCACTAGAAGTGTTGGAAAGTCATTTTTAATGCCAGCTGTAATATCAGTCAAGTAATTATCGCCAACCACGATAGTCTGGTTACGTTCTGTCCCAAGGAGTTCAAGAGCCTTGTTCATGATGACTGCTTCAGGCTTACCAATAACGATTGGTTTCACACGTGTAGCCGCCTCAATAAGGGCCAAGAGAGAACCAGCACCTGGAAGCAGACCTCGTTCTGTTGGGATATTCAAATCTGGATTTGTCCCAATAAACATAGCCCCTTTATGGATAGCAAGGGTTGCTTTAACCAGCATTTCATAAGTGACTTCACGGTCCAATCCCACTACCACATAAGCAGGATTTTCTTCATCTACCGTATAACCCGCATCCGCAATAGCAGATTTAAGCCCAGTCTCACCAATAACATAAACAGTCTTACCACGCTTCATATCATTCATGTAGTCAACTGTCGCCAAGGTTGCTGTATAAATCGTTTCAAGAGGCGTTTCCAACTCGCACTGATTACGCAAAAGCTCTTGCACCATCTCTGGTGTACGCATACTATTATTAGTCACAAAAAGATAGGGAATCCGACGCTTCTGTAACTCCTTAACGAAGACTTCTCCCTCAGGAATACGATCCTTCCCCTTGTAAATAGTCCCATCTAAATCAATCAAATAACCTCTATATGTCATCCTACTCTTCTCCTATTTCTTTCCATTGGATAATGGCCTGAGCATGAATATTGCCATCAACACAAATCTGATGTTGACTGCTCAAACTTTCTTGGTCAAACTCATAGCCTGAATAAATCCCTGACCCATGATGAATTTCCTTAACATACTTGAGGTCAATATGGGCTGGTGTGTACTTAGTCAAAAAATCCAAATCGAAAACATCCAACATCCACTCCAAGTACTTGCTATTATTAACGTGGCCATTCATATCTAGGTCAAAATAACGCACACGATAAAGCGTCTCAATTGGATTTTCCAAAGCCTTATAACGAGGCCCTCTAAGCAACTTTTTAGTCTTATCTGCTTCGTAAGGTGCTACCACCTCATCTGGCACTTCTGCTACCTTACGCGTTTCATAATCCATGAGAGCAAAAGTAGTCTTAAAGAGCATAATTTGCTGACCAGTTTCATCTGTGATGTAAAAATTACGGTAACAGAAAATCTTATTATAGGAAATAGCTTCCGTTGTAATCGTCACTTTTTCATTGTAGCGAGCAGACGGTCAATCTCAATCGCATAGTCTGTCACAATCCAAACCAGACCGTACTTATCAAAAACGTCCTTATCCGTATTTCCCAGAGATTCTGACTGCATACCAGATACTTGCAATGAAAACGCCAATAAGTGCGGTAATTTTACCTGATGCGTGATGTCCGTCTCATAAAACGGAATCTGATAAGGAATACTAAATTTTAATCCCATCTAATCCTCCAAGATAAATTGCTCAGCGACACTATCTCCCAAAAAGAGTCCACGTTTGGTCATACGAACGACCTCTGGATCCTTGACCAAGAGACCATCTGCCTGTAGTTTTGCCACAATGTCTCCATAAGTATCCGCAAATGACAATCCAAACTTCTCTTCAAACCGTTTGATAGATACACCCGACTTTTTACGTAAACCAAGGAAGAACTCCTCCTCCATCATCTCCGCCTTAGTCAGATGTTCTTCATTGAGTCTAGCATGGCCATCCTCAGCTATAGCCTTTAGGTAGTGTTGGATAGGCCCTCGATTACGGTAACGAACACCATTGACATAACCAGAGGCTCCAGCACCCACACCATAATACTCATCATTATTCCAATACATGAGATTGTGACGACTCTCCATCCCAGGTTTGGTAAAGTTTGAAATCTCGTAGTGCTCAAAACCATTGTTTTCCAACTCTTGGATAATATAGTCAAACATCTCTGCCTCCAAGTCCTCAGTCGGAAGATTGAGCTTACCCCGACGCATCTTATTCATAAAGACCGTATGATGTTCCAATATCAAACTATAGAGACTTAGGTGTGGAATATCCAGTTCCAGTGCCTTTCTCACATTTTTCCTTGACCTGATCCATGGTTTGTCCAGGTAGTGCATAAATGAGGTCAATAGAAATATTATGAAAACCAGCAGCCTTTAAGCTATCAATACTTTCATAAATCTGTGCCTGATTGTGACTGCGACCAATTTGACGCAAGTGCTTGTCATCAAAGGTCTGAACCCCTAAAGATACGCGATTTAACAGCTGATTTTTTGAGCACCTCAATCTTATCAACCGTCAAATCCCCAGGATTGGCCTCAATGGTAAACTCCTCCAACTTAGACAAATCCAAGTTTTTCTGAAGATTGCTTAAAAGGTAGTCCAATTGCTCCGCAGAAATAGCTGTCGGTGTCCCACCACCAATATAAAGGGTGCGAAGCTCCTTGATATCTAAAAGCTCCCACTCACGAATCAAAGCCCGTAGGTAGTCATCAACGGGCTGATTTTTAATAAAGACCTTGGAAAAGTCACAATAATAACAAATTTGTGTGCAAAATGGAATGTGCACATAGGCTGACGTTGGTTTTGTTTGCATGTAACTATTCTACCATTTTTTAAGCAGAAATGAGACTTCGAATGATAAGAGTTTGAGCCAAAAAAGAAGCCATCTCTCCAGATAGCTTCTATACTTTATTTTGTTAATGAGAATGGGAAAGCATTATAGTTGCTATAATCAAAGGTTGGTCCCAAGTCAGAGATGAATTGAACTGGCGTGTAAGTTCCATTTTCAAGAATAAAGCCAGGCTTAGCTTGAAAACCAGCTCCTCCTAGTCCTGTAATACCAGGAAGCAAGGTAGAAAAATCGCCACCTTCCCAAACATAGAGATTTCCAGAAATTTGAACAGCTTTTGCAGTTGTAGAACTTTGACGATAGGGTTCGTAATCGACATTGAAATTTGCCTTTGAAGTGATGTTCCCTTCGGCATCAACTGTAAAACTAATGTCTGTTGCTTGAGGACTTGTACCAGTCCAAGTTCCAACCAAAGCTGCTGGGACAGGAGCGTCACTTTGGGTATCAGCTGTTGCTTGACTAGACTTGTTTGACTCAGAAGCAGCACTACCATTTGTCCCTGCTTGAGCATCATTTCCAGCTGAGGCTTGATTTTTTGAAGAGCTAGCTTCAGGAGCACTCGCTTTTTCTTGACCTTGAGAATCCTTTGAAGCTGAAGCTTCTGTCTTTGACTTTTTAGCAGACTTCTTCTCAGATGTTTTAGTTTTAGCAGATGACTTCACTACTTTAGAAGTTGACGTTGTAGATGATGCTGCAGTGTCTTTTTCTGACTTAGAGCCACATCCGACAAGAGCTGTAGAAACAGCTACAGACAACAAAACAAGGGAACAAACACTAATAACTTTTCTTTTCATTTTCATAAACCTCTTTTCTATATGTCTATTATATCTATTTTGTTACAAAAATCAAGCATTTTATGTAATTTTTGTAACATTTATGTAATTTATTGTATCGCTGTCATAAGTTAATGTCGTATTTACAAGTAAAAAAAGTCCATCACTCCTAGAGGAATGATAGACTTTGGGATATGATCTAAGCACTTCTTATCTGCTAGAGGTATCCTAATTACTATTTGTCTTCTCTTTCAATATAACCCCCTATGGAGAGAACGTTGAAGCTATCCTCCAAGATAATAATGCGCTTACCACCATCTACAACGATATAATAGTATGACTTTCTCGCATCGTGGTAGATGTCATTAACACTCTTAGCATGATAACCATGTGACTTAAGAGACTTCTGTATTTTAGCAAACTCTTTTTGCACCTTATCATTATCTGCGCTGCCTGATTGATCCGCCAGATATTCTTTTAAAGGCTTAGCAATTAAGATATCTAAAGGCTTAACATTTAAGATATCTATATCATCAGAATCTGTAGTCATAACACCATTTTCAGAGATAGTCAATTCTCCTTCTGATTCATTTTCATCATCATATGTCTTCCATTTTCCAACAAAGGCTTTTGGAACCTCTGCCTTATGAAAAAGACATTTCTTTTTTAAATCTTTGGTACTTCTTGATCCGTAGTAGAGGTCTGATAAGAATAAATCTAGAACTAAGTTTGTCCCATCTTTCTGAATCAGATTATAGTATCCAAACCATTCCCATTTCGTCTTAACCAGTATTATCTCTTTGGTCTGTAATTGATATTTCTTGTCAAAATCAGCAATCGTTTTTAGTTTTGAATTACTGACATCTTCTAAACGTGCTTCAAACTCCTGTCTAACTTTATTACCAATAGAGATTTCTTTGATTTCTTCTTCCCTATAGCCTGCAACAAGTTTTGACTTCTTCCCACTTAAATCATAAACCAAACCAACATTATCATTAGTTACCCACAAACCTCCCAAGTTTGTTCCTTTGGAAGAAAACAAAAAGAGTCCAAGACTTGTTGCTACAACAAGAAATAAAGCAATCCCAAGACCAATAAAAGTCTTCTTGCCAAACTTTTTCTTCTTAACAAAGACCATTTGTTGTGAATAAGCTGGGTTGACCATTTGACCAGTCATTTGATTCGGTAAAGGTCTGACTCCTTCAGTCACAGACTTTCCACTGTTGGAAAAAGTAGCTTGTTTTCCTTCCATAACAAATTCACCATTTAGAAGGGCCTGCTGACACTCCTGAATAGTGGGCTTACGATTATTAATCGCTTCAAAATATTCAATCCATTCTTTTCTATTCATCATCTCTCCTAATATTTCTTAATAGAAAAATCTATCACTAGCTTGGAAGTGATAGATTTCCCAATTATTTAAGCACTTCTTGTGTCTTAGCGTAGTTGGCTTCGACAGCTTCTTTTTCAGCTTTCCACCAGTCTTGGTGATCTGTGTACCACTTGATTGTTTCTTCCAAACCTGATTCAAAGTTTGTGAATTGTGGTTCCCAACCCAATTCTTCACGCAATTTTGTTGAGTCAATAGCGTAACGCAAATCGTGACCAGCACGGTCTGTCACACGGTCGTAAGCGTCTTTTGGTTGACCCATTTTTTCAAGGATGAGCTCAAGCACTTCCTTGTTGTTCTTCTCACCATCAGCACCAATCAAGTAAGTTTCACCGATACGACCTTTAGTTAGGATAGCCCAAACACCAGTTGAGTGGTCGTTAGTGTGAATCCAGTCACGGACATTTTTACCTTCACCATAAAGTTTTGGTTTAATCCCTGACAAGATGTTGGTGATTTGACGTGGGATGAATTTTTCGATGTGTTGGTATGGTCCATAGTTGTTTGAGCAGTTTGAAATAGTTGCCTTAACACCAAATGAACGCACCCATGCTTTAACGATAAGGTCTGAAGCAGCCTTAGTTGATGAGTATGGTGATGATGGGTTGTATTTTGTTTCTGCTGTGAATTTTTCACCAGGACCTTCACCGTGTCCAGGAAGATCTTCACGCAATGGAAGATCACCATAAACTTCATCTGTTGACACGTGGTGGAAACGAATATCGTATTTACGAGCAGCTTCCAAGAGTGTGTAAGTACCAATGAAGTTTGTGTGGATAAATGGTGATGGGTCGTTCAATGAATTATCGTTGTGGCTTCAGCCGCATAGTGAACGATAGCATCAGCCTTAGCAGCCAATTTATCAACCAATTCAGCATCAGCAATATCACCAACAACCAATTCAACACGGTCACCAAGGATTTCTTCAATGTTAGCACGGTTACCAGCGTAAGTGAGTTTGTCAAGGACAGTCACATGTACGTCTGGATGGTTGTTGTAGACATAGTGTACGAAGTTTGAACCGATGAAACCTGCGCCACCAGTTACGATGATGTTTTTGTATTCAGTCATTTTTTCTCCAAAAATTTTAGTTTTTTTATCGTTCCTTTCGCTAGTGAGGGACGCCAGCAACCCTTCGGTTTCATGGCTAAATCCGAAGCCGAAGTCTCCGGATTTCCCTACAAGATTCCCTACGGCAATCTTGTTATCACTAGGGCAGGAACGATACTACCAGGCTCCTTGCAGTCGCAAAAATACTGTGCAAGGTTTATTCTTACAAATCTTCTGCTCTTAGTGGTTTAACGTCTTGAGCAATGGGTGATTTTTATCTGCTTCTGAGACTTCTGCTTCTTCCAAGTTTTCCCACTTAATATCAAGGCTTGGGTCAGCGTAGTTGACAAAGGCATATTTAGGTTTAAGTTCAAGTGCCCAGTAATCGTTTACGAGGTAGCTATATGACACTTTGTCAGACAAAACTTGGAAACCATTGGCAACACCACGAGGAACAAAGATTCCTTTTGAGGCATCAATAACAGTTTGATAAGTATTCCCAAACGTTTCGCCTTCACGGAGGTCAACCCAAGTTCCAAGAACCTTTCCTTCATCTGCTACTGAGATGTATTTATCCCAAGGCTCAGCGTGCAAGCCACGCAAAACATTTTTACGTGAGAAAGAAACGTTATTTTGCAATTTTCCTTCTGCAAAGAATGACTCTGGAAAACCAAGTGGCAACATCTTTTCCTTTTGGAAGTTTTCCTTGAACCATCCACGGTTATCTCCATGAACAGGAATATCAAATTCAAGCAGACCTGGGATAGCATCAATCTTGCGGGCAGCTAGTTCTTTACCAAAAAATTGTTCAGTCATTATGCTTCTCCAATCAAACGGAGCAAATATTGTCCGTATTCATTTTTCTTAAGTGGTTGTGCCAATTCAAGAACCTGTTCTTTAGTGATATAACCCATGCGATAGGCAATCTCTTCAAGGTTAGCTACTTGGACATTTTGCAAACGTTGAACTGTTTCGATGTACTGAGCAGCTTGCAAGAGACTTTCGTGAGTGCCTGTATCCAACCAAGCAAAGCCACGTCCCATAAGCTCAACAGAGAGATCTCCACGTTCTAAGTAAGCCTTGTTAACATCCGTGATTTCAAGTTCGCCACGAGGGCTTGGCTTGATGTTTTTGGCAATTTCCACAACATCATTGTCATAGAAATAAAGACCAGTTACAGCAAAGTTTGATTTTGGATGCTCAGGTTTTTCCTCGATAGAGATGGCATTCATATTGTCGTCAAACTCAACAACTCCAAAACGTTCTGGGTCCTTAACTTGATAACCAAAGACTGTAGCGCCTTTTTCCTTAGCTTCAGCACGTTGAAGCATGGCAGAAAGACCATTGCCATGGAAAATGTTGTCCCCGAGGACAAGGGCAACACTATCGTCACCAATGAAGTCTTCACCAATGATAAAGGCTTGAGCCAATCCATCTGACTTGGTTGTACTGCGTAAGAAAGGGAAATACCGAACTCAGAACCATCACCAAGGAGCTCTTCAAAACGTGGAAGGTCCTGTGGTGTTGAGATGATGAGGATTTCCTTAATACCAGCCAACATAAGCGTTGATAGTGGGTAATAAATCATTGGTTTATCGTAAATCGGCATCAGTTGTTTTGATGCAGCACGAGTCAATGGATACAAACGCGTCCCTGAACCGCCTGCAAGAATAATACCTTTCATAAGAAGGCTCCTTTTTTCTCTAATATATTACCTATATTTTAGCATTTTTCAGCCCTCTTGTCACGGTAAACCCTATGTTCTTAAGCTTTCATTAAGAAAATCACAAGTGTCCATTTTCTTAATCCAATGAAAAAAGGATTTCGATTGAAACCCTTTTAGATTGAAGATAACCTCTTGTAGCACTTTCCTTAGAAAGCGTAATCATCATCTTCTTCAGTGCCTTTGTGCACTCATCCAGTCAAAGATACTGTTATAGGTTTGCCCATTGACACTAGCTCGAGAGCCACCGCCATAGGTTGGGTCAGTGGCTACCATACCACTATAACCATCCCAATTTTTCGTATTTTCAGGATGCTGAACGCCAATCACCTGGTCATGGAAGAAGTAAATCCAAGCCCAATGCCCATCATACTCTGTACCAGGAAGATCAGTCCCGGTAGCTGTTTCAAAGTATGAAAACCATTTGTTAGAAGCTCCAGAGGTAATCAAACTCTTGTATAGAGGCAAGACACTATTTTCTGGTTGAACTGTTGCGTCTGCTTTCGTGTGAATCAACCACATAGGCTGGTCCTTCAGTTTATCAATCCCAGATTGGTCAACAGTTAAGGGAGCAGCAATTGGAATGAGAGCTGCAAAATAATCTGGATAGGTTGCTCCCATGGTCAAGACCATACCACCACCATTGGAAACCCCTGCAAGATAAATTCGTCCCTTATCTACCTCTGGGTGATTAGCTAGGTATGTATCAATGGTCTCTTTGAGTTGTGCTGCATTATCCGACCCCCAAGGTGTCTGCGTTTGAACAGCTAGAACATTAACCCCACGCGCCTGATCACCAGTTGTTAAGAAATGGCCTTGAATATCAGACTGGGTAAGCGCATAGACGTCATTTGAAAGAAGGGGAATATTCATATCTGTCCCTCTTTCACCAATGCCGTGTAGCCAGACTATCAAAGGTTTGGTGCTATTTCCTGTACCGGTTTGGGCACTATAAGCCGCATACTGCATGTTACCTACCTGCCCTCGCTCATCGAAAACCTCCGTTGTTGGCATCAAACGATTATTGATGGCATCTTGCTCAGAAGACACCATTTGCGACTGACTACTACCTTCTGCCACTACTGACAAATCTTTCATCGATACCATATAACTTTCCAGCCATTGGTTAGTCCAAGTAGAAAGGTTAAAATACATAGGTTCAGCATTTCCACCCATGTTGTAGCGATTATAAGAAGGTAGGCTCAATTCAAGCGTCACGTACTTGCTGTTATCATAATAGACCACATGCCCCTGATCATCGGACACATAAGAGTTCGTTACCTGACGACTGACCCCTGCTGTTGTAACCTGAGTTGAGCTGTGGACAACCTCTGGCGTGACCTTCTGATTAAATTCAAAAATGACTTTGGTTACAGCCGGTCCAAACTCATAACTTTCTAGAACAATACTTGTCTTTGTTACAGCCAAGTCATCTGCTGCCCCTGCTTTGACAGACAGGCCTAAACTGATGGCTATCAAAGTAACAATGACTGTCACATAAACTTTAACTTTTTGGAACATAGTCCCTCCCCTTTTTTATTAGTATTCACCTACAATCGATGAACAGTTACTATTTTATCATTTTCTAATTAAATAAGAAATAGGTACAAAGAAACTCTAATAAAAAGAATCAGCTAGCATCCCTCAATAAGGAGAAATAGCTAACTGATTCATAAATTTCAATATATTGGAGGGCTTTAATACTATTAGTCTTTTTTCTTAACGTACTGAGCCACTGGATAGTCTGCACTGTCCAAACTACCAGGTCGGTTCATGGCCAAATCAACCAGATTTTTTCCAATCAGTGGCCCTGTTGTGAGCCCTGAAGATCCTAAACCAGAAGCAACAAAGACACTCTCAAGCTCTGGAACTTCTCCAAAGAAAGGAGAGAAATCACTCGTGTAGGCTCTAGTTCCCACACGTTCTGAGAAGGACTTAGCCGTACTTAAATCAGGGAAATAGGTCTTAGCCTCTTCCTCCAGACTTGCAAGTACAGTCTCATCAACTGTCAAATCAAAGCCTTGGTCATTTTCATGGCTGGCACCTACCGAAATCTTTCCACCAGCAAAAGGAATGACATCCAATTCGCCCTCTGGCATTAGAACAGGTAATCTACCAGTATCCACACCCTCAAAGAAATAGTCGCGCAATTGCCCCTTTTGGGGGCGGACGTCTACTTCGAAACCAAGGGGTTCGAGTGTTTGACCTAGCCAGGCACCACAAGCAAGAATGACCTTATCGAAAGTTTGCCCATTAATCTCGTAGGTGCCATTGTCAAGAGGAGATAGTGTGACTAGACCCTCTACCTTTTCAAAACCAGAGGCCGCAATCAAAGTAGCTGTTAATTCTGCCCCCTCCACTCTAGCTCCTCCAGAAGCATAAATATAACGGTCAAATCCAGTAAATTCAGGGAGGTCGGAAGCATTTTTTATAGAAAGTTCACCAATAATGGGTGATTCTTCTAGCCTAGTTTCTGCATGCTGATACAAACCGTCCAACTTACTATCATCTTTCTTGAGAAGGGCTACACCAGACTGATCATAGAAGCTCGTGTCATAACCATCATTTTCAAGATCTGAAACTAAATCTTGGTAAAAATCGGCTCCCAAACGGGCCATTCGATACCAGGCTTTATTACGACGCTTGGAAAACCAGGGGCTGATAATCCCTGCTGCCGCCTTGGTTGCTTGCCCAAGACCATGATCAAATACTGTAACCTCTACGTCTTTTTCTTTTGATAAGTAGTAGGCAGCCGTTGAACCGACGATACCTGCACCAACAATTGCAATTTTCATTTTTTACTCCATCTATTTTAAAAGAGCTGAGTCCTATATCAATAGGCACAGCTCTTTAGTATTTTTAACCTAAGGCCACATCCATGACCATCATGACGACAAAGCCAACCATGAGCCCCAAGGTTGCGACGTCAGTATTACCATTGGTTTGTGATTCAGGAATCAATTCCTCCGTTACCACAAAGATCATGGCACCAGCCGCAAAAGCCAAAGCATAAGGAATATTCACCATCATCCACAAGACTAGAGCAGCTCCCATAACAGCTCCTATAGGCTCCACGATAGCTGACATCGAGCCCCAATAAAAGGCCTTGATACGAGATTTTCCATCTGCTCGAATGGGAATCGAGAGGGCTGCACCTTCAGGGACATTCTGCAAACCAATACCGATAGCTAGGCCAATAGCTCCCATAAGACCAGCAAGTGTCATATTCCCACCAGCTAGGGCACCAAAGGTAACACCAACTGCTAATCCCTCTGGAAAATTATGAATCGTGATAGCCAAAAAGAGCAGGGCAGTCTTGGACAACTTTTTCTTACGAGGTTGAATCCCTTCTGCTTTTGAGATGTCATTTCCCAAATGCAAATGAGGAACGACGGCATCAATCAAACGAAGGGCAACACCACCAAGCAAGAAACCAGCTGCCGCAGGGAACCATGACCACTTCCCATAGCCATTTTGAGTCGCATAGGTTAAAGAGGGATCCAAAAGTGACCAAAAAGAGGCCGCAATCATGACACCAGCCGCAAAGCCCATCATGATATCTAATAATTTACGACTAATATTCTTAAAGAAGAAAACAATGGCCGAGCCGACAATGGTACAACCCCAAGTAAAAAGACCAGCAAGTAAGGCCAAAAAGACCACATTTTGATGTAAAAGCCAAGTCACAGACACATCCTCCTACAAATGGTCAAAAGGATTGGTTGAGGATTGACTTTCAAGTATGGTCACATTCCAATCATGCTCACGTTTCCAAGCCTCAAGTTTCTCAGCAATCTTTGAAATAAAGAGGGCTTCAATATGGTGCCCAGGGTCAATAGCCAAGAGACCATTAGTAATCATTTCTTGTCCTGTATGGTAGTATACATCACCAGTGATAAAGACTTGGGCGCCCTTTTTCAAAGCATCCTTATAAATCCTTGACCGCTACCACCACAAATAGCCACACGATTAACAAGAGGATTGTCATGATTATAACGTACCAGGCGAACACTGTCCAAGCCAAAAACCGACTTGACTTTAAGAGCAAGTTCTTCAATGGTCTGTGGCACGATATCACCCACTCGACCGATTCCATGATTTTCAGAAGTTTGTGTTAAATAAGTGGTGTCTTTAATGTCAAGTAAGTCACAAAACCAATCATTAAGCCCATCATTGACCACATCAATATTAGTATGACTCACATAGACTGCAATATCATGCTTAACCAGGTCGAGCAAAATATCTCGGTCAGGCGAAGACACCAAATCCTTAACTGGACGGAAAATTGGAGCGTGTTTAGCAATGATAAGGTCCACACCTTTTTCAATAGCTTCAGCTACTGTATTTTCACGAACATCCAAGGTAACCATGACCTTCTGAATCTCCTTGTCCAGACTGCCAATCTGCAAACCAACCACATCACCTTCCATGGAAAGCTCCTGTGGACAAAATTCCTCATAAGTCTTGATAAGTTCACTAGCTAACATAGTTCAAAACCTCCTTAATGGTTTGAATTTTATCTTCAATAGCTGCACGGTCAGTCTGATTGGCAAGAGGAATGGATCCTAAGGCAATCTCTAGTTTATTGATTTCTCGTTGCCATTTGAGCTGGAAAACCTGAGATTGGTCTTTCATGAGATGAGGACCAAAACGCACTTCCTTGTCTGAAAGGCTCATATGTCCAGCTTCTGCAACCATGATTTCGTAGTATTTGCCATTTTCAGTCATGATGGATTCGGCAATAATCTCAAAACCATTTTCCATCAACCAAATACGGAGATCATCTTCACGATTATTTGGTTGTAAAATCAGACGGTCTACGCCTGTTAGTTTGTCCTTTCCAGCATCTAGGATATCCGCAATAAGACGTCCTCCCATGCCACAAATCGTGATAGTTGTTACCTCATCAGCAGGTTCGAAGGCAGCCAAGCCATTAGCCAAGCGCACGTCGATTTTATCTTGGAAACCAGAAGCTGAGACATTAGCAAGAGCAGATTCATAAGGGCCTTTTACCACTTCACCAGCAATAGCTGAAGTAATCAAACCTTTTTCAAGTAAATAAATCGGAAGATAGGCATGATCACTGCCTACATCCAAGAGTTTTGCGCCTTTCGGAACGTAGGTTGCTACGTCCTTGAGGCGTTGAGATAATTGTACGTACATGTTTCATCTTTCTATTTTTTTAAGTCTCTTCAATTATATCAAAAAAGGAGGTTGGTAAGAAATGGTTTTAACACATTTCCTAACAACTTCCTTTTTGTTTATACTTTCTCGCCTGTAAAGACGAAATTTAGAAATAATGTAGTTCAATACAATGATAAGGACCTGAGAGAAAAGGCTCTCGATACCGTTTACCCAAGCATGACTATGCCCAACAAATTGACCAATAATTTCTGGATAGGTATCGACCAAGAAATAGGCCAGAGCCAAATCTAAAACCAAGGTCAAGAGGCGGGCTCCCACGAACTTAACAAAGCGCGTGACCATACCTGTCTTTTCCTGATTAAAGACAAACATGTCATTTGTAAAAAAGGCAAAGATAATGGCAATCGCATTTGCTAAGACTGCTGAAAGTGTTCCTTGTTGGGTAAACTGGAAAATCAAAGTACGACTAACCATATAGACCAAAGTTGCCAAGACACCAAAGAAAAGGTACTTGAAAACTTCGGTAGCCATGAAGGCTCTCAGTTTAGCTATCATACTTAGTCCAATCCAATTTCTGCACGAACAACATCAGCAATCGTATCAACGTAATAGTTTACTTCATCATCTGTTGGTGCTTCTGCCATAACACGAAGGAGAGGTTCTGTACCACTTGGACGAACCAAGATACGGCCATTTCCAGCCATCTCAGCTTCCATTTTTTCAATGATCGCGGCAATGGCAGGAACTTCCATAGCCTTATCTTTCATGCTATTTTCCACACGAATATTAACCAATTTTTGTGGATAGATAGTCACTTCTGAAGCCAATTCAGACAAGCTCTTACCTGTTTCAACCATGACTTTAGTCAATTGGATTGCTGTCAATTGGCCATCACCAGTTGTGTTGTAATCCATGATAATAACGTGTCCAGATTGTTCACCACCAAGGTTGTAGCCCGTTTTTACGCATTTCTTCAACAACGTAACGGTCACCAACAGCAGTCACTGCCTTGTTAATGCCTTCACGGTCAAGTGCCTTGTGGAAACCAAGGTTTGACATAACTGTCGTTACAATGGTATTTTTAGCCAACTCGCCTTTTTGTGACAAATGTTTACCGATGATGTACATCACCTTGTCACCATCAACAATATCACCATTTTCATCAACAGCGATGAGACGGTCACTGTCTCCATCAAAGGCAAGACCAATTGCTGAGCCAGTTTCTTTAACCAAGGCTTGCAACTGCTCTGGGTGTGTCGAACCAACACCAGCATTGATGTTAAGGCCATCAGGTTGGTCACCAATTACAGCGATTTCTGCGTTCAAGTCAAGGAAAATATTACGTGCAGATACCGCAGCCGCACCATTAGCCGCATCCAAAGCAACTTTCATGCCACCAAGGTCAACACCTGTAGCTACCAAGAATTTTTCGTATTTACGAAGACCCTCTGGATAATCAACAAGTGTTCCAAGTCCTTCAGCTGAAGGGCGTGGAAGTGTATCTTCTGCAGCATCGAGAAGGGCTTCAATTTCCGCTTCACGCGCATCATCCAATTTAAAGCCATCACCACCAAAGAACTTGATGCCATTATCAAGAGCTGGATTATGGCTGGCTGAAATCATAACACCGGCACTTGCATTTTCTGTACGAACCAAATATGAGACACCAGGTGTTGCAAGTACTCCAAGTTTGTAGACTTCAATACCCACTGAGAGCAAACCTGCTACTAAGGCAGATTCCAACATCTCACCAGAGATACGTGTATCACGTGCCACAAACTTTAGGACGGCCAGTCTCATGTTGGCTAAGCACATAACCACCAAAACGACCTAATTTAAAGGCCAATTCAGGCGTAAGTTCAACGTTTGCTTCTCCACGAACACCGTCTGTTCCAAAATATTTACCCATAATTTTATTATTAGTGCTTGAGCACTAAATCCTCCTTAAACTGTGATGCTGTTTAGCAAGAGTCAATCTAGTGAAATCTATCTAGATAATCTAACTTTATAAGATTTCGCCAATATTTTCAACCCTTGATTTTAAATATTTTTAATTGGTTACATTTTTATGAGATTAGTCCCTCTCAATCCCATCCATTATACATGAATTTGGGAGAAAATGTAACTCCCCCTATTTTTGCGTGACTTTTAAGTTAACCTTAACAGTGCCAGGCTGAACCGTAACACCTTCTGCCTTAAGGTCTATGGTTTTTGAAGTGTCCTTAGTCACTTGACTAATGTCTACTGGGACTGTAATGCTATCAATCTTATCCATAGCTTCTTGACTACCAACGATAGTCACATGCCCACGATCAAAGCTATAGCTGATACTAGACACATTGCTAGCCTTATCTCCAGTCAGTTCAACCTTGACAGGAACAGATTTGCTTAATTTTCTCAAACTAATCTTTGCATGTACCTTAGCTGGTGAGATAGAGCTTGCTAGGACTGTACCATTTGTCGAGACTGCTTGAAGAACCAAGTTACCATCATAATCTTCAGACAGGTTGGGATCACCTTCCAATACTGCTTGAACATGGTCAATCTGATTAATGATATCTTCACTCGAGGTCACTTCTACCTTGGTGTTATCCAGGCTAACCTTTTTAACCTCATAGCCATTTGCCAACTTATCAGAAGTGATGTTAGCTACTACGTCAAAGGTTTTGCTGGCTTTTTTACCAATAGTTGCTGTCAAGGTTGATGGTGACACTTGCGCAGACATTCCGGCTGGAAGATCCTTAACCTGAATAGGTACTCGACTGGTTCCTTGACCCAGATTTGACAAATCAGCAACTAATTTAAAGTGACGTGTATCACTACTTGTCTCAGTCGTTAAAGCCAGCTGTGTTGTCGCCGTCAAATAGACTTCGGCATCATAGGAATAACCACTGATAAAGTACTTATCACTATCATATTTAATATCCACAGGGACCGACTCAACGGTTTGTGTAAAGGTATTAGATGCACTTGAACTATTGCTTTTATTTTGCGAGTTCCCCGACCAGGCTGTGAAAAAGAGTACTACAGCAAAGAAGAGTGCAACTAGTATCTGCCATAAACGATCGTTTTTAAAGAAATTTACCAAACACTTCATTTTTTGCTACCTCCAATCCAACGTTGGAAGAATGACTGACGTGGTTCTTGTTCTTTCAACAAGATAAGACTCAACTCTTCTTCAAATTCTTGAATAGAAAGATCATGGATGAAATTCCCCTTGTAAGCAATAGAAATCGCACCAGTCTCCTCAGACACAACAAAGGTAAGCGCATCTGTTTGTTCTGAAAGACCAATGGCAGCTCTGTGCCTAGTTCCAAACTCTTTGGAAATCTTATTAGATTCCGTCAATGGCAGATAAGAACAAGCCGTCGCAACCTTGTTATCTCTGATGATAACTGCCCCATCATGAAGCGGTGTATTTGGGATGAAAATATTAATTAATAGTTCCCCAGTCACCACCGCATCAAGCGGAATCCCAGTCGCAATCTGCTCTTGTAAGGTCTGAGTCTGTTCAATAGAAACCAAGGCCCCAATCTTACGAGGACTCATGTACTTAACAGCTTTAACGAAGGCTTGAACCAACTTCTCGTCTGAGCTAACCTCTTTATTTTGCAAAAAATGCTGAGGTGTCCGTCCAAAGGTTTCAAGTGCAGAACGAAGCTCTGGTGCAAAGATCACAACCGCCGCAATGGCTCCATAGTTGATGACCTGATTCATCAAATAAGAAATCGTCGTGAAGCCTATAAAATCAGAAACCAGTTTGACTAAAATAAATAAGACAACCCCTTGAACAAGGGTCATAATTTTTGTCCCTCGTAGGGCCCTAATAAAGCGATAAATTAAAAAAGCAACAATCAATATGTCCAAACTATTGACGATAACTTTCAGCGGACTATCGAAGAGTGACCGCCAAAAATCAATATCAATGGACGAAAGTATTCCCATACATATCACACTTTCTTTTAATTTTTAAACAGTTTCTATTATACCACGAATTCTAACTATTTTGAGACTACAATCACTACTTTTTGTGATAAAATAAATTCATGACTATGAAAACTACCATGGGAATTCTGGCGGGTAAAGCTAGCCATTTCGTCCTTTCAAAATTGGGACGTGGTTCAACCCTGCCTGGAAAAATTGCCCTTAAATTTGACAAAGATATTTTAGATACTTTAGCCAAGGACTACGAGATTGTCGTTGTCACTGGAACTAACGGTAAGACTCTGACCACAGCTTTGACTGTAGGTATTCTTAAAGAAGCTTTTGGTGAGATTGTGACCAATCCTAGCGGAGCCAACATGATCACAGGGATCACTTCTACTTTCCTAACAGCTAAAAAAGCCAAGTCTGGTAAGAAAATTGCTGTCTTGGAAATTGACGAGGCCAGCCTTCCAAAAATCACTGAATACATCACTCCAAGTCTTTTTGTTTTCACAAATATTTTCCGTGACCAAATGGACCGCTATGGTGAAATCTATACCACTTATCAGATGATTTTAGATGGTGCTGCTAAGGCGCCTGAGGCTACTATTTTGGCTAATGGAGACAGTCCTCTTTTCAATTCTAAAGAGGTAGTCAATCCCGTGCGCTTCTACGGTTTTGACACTGAAAAACATGATCCTGAGCTGGCTCATTATAATACTGAAGGTATTGTCTGCCCTAAATGTGAGAGTATTCTTCAGTATCGCCTTAATACTTACGCTAACTTGGGAGACTATGTGTGCCTTAACTGCGACTTCCACCGTCCAGAATTAGATTATAAGCTGACAGAGTTGACTAAAATCACCAACACTACTTCTGAATTTGTCATTGATGGACAAGATTACAAGATTAATGTCGGTGGTCTTTATAACATCTACAATGCCCTTGCTGCTGTTTCTGTCGCTGAATTCTTCGGAGTGGCTCCAGAGCAAATCAAAGCTGGTTTTGATAAGAGTCGTGCTGTCTTTGGACGCCAAGAAACCTTTAAGATTGGTGACAAATCATGTACCCTCGTACTAATTAAGAATCCCGTAGGAGCCAGCCAAGCTCTTGACATGATTAAACTTGCAGATTATCCATTTAGCTTGTCAGTCCTTCTTAATGCTAACTATGCTGATGGTATTGACACCAGCTGGATTTGGGATGCCAACTTTGAAAGCATTCTCGAGATGGATATCCCTGAGATTAATGCTGGTGGTGTTCGCCATTCTGAAATTGCTCGCCGCCTTCGTGTGACTGGCTATCCAGAGGATAAGATTACGCAAGCAGAAAAACTTGAAGATATTATGGCCTTGATTGAAAAACAAGATTGCGATCATGCCTATATCTTGGCGACCTATACTGCCATGCTTGAATTCCGTGATATTCTTGCTCAACGTCATGCTGTTGGAAAGGAGATGAACTAATGACCTATACTTCACTCAAATCTCCAGAAAATCGTGACTACACCTATGACCTAAATGTTGCCCACCTTTATGGTAATCTGCTCAATACCTACGGTGACAACGGTAATGTCCTTATGATCAAATACGTAGGCGAAACTTGGTGCTAAGATGACCTTCGACATCGTTTCAGTTGGAGATGATTTCGACAAGGACCACTACGACATGGTCTTCTTTGGAGGTGGTCAAGACTACGAACAATCTATCGTTGCCAAAGATCTCCCCTCTAAACGTGATGCCATTGGTCAATTCATCCAAGATAATAAAGTAATCCTAGCCATCTGTGGTGGTTTCCAACTTCTTGGACAATATTACATCCAGGCTAACGGTGTCCGTATTGATGGTATCGGCGTCATGGGTCACTACACCCTTAATCAAGAAAATAACCGTTACATTGGTGATATCAAAATCCATAACGAAGAGTTTGATGAAACTTACTATGGTTTTGAAAATCACCAAGGGCGTACCTTCCTTTCTGATGATGAAAAACCACTTGGCAAAGTGGTCTACGGTAATGGTAATAACAAGGAAGATGGTACTGAGGGTGTCCACTATAAAAATGTTTATGGTAGCTACTTCCATGGACCAATTCTTTCTCGTAACGCCAACCTTGCCTACCGTTTGGTTACAACTGCCCTTCGTAACAAATATGGCCAAGACATTGAATTGCCAAGTTACGATGACATTCTCTCAAGTGAGATTGCTGAAGAATACGCAGATACTAAATCAAAAGCAGAATTTGAGAAATAATTTTAGAACATAGCAAAATAGCGAAACCCTGGGGTTTCGCTATTTTTTATATCTATTTCCAAAGACGTCTTTTCTTCAATCTGTCTTCAATTTTACGATTATCAATCCTTAAAATGGCAATCATATCAAACAAGAGCCAAGTCCGTTTAGGATAAACAATGTATTTTGGAGACCATATTGGAGAAAACTTCTCCTTATAACGTTGGAGCCCACTAAAAGAGTAAAAACGCTGTGCAAAGACATAGACCAAATTGGCAACCTTCTCTTCCAAGAAGCTATCTTCTTCAGTACCCACATTCGCGAGTGGAGCCATCCCCATATCAAAGTATTGCTTTCCTTCTGCTTGGAAAGTACTGGAAGAGTTTGACAAAGAGATAATCCATGATGCCTTCAGGAGCCTTTTCAAAATCATAACGCATAAGGTCAATCGTCGCCACCCGTTTGTTTTTGGTTGGCATGATATTAGCAAAGGCTACAATTTCTCCTTCCTCACTCTCAACAATAGCAATCGGTGCCTGCTGCAGATAAGCTTCATCAAAGAAACCAAGAGAGAACCCCTTCTCCTTACGGCCGTTAAGCCAAATATCTGAGACAGCCTTCATTTCTTGCATCTGAGTCTCTGAAAATGGAGGATCAAGTAACTTAAACTGGAAACCTGCTTTTTCGACACGATTGGTTGGTTTACGGAACTTCTTACCATGCTTACCATCGACAGAGAATGTCGTCAAATCAACCATGGCGTTTTCCCCAAATTTCATAAAATCAAAGCCATAATCATGAAGCATCAGGGTGATACTCTCGTCTGCCTCATAAAACAAGGCTTGTAAATTCCAATCTGATAGTGTCTTCAAGAAAGATTCCCAAGCTGGACGATAATAATTTTCATTACCAATTGGATTTCCCATAACCACACACTTATTGCTGGTTTGTGCAAATTGGAAAACTACCTGGTCTTGTCCATCGACACGATACCAAAAGAGGCGTTTATCATGTAAATAAGCCAAGGCACTTTCTGATGCACCTCCCATATTTCTCAAGGAGAGCTGTGAAGCGCTCATCATCCATACTTTGACCAAAAGGTCCTACGGGGTGCCAAAATTCTCAAGACTCCCCAAACAATAGTTGCAATGATAACTGATGCCAGTAAAATATCAAACCAAATATGAACAAAATGTCCAAGAACATCCCGGTTCTTAGGTGGCAATAAATGAGACCAAAAACCGCTGCCACCCAGAACAAGAAGAACCAGAATAGTAAAGGCTAGGAAAAGGAAATCCTTTGGTTTTGTCTTCCCAACTATAAACAAAGTAACGATGATACAACCTCTTTCTGATGATCAACATAAGCACCAAAGAGAGTACAATTAGGAAAGACATGGCCCAAGAAATACCATTGAGATTGACATAAATCAAAGTCAAGACAAAGGTTATTAAGGAAGCAATGAAAGCTCCCTTCACCCGACGTCTGATGAGACGAGCCATGAAAATGAATAGAGTTCCAAATAGGATACTTGGGAATTGCCAAATCAACTGTTCCTGAATAGGATTAAAACGGCTAATAAAGTAGACATTTGCCAAGCGTTCTGGGATTAAGGCTGACAAAATCAAGAAAATCCCTGAAAAACGTAGCAAATACACAAGAAAGCGGTGGAGACTTCCACCAAATACTCGTGAAGAAAGTTTGAAGTATTTCTCGTTGATACGCCCTCCCATGTGTTTGAAAAAGAAGACAACACCTAACAAGAAAGGAATAATGTAGTAGGTTAAACGAAAAAGCAAGAGCAGACTAACCGCAAGAGCATTGCTAACCCCCATAGAGGTCAGACCGGTAATCACAATCAAATCGAAACTACCAATCCCACCTGGAATCATTGAGAAGATACCAATAATAACCGCTAGGAAATAAAGAGGAATCAGATTATAAAGAGGAACATGTAAGCCCATTAAATAAGCTACACTTACAAAGCTCCCAAGGGCCGTTCCCCATTCAGCTGTCGAAGCTAAAAGAAGACTTAGCCTCGTTTTCAATGGTACTTGACCAAAATAGTCTAATTTTTCCCGACTAGAAACAAAGAAAATAAAAGGTAGATAAAGGAAAATCCCCAATAACAGTAACCAATACTTTCTTAAATCTGGACTTAGAGGGAAGAACCAAAAGACAGCGAATACCAAACCACTTAAAAGGGATAGGCCCGACATAAAGTAAGGCAATAAGCGAGAAAGTGCCTTAACACCTGTCTTTTCCTGCCCATCCTCAGAATAAAAGGAATATCGCAGACCCACATCGACCAAACCAGCAAACCAGCTAAATTATTAATGGTATTAACAGCCCAACTTGTTTCTAAGATATAGGATCTGGAATAATCCGTTTCTAGCTCCTTATTCAGTATGATGTCATAAAAGAGCATAGGGGAGACAGCGACTAGTCCGATGATAGCCATCAAAACAAGATGCCAAATAGACAAACCGGCCAGAGCTGACTCAAGTGACTCTAGAGTGATGGTTCGTTTGAGGCGAACCAATTCTATGACTACAAGAACCGTAATCGAGATAAAGAAGATAGATTTAACGGCCGCTTTTAAAGGTTGAAGTCTCTCTAAAAGACGCTTCATGCCACCACCTCTTTTCGACTAATTCTCACAAGCTCACGAATCATTTGATTGAAAATCTTATATTTACGTTGAGCTAGACGATGCCCTTCTCGACGTTGGACATAGAGCTTATGAATTGGAAAGAGTTCCGAAATCTCCCTAGAATGCCTGATACTGATAACATCCCTTTGCCCCATAACTACCCAAACAGGATAGGCAGCCTGATGTAGACGTTCCCTATCTAGTGGCAAGTCATGAAGCATAAGCCCCGTTACCTGAGCCATGATATCCATTTTAGATGAAAATGGTGACAAGGCTTTTAAGCAAAGATATTGTATATAGACCGCAAATCTTGAGCGTCTCGTCAACCCATTAAAGGTCATATTTCCCGCATTAAGTAAGAGCCCTGCAATCCGGTCAGGATAACGACTAGCATAAACCATAGCCAAATTGGCACCGTCACTATGACCGACAAATAAGGCCTTCTTGATATTCAAATATTGCAAAATTTCCTCCAAATCGGCAGCCATCTGTTCAAAGGTCATCTTAACACTCTGACGACTGGACCTGCCGTGATTACGACTATCAATGAAAATTAAACGATAGTCTCGATACAGAATTCCTTGCTTACCAAAGTAATTTCCTGACAAATTATTGCCATGCAAAAAAACAATTGGAAAGCCCTTACCGAGATCACGATAATAGATGATTTGACCATCTTTCACTTTGAATTCCATAATATTACCTACCTTTTCACTAACGCATTCTTATACGATAATTAGTCTTATAAGGCATTGAGGCTGATGAATTGGACTTACTCATTCCAAAATCATCTAACCCTCTTCACTCCATTATAACACTTCCACTAGGGAAGAGTCAGAATATTTGTGCATTTTCTGCAAAAAGAAAAAGCCTTTTCAGGCTTCTCTTCTTATTGTTCGAAAGTTTGTTGTGCGATGAGTTTGTTATAGTTTTCTTCATCTTCTTGATTATCACGGACAACCTTAGATACTGTAAAGGAAGATGAAATCAAGCCAACACATCCCATGAGGTAGTAACCCTTAACCATCAAAGGCTCTTTAAGGGTATAGAGGCCTACCAACATCAAGATTACGAAGAAGGCAAATGATCCCCATGCCATCATGTTGAAAGATGTTGTGTTACGATACACTTTTTTCTTTACTTTGTTCATAAAGTTAGTCTCCTTTTATATACTAAGACCAGTATACCAACAATGTAAGCCTTTCACAACTCAAAACATGAAAAGGGTTTCTCATCATCTCTTAACCTTCCAATTTGTTCTGATAAGTCACTCCACTCTTCCATCAGAGCTTCTTGAGAATCTGATAAGTCATCCAGCTCTTTCTGCAAGTCAGACAATTCTGCCACATCATTTGTTTCAAGCATGGCAGCAGAAATTTCCTCCAAGCGTTCTTCAATCGTCTCTAGCTCATTTTCAATTTGCTCAATGCGTCGACTTAGTTTACGCATCTCTTTTTGATTGGCTTTTTGAGCTTGATAATCACTAGCACCCGCTGAAGCTACTTGGACTTCCTCTGATACTTGATTTTCCTCTGCCTCAAGTCGTGCTAACTCTTCAAGCTCCGCCTTCTTTCTCAAGGTAGTAATCGTAATCTCCAAGATAAATGGTTGCCCCATCCTCAGAAATTTCCATCACTTTGGTTGCCACACGGTTGATAAAGTAACGGTCATGGCTGACAAAGAGAAGTGTTCCATCAAAGTCAATGAGAGCATTTTCCAAGACTTCCTTACTATCAATGTCCAAAGTGGTTGGTCGGCTCATCTAGGATGAGGAAGTTGTTGTTTTCCATTGATAATTTAGCTAAGAGCAGGCGAGCTTTCTCACCACCTGAAAGCATGGAAACCGACTTTTTGACATCATCACCTGAGAAGAGAAAAGCTCCCAGACGGTTACGAATCTCAACTTCAGGAGTTGTCGCAAAATCATTCCACAACTCATCAAGAACAGTGTTTGACGGTGTCAAAGCAGATTGGGTTTGGTCATAGTACCCCACTTCAACATTGGCACCATAGGTTGATGTTCCCTTGATAAATGGCAGTTTACCTACTACCGACTTGATAAAGGTTGTTTTTCCGATACCATTAGGTCCCACAATGGCAATGGCATCCATCTTCTTAACATCCAGGGAAATAGGCTCTGAGAGAATCTCATCGTCATAACCAATAGCAGCATCCCTCACTGTCAAGACCACATTTCCAGAGATCTTGTCCGCATGGAAAGTCATATTTGCCGACTTCTGGCCTTCTGTTGGCTTATCCAGGCGTTCCATTTTCTCTAGCTGTTTGCGACGGGCTTGGGCACGCTTGGTTGTAGAGGCACGGACAATATTACGATTAACAAAGTCCTCTAGCTTAGCAATTTCTTTTTGTTGTTTTTCGAAGTTCTTTGCTTCAGTGGCCAACTTTTCAGCCTTAAGGTCCATGAATTTTGAATAGTTTCCGACATAACGATCTAAACTATGTCTGGTCAAATCTAGGGTTACTGTCGCAACCTTATCCAAAAAATAACGGTCGTGACTGACAATGATTAAAGCTCCCTGATAATTGACCAAGTAATTCTCCAACCAGGCAATGGTTTCGATATCCAAGTGGTTGGTCGGTTCGTCCAGTACCAAGAGCTCAGGCTTCTCAAGCAGCATTTTCGCCAAAGCCAGGCGTGTATTTTGCCCTCCAGAAAGATCTGAAATGGGCATCTCCCACATGCTTTCATCAAACTTAAAACCATTGAGAATAGCTCTGATATCAGATTCATAGGTAAAACCACCACGCTGTCTGAAATCCTCAGAAAGGCGATCGTAGTCAGTCATTAACTTGTCCAATTCTACCCCAGTCAACTCGGCCATCTTCATTTCCATGTCACGCAGACGTTTTTCATCTGCACGTAGGTCTGCAAAGACATTTAACATTTCCGCATAGATGGTATTGCTAGACTCAAAGCGACTATCCTGAGCCAAGTAAGACAAATTCAAATCACGTTTTGTATTGATTTCACCACTCGTCGGCGCTTCCTCTCCAACCAAGATTTTCAATAAGGTTGATTTTCCAGCACCGTTACGGCCAACCAGGGCAATACGATCACGTTCATCTACCTGAATATTAATATTATCAAAGAGCACATCTCCTGAGAAAGAGCGCTCAATCTTGTTTCCTTGTAAAATAATCATAACGTTTCAATTATACCAAAAAAGCCAAGCTCCTGCTTAGGCTTTCTGACTTTCTTTCAAAATGCTTGCTACCTTAGTATTAATCAAGTCGATAGCAACAGTATTTGTGACACCTTCAGGAATCACCACATCTGCGTAGCGTTTCGTAGGTTCGATAAACTGGTGGTACATAGGTTTAACCACACTGATATATTGCTCAATGATACTATCCAAGCTACGGCCACGCTCTTCCATATCACGCTTGATACGACGAATAATACGAATGTCATCATCAGTATCTACAAAAAGCTTGATATCCATCAAATCACGCAAACGTTTATCCTCAAGTACCAAAATTCCTTCAACAATGAAGACATCCTGTGGTTCCTGACGATAAGTCTTTTCACTGCGAGTGTGTTGGGTGTAGTCATAAATCGGAATATCTACAGGACGCCCAGCAATCAGCTCATTGATATGTTCAATCATAAGATCTGTATCAAAGGCAAAAGGATGGTCGTAGTTCGTTGACACACGCTCTTCAAAAGTCAAATGTGACTGATCCTTATAATAAGAATCATGCTCAATCATAGCAATTTTCTCATCTGGAAAATTTGATAGAATGGCACGAGAAACACTGGTCTTACCGCCACCAGAGCCACCCGTAACCCCAATAATAATCGGTTTTTAGGCATGGTAAATTCCTATCTAATATAGTCTTTCCTATCTATTCTACACTAAATCATGATATAATAAAAGCAAATCCATATAGAAAATGAGACTTTTATGTTTAAAAACTTTCCTGAACAATGGCAAGACCTCCTTAAAGAAAAAGGAATCACTACAGAGACTGCCATTCAAAAAGAACTCTTTGCACCAATCACTGAAGGAGACAATGTCCTAGGTATCAGTCCTACAGGAACAGGTAAGACCCTTGCCTACCTTCTCCCACTGCTCCTCAAACTCAAACCCAAAAAAGCTCAGCAACTGCTTATCCTAGCACCTAATTCTGAACTTGCTGGACAGATTTTCGATGTAACCAAACAATGGGCTGAGCCACTAGGAGTCACTGCCCAGCTCTTCCTTTCTGGCTCTAGTCAAAAGCGACAAATTGAACGCCTGAAGAAAGGACCAGAAATTCTCATCGGAACCCCTGGCCGTGTCTTTGAGCTGATTAAACTCAAAAAGATCAAGATGATGAACGTCAATACTATCGTCCTCGATGAATTTGATGAGCTTCTCAGTGATAGCCAATACCATTTGTGACAAAAATCAGCCACCATGTTCCTCGTGATCATCAAATGATCTATATTTCAGCAACCAACAAAATTGACGATCAAGTTCTTGTCGAAAATACTATCGTTTATGACCTGTCTGATCAGGAATTAGACACCATTAAACATTATTATATCAGTGTTGATAAACGTAACCGTGTCGAACTTCTCCGTAAGTTCTCCAATATTCCTGACTTCCGTGGTCTAGTCTTTTTCAACAGTCTTTCTGACCTTGGGGCTACTGAAGAGCGCCTCCAATTTAACGGAGCTTCAGCGGTATCATTGGCTAGTGACATCAACGTCAAATTCCGTAAGATTATCTTGGAAAAATTCAAGAACCATGAGATTTCACTCTTACTAGGTACTGACCTCTTGGCACGAGGCATCGATATTGAAAATCTGGAAGTGGTCATCAACTTCGATATCCCTAGAGACCGTGAAGCCTACACTCACCGTGCAGGTCGTACCGGCCGTATGGGAAATGAAGGTAGCGTCATTAGCTTGGTAACTCATCCAGAAGACCTCAAAAAACTTAAAAAATTCGCTAAAGTATCAGAACTGGTTCTTAAAAACCAAGAGCTTCACGAAAAATAAGCCATTACAAAAGCACTTCAGTTTACTCTGAAGTGCTTTTAACATATACAGATTAGGCTTTTTACCAAAGTCCTCAATCATTTGTTCCATTTCCTCACGACTTGGAGTTGTCAACATATAAAGGAAGTCACCTTGCAACTCTGCAAAGGCTGCAGGCATGATTTTCTTAACTTTAAGTTGTTCACGATACTTATCGAAAAGTTCTTCTTCTGAGTAAGCATAGTGAGAGCTTGCACGACGTGAAGTTGCCAAACAGTAAAGTGGCTCAAACTGAGAAGCTGGGAATGGTTCGCCAGCAACGATATCCGCATAGCCCTTGTACAAATCAAACGAATGAGCATAGTTATAGACATCGATTGTGAAGCCACCTGCTGGTCGGTTGTTATATTCAATAGCAATATAATCATCACCATCACGGAAGAACTCAATATGGAAGAAACGTTCCTTCATACCAAATTCTTTGACAATTGCCTCACCATACTTACGTAACTTAGGATCCATATCCTTAAGAACGTAGTAAGAATTGTCCATCTTGTAAATCATCAAGTCAAGTGGAGTGTGGGCATAATCGAAAGTTGTTGAGAAGACAATATTACCATCATGATCAATCAAACCATCGAAAGTACAGATTTCACTTGAAGTTACAAATTTTTCAAAGAAATAAACTGTTTCATGGTCCCACTCAGCCTTGAAATGATTGATATCATCTTCTGTTTCAAGTTTGAAGGTTGCAGCTGCACCAACCCCATTATCTGGCTTAGCAATCATTGGAAGACCGATTTCTTTCACAGCTTTATCCACATCTTTGTCAGTTTTAATGACAGCACCTGGCACAACTGGAACACCAGCTTTTTGGAAGAGTTTCTTCATTTCAGACTTGAATTTAGTCTTCTTAAGGTCTTCTGGCTTAGCACCAAAAACATTGAACTGTTCACGAAGAGCAGCATCCAATTCCAACCAGTATTCATTATGAGATTCGATACGATCGATTGGACCATGTTTGTAGAAAAGAAAGGCTACGGCACGCTTAACTTCATCCAAGTTTTCCAGATTATCTACACGGAAGTACTCTGTCAAAGCATCTTTCAAAGGTTGATCTAACTGTTCATAAGGCTCTTGACCAATACCAAGAACGTTAATACCCTTATTTGCAAGTTCAACTGTAAACTGTTGGAAGTTTTGTGGATAGTATGGTGAAATAACAAGATAATTCATTAGTGATTCCTCTTTATAGTTATTTAGATAGGATAGACAAAGAAATTATAGGTTCATATTGTCAAGGAAATAAGGCATTTGTTTACGCCACCATTCCCAATCGTGAGCGACATCATGGCCCCACTCAGAGAACCAAGCTGGAATATTCTTTTGTTCAAAGGCTTCCTTAAGTTTATAGTAAGAAGGAAGACCATCTTGTTCCCAAGCACCAAGACCTGTACATACGATGATCTCAGCTTGACGGTAACGGTCGATGAACCAACCATCATTTTGGTTCCAGATATAATCTGATGGGGAATTTTGGTAAATAGCTTCATCCCCTCCAAACTCACCCACAAAGAAACGAGCATCGTAGACACCACTAAGAGCTACTACTTTATTGAAAACATCAGGGTGTTGCAAGAAGAAATTAAGCGCATGGTAAGCACCCATTGAACATCCTGTTGTCATCATTGGATCAAACCAACCAGTTTTGTGTTTGATAAATGGAATAGCTTCTTCAATAACATAACGTTCATAAGCACGATGCATTTCAGCACGATCGTGTGGATTTTTCCAATCACAAAGCCAGCTTTCACTGTCCACACTTGAAAGCGTAAAGAATTGTACGCGTCCTTCTTCGATAAAACGTGCACAAGCATCAATCATACCAAAGTCATAGTATTCGTTATGGCTACCACCTGATGAGGCAAAAACCACAACAGGGATACCAGCGTGCCCGTAACGGTTAACATACATTTCACGATTAAGTTGACCACTCCAGTGGCTAAGATGTTCGATATTCATATTTATATTCCTTTTCCTAAATTAAAAATATTTTGCGTTAATATAGACTAGTCCCACTTTTCAGCGAAAAAGCGAAGACAGTCTGGTAAATTCTCAGCCCAAGCTTCTTCATTGTGTTCAGCGCCAGATTGAATGTGAATCTTGATATTTTCCAAATCAACCCCACGAGCAATCAAATCATGGTAATAGCTCAATGAAGAGTCAATATAAGCCTGCTTAATGTTACCAGCCATCAAGGTCTTGTCAGTATCATCAGCTTCCTCAGTCCCTACATAAATGTAGACACGTTGATCTGCATCGAGCTTTTGACGCGACATGTAACGATCAAAGGCATCTTGATGCAACCAGTTAGCTGAAGAAAATACCCCAAGACAACCAATCTGCTCCTTATAATCAAGCCCCATAAACTGAGTGATATTACCACCAAGAGATGATCCAATCATAGCTGTATGCTGACGATCTGAGAGGGTACGGTACTCCTTGTCAATAAAGGGTTTAACCACATCCATGACAAACTCCGCATACTCTACTCCCTTGCCTCCGAACTGAACACCAGGAATATTCGATTCTTGGTACTTCCACGCAGAATACTCATTCATACGGCCAGGGCCATCATTATCGATGGCTACAACAATCATGCGCGAAATATCAGGATTACGCTTGATTGTTGGGATAATCTTCCAAGAATAGCCAGAAAATGACTCCTTACTATAAAGAACATTCTGACCATCATGGAAATACACGACAGGGTAAGAACGATCTGTATCCGTTTCATAGTTCTTAGGTAGAAGAACACGCACACGACGAAGTTTCCCAGTGTATGGCACCTCTAACTCATGCGTCTTCATAACCAAGTAAAAATAAGATTTATTCATTGTCAGAAAACTCTCTATATTCGAAATTTAGTTCTATTATACCATATTTTAAAAGAAAAAGAGCCCCTATAATGGGGACTCTTTACACTTTTTAATGATTGAATAGCTAAACTCTTAGTAGTTTGCGATATCAAATACTGTTGATTTCACACGAGTCATAGCTTCGATAGAGTATTTCACACCTTGAGTTCCGGCACCAGATCCTTTAACACCAAGGAATGGGAAGTTATCTGTACCACGTTGTGTTTTGTTGTTGATGTGAACTGTACCAACTTCAAGTTGTTCAGCAATTGCAAACGCACGTGGGTAGTCTTGAGTGAAGACTGCACCTTGAAGACCAAATTCAGATTCGTTAGAAATCTTGATTGCTTCTTCAACTGAAGATACACGGATGAATGGCAATACTGGACCAAATGGTTCTTCCCAAGCAAGACGCATGTCAGTTGTTACATGATCAAAGACAGCTGGGTAGATAAGGTTACCTTCACGTTTCAATTCAGTTTTAGCAGTAGCACCTTGTTCAACGGCATCATCAATCAAACCTTGAACGAAGTCAGCTGCTTTTGTATCGATAAGTGGTGTAACGCTTGCACTTTCTTCAGGCATACCAACAGTGATATTACCTACCAAAGCAGTTACTTTTTCTACCAATTCATCTGCAACGCTATCCATTACAAGGACACGTTTGATAGCTGTACAACGTTGACCTGAATAGTCAAAGGCACCAGCAACAATGTTTTTAGCAGTCAAGTCAAGATCAGCATCTTCAAGAACGATAGCGGCATCTTTACCACCAAGTTCAAGCATGATTGGACGCATAGCTGCCAAACGACCGATATTTTCACCAACTGGTGTTGAACCTGTGAAGTTGATGAAATCAACTGCTTTGTGTTCAACGATATAGTCACCGATAACAGAACCACGACCAGTGATAGAGTTCAAGACACCTGCAGGGATACCAGCTTCAACAAATGCTTCAACCAAAAGAAGACCTGAGATAGAACCTTGTGTTGGTGGTTTGAAGGCAACAACGTCACCAGCAATCAAGGCAGGAGCAATTTTAGAACCAGCCAAGTTTACTGGGTAGTTAAATGGAGAGATAGCAAGGACAAGACCTACTGGTTCGCGACGAACAACAGCGATTTTTTTCTTACTACCAGCGTCAAATGCACCACCTTCAAGTACTTCACCTTCCAAACGCAAACCTTCTTCAGCTGCATAGTGGATGATTTCAGCAGTACGAACAACCTCACCGATTGCAGATTTCAAACCTTTAGAGATTTCTTTAGAAAGAACTTGTCCGATTTTTTCTGCATCACGTTCCAAGATATCTGCTGCTTTATGAAGGTAAGCTGCACGTTCAGCATATGAAAGCGCACGCCATGCTGGAAGTGCTGCTTTAGCTGCTGCGTAGACTTCGTCTACTTCAGCTTGGCTCATCGCTGGAACTGATCCAAGTTCCTCACCGTTTGCAGGTGCGTAAATAGTAATTTCGTTTTCAGATGTTTTCCACTCACCATTGACATAGTTTTTGTATTGTTTAGCCAAGATAGTAACTCCTTTTATCTATTATAAGACCTATTTTATCATTTTTTTAGAAATAATCCAAGATTTAAACGAGAATTATTCAGAAAATTTTGACAAAAAATAGTTTTAATTATTAACCTAGGTTAGCCGTATTCTACTCCTAACCAAAGAATGAGTCAATTATTTTGTCTCTGTTTAGTTATAAAAAAAGTGAAAGCCTAAGCCTCCACTTTTTATGATTAGTCTACGTTAACGTATTCTTTTGAAAGTTCAAGAACTTCTTCCATTGTTGAACATTCAGTAAGCGCACGGTTAGCATATTCTTCCATTTTAGCTGTGTCAAGTTTCTTCATCAAGCTACGTGTACGAAGAACAGATGTCGCTGACATTGAGAACTCATCCAAGCCCATTCCGACAAGAAGTGGAACAGCAGTTTGGTCACCGGCCATTTCACCACACATACCAGCCCATTTACCTTCAGCATGAGCCGCTTTGATAACATTGTTAATCAAACGAAGGATTGATGGGTTATATGGTTGGTAAAGGTATGAAACTTGTTCGTTCATACGGTCAGCAGCCATAGTGTATTGGATAAGGTCGTTTGTACCAATTGAGAAGAAATCAACTTCTTTAGCAAATTGGTCAGCAAGCATAGCTGCAGCAGGGATTTCAATCATGATACCTACTTCGATATCGTCTGCAACGGCAACACCTTCAGCAACCAATTTAGCTTTTTCTTCTTCAAGAATACCTTTAGCAGTACGGAACTCATTCAACAAAGCAACCATTGGGAACATGATACGCAATTTACCGTGAACAGATGCACGAAGCAAGGCACGCAATTGTGTACGGAACATTTGGTTACCAGTTTCAGAGATAGAAATACGCAAAGCACGGTAACCCAAGAATGGGTTCATTTCTTTAGGAAGATCGAAGTAAGGGAGTTCTTTATCCCCACCGATATCCATTGTACGAACGACAACAGGTTTACCGTTCATACCTTCAAGAACTGCTTTGTATGCTTCATATTGGTCATCTTCAGTTGGGAAGTCTTGAGAATCCATATACAAGAATTCCGTACGATAAAGACCAACAGCTTCTGCACCGTTATCATTTACACCTTCAACGTCTTTAGGTGTACCGATGTTAGCAGCCAATTCGAAATGTTTTCCATCAGCAGTAACTGTTTGAGCATCTTTAAGGAGAGCCCATTCAGCTTTTTGTTTAGCGTAAGCTTCACCAGCTGCTTTAAACTCAGCAATTTGCTCTTCAGTTGGGTTGATAACAACTTCACCAGTAATACCTGAAACCGCCAAAATGTCGCCATCTTTGACAAGTTCTGTGATGTTATTTGTACCAAGAACGGCTGCGATTTCAAGTGTACGAGCCATGATTGCAGAGTGACTTGTACGTCCACCGATATTAGTAACAAAAGCTTTTACGTACTTTTTGTTCAACTGAGCTGTATCAGATGGTGTCAAGTCATGAGCAACAACGATTGATTCTTCGTTAATTGTTGCTGGGTTAGGCAATTTCTTACCAAGCAAGTTAGCAAGCACACGTTTTGTAACGTCACGAATATCCGCTGCACGTTCTTGCATGTATGGGTTGTCTTCCATACCTTCAAAAATAGCGATAAACATGTCTGTTACTTCTGTCAAAGCAGCTTCAGCATTAACTTGTTTAGCACGGATAGTTTCTTTAATTTGACCAGTCATTTCTGGGTCAGCAAGAACCATCAAGTGAGCATCAAAAACGGCTGCCGCTTCTTCACCAAGGCTTTCAACTGCTTTTTCGCGGATAACAGAAAGCTCGTCTTGTGACGCCGCTAGAGCAGCATCTAGACGAGCCTCTTCTGCACTTGTATCTTCAACTGTTACAGTTTCAAATGACAAGTCCGGTTGAACAAGCAGATATGCCTTAGCAACTGCAACACCGTCAGATGCTGCGATTCCTTTAAGCATTTCTGTCATATTCTTATGCCAATCCTTCTTTTGTCATTGTTTCTGCGATTGCTGCGATTGCGTCATCAGCATCAGCACCTTCTGCAGAGATAGTTACGTCAGCACCTTGACCAACACCAAGGCTCATAACACCCATGATAGATTTAAGGTTAACTGCTTTACCTTTGTAGTCAAGAGTGATATCTGAAGCAAATTTGCTAGCTGTTTGAACAAGCAAAGTAGCTGGACGTGCGTGGATACCTGTTTCTGCAACAATGTGGAAATCTTTAGAAGCCATAATGGATTCTCCTTCTTCATTTGGAATATTTGAGTTATCAATGATAACCCTTACAATTTAGAATTATAACATAGCTAATTGAGATTATCAAGGTTAAAACGTACTTTCTACAAGTTTTTCGAAAGCTTGTCTCTCATTTTACTGGTCATTTTCATTTTTCAAAACATAAAGCAAATACTAGTCTCTAGTTATTTACAACATTTTCAGAAAATTTCTTTCATGGTGTTTTCAATCGTTAATTTTCATTTTCGAGCAAAAACAATCACATAATTGAAAGAATTTGATTGCTAAAGGCACTCGTTGAATAAGCTTGTTTCCCAAATGCTAAGTCAGCTGTAAAGATATCAGCTTTAAATGTCTTCTCAATAGCACTTGTAATCAGTTGAGCTGCCTCAGTCCAACCAATATAATCTAGAAGCATGCAGCCAGATAATAAAACTGAGCAAGGGATTAGCCTTATCTTGATCTGCGATATCCGGAGCTGTTCCATGTGTTGCTTCAAAAATAGCATGGCCTGTTTGATAGTTAATGTTGGCTCCAGGGGAGATGCCGATACCACCAACTTGTGCAGCCAAGGCATCACTGGCATAATCACCATTCAAGTTGGTTAAGGCAACAACATCAAATTTTTCTGGATTTAAAAGAATCTGTTGGAGAAAGTTATCAGCGATTATATCATTAATCTCTAAACGACCAGCCAGCAATTCTTCTTTATAGTCTTCCTGAGCTACTTCATAACCCCATTTACGGAAGCCACCTTCTGTGAATTTTTGAATATTCCCTTTATGAACCAATGTCACTTTCTTTAGATTGTTCTTGAGAGCATAATCGATAGCAGAGCGAATGAGACGTTTACTTCCTTCTATTGAAATTGGCTTAATTCCGATACTACTTGATTCTGGGAAGCGAATTTTATTAACATTCATTTCTGTCTGGAGAAACTCAATCACGCGCTTGACATCTGCCGTTCCTGCTTCCCATTCAATCCCAGCATAAATATCTTCAGTATTTTCACGGAAGATAGTAATATTTGTTTTTTCTGGTTCCTTAAGTGGACTTGCTACTCCGTCAAAGTAACGAACAGGTCTAACACAAGCGTAGAGATCAAGTTCTTGACGTAAAGCTACATTTAAAGAACGGATACCACCACCTACTGGCGTCTCAAGCGGTCCCTTAATAGCTACTAAACTTTCTCGAATAGCCTCCAAAGTTTCTTTCGGCAACCATTCACCTGTTTTGTCATAAGCCTTCTTACCGGCTAGAAAGCTCTTGCCACTCAATATGACGCTTTCCTTCATAGGCTACTTCTACTGCTTTATCAAAGATTGCTTGGGCATTCTTCCAGATATCATGTCCAACACCATCGCCTTCAATAAAAGGGATAATTGGACGATCAGAAACTTGAAGCTGTCCATTTTTCATTACGATTTTTTCTGCCATATAGCTTTCCTCCCTAGCGTTTTTCTAAAGGAATATACGTCATATTTTCTTGTCCGATGTACTGCGAGCGTGGACGAATCAATTTATTATTTTTTTGCTGCTCTTGAATATGAGCAATCCAGCCGGCAACACGACTCATAGCAAAGATAAGTGTGAAGATATCGCTGTCAATTCCTAGAGTATGATATACAGTGGCTGAATAGAAGTCCACATTGGGAATCAATCCCTTCTTTTCTTTCATGAATTCTTCAATTTCTTGAGACATGTTAAAGAATTCTTCATTCTCAGTACCCTCTGTCAACTTTTTAGCCATATCTCTTAAGAAAATTTCACGAGGGTCCTGTTTCTTGTATACACGGTGTCCAAATCCCATGATTTTCTCTTTAGAGTCAAGTTTTTCCTGCAAGTAAGCATTAACATCACCAGATTCACGGATTTCTTTAAGCATATCAAAGACGCGTTCATTAGCTCCACCATGCAAGGGACCTTTTAGAGCACCAATAGCTGTTGTGACACAAGAATAGATATCTGTCAGAGTCGAGGCACAAACACGCGCTGCAAAAGTTGAAGCATTCAACTCATGGTCAGCATGTAGAATTAATGCCTTATTCATAGCTTCAATTTCAATTTCAGAAGGTTCAACACCATTCAGCATGTAGAGAAAATTAGCTGCAAACCTAAATCTTCTCTTGGTTTGAGAGGCATTTTACCAGTACGTAAGCGTGCAAAAGTCGTAATAATTGTAGGCAATTTAGCCATCAATTCAATACTTTGCTGATAAATTGCCTCCATGGATCTTTCCTCGGCGTCCACATTGTAAACCCCAAGAAGGGAGACTGTTGAACGTAAAACACTCATTGGGTGCAAATGTGGACGAGATTGGATAAGAATGCATTGTTCAACAGCATCAGAAATATCATAGTTCTTACGCAACTCAGCTTCAAAATACTTGAGTTCCATTTGCGTAGGAAGATGACCATTCCACAAGAGATAAATCACTTCCTCAAAAGACGCTTTATTTTCCATAAACTCAGAAATATCATATCCCGAATACGATAAATGATCATCGATAATAGATGAAATCCTAGTATTACAGGCAATCATATCCTTAAGTCCATTAATTTCAACTGTTGTCATATTAGGCCCCTTCAATTTTTTTCTTACAACCATTGGCAAGATACCACCATTTTTATAGTAGCGAATATCAGCATCTGCATCGAAGCGTACCAAAGCTTTAAAGGTTTTGGTTTGTTCAGGTGTTGAAGCTGTAACAGTGATAACATCATGGACACCTGGATTTTCTGAAAGGTCAAAGCTAAAGGTCTCATGTCCTGTCAATCCAAGACTTTCAGCATTTTCTCCTTCCATAAATTGGACTGGTAAAATCCCCATCATAACGAGATTTGAACGGTGAATACGCTCAAAACTCTCAGCAAGCACTACTTTTACACCAAGAAGATTAGCACCTTTAGCCGCCCAGTCACGACTTGAGCCCATACCATAATCCTTACCGGCAATTACAAGCGTATCTTGATTAGCTTCTTTATATTTCATAGCAGCATCGTATATAGGTAGAATGTCACCATCATATTTAGTATATCCACCAATTTTTCCATCTGCTAGCTCATTCTTGATACGAATATTAGCAAAGGTTCCTCGCATCATGACTTCGTGATTTCCACGACGGCTACCATAAGAATTAAATTCTTGATAATCAACACCATTCTCAGTCAAATAACGAGCTGCTGGACTATTTCTGGCAATATTACCTGCTGGAGAAATATGGTCTGTTGTAACCGTATCTCCAAATTTAGCCAAAACCTTCAAATCTTTCAATGGTTTAATGCTCAAATCATCTCCTAAAGCATCAAAATAAGGTGGGTTTTGAATATAGGTAGAGTTTTGATTCCATTTATAATTTTGACTTTGTTCAGTAGGAATGGCATTCCACTTCTCACTATCAGAAAAGACACTGGCATATTCATCTTGGAAGAGTTGACGGGTGACGTATTTATCAACATAAGTCTCAATTTCATCACGAGATGGCATAACATCCTCTAAATAAACAGCTTGACCATTGTCGTCAAAACCTAAAGGTTCAGTTGTCAAATCAATATTCGTGTTACCAGCTAAGGCATAAGCAACAACCAATGGTGGGCTAGCCAAGAAATTCGCTTTAACAAGTGGATTAATACGCCCTTCAAAATTACGATTTCCTGACAAAACAGCACTCGCTAATAAATCAGTGTCTACAATAGCCTTAGCCACCTCAGGACGTAAGTCTCCTGAGTTCCCAATACAGGTTGTGCAACCGTAACCTACCAAGTTAAAGCCAAGCTTATCTAGATAGGTTTGCAAGCCTGAAGCTTTGAGATAACCAGTAACAACCTTAGAACCGGGTGCCAAAGATGTCTTCACTGTTGGAGATACTTTTAATCCTTTCTCAACCGCTTTTTTAGCTAAAAGACCGGCTGCCATAAGAACGTAAGGATTTGAAGTATTGGTACATGATGTGATAGCTGCAATGGCCACATGACCTGTTTGAATTGTTTCTGAATGATCCTCAAAGTCAACGTTTGCAGTTTTTACTAACTCTTCCTTATCCAAACCGAAACCACGGACACCTGCTTCTCGTACCACTGCATCCTGGAATTCTTGCTTAGCATCTGATAAGAGAATCAAATCTTGTGGACGTTTAGGACCTGAGATAGAAGGTTTAATAGATGACAAATCGATTTCAACAATCTTAGTATACTTGGCTTCTTTACTTGGATCATAGAAAAGATGATTGGCTTTTGTATAGGCTTCAGTGACTTGGATATGTTCCTCATCACGGTTAGTTAAACGCATGTAGTTAAGAGTCTCGTCATCAATAGGAAAATAACCACAGGTCGCTCCATATTCTGGTGCCATATTAGCGACTGTGGCACGGTCAGCTAGAGACAAACTCTTCAAGCCAGGTCCAAAGTACTCAACAAATTTACCAACCACATTTTCAGAACGAAGCACCTGAGTAATCTTGAGAGCCAAATCTGTTGCTGTAGCAATTTTAGGCAACTCTCCTGTCAGATGTACACCAATGACCTCTGGAATTGGAAAATAAGATGCTTCACCGAGCATCGCTGCTTCAGCTTCAATTCCGCCAACACCCCAACCAAGAACGCCAATACCATTAATCATAGTCGTGTGACTATCTGTACCAAACATAGAGTCAGGATATAGGAGCCCATCATTTTCAATAATGACATCACTCAAAAATTCAATATTAACCTGGTGAATAATACCTGTAGCTGGTGGAACCGCACGATAATTTTCAAAAGACTTTTCAGCCCACTTTAGAAATTCATAGCGCTCGTTATTACGTTTAAACTCTAGATTGATATTATCTTCAAGAGCAGTATCACATCCGTATGAATCCACTTGGACAGAGTGGTCGATGACCAAATCTACTGGAATCTCGGGATTAATAAATTCGGCTTTACCACCATTAGCCACTATAGCATCACGCATTGAAGCTAAATCAACAACAACAGGAACTCCTGTAAAATCTTGTAAGATAACACGACTTGGTTTAAAAGGCACTTCAGAAATTGTTGGAAAATTCGGAAATTTCATTAGATCAGAAATGTGAGATTCCTTAACATCGACGCCATCTTTTTTTCGGAGGAGACTTTCAAGTAGTATTCGAATGGTATAAGGTAGTTCTCCGACCTTAACATCATGAGATTTTGCTGCTTTTTCGAGATCATAGAAAGAGAATGTCTTACCATTTACAGTTAGATTTGAACAGTATTCTTGCATACTTGAACCTCCATTAGTTAAAAATTTTCTTTATTCTACACTGTTTTTTTTGAAAAAACAAATAGAATTGGCATTTTGATGTTATATTATATAACATCAGAGGTGAGATATTTCTTTTTTAGTCAATTCCATAAACAAATCCTATTTAATTTAGGAAACTTAAAAAAGCCTTTAAAACACAAGATATAGGGTTGTGTTTTAATACTAAACACAAAATCTTGTATTTCCTTAAGATATTTAGCTTGATTTTTCCCTATATTTTGGGTATTCTATTAGAGTCGAAAAAGTGGCTCTTGGCCACTTAAAATCTTTTTATAAAGGAGTATTTGCAATGGCAAAGATCACATTGTTTTCTAAAAACAACTGCATGCAGTGCAAAATGACTAAAAAATTCTTGGAAAAGGAAGGTGCTGATTTCGAAGAAATCAACATTGATGAACAGCCAGAAAAAATCGATTACGTTAAAAGCCTCGGTTTCACTGCTGCTCCAGTTATTGAAGCCGGCGATATCGTCTTTTCAGGTTTTCAACCTGCTAAACTTAAAGAAATCCTTTAATTATCAAGTTTTTATATAGAAAGGAACTTGTTTGCTTAGTTTAATGTTTCAACCTTAATATACTATTAAACTGAGCCTGGTATCTGTATTATGTCTTTAAAAAATCTTGGCGATGTCTCATACTTCCGCCTCAATAACGAAATTAACCGTCCTGTTAACGGTCAAATTCCTTTGCATAAGGACAAAGAAGCGCTTCGTGCCTTCTTCCTTGAAAACGTTAAGCCAAATTCAATGGCATTCAACAGCATCACAGATAAAATTAATTATTTGATTGAGAACGATTATATTGAGTCTGAATTCATCGGTAAATACGAACCTGCTTTCATCGAAAAATTGTCTGCAGAAATTCATTCTCAAAAATTCCGCTTCCAATCTTTCATGGCAGCCTACAAGTTCTACCAACAATATGCCCTCAAAACAAACGATGGCGAGTCTTACCTCGAAAGTATTGAAGATCGTGTTCTATTCAACGCCCTTTACTTTGCTGATGGTGATGAAAACCTAGCTAGTGACCTTGCCAACGAAATGATTCACCAACGTTACCAACCTGCTACTCCTTCATTTTTAAATGCTGGACGTAGTCGTCGTGGTGAACTCGTGTCATGTTTCCTTATTCAAGTAACAGATGACATGAATTCTATCGGACGTTCTATCAACTCTGCCCTCCAGTTATCACGTATTGGTGGTGGGGTAGGTATTAGCCTGTCTAACCTTCGTGAAGCTGGTGCTCCTATCAAAGGATATGCTGGGGCAGCCTCTGGTGTCGTGCCTGTTATGAAGCTTTTTGAAGATAGCTTCTCTTACTCAAACCAACTTGGCCAACGTCAAGGTGCTGGTGTTGTTTATTTGGATGTTTTCCACCCAGATATCCTTGCCTTCCTTTCTACTAAGAAAGAGAATGCTGATGAGAAGGTGCGTGTTAAGACACTGTCACTTGGTGTTACAGTTCCAGATAAATTCTACGAGTTGGCACGTAATAATGAAGATATGTACCTCTTCAGTCCCTTACTCAGTCGAAAAAAAGAGTACGGTAAACCATATAACTACATTGATATTACAGCTATGTACGATGAGTTGGTTGCCAATCCAAATATCACAAAAACCAAGATTAATGCCCGTGAGCTAGAAACTGAAATTTCTAAACTCCAACAAGAATCAGGTTATCCATATATCGTCAATGTTGATACAGCCAATCGACACAATCCAATCGATGGTAAGATTATCATGTCCAACCTCTGTTCTGAAATTCTTCAAGTTCAAACACCAAGTGAACTTAACGATGCACAAGAGTTTGTTAAACTCGGTACAGACATTTCATGTAACCTCGGATCAACTAATATCCTTAACATGATGACTTCACCTGACTTTGGTCGTTCGATTAGAGCTATGACACGTGCGCTTACCTTTGTTACAGATAGCTCAAGTATTGATGCTGTTCCATCTATCAAAAAAATGGTAACCAACAAGCTCATACCTTTGGTTTGGGAGCTATGGGGCTTCACTCTTACCTCGCTAAACACCATATCGAGTATGGTAGCCCTGAATCTGTTGAATTCACTAATATCTACTTCATGCTAATGAACTACTGGACTTTAGTTGAATCTAACAACATTGCCCGTGAACGTCAAGAAACCTTTGTCGGTTTTGAAAAAAATCAAAAATATGCTGATGGTTCTTACTTTGACAAATACGTTACAGGCCAATACGTTCCTAAATCTGACCGTATCAAAGAACTTTTCGATGGCCACTTTCATCCCACAAGCCAAAGATTGGGAAGAACTCCGTGAACTCGTTAAGAAAGATGGACTCTACCATCAAAAATCGTTTAGCTGTTGCGCCAAATGGCTCAATCTCTTACATTAACGACTGTTCGGCTTCTATCCATCCAATCACACAACGTATTGAAGAACGTCAAGAAAAAGAAAATCGGAAAAAAATCTACTATCCAGCCAACGGTCTTTCAACAGACACAATTCCTTTCTACACTTCAGCCTACGACATGGACATGCGTAAAGTTATCGACGTTTATGCCGCTGCGACTGAACACGTTGATCAAGGTTTGTCATTAACCCTATTCTTGCGTAGTGAGTTACCAAAAAGAAATTTACGAATGGAAAACAGAAAATAAACAAACGACTCGTGACCTTTCTATCCTTCGTAACTACGCCTTTAACAAGGGAATTAAATCAATCTACTACATCCGTACTTATACAGATGACGGTGAAGAGGTTGGTTCTAACCAATGTGAAAGCTGTGTCATCTAAGATGGTGATTTAACGATAACAACCTCACTACTCTTATTTACAAAATGCATTAAAAGGTCGGTTCGCCGACTTTTTTAATAGATCAACTCAAAAAACTATATCATGATTTTGAATTATGATAAAATAGTAACGATATCAATAAAGAAAGAGGTTTCTAATGGAAACTTACTACAAAGCCATTAACTGGAATGAAATCGAAGATGCGATTGATAAATCTACTTGGGAAAAATTGACGGAACAATTTTGGCTAGATACACGTATCCCACTTTCAAATGACCTTGATGACTGGCGTAAACTTTCAGCTGAAGAAAAGGATTTGGTTGGAAAAGTTTTCGGTGGTTTAACCTTGCTAGATACCATGCAATCTCAAACTGGTGTTGAAGCCATTCGTGCAGACGTCCGTACACCTCATGAAGAAGCTGTATTGAACAACATTCAGTTCATGGAATCTGTTCACGCGAAATCTTACTCTTCAATCTTCTCAACTTTGAATACTAAATCTGAAATTGAAGAAATTTTCGAGTGGACTAAACAGTAACGAATACCTCCAAACCAAGGCGAAAATCATTAACGATATCTATGAAAATGGAACGCCTCTTCAGAAAAAGGTTGCTTCAACATATCTTGAAACATTCCTTTTCTATTCAGGGTTCTTCACTCCACTCTATTATCTTGGTAATAACAAGCTGGCTAATGTCGCTGAAATCATTAAGCTCATTATCCGTGACGAATCTGTTCACGGAACCTATATTGGCTATAAATTCCAACTAGGGTTCAACGAATTGACTGAAGAAGAGCAAGAAAGTTTCCGTGAATGGATGTATGATCTCCTCTACCAATTGTATGAAAATGAAGAGCTCTACACTAAATCTCTTTATGATGGTGTTGGATGGACTGAGGAAGTTATGACTTTCCTTCGTTACAACGCCAACAAGGCTCTCATGAACCTGGGACAAGATCCACTCTTCCCAGATAGTGCGAACGATGTTAACCCAATCGTTATGAATGGTATTTCTACAGGAACATCTAACCACGACTTCTTCTCTCAAGTTGGTAATGGTTACCTTCTAGGTACTGTTGAAGCCATGCAAGATGATGATTATAACTACGGACTATAAGAAAAAACTAGCTGAGCTAGTTTTTTTATTTTGTGACTTTAAGTCCGTTTCGCTCCGAAGGTGCGAAACAAATAAACCACCCGCTATGCGGGTGCGCATCGAAGGTTAAACCGTCATAACAAAAACACTCCAAACGAGTTACAATATGGGTGTTCAAGCCAATTGTAAAACGAAAGGAGTTAAGACTATGGCGCAAAAAGCTCACAGTTTATCACATACAAAATGGATGTGTAAGTACCACATTGTATTTACACCTAAGTATAGACGAAAAATAATCTATAATCAATATAGGAGTAGTCTGGGAGAGATTTTTCATAGACTATGCCAATATAAAGGCGTTGAAATAATAGAAGGCCACTTAATGCCAGATCATGTTCACATGCTAGTAAGTATACCACCACGAATGAGTGTAGCTAGTTTTATGGGATATTTAAAAGGTAAAAGTGCCTTAATGATGTTTGATAAACACGCCAATTTAAAATATAAATTTGGGAACAGACATTTTTGGGCAGAAGGATATTATGTAAGTACGGTAGGACTAAATGAAGCCACAATTAAGAAATATATCCAGGAACAAGAGAAGCATGATATCGCTTTGGACAAATTAAGCGTTAAAGAATATGAAAATCCCTTTAGGGATAATGGTAAGTAATGCGAATGCCTCTTTGAGAGGCTTGTGACGAGTCAAAAGCAATAAGGCTTGAACAAAGTGAAAGCCAGCGTCTTTAGGCGCTGGCTGGTAATATGGGCTTATAGCCCTTGATCAAACCACCCGTTAGACGGGTGGTTATGATTGTGTTCAATACTATATTCGAAAAACAAATAGAAAAAGAGTTCAAATTGAACTCTTTTTATTTTATTTTTGCTTTTACTTCAAAACCTTCTGCTACACCTTCAGCAAAGTTTTCTTCAACAATGCTAGCACAGTGATCACAGATAGTCGCATTGTAGCTACGTTCTTTGGTAGTTGGATCGATACGACGGCAACGATCACAGACATCACCTTCAGCACGTTCTACTGTGAATGCTACACCTTCAAAGCTTACAGCAGACTCAGGAGCATCTCCTTCAGCAATAGTCAATGCTGAAACGATCAAAAGTTGAGCAAGGTTAGTATTCAAACCTTCAAGAAGTTCTTTGACTTCAGCATCAGGATAGATTGTCAAATGAGCTTCAAGCGATTTACCGATAACTTTTTCGTTACGCGCTTCTTCCAAAGCTTTTTGAGCTTGGCCACGGAAATCCATGAAGGCATTCCATTTTTCAAGAAGTGCATCTTGACCAGCGAATTCTTCTGCTTCTGGCAACTCTGACAATTGAACATAGTCTTCTGTTTCAAATTCAAGATATGACCAAATTTCTTCTGCAGTGTGAGGAAGAATTGGAGTCAATAGTTTTGTAATCTTGACAAGAATATCGTAGAAGACTGTTTGCATTTGACGACGTTCAAGTGATTCTGCACTTTCAATGTAAACAACATCTTTAGCAAAATCAAGATAGAAAGCAGACAACTCAACGTTAATAAAGTTAACCAAGGTTTTGTAGATAGTTAAGAATTCAAAGTTTGCATAGGCATCACGAATAGTCTTAACTAATTGGTTAAATCGAATAGTCATGTACTGATCTACAGAACGCAAGTCTTCAAAGGCTACTGCATCAGTTGTTGGATTGAAGTCAGATGTATTAGCAATCAAGAAACGAAGTGTGTTACGAATCTTACGATAAGATTCTGATACTTGGCTAAGGATATCCATTGAGATACGAACGTCATTAGTTGTATCAACACTTGTTACCCAAAGACGAAGAATTTCAGCACCAAATTGTTTCTCAACATCACTAGGAGCAATAGTATTACCGAGGGATTTAGACATCTTTTCACCCTTACCATCAAGCGCAAAACCTTGAGACAAGAGTTGTTTAGTATGGTGCAACACCATTATTAGCAACAGATGTGATAAGTGATGAGTTAAACCATCCACGATATTGGTCTGAACCTTCGAGATAGAGGTCAGCTGGATAAGTCAACTCAGGACGGTTAACTACGACACCATTCCATGATGAACCTGAGTCAAACCATACGTCCATAATGTCAGTTTCTTTAGTAAACTCTCCGTTTGGTGAACCTGGATGTGTAAAGCCTTCTGGAAGAAGATCTTTGGCATCACGTTCCCACCAGATAACTGAACCGTGCTCTTCGAAAAGTTTAGCCACATGTTCGATTGTTTCTTCAGTCATGATTGGTGTTTTATCTTCAGCATAGAAGATTGGGAGTGGCACACCCCAAGCACGTTGGCGAGAGATTACCCAGTCACCACGGTCACGAATCATGTTGTAAAGACGAACTTTACCCCACTCAGAATGGAATTTAACTTTTTCAATCTCATCCAAAATCTCTTGACGGAATTTAGAAACAGAGGCAAACCATTGTGGTACGGCACGCCAGATGATTGGTTTCTTCGTACGCCAGTCAAATGGGTATGAGTGTGAGATTTCTTCTTTAGCAAGGAGCAAATCACCGAGTTTTTCCATAACAATTGGAGCCACTTTATCGTAGAACTGACCTTCAAAATCAGGACCAGCATTTTCCATCATGATACCACGCTCATTAACAGTTACGGCAACTTCAAGGCCATTAGCAATACCTACGTTATAGTCATCCTCACCAAAACCAGGAGCCGTATGGACGATACCTGTACCTGAATCTGTAGTTACGTGATCACCAAGGATAACAAGCTCATCAACTTCTGTATCCCATGGGTGTTCAGTGACGATTTGATTCAATTCTTCACCACGGTATGACTGAATACTTCCACATCAGTCCAACCAAATTTCTCAGAAAGACTATTAAGTAATTCAGAAGCAACGACAAATTTTCGGTCTTCTCCGGCAGGTTTTACGAGAACATATTCAATATCAGCACCAACAGTCAAACCACGTGAAGCTGTTACTGTAAATGGTGTTGTTGTCCAAACTACGATATATGTATCTGTGTCTAGTACTCCTTTACCATCCTTTAACCTTATTGGCATAGTAAAGTGAAGTTGAAACTAAATCATGGTACTCGATTTCAGCTTCAGCAAGTGCTGACTCTGATGACCATGACCAATAAACTGGTTTTGCACCTTGATAGATGTAACCTTTTTTAGCCATCTCACCAAAGACACGGATTTGTGCAGCCTCATAGTCTGGTGTCAAAGTAACATATGGGTTATCCCAATCAGCCGAAACACCAAGACGTTTGAAATCTTCACGTTGTTTGTCAACTTGTGAAAGTGCATAATCACGACACATCTTAAGGTATTCAGCACGATCAAGTTCTTTACGTTTCACACCTTGTTTTGCCAACACTTGCTCAATTGGAAGACCATGCGTATCCCAACCAGGAACGTAAGGAGCATAGAAACCAGACATTGATTTTGAACGAACAATGATATCCTTAGAAATTTTATTCATCGCATGTCCAACGTGAATATTACCATTGGCATACGGAGGACCATCATGAAGAGTGAAGTGAGGTTTACCTTGGTTCAACTCTTGACGACGTTGATACATCTTAGCATCTTCCCACTCTTTTTGCCAGATTGGTTCTTTGTTAGGAAGTCCAGCTCGCATTGGAAAAGCTGTCTTACCTAGATTTAAGGTTTCTTTGAGTTTCATTATATCTCCTCTTTAAATTAATTTACTAAATAAAAAGAGCCTTCATCAAAAAGGACGAAAGCTCGTGGTACCACCTTAATTCAGAGCAAAAAAACATTTGCTCCCTCATATGTCCGTAAGGAGGACCATCCTTCTAACTTACTTAGTTCAGTTAGAATGCTTGAAAATGATAACTATCCAAATAGGGAATGTGGGACTCACACCATCTCCCACTCGCTGTTAATATACTTGGTAAGTTGTATTTTTCTTATTCGCTAATATTCAATTTAAACGTTTGTGTTTCGTTAAGATTAATTTCACCTGTTGACTCAGGTTGCAAATCAAAATCTTCATCTACTGGTGCTGAAGTTGGGAAATCTGCTACTTCACTCTCGAAAGTATCTGGAATACCAAAATCAACTGGAGTTGAAACCACTTCGTTTGTTTCATCAACTTCTGGACTAGAGAAATCTTCAACTTGCTTATTACTTTCAGCAACGCGACGTTGAAGTTCAGCCATTTCATCAGGAGTGAATTGACGAGTTGCATCAAATGAAGCTGCATCATTTGAATCTGGTACATGCTCATCCAAAACTTTTTCAACAACTTCTTTAAAGGCAGCATCTGAATTTTGAAGATAAATAGCTGTTGGTTGCAACAATTCACCCCATTCTGGAGCACTTGCTAAGCTAAGCTGACCTTCAACTGCAGCCAATAGGCGTTGGTGGAAGACACGACTTTGACGTTTAAGTTCTTCCGTTTCGATGGCAACACGTTTGGCTTCATCTGTTGCATCACGAAGAATTTCAGATGCCTTTAGATTTAGCTTCTTCAACCAAATGAGTAGCATTGAAGTTAGCCTTATTAATCAAGTTAGCTGATTCGTCAGCCGCTGAAGCTTTAACTTTTTCAGCTGTTTCTTGAGCCAAAATAACTGATTGACTCAATGATTCTTTCATTTCATCAAAATAAGCCAATTTTTCTTCAAGCTCTTTTACACGAGCAGCAAGTTCACGATTATCACGAACCAAATCTTCGTAATCATCTACAATAATATCAAGAAATTCATCAACTTCTTGCTCATTATATCCACGAAATTTAGTTGTAAACTGTTTATCTTTAATATCAAGTGCTGTAATAGCCATTACAGGCCTCCTTTATTTTTCATTACCATATCTGATGGTTTAAATTAAATAACTACTTTTTTCTCCGTCTTAACAGACTTTCAATAACGATTTTAGCTTTCCCGGACTTTGAAAATCCGTCTTGTTGAGCTAGTCGAAATCGACCATAACCTCTAACCGAAATCATATCACCAATCATAACCGTCTGATTAGCCTTCTCAATTTGTCTATAATTTAATTTAACTTTTCCAGAAGCAATAAGTTTTAAGGCGTTAGAACGGGATAGGTTTAGTACCGTCGCCAACACATTATCAAGACGCATACTGGAAAGTAAAACAAAAGATTGTGAATAGTTTTCTTGATTTGAAATCCAATCGTCTTTGCTTACTTCTTTTAGAGTAACCGAAACATTTCCAATCTTAGTAATCGTCATTATCGCATAACTTGCTAAATGAGAAGCAATGGAAAATTGAACACGTCCTTCTTCATCAAGAATAATATCTCCAAATACTTGACGATCAAGACCAAGTTGATTAATCAGTGCTCCCAAAACTTTTGGGTGTGTCAATTTATTGAACTGTCTCGCATAAGAGATTTCTAGGCGTTTAATTTCAAAGTCTTCGTCATCAAGCTCGTAATATTCGGGAGCAAGAATAACTCTTCCATATTCTTCAGATTCAGGAGTAGAACTCACAAAAAATTTTAAATTGTAGTAATGAGCTAACTCTTCAACAATCTGAATTTCACGAGGATTCAAGAAATCAGTTAAGTAAGGACTGTACCTATCATCAACTAATTGACAAAATCCCCTAACCTTCTCTAGAAAAGGACGTTCATCTAACGAGTAATGCTGTTCAATATTTTTAATATCTGACATCAGAGTAGAATAAATCTAAGAATTCTAAGTGAAAAGTTTAGTAGAAGTACAATTACCAATATTGAAAAATCAATACCAGCAAAAGCTAAATTCAGGCGACGAAATGGTGCGAGAATCGGTTGAACAATTTGTCTAATGATTCTTCCAAGGCTAGTATCATAGGCCCCTGGGAACCATGATAAGAACGCATAGACTACAAGAAGAATCTCTATCACGTTAACAACACGTGCCCAAATAACATAAAGTAATACAGACATCGCTTAACGTCTCTTCATGTCGAAGTCAAATTAGCTTCTTGGTTGCCATGAGCCAACCCAATCTCTTCGATGTCAACAACGACATTAATTGGCGTAAGCAAATACATTGAAGAACCAACTTTTTGCAAGTTGCCTGTAAGCACCTTGCTAGCACCATCAATAAAGTCAAGACAACGACGAGCTTGCGCTTCCAACATATATTGAAAATCGATTAAAACACATTCGTTTTCAATCAATAGTTCTACAATTTCCTGAGCATCTTCATACTTTTTAGGATATTTAATTGCAATTGTTGTTTTAGTTGTATTCATCTGTTGTGGTCCCTGATTTGCTTGTGAACGACTCAGAGGTAAACTACGAAGGACTTGAGTTTCCTGTAAGTCTGAATGAACATGTTGGCGACGAGGAGGGACTGTTGCCTGAGAACGCTCAGGTTGACGTTGCTGACGAGGAGGTGGTGTCTGCACAGGTTTCTGTGCTTTTCACTGGACGTTCTTTAGCCTCTTCTTTAGCAGCATCTTCATAATCTGTTACTTCGTCGGTATCAAAATATGAAACAATTTTATCAATTGCGTCTTTTAATGCCATAAGGTTATTCTCCGTTCTCTTTAAAGAATGCACTGCCTATTCTGACAAAGGTTGATCCATTCTGAATAGCCATGTCATAGTCTCGACTCATCCCCATGCTTAACTGATCACAAGGAACATTCTTTAGTTTTTTCTCTTGAATTGATTGTCTAAGTTCATTTGTCTCAGCAAAAATCTTATCAAGTTCTTGAGCATCTGCATCAATTGGAGCCATAGTCATGAGTCCAACTATACAAATCTTATCAAGATTTTCAATTTGTTTTAGAACAGTATCAAGTTCTTCAGGTGAAAAACCATGTTTTGACTCTTCACCTGAAACGTTAACTTGTAGGAAGCAATTAATGGTGTGGTCGGCACGCTTTTGAATTTCCTCTGCCAATTTAACAGAATCCAAAGCATGAAAATAATCAACTAAATTAATAACATCCTTTACTTTACGACGTTGCAGGGTACCAATAAGGTGCCAAGTCAAATCATAATTTTTTAAAGCTTGATACTTATCTAAGAATTTATCAACGCGATTTTCAGCAATGTGCTTGATTCCCGTTTTAACCAATTCTTCAGCGACATCACTTGAAACATATTTGGTTACGGCAATAATATTGACGTCATCGCTAGAGCGATTAGCCTTTTCACAAGCTCTTTTTACCGCTTGATAAACATTATTTTTATTCTCTTCTATAGTCATTATTAACGATTTTTAAAGAATGGTGGTGTCTCCAATTCATCATCATCTTCAACATCACTTGAGAATGTAGACATAGTCAATTGACTATCTAGTTGACCAGTTTCAGGACGAGAAATATTATCACGTCTCAAATCCCAATTACCAAAAGCTGACTGCTCTTGTTGAGGAGCTGCCGCTGCAGGACGAACTCCTGCTTGAGGCATTGAAGGTGTTTCATTATAGTCAAAATTTGGTTGACGTTCAAATGAAGGTTGAGAAACTGGACGTTGCTCTTCTTGAACAACTTGTTGAGCAGGAGCTGATGGTTGTGAAGGAGCTGTAGTCACTTTACGTGGCTGAGCTTTCATACCAGATACTTTTTCAGCACGATCTTGACGAACTCCAGTTGCAACAACAGTTACACGGATTTCATCTTTCAATGTATCATCGATTGATGTACCAAGCCAAATGTTAACACCGCTACCAGCTGCTTGACCAACAATTTCAGATGCTTCTTCTGCTTCTGTAAGCGTCATATCAAGACCACCAGTTACGTTAACGATAACATCTTCTGCACCATCAATAGTAGTTTCAAGAAGTGGTGAATAGATTGCTTTGCGCGCAGCTTCAACAATACGTTCTTCACCTGAACCAATACCAATACCCATAAGTGCATTACCTTTATTTGCCATAACTGTTTTCACATCGGCAAAGTCGAGGTTAATCAAACCTGGGTTAGTGATAAGGTCCGTAATACCTTGGACCCCTTGACGAAGAACATTATCTGCTTCACTAAGAGCTTCAAGAAGTGGTGTTTTCTTATCAACGATTTCAAGAAGGTTATTGTTAGAGATAATAAGAAGGGTATCAACTTGCTCACGCAATTCTTGAATACCTTCGACAGCGAAGGCACCACGTTTGTTACCTTCAAATCCAAATGGACGTGTCACAACTGCAACTGTCAATGCACCCAAGCTTTTCGCAATACGTGCAATAACTGGTGCTGCCCCTGTACCAGAGCCACCACCCATACCAGCAGTGATAAAGACCATATCAGCTCCTGTAAGTGCTTCTGTAAGTGTTTCTTCACTTTCTTCAGCTGCCTTACGACCAACTTCAGGTTGACCTCCGGCACCAAGGCCACGAGTCAATTTAGGACCCAATTGGATTACTGTTTCTGCTTTAGAAGAGCTGAGTGCTTGAATATCAGTATTAGCTGCAATAAATTCAACACCAGCAAGACCTTCTTCAATCATTCGGTTGATGGCGTTTCCGCCACCTCCACCGACACCGATAACTTTAATTACCGCACCTTGAACTGATGCGCTATCAAATGAAAAACTCATTTTATTTCCTCGCTTTTACTAGATTCAATTAATCAAACATACTGCCGAAAATACCACGAACACGATCACCAAGTTTTTGTTTTTGTTCATGATTTTCTTCTTCAACTGGCAGAGGTACCTCAATGGTGTTCTCAACTGGAACAGGACTTGGCTGAGGAGCCACTCGAGGTGCTGGAGCAGGAGTTCTATCAAAACTCAAGGCAGGAGCCTCATTGTCGATTGGTTTACGACGAAGATACTCTTCACCAGACACAGCCTGTTGTGCAATGATATCAACTTCTGTAAGAAGACCAACATACTCAACAAGACTAATCACATTTGCAAACATTGGATTACGGATACCAACTTGATTTGGCACGTAAAGTTTAACATTTGTCTCAAAAATTTCTTGAGCAACTTCAACCACACCTGGCATGATAGCTGTTCCACCTACAAGGACAATGCCACCAGGCAAATCAAGTAGACGTCCTCGAGTCAAGTCTTGTTTAACTCTATCAAGGATATGCTTCACACGAGCTGAGATAATCTCAGCAAGGTATTTTTCTGTAATCTCAACTGGTGAATTCTCACCTACAACTTCTACTTGGACAGTTTCTGTTTCGCTTGCTTCTTCAATATCTGCATTACCAAAATTGAACTTAAGTGCTTCAGCAATCTGCATTGAAGTCTTCAAAACTTTTGAAATATCCTTAGTGATGTACTCGCCACCTTCAGAATAAATATTGGTAAATTGAAGTTCTTGAGCACGCATGCTTGCAACAGTTGTTTGACCGCCACCCATATCAATAACAGTAGCACCAAACTCACGTTCACCTTCATTTAAAACAGCACGTGTCATAGCAAGAGGAGAGATGATAATATTCTCTACTTGAATACCAGCACGTTCAACTGTCTTACGAAGGTTGTGAAGAATTGTTGTTGGACCTGTGTATATGAGACCTCTCATTTCAAGACGAATCCCCATCATTCCACGAGGATCACGAATTCCTTGGAAGCCATCAACAATAAACTCTTCAGGAACTAGTGAGATAACCTCACGCTCAGGTGTAATGCTCTTTGTCAAGGCTGAGCGAACAACACTTTCAACATCTTCATCTTTGATTTCTTTTGATTCACTTGTTACAGGAATCATACCTTGTGTAGGCTCAATTTGAAGAAGATTAGCTGGAAGCCCAACGTTCACTTGCTCAATAACAATCCCAGCTTTTTCTTCTGCTTGTTCAATAGCTGTTTTGATTGATTTTGCTGCAGCGTCAATGTCAACAATGATGCCATCTTTCACACCAGAACTCTTAACATTACTTACTCCGATGACATTCATTGATCCATCAATAAACTCAGCAACAAGAACCTTAATCGAGCTAGTTCCTATATCTAATCCTGTAAAAAAGCCATCTCTAGCCATTCACTCGACCTCTCAATCTTTCCATTCAATATCTTTGTAAACTGTATAAAAACAGAATTATTCGGATACTATTGTACCATAAAAAAACGTAAAATGTCAGCATTTTACGTTTTTTATTATTCAATATTAGCCTTGAGCAGGGGAAGTCCGAAGAGTTGTTTCTTGACCAACACTTGGTTTTTCTTCTGGTTGCATACCTGAATTTTCAGAATTAGTTTCTTCTTCAGAATGCTGTTCCGTTGATGTTGTAGTATCTTGACCTTCTTCAGAAGTTGCATTTTCTTCTTTTTTATCAGTCTTATCTTATCTTTCTTTTTATCCCCATCAGTTTTTGATGATTCAACTTCAGGAGTCGTTGTATAAAGTCCAACTTCCATATCTACAATACTTCCATCTGAAAGTTGACTCTTAATTTTCTCGTAGTAAGGAAGCTTAACTGTTAATTGAGAAAGTGGAACACGAATGGAATTGCCATCATACAGCTCAATCGTTAGTAAATCTGAAGTTGCTTTAGTAGGCGTAAGATTAATAATTTGAATATTATTCTTGATTTTTGTATCAAGTTTATTTAATTCTTTTACTAACTCTTCGATTTTCTTCTCGTCATCCATCTTTAAGGTGATGAATTTATCAGGTAGATTACTAGTTGAAACTGTTCCTCCTGTCTTTCCACTTTCAAGAATAGAAACATAACCATTTGTAGTTTGACGATAAGCCACGATTGGGTATTCTTTTACTGCAATATTAAATTGATTTGGAAAACTATATGTAACTGTAGCCTTTTTAACCCAAACATTGGTTTTTTCAACAGTTGATGCAATCTTTCCTTGGTTGAAAAAGACATGAGTGATATAGTCTGTATCAAGAATACCACTTGCAACTTTCACATCTTCTGGTAAAGCATTTTTTGTTCCTGATACAGTGAGAACCTTTTGTTTTGACCAAGGTGAAATAAAGAAAAGTGAAAATACGATTAGGAGTGCAGCGATAAAAATCAACTAGTCCTGCAAGATTTTGTTGTGCAATTGGAATATTACTAGTTGTATTACCTTTTTTTCGTTTCTTCCTTTTGGTCTTTTTTTTCTTTCTAACCTTCTTTTTCACTGGTGGCTGGTTCTCATTTGAAGTCGCTTCTTGTGAATGAACGACCTTTCCATTCGCAAATTCTTCAGAATCTTCGGTTTCTTTTTTTCTCAAAAATTCGAGATTTCTCTTCTGCCACTCTGTGAGAACTTGTTTTTCTTGTGATTCTTGATCCTTTTTTGCCATGAAATTCCTTTATTTTTTTGAAATACTAGTCACTAATAGGTTATAAAAATCATCAGGAGAAGTGATTTCCTCAGATTTAGCCATCGCTTCTTTGTAAGTCTCTGCATGTTCAACAAGTTGTTCAAGCTCATGATTTCAAGGTTTCCCAACTTAATTCTGTTTCCTGTAATTGACGTGCGTAGCCTTTTCGTTCAAAATAGGCAGCATTTTCAAGTTGGTCTCCTCGGCTAGCTTCTTTCCCTAAAGGAATAATTAAATGAAGTTTTTTCATAGCCAACAATTCGAAAATCGTATTTGAGCCACCACGAGTTACAACTAAATCTGCCGTATCCATAAGAGGTTGGTACAAATCTGTCACATAATCAACTCTATAAAGATGACGTTCTAAGGTATTCAATGAAGAGTCCCCAGAAATATTAATGACATTATATTTTTCCGTCAGTTGTGGAGTATTACTAATAAAATCATTAAATACTTTTGCACCAGCTGAACCACCAATGAAAAGGACAGTTTTTAAGTTGTCATCAAACTGTTCTTTAATCTTTTCAAGGGCATCAGACTGATTGGATGTCGCCATTCCTACCTTTGTAATAGCACCTACATGTTTTGTCTTTGCCAATCCTTTTGATTGTTCAAAAGTCGTAAACATAGTAGTCGCAAATTTATAGGCAATTTTATTGGCCAAGCCCATAGAAAGGTCAGACTCATGCACATATACAGGAACTCCTAATAATTTAGAAGCAATTACCGGTGGAACTGAGACAAAGCCACCTTTTGAAAAGAGTGCTTGGGGGCGAATCTTGGCAATAATTGCAATAGACTGTAGAATACCCCAACCAACTTTAAAGACATCCAACATATTTTGCCATGAGAAATAACGACGTAGTTTACCTGTAGCAATACTATGGAAAGTCACATCTAAGCCAGATTTATCAATCTGTTCATGTTCAATTCCGTGCTTATCACCGATATAGTGCACTTCCCATCCATCTTTGAGAAATTTTGGAATTAAGATAAGATTTAAAGTCACATGTCCAACGGTTCCACCACCGGTAAAAACAATCTTTTTCGCTTTGCCATAGACTATCCCTTCAATTGCTCAACAGTTGTGATAAATTCGTCACCACGCACTTCGAAATTCTTGTACATATCCCAGCTTGCGTTTGCAGGGCTCAACAAGACAACATCTCCTGCACTGGCTTGATCAAAAGCAATACGTGTCGCATCTGCCACATCTTTGGCATCAAGATAAGTCACGCCCGCTTTATCAGCAGCACGTTTGACACGAGGAGCTGATTCTCCTAAAATCACCATTTTCTTAAGACCAGTAATGTCAGGAATGAGTTCATCAAATTCATTACCACGGTCCAAACCACCGGCAATCAAAATGACTTTGCTATTATCAAAACCAGAAAGTGCTTTTTGTGTCGCTAAAATATTTGTTGACTTACTGTCATTGTAGAATCTTACTTCATCGATAGTGTCAACGAATTGAAGACGGTGCTTAACCCCACCAAAGCTTGCGAGAGTTTCCTTGATAGCTTGGTTTGAGATACCTGACAATTTTGCTACAGCTATAGTTGCCAAGGCATTTTCAACATTGTGACTACCAGGAACGCCAATCTCATCAGCTTGCATCACCAATTCACCTTTGAAGTAGAGACCACCATTTTCAAGATAGGCACCATCTACTTTTTCCACTGTTGAGAATGGAACTACTTGTGCTTTAGTTTGTGTAGCTAATTCCTTAGCCAAATCTTGATTGAAGTTCAAAACAACAAAATCATCCGCAGTCATCTGATTTTGAATATTCCATTTGGCAGCCACATATTCTTCAAAAGTACCATGATAGTCAATATGTGTCGGCATCAAGTTAGTAATCACAGCAATATGTGGATGGAAGCTGTCAATCCCCATCAATTGGAAAGAAGACAATTCCATAACTAAGGTATCTTGAGCAGTAACTGACTGGGCAACTTCTGACGCAGGGAAACCGATATTTCCAGACAAGACACCCGATTTGCCACCATGGTTTAGGACATCAGCAATCATAGTTGTCGTTGTTGTCTTACCATTTGAGCCTGTAATACCGATAATAGGTGCTTCAGATACTAGGTAAGCTAATTCCACTTCAGTCCAAACAGGAATGCCTTTTTCAAGTGCACGAGCTACCATTAGATTGTCATAACGAATTCCAGGATTTTTCACCATTAATTCAAAATTTTCATCCAATAGTTCAAGAGGATGTCCGCCACAGACAACCTTAATCCCTTCTTCAAGAAGCGTCTGTGCTGATGGATTTTCCTCAAATGGTTTCCCATCATTTACTGTGACAATAGCACCCAACTTAGCCAATAGGCGGGCAGCTGCTTCACCAGATTTAGCCAAACCAAGGACCAAAACTTTTTTATTTTCAAATTGTGTTACTGATTTCATAATTCGTCCATTCTCTCAAATTGTATCATAATCATTTTACCCTTTATCCCAAGCTATTTCAAGGAGTTACCTCTTCTTGGCAAAAGAAAAAGCCAATCTATTCGATTGACTTTTAATCTCATGCTACTTATTTATCTTCATGTTCAGCTTTTTCATGATTAAGCTCTGACATGGCGAAAAAATCTTTCAAGGTGAAATAGCTCAATACAAGCATTCCCACCGTAACAAAGAACTCACCAGGTAAACTGAAGAATTTAATGATTGATAGCACTGCTAAAAGTAGGAGCAATGCTAAGGTAGCCATGACAAAGAGAAGATTCATGGTGTTTTTTACCGACTTTGGTGCAATAAAGAAATAGAATGATGCAATCAATATAGCAACAATCAGATAAAACATCTCTTCTCCTCTCTATATATTATTCAGCTTCTGCTGCTTTTTTCTTACGTTTATTGGCTTTATCACGCTCTGCTTTATTCAAAATTTGTTTACGCAAGCGGATAGATTCAGGCGTTACTTCCATGTACTCATCGTCATCCAAGAATTCAAGTGATTCTTCAAGAGTCAAGATACGTGGAGTCTTGATAACAGCCGTTTGGTCCTTAGTTGCTGAACGCACGTTTGTCATTTGTTTTGCTGTAGTGATATTGACACCAAGGTCATTTTCACGAGCATTTTCACCAACAATCATACCTTCATAAACTTCAGTACCTGGGTTAACAAAGATTGTACCACGTTCTTCGATACGCATGATTGAGTAAGTTGTCGCTTTACCTGTATCGATAGATACGAGGGCACCACGGTGACGTCCACCAATTTCACCAGCAACAACTGGCAAGTATTGGTCGAAAGTATGGTTCATGATACCGTAACCACGTGTCATAGACAAGAATTCAGTTGAGAATCCGATAAGACCACGAGCTGGTACAAGGAAGATAAGACGTGTTTGACCGTTACCAACCATTTGCATATCAAGCATGTCACCTTTACGTTCTGAAAGGGCTTGGATGATAGAACCTTGGTACTCTTCTGGAGTATCAATTTGAACACGTTCAAATGGCTCACATTTCACGCCATCAATTTCTTTGATGATAACTTCTGGACGAGATACTTGAAGTTCGTAACCTTCACGACGCATTGTTTCGATAAGGATTGACAAGTGCAATTCACCACGACCTGAGACAGTCCATTTATCAGGAGAATCAGTTGGATCAACACGAAGGGAAACGTCTGTTTGCAACTCTGCCAAAAGTCGTTCTTCAACCTTACGTGATGTCACGTGTTTACCTTCACGACCTGCAAATGGTGAGTTATTAGCCAAGAAAGTCATTTGAAGTGTTGGTTCGTCAATACGAAGAACTGGCAATGGTTCAACAGCATCAGTTGGTGTAATTGTTTCACCAACGAAGATGTCTTCCATACCTGAGATGGCAATCAAATCACCAGCTTTTGCTTCTTCAATTTCACGACGTTCCAAACCAAAGAAACCGAAAAGTTTAGTAACACGGAAGTTCTTTGTTGTTCCATCAAGTTTTGAAAGGGTAACTTGGTCACCGACTTTTACAGTTCCACGGAAGATACGTCCAATACCGATACGTCCAACGAAATCATTGTAGTCAAGAAGTGACACTTGGAATTGAAGAGGCTCATCTGAGTTATCTACAGGAGCTGGGATGTGGTCAATAATAGTGTCAAAGATTGGAGCCATAGTGTGCTCTTGATCAGCAGGGTTATCTGACAATGATGATGTTCCGTTAATCGCTGAAGCATACACAACTGGGAATTCCAACTGATCATCATCAGCACCAAGCTCGATGAAAAGTTCAAGAACTTCATCAACAACTTCTTCAGGACGAGCTGATGGTTTATCAATCTTGTTAACAACAACGATAGGTGTCAAGTTTTGCTCGAGTGCTTTTTTCAACACAAAACGTGTTTGAGGCATTGTACCTTCGTAGGCATCGACAACAAGGACAACCCCATCAACCATTTTCATGATACGTTCAACTTCTCCACCGAAGTCCGCGTGACCTGGTGTATCCATGATGTTGATACGCGTACCGTTATAAGCAACGGCTGTATTTTTGGCAAGGATGGTAATTCCACGTTCTTTTTCAAGATCGTTTGAGTCCATTGCACGCTCATCAAGCTCTTTACGCTCGTCAAGAGTGTGTGATTGTTTCAACAATTCATCAACAAGTGTTGTTTTACCGTGGTCAACGTGGGCAATGATAGCTACGTTACGGATATCTTCTCTAAGTTTAGTCATTTTTTCCTCTTTAATTTTTATTTCAACTTTTAAAGTATACCACATTTTCAACAAAATGGCAGAGCTCAGCTGATTGTAAACGTTTTTCAACAAGAAAAAGGTGCTGTCCACCTATAATTGGTCAGACACACCTTCTGTCATTCATTAGTTATCAATTGTAAGTGCAAGACTAGCAGCTCCGATGATACCAGCATCATTTCCAAGTTCTGCTAATTTCACTTTTGTTGTACGGCGAACTTGTGGGAATGCATAACGTGTAAAGTATCCTTCGACACGGCTACGCAAGAATTCACCAGCTGCTGAAACACCACCACCGATGACAACTGAATCTGGGTTAAGAATATTTGAGATATTTGCTGTTGCAAGTCCGAGGTATTCAGAGACTTTGTCAACGATGCTATCAGCAAATTTGTCGCCTTCGGCAGCGGCAACGAAATATCTTTACTTGTTACTTGCTCACCATTATCTACAGCAGCTTTAATAGAAGAGTTACCTTCATAGCCTTCTGCCAAATGACGTGCCAAACGTACGACACCTGTTGCTGAAGCTACAGTTTCCAAGCATCCTTTATTTCCACAAGTACATTCAAACCCTGTTTCAGGCTCAACGATAATGTGGCCAATTTCACCACCAGCACCGCCAACACCATGGATCAAGTTACCATCAGCGATAACGCCGCCACCAACTCCTGTTCCTAATGTCACAAAGACAACATCAGGATTGTTAGCACCAGCACCAACCCAACGTTCACCGAGGGCAGCAACGTTAGCATCATTATCAATTGCAAATGGAATACCGAGTTCTTTTTCGATGACAGAGCCAACTTCTTGAGTTTCTGCCCAGTTCAAGTTGAAAGCACCAGTGACCGTTTTATTTTCACGATTAACAGCTCCTGGAGAACCCATACCAATTCCAATGAAATCTTCTGCAGTAAGTCCGTACATTTCCAAACGGTGTTTCAAAGACTCCACGATGTTAGGGACGATGTGACGACCATTTTCAAGCGTATTTGTTTCAATCGCCCATTTTTCTTGGACTTCACCTTCTGAAGTCAAAATACCAAATTTAACAGTTGTTCCACCAAGGTCAATTCCCAAGAGTTTTTTACTCATTTTCTTTCTCCATTTCAATGCGATGTTCACGTCGTAAAATCATTTCAGCAGTAAGGTAGCTGTCCTTGTCCACCAAACCATTCTGGTAGAGGGCTTCTAATTCAATCTTCATCATTTCGATATCATAGAGCCTTTTTCCCAGGTAAACTACTATGCCAAACTGTTTCAACAACTGTTGAACGTCATATAAAGTTTTCATAGCAATATTTTAGCAAAAAGCTTCTGCCATGACAAGATAGTTTTGAAAACCTTTACAGATTATTGTATACTTCAAAAAAGACCTAAGTCATTTAGACTCAGGTTATTGACAATTCGGGCAAATCCCATGTAAAATCATCTGTTCACGAGTAATGCGAAATCCAGTTTGTGATTCTACCACTTCCTTGAAAGACGGAATCGGTAAGTCTAAGTCAGTAATGTGACCACATTTTTCACAAACAATGTTTAAGTGGTCATGTCCCATAAAATCATAATAGGTTGTATTATCATTATTAACCTTGATTTCAGAGACAATCCCTTCTTCAACCAACACCTTCAGGTTGTTATAGACCGTCGCCAAACTCATCCCAGGATTGTCAGGGAGTAGGTCATAATATATCACATCTGCACTAGGGTGTTGATCAGACATCATCAAATAGCGAATAACAGCTTTACGAGATTCCGTCAACCGAATTCCTTTAGCTTTTAACTGATTTAGGACATCTTCATAAACGCCTAGACTACGTCGATGCTCAGACATATCGCCGCCTCCCCTCTTCTAAAAGTATTTTACGTCTATTATACACTTTTAGAGGAACTCTTGACAATCATCTTAACTCAAAAATGCTTATCTCAAGCCTGGAGCTTGTCCAAGTTCTGCAGTCAACATCCAGATTGTCTTATCAATTTCAGATTTAGCTGCAGTGAAGATATCATTTGAAGGAGCATCTCCTTCTTCATCTGTGATATCCAAACCAACTTGGAACAATACTGACAAATATTTGTATGTATCAACCAATAATTGGATTTGATCAGACATTGGTTTATCAAATGTACCAGTAGTTTCAGTCAAGCCTGAATTAGATGAAAATTCTACCAAAGTTGAGTATGGTTCCCCACCAATAGTAATCAAACGTTCACTAACAACATCAAGGTGAGCATTCAAACTATCCATCAATTCATCCATTTTTGGATGAAGATAGAGGAAACCAGGACCACGCATATACCAATGAACTTGGTGAACAATTGAAGCCGCTACAGACAAATCAGCAACTGCTTGATTCAAAACTGCTTTAGTTTTTGTATATGAAGGTGTTTCAGCTTGTTGGTTAACTGTTTCATTGATTGTTTCTTTAATTGAATCTACCATATTAATTCTCCTTATTTAGAATTACTATTATTTATACTTTTATTTTAGAATATTTCTAAATAAGATGCAAGTAAAATGCTTTTTCTCACTCTTTTTCGAATAATTAGGTATGTTAAGTATTATTTATTTTTTTCTAGGAGCCTCTTTAGGTTCATTTATCGGACTAATTTGTGATCGTTTTCCTGAAAAGTCGATTATTTTTCCTAGTAGTCACTGTAGTCACTGCAAGCATCAGTTGTGTTTTTTCGAGATGATCCCTATCCTCTCACAACTTTTCTTAAGATCTCGATGCCGTTCATGTCAGACTCCTATCCCTCTTCGTTACCTCTTTATGGAACTATTTTGTGGAGTAATATGCCTTCTATATTTTTATGACTTTTTAAGTCTTGAAGTAACCTACTTTCTTTACTTCAGCCTTTGTCTATCAATTTTTGATTTGAGACATAAATCCTATCCGCTTCTGATTTGGATAGTTGGAACAGTCCCACTCTTATTCATGGGCAACTACTACCTCACATTTGCCTTGGGGATTACCATCGCTACCCTTTCTTATATGAAACATCTAAATATTGGGGAAGGAGATTTTCTCTATTTAGCAAGTGCCTCCCTTATTTTCCCATTTTCAAAAATACTACTTATTATCGAAATTGCCTGCCTATTAGGACTAGCTTACTTCCTTCTACGAAGAAATCTTAAGGAATGCATCGCATTTGTCCCATTTCTTTTTCTAGGGATAGTACTTCTTACTTTTTGTTCAATTATATAGAAAAAAGCCGATAAATTCGGCTTTTCTTTATTAGTTCATATTGACACGGTGCCACTCATTAATGACATAAGAGAGCATTCCTAATTGTTGGAGACCCCAACCGCTGATTTCATCTGAATTTTCAGTTGATCCACCAAGGTAACGTGTATAGATTGCAACCATATAAGGTGTATCTTCCATAACGATAGCATCAACGTTAAGTGCTTCACGGACATAACCTGGTTTTTGATAAATTGTCAGATTAGGAAGATATGTCTTGTAGTACTCATTAGGGAATGACTCACCAATGTAGTGAAGGATATCCTTGTAATTATCTTGATGTTTCCAGAGATAATCCAAAACTTGAATGTAATAATCTGTTGTTGTCTTATTACCATGCATTTGGATAGTCTTCACTTCACCTTTTGATTTACCGTATTTATCGAGCATACCATAGAATTTTTCCATACCACCAAGGCGTTCCGCCAAAGCGTAGGCAGGAGTATTCTCAGAGTATACAAGAGAATATTCTTGCATCTCTGGAATAGTCATTGAACCACCGAAAGCAGCAACATAATTATCATGTTCACCTTGGTATTCATACTCAGTATTAGTAATATCAAAACGTTCAGTTAAAGAAAGTTTACCCTTATTAACCTCATCCATGACAAGCATGTTTAGTGGCAATTTATAAGTTGATCCTGCAGTCATTGGCTGAGTATCATTCATAGAGAATTGCTCATTTGTCTTGGTATTTTTATACGAAAAGGCAATTTGGCTAGACTCAATACCTTGGTCAGCCATAAATGCTTCAACCACTTGGTTCAATGTCATGTTAGCATAATCATAATACAAGCCATTACCATACATGGTATCTGCATCTGCTTCCATGACGGCTTGTTTAGCTTCGGCTGATTTATTAGTTGGAGTTACCTTTTCCTCTTTTTCTTTGTCTTCTTTTTTAGTGACTTTAGAACTAGATCCGAAGATATTTCCAATACCACCAGTGTGACCAGCTTGTTTACCACGTCCTGCTAAAGCAAGCATGGCAACAAACAGAAGAATTACCAAAACACCTAGGAAGGCTAAGATAATATAAGCTTTTTTATCATCACGAGATGATTTTGATTTAGCTTTAGATTTCTTAGAGCGCTTACTTCTAAGTGCCAAAGTTTCAGTTTTTGCTTCGTTTTCCTTGTGTTCAACTGGTACTACTGTTTCCTCAGCTGACTTCTTGTCTACTGATTTTTTAGAAGTCTTTTTAGCATCTTTTTTCGATGCTTTTTTGTTGTCTTTCTTAGCGCCTTTTTTAGTATCTTTAGTGTCTTTTTGGACGTCTTTTTGAAGGTCTTGTTTTACCGAATCTTTCTTTTTATCTTTAGTTTTTCGGCGACTTCCACTATACTTTTTACTTGAATGTTTTTTCTTTTTTTTCATAACAATTATAGTTTAAGCTATAATTCACTAAAAATCAAGGAGATTTTACAATCATATTACAAAAAAATTATCCCCAATAGTGAGGATAATTTTAAACTTATTTAGCTGCTGCATAAAGCTCAGCAACTTTATTCCAGTTGATGATTTCAAAGAAAGCTTTGATGTAGTTTGGACGTACGTTACGGTAGTTTAGGTAGTAAGCATGTTCCCAAACATCAAGTGCCAAGATTGGTTTCTTACCATCTGAGATAGGAGTGTCTTGGTTAGCTGTTGAAACGACTTCAAGCTTACCTTCAGCGTTAACAACAAGCCATGCCCAACCTGAACCAAAACGAGTTGTTGCTGCTGCTGTGAAAGCTTCTTGGAAAGCTTCAAATGAGCCGAAAGCTTCATTAATAGCAGCTGCTACTTCTGCAGTTGGTTCTTGTTTTTCAGGAGACAAGAGTTCCCAGAAAAGTGCGTGGTTAAGGTGTCCACCACCATTGTTAATAAGTGCTTGACGAATATCTGCTGGAATTTGTTCCACGTCAGCCAAAAGTGCTTCGAGATCTTCACCAATTTCTGGGTGTTTTTCAAGAGCAGCATTAGCATTTGCTACATAAGTTGCGTGGTGTTTATCGTGGTGAAGAGTCATTGTTTCAGCATCAATGTATGGTTCCAAAGCATCGTAAGCGTAAGGAAGGTCTGGAAGGATAATTGCCATAGTAAAGGTCCTCTTTTCATTTTTTCTTCATTTTACCGTAAAGTGGTAGAGCTTTCAAAAATTTTGCTTACAAAATCAAAGAAAACTCTAAATCTCTAGCGGTTTGATGCGATTTTTAAAAGTGCTAAATCAAACAAGTAATCTTTATCTAAAGTTCCTGTCTTTATCTGGTAATCTGTCTCTACTAAAATCTTAATCGTCATTTTTAAGAACGCTACTGACAAAGGACGACTATCTCTCAGTGCAAAACGAACCTGAAATTGATTGACTTTACGCCCTAAACAATCAGACAGACTTGAAACAATTTGCTGCTCACTTTTGCCTTGAGCAGATAAGAGTTTAACCTGTAGATAGGTACGAAATTGTCCCAACATCACAGCAATCAACTTAATCTCATCTTCACCCTGAAGCCGTAAATCATGCACTAATTCACGAACACTCTGAATCTGTCCTCGCAAAAGAAGTTGCGTCATATCAAAAATGTTATCTTGCAAACTTTTCGGAATAGCCTCAGCAATATCTTGCGATGAGATATTTCCTTCCGTTTTATACCCCTTTAGAAAAGCTAAGTTTTTTTGAACATCTGAAAAGTCAAAATTTGACTTAATCAAAAGTTCCTCAAAGACTCCTGTATCAAATGTAAGCCCCTCTTGATGCGCCTGCTTTTGAAAATAGGTTCTAAGTTCTGCATCTTTTAAGGGACTGGCTTCAAGCACCATGGCATCACGCTTGAGTAGTTTGACTAAACGACGCTTTCCATCTAGCTTTCCTGCAGACATTAAGACAAGACGTGTTGTTTCAACAGGAGACTCAAAATAATTTTCAAGGCGCTTCAACTCTTTCTCATCCAGATACGATTTTTTAGCAGTAGTCATATCCGTGAAATGGTCAAAAATGACCACCTTCTCATCTGCAAAAAAAGGCATGCTTTCTAAATCGAGCTCAGCATCTTGATAATCAGTCTCAGACATATCAAAATAAGAATAGGTTAAGTCACTGGGATCAAAACCAATTTGTTTTAAAAATTTTTCTTTTGCTTGACTATACTGCCCTAAATCCTCGCCCGCCAAGACCGTTATCATGGGGAGCTTTTCTTTGGACAGCTTTTCAATCGTTTCCATAGCAATCATGGTTTTATTATAACAGATTTTTCACCATAACAAAAAGCCCACCACCAAAGTGATGAACTTTACTTTATTAACCAGAGTTACGAAGACCTGTTGCAATACCATTGATGGTAATGTGAATAAGGCTAATTTCGTCATCGGTCAAATCATTGTTACGAAGACGTTTAATCAATTCAATTTGGATGTAGTTCAAGACATTGAAGTATGGTAAACGGAAGTCCAAACTTGCTTTAAGCGATGGACTTTCATCAAGGAAGCCATCATGTTTTTCAATAGCAAGAATAACATCCTTAGTCAACTGCCACTCATCCAAAATAATATTGAAGACACTACGTACTTCTTCACTCTCTGCCAATTGTGCATAGTGGAAGGCGATATTCATGTCTGATTTTGAAAGAACCATGTCCACGTTTGACAAAAGTGAACGGAAGAATGGCCATGTTTCAAACATATGTTGAAGTTTCTCAAGGTTGCCTTCTTCAGCTTGGATAAAGCGATTAAAGGCAGAACCCACACCATACCAACCTGGGAACATGATACGGTTTTGTGACCATGAGAATACCCAAGGAATCGCACGAAGACCAGAAATCTCAGTAATAGTCTTACGAGCTGCTGGACGAGAACCGATATTCAAGCTTGACACTTCTTTAATAGGGCTTGCTTCAAAGAAGTAGTCATAGAAATGTTCGTTTCCAAAGACAAGATCACGATAGATAACATTAGAATCATTAACAATACCGTCCATAATTTCACGGAAATCAACCAATTCATCTGGGTCCGCAATTTGACGTGTTACCATACGGTCAAGGGCAGCTGAAACAAGCATTTCAAGATTGTAGTAGGCAGCATCCTTATTACCATATTTATTACCGATAACTTCCCCTTGTTCAGTCAAACGGATACGGTCCTTAATAGTACCAAATGGTTGAGACGTAATAGCATCGTATGATGGGCCACCACCACGACCAACAGTACCACCACGGCCATGGAAGAAGGTAATCTTAATACCACGCTCTTCACCAATCTTAGTCAATTCGTTTTGAGCTTTGTAAAGCGTCCAACCTGAAGACAAGTAACCACCATCTTTGTTAGAGTCTGAGTAACCCAACATGATTTCTTGGTAGTTATTGCTATTCTTGATCCAACGTTTAACGATATCATAACCAAGATATTGTTTCATGATATCATTAGAGTTTTCCAAGTCTTCGATAGTTTCAAAAAGTGGAACAATTTGGACACGCGCACGTTCTGTATCAACCAAGCCAACTTCTTTAAGAAGGATAGCCAACTCAAACATATCAGAAACGCTCTCAGTGTGAGAAATGATATGTTGTTTGATGACATCTTCACCGATATAGTCTTTCAAGAGACGAGCAGTGCGGAAGATTGCCAATTCTTTTTCAAGTGTTTCAGACTTAGGCACATTAGTTGATGACAAGGTACGAGGATCTTCTTGCAATTCTTTAAGAAGAACAGCAACCTTTTCAACCTCTGTTAATTCACTATAGTTATCAACAATATTTGCAGATTTAAGCAACTCTGCTACACATGCTTCATGAACACTTGAATCTTGACGCATATCGATTGTAGCAAGATAGAAACCAAAGACTTCTACAGCTTGAAGAAGCTCTTCGAAATCACCTGAAATCAAGACAGCATCGTCGTTTTCAAGAAGTGAATTTTTGATTGCCAAAAGATCATCATGGAAGTCATCTGCTGTTTCGTAGAATTCTGTTGTTTGTTGTGAGACAGCTTGAAGACTTTGGCTGAGACGTTGTTGCACGTAATCAGCTACTACTTCACCTGTTGAAGCTGAACCCAGACGAACATTTTCAGAAAGACGTTTGGCAACTCTTTCCTTGGTAAAGTTTCCTTCTTTAAAGAAAAGAAGTGTCTGAATCAACTTAGACTGGATGTAACTGAAAGCACGACGGTAAGGTTCATTTTCACGATAAACAGATGTATCTGGAGAATGTTTCGCCATCTCTGCTACTGTATCTGAAACCTCAGTTAAGCGTGATGAGAGGGAGAATGAACGGTAAAGATTATCAACTTTTTCGATATAGTAGTTGAGGATAACTTCACTTTGCAATGTTGCAGAAAGTTTAAGAGTTTCTGCTGTTACAAATGGGTTCCCGTCACGGTCACCACCAATCCACATACCCATAGTAATAGGGGTTGGATTGTCGAGTTCAATACCTTTTTCAACTGCTAAACGTTTGAATTCATGTGATAGGTTCGTAATCGCCTTAATCAATGAGGAGTTGTAATACTCCATAACGTTAGTGATTTCGTTTTTAACCTTAAGTTTTTTCTCACGAATGATATCTGTTTGCATCATAATTTCTACATAACGACGCAAATCTGCATACCATTTATCCTTGTTAATAAGACCAGCCTTAACATCACGATGCTTACGGAGAAGTTCGTGAATGTGGTTAGTCAATTCAAGCATAGTTTTACGTTGAACCTGAGTTGGGTGAGCTGTCAAAACTGGCACGACATTGACATGTTCAAGAATGTCACGTGCATTATCACTTTCAGCGACAACATCAAAGGTTTCAGACAACTTACCTAGATAAGATTCATCAATATTGTTCTTGTGGTTGACTTCATAAGCCAAATCCACGTCCTCAGAGATATTAATCAAGAGAGGTAACAAAGAGAAATAACGTGATGCAACGACCATATCGTCATTCGTCATTTCTGAAATGGCTTGTGTAAGGGCCACATAGTCACCTTCATCATAAAGTTCAACCAAATGTTGGATAGTTGTGAGACCTTGCTCTCCAGCCATGCCTCGTGTTGCATCATCCAACAATTCTTTCAAGATACCAACTTCTTCAGAGATGATTTCCTGGTTGTTACTGCTTTCCAATTTGTTAAAAGCCAAACCGTATTCTCCTTACTTTATGTAGTACCCTTTTATCATATCACTTTTAAAACAAAAGTAAACTATTTTCCTTTAAATCGTCAGTTATTTTGCAATTTTCCGACTTTTTCAAACAATTTTTTAAGTCTATTTCCGAACTTTATAAAAAAAAACTCTGAAACAGAGTTCAGAATCTTAATTATACTTTTTTTGATAGAATTTGATTTCATCGCCATCTTCAACCTTAAGTTGGTTGGCTGCTTTTTCACCAAGTTTCCCATTAACATCAAACATCCAATAGATGCCCTTATCTTTATCTTGAGAAATACCATCAATCTCAGTGATAAAGCCATCGTTTTCTTGAACAGGATAGACCTCTTCCAAGACATCAAGCACTGTATCCCCTTTTTGGATTTCTACTGATTTTTTCTTACTTTCCTTATCTGTTTTCAAAATCAAAGTCACTTGACCTTGAACCTTAGACTGATGATTGTTTGTGCTACTAGTAAGTTTAGCTGCCTCATTTTTTCCACAGGCTGCTAGGGTAACAAGTGATAAGGCAAGAAAGATATAGGTTAATAATTTTTTCATTTCAAAAACCTCCGAAAAATAGACTGTATGAATGGATAAAATAGAAGCGTCGATATTGCATGATAGGTGTCGTAAAGTAGACCAGAAATAACAAAGGTAATCCCACTTTTAAATAGAAGGCCATAGCCGTAATCCATGAGAACCCCATAGAGAAAAGGACAAAGAGTAACCAAAGCAATCTGCCAAACAAGTGACAACCTAGGTGCCATCAAACTCCAAAGAGCCATCAAGACGCCGAAAGCCAGAATCTGATTAAAGACCCAGGGACCAAAACCAAAAGATGAATCCTGAGATGGACATGGTTAAAGCCATAATCAATAGACCATCAACCAAACCCAAATAAAGAACAGCCACAAAAAACATAGCTGTAATAGGCTGAATATTTGGCAATCCTATAAATGCTGACCGCAATCCTACTGCCAGAGCTGACAGAATGGCTATTCGAGCCATTCGTTGAATCGTTAGTTTCATATATCTATTATGCCAGAAATAAAGGAAATATGACTAGTTTTTAAAAAAAAAAACTAAAGATTTCTTGAAATACAGAGTGAGATCATACAAATTGTAGAAAATAATGTTCCTTGTTGCCTCTCCCAAATATCAAACAGTTTGAGCAGGCTGAATATTTGATATAAAAAGTGTACTCTCATTCACTATCCTCTGTCATCTTGATAACACTAAATAATTAAGTTATGTTAATTATAAAAGTTAACTTGACTTAATTATTATTTTAAAGTATATTAAACTTAAGGAGGCAACTAATGATCCAAATCGAAAATATTAATGTGTCTTACCAACAGACATTGGCTCTAGATAATATCACCTTAAACCTGGACGGACCCTAGTATTACTGGGATTATTGGACCAAATGGTGCTGGTAAATCAACTCTAATTAAAGCATTAATTGATATTATTCCTCACTCTGGAAAAATCCTTTTCAATAAACAACCTATTCGTCAGCAATTGAATCGTATTTCCTATGTTGCACAGAAGGCTGATATTGATTTTAACTTTCCGATTACTGTCAAAGAGTGCATCTCTCTAGGACTCTATCCCAAAACCAAGTTCTTTAAACGTCTATCTAAAAGTGATTGGTCTAAGGTCACAAAAGCTTTAACTCTACTCGGTCTAAATGATCTGGCCCATCGACAAATAAGCCAATTATCAGGAGGTCAATTTCAACGTGTTCTAATCGCTCGTTGTCTTGTACAAGAGGCTGATATTATTTTATTAGATGAACCCTTTGTAGGGATTGACTCCGTTAGCGAAGATATTATCATGAACACCTTGAGAGAACTTAGGGACAAAGGTAAGCTTATTCTTATTGTCCACCATGATTTGAGCAAAGTTCCTCATTATTTTGACCAAGTTATCCTCCTAAATCGTAAACTGATTGCTAGTGGGCCTACTAATCTTATTTTTAATGAGGATAATCTCCGTAAAACCTACGGTAACAGTTTATTTTATAAAGGAGATGTAAATGATTTCTGAATTTATTGATGGTTTGCTAAATTTCCACTTCTTACAAAATGCTCTTATAACGGCTTTAGTTATTGGAATTGTCGGGGGTGCTGTTGGTTGTTTTATTATTCTAAGAGGGATGTCACTTATGGGTGATGCAATTTCACATGCGGTTCTACCTGGGGTAGCCATTTCCTTTATCTTGGGTATTAACTTTTTCATAGGAGCCATCATCTTTGGACTTTTAGCTTCTACAATGATTACCTATATCAAAAGTAATTCCATTATCAAGAGTGACACGGCAATTGGGATTACCTTTTCGAGCTTTCTAGCTCTCGGTATTATTCTCATCGGTGTTGCTAATAGTTCCACAGATCTCTTTCATATTCTCTTCGGGAATATTCTAGCTGTACAAGACATGGATATGTGGATAACGATTATCGTTTCACTTCTCGTACTAGCAACTATTGCAATCTTCTTTCGCCCTCTACTCCTAACATCCTTTGATCCAATTTTGGCCAAGTCAATGGGAGTTAAAGTCACCTTCTACCATTACTTACTTATGGTTATTCTAACCTTGGTTGCTGTAACTGCCATGCAAAGTGTCGGTACTATTCTTATTGTGGCACTTTTAATTACACCGGCTGCGACTGCCTACCTTTATGCTCATAGCCTAAAAACAATGATTCTTCTCTCATCAGGATTGGGGGCTTTGGCATCTGTTCTAGGTCTTTTTATAGGCTATAGTTTTAATATTGCAGCTGGTTCGTGCATTGTATTAACGTCTGCTCTATTCTTTCTCATCAGCTTTTTCATCGCCCCTAAACAAAGTGGCATGAAAAAAACTTATAAACAATAAAATAATAGGATGAAAATAATATGAAAAAAATACTATCAACAATAGTACTACTACTTTTAGCGGTAGTTACTCTAACAGCTTGTACCAATAAACAAGGCAGTAGCAAGGATAAATTACGAGTCGTTACGACCAATTCCATTATTGCCGATATCACCAAAAATATTGCTGGAGATAAAATCACTCTCCACAGTATTGTACCCGTTGGTAAGGATCCTCACGAATACGAACCTCTTCCTGATGATGTAAAGAAGACATCGCAAGCTGACTTGATTTTTTACAACGGCATCAATTTAGAAACTGGTGGAAATGCTTGGTTTACTAAGTTAGTCAAGAATGCTCATAAGACAGAAAATAAAGATTATTTTGCAGTTAGTGATGGTGTTGAGGTAATTTACCTTGAAGGTCAATCAGAAAAAGGTAAGGAAGATCCCCACGCTTGGCTTAATCTGGAAAATGGGATTATTTATGCTCAAAATATTGCCAAGCAACTGATTGCTAAGGACCCTAAAAACAAGACCTACTACGAAAAGAATCTAAAATCCTATACTGACAAACTTAGTAAACTGGACCAAGAAGCTAAAGAGACATTTAACAAGATTCCCGATGAGAAAAAACTGATTGTCACTAGTGAAGGATGCTTCAAATACTTCTCTAAAGCCTATGGCGTACCATCTGCCTACATCTGGGAAATCAATACAGAAGAAGAAGGCACACCAGAACAAATCAAAACACTAGTTGAAAAACTACGTCAAACAAAGGTACCAGCTCTCTTTGTCGAATCTAGTGTCGATGAACGCCCTATGAAAACAGTATCTAAGGATACCAATATTCCTATTTATGCAAAGATCTTTACAGATTCTATTGCTGAAAAAGGGCAAGACGGTGATAGCTACTACAACATGATGAAATATAATCTGGATAAAATCACCCAAGGCTTGAATCAGTAAAAATCTCATCTAAGAAATATTCTGTATTCTTATGATAAATCTGTTATACTAAGGTGAGACTATTTTCAAAGGAAGAGAAATGACACCTAACAAAGAAGACTACCTCAAATGTATCTATGAGATTGGTACTGAAGAAGGTAAAATCAGCAATAAGGAAATCGCAAACCGTATGCAGGTGTCTCCACCTGCTGTGACGGAAATGATTAAGAAATTGATTTCAGAAGACCTCATCATCAAAGACAAAGTCAAAGGCTATCTTCTAACGAAAACTGGTAAATCAATGTTGCTGAACTCTATCGGAAACATCGCCTCATCGAAGTCTTTTTGGTGGACCACTTGCAATATACTTGTGACCTAATTCATCAAGAGGCTGAAATTTTAGAGCATACTGTCTCTGATCACTTTATCAATGCCCTTGACCGCCTACTCAATTACCCCCAAACCTGTCCACACGGTGGGCAAATCCCCAAGTCAGGTCAGCTCATAGAGGAAATCTACAACCAGACTTTTACACAAGACCTAACTCCTGGAGACTATGTACTTCGTCGAGTTCAGGATCAAATTGATTTACTCCATTATTTGGAAACTGTCGGTCTTAAAATTGGAGTAACTTTTACCTTGAAAGGCTTTGACCCTTTTACACAACTCTACCGCCTGAATATTGATGGAAAAGAAATTCAAATTCCAGAAACTGTTGCTAGCAACCTTTATATTGAATCAAACTAAAAAAGCGAGGCTGATAAACACCCTTAGAAGTGTCATCAGTCTCACTTTTTTTACATTTGTTTCAAGCGTTCCACCCGTTCTGAAATTGGTGGGTGCGTATAAAAGAGCTTCTGCAAACCAGATTCCTTTTTAGGATCGTTGATATAGAGAGCTGCGCTAGCATCATCTACGTGATGTTGCATCGGTTCACTATGATCAAGTTTAAGCAGAGCATTAATCATACCTTGTGGGTTACGTGTCAATTCGACGCTAGAAGCATCAGCTAGAAATTCACGCTGACGTGAAATAGCCAACTGAACCAGGGTAGCTGCCAAAGGCGCAAGAATAATGGCAATCAAGGAAATAATGAGAAGAATAATCTCCAAGCCACTACTTCCATTACGGTCATCATCATTACGACGACGGCCTCCACCCCAGAACATCATATTGCGAGCCATACCAGCTAGCATGGTGATGGCAGATGCCAAGGCAACTGCAATAGTCGAGATACGGATGTCATAGTTACGAATATGGCTGACTTCGTGCCCTATGACCCCTTCAAGTTCCTCACGATTCATAACTGCAAGAAGACCTGTCGTAGCAGCCACAGCAGCATTTTTAGGGCTAGACCCCGTCGCAAAAGCATTCATTGAAGGATCATCGACAATAAAGACACGTGGCATCGGTATTTGTGCCACCATAGCCATATCTTCAACCACATGATAAAGGTTTGGAGCGGTTTGTTCATCAACCTCTCGTGCACCATTCATAGCCATAACGACATTGGTTGATTGGAAAATCATGGTAACGGCATAGATAAACCGATAACTAGAGCAAGAATCAAACCACCGAAGCCTGAACCTAACCAAAGATAGCCGACACCATAACCAACAAGGCCCAACAAGAGGAAAAAGACCAGGAGCAAAAGCCAAGTCTTTCTCTTATTTCGAGCAATCTGATCAAATAACATATTAGTTACCTAGTCCACTGAAATCAACCTTAGGAACAGCTTTTTCTTCTTCAGGTGTTTCAAGGAATTCAGCAGCCTTAAAGCTAAACATCTTAGCAATAACATTGCTTGGGAATGTTTCCAATTTCACATTGTAGTTACTTGTCACACTGTTATAAAGTTGGCGTGAATAGGCAATTTTGTTTTCAGTGTTCGTCAACTCTTCTTGAAGCTGGCTGAAGTTTGCACTAGCCTTAAGGTCAGGGTAACTTTCAGCTACCGCAAAGATTCCAGAAACCTGGCGTGTCAATTCATCACTAGCACGCATCGCTTCTGCTGGCGAAGTCGCCGCTGCTACTTGATTACGAAGTTCTGCTACTTTTTCAAGCGTTGAACCTTCGTATTTTGCATATCCCTTTAACAGTCTCAATCAAGTTAGGAAGAAGGTCATTACGACGTTTCAATTGAACATCAATTTGACTCCATGCCTCCTTAGTCTGCATACGGCTTTTAACCAAGCCGTTATAACTTGCAATAACAAAAATTACAAGAACAACGATAATGGCAATAATAATCCAAATCATATTTCTATTCCTTTCTTGTACTGAAAAAGAGTCAATTAACCTCTCTTTCAAGTATCTTTGATAGTCTCAGTATATCAAATTTTCAGATGAAAAGTGGTAAAATCTGAGTCGTTTTACAAAAAAACTGGACAAGATGTCCAGCTTTTGTATTACTCTTTAGACGTGTGTCGTTTACCTTGGGCTAGGGCATCTGCTTCTGTCATTGTAACGACATTTGCTTTGTTGGTATTGCTAGGCATACTGTTGATGTCATACCAATAAACATCTGCTGTTCCATGACGCGCCACATAAACTGTTCGACTTTCTTCTTGTGAAGGTTGCACAGGCTCTGGCTCAGAACTTGGTTGTTCAGTCACCTGTGAACTCTCAGAACTAGGCTCAGATGGCGCTTCAGTAAATTCAGTAACCGTATTTGTCGCTGTCCCATCTGCATAATTGATTTCTGCATTTGGTGATTGGTTATCCAAGATAACATGCGTAACTCCCTGACTGTCAAGAGTCTCCTTATCTCCACCAAGTTTAATTTCCAAGAGATTTCCAGAACTATCAATACCAACATACTGAAGTTCTACTTGACGAGGCAACAACTCATCTCCACTGTAGATAGCTGTTACCTTATAGTCTAACCAATAGTTAGTGTGGAGTGCTAGCCAGTTATCCAAGCGATTCTCGTAATAAAGCATACCTGACTGATTACCTTCGTCGGTTCCTTTATAATTTCCAGAATTCAACCAGGCAGTCATAGGTACTAAATTCTTGCCCTCGTCATTGACACCAGAAAACTGATAGCCAATCAAATGCCCTCGATTCATTAGCCAAGATTTTGATTTACCGTCACCATAATAAAACTTATAGTTATGCCATCCTACAGGATCATATTTTATTTTACCGGGACGCTTATTCTTCGGCTCGTCCTTATCTTGTAACTGTATATGAGCACTGTGGGCACGTCCTAGCTGGTCCTTCTCCTCCATGACAAACTGCTTTTGACCATTAAAAGTCAAGATACCATTATTCTCATCCGCTTGAACCACTTGAGAGCTCACAGCCGAAAGATTGTTTGCTAGTATCAACTGAAAATCCAAATCCTAAAGTAAATACTAAAACAAGAAGAGCAAATAAACGAAATCCTACTATTTCTTTTTTCTTTCATCATCTTAACTCCTTAATTTTTCTTATCACTTTAATTATACAGGACCAAATCAAAGTGGATGATTAAAAATAAAGAATAATGATATTAGGTATCTTAGAGCTTGCTTAAAAACAAAAACACCCAATTTAATGGATGTTTCTTACCTATTATTTACCTGCTTTTTTACCTTGTTTTGTAAGATAAACTGTAGATATACTTAGTGCTGCAGCAACTCCGACAAGAAGGAAGACCGTTGTCGTATTAGACTTACCTTTTTCTTTTGAAGTGCTAGCTTGGCTTTCAGAACTCTTGGCCACCTGTTTTGCCTCAGTTGCTTTATCAATACGGGCGACATTCTTAGGTGTGTCATCCTTCTTGCTTTCCGCCAATTCTGACAAATCACTGCTAATCTCTTTGGCAACACCTTCAGAGCTTGTAAGTGATGCCGCTTCTGAGGCTAATGTTTCAGAGGCCATAACCGCCATAACTTTACTTGCAATCACATCCACAGACTTCTCATTCAAAAGAGAATTAAAGCGAATAGCTTCTGAGGCGAGCTGACTGCTTGTTACAGGGGTTTTTAGGTCATTGTTATAAGCGACCTGACTATTTGGCGCGATGCTGACAACTTCAGATGTACGTGCTGTTGTTGGAGCTTCAGAAACTTTGACATCAACCTGACTTGTTGAACCCTTTTTCAATAACTTCTGAAGAAACCTCGCTAATCGGATCCTTTTTGTGTACTTTCTGAAGTTGGAGATTTCTCTGGGCTGTCAGAAGTAATTGCTACGTCAACCTGACTAGTAGATGAAGCTACTGAAGTTTCCTCATTCTTTGGTGACTCAGAGGCTGGAGCAGTTGAGCTTCCCTTCACTCTTTGGTGTTTCTGAAACTGAAGACTCTGAGATCACTTCACTGTTGGATGCTTCAGAAACTGGAGTGCTTGAACCTTTCTTCACTCTTTGGTGTTTCTGAAACTGATGTCTCTGAGATTACTTCACTGTTAGATACTTCAGAAACTGGAGTGCTTGAACTTGACTCACTCTTTGGTGTTTCTGATACTGAAGTCTCAGAAACCACTTCACTAGTTGATGATTTAGAAACTGGAGTGCTTGAACTTTCCTCACTCTTTGGTGTTTCTGAAACTGATGTCTCAGAAACTACTTCACTAGTTAGATGCTTCTGAAACTGGAGTGCTTGAACCTGCTTCACTCTTTGGTGTTTCTGATGCTGAAGTCTCGAGATCTACTTCACTAGTTAGATGCTTCAGAAACTGGGGCAGTTGAGCTTGCCTCACTCTTTGGTGTTTCTGATGCTGAAAGTTTCAGAAAGCCACTTCACTTGTTGATGATTCAGAAACTGGAGTGCTTGAACTTTCCTCACTCTTTGGTGTTTCTGAAACTGAAGTCTCTGAGATCACTTCACTGTTAGATACTTCAGAAACTGGAGTGCTTGAACTTGCCTCACTCTTTGGTGTTTCTGAAACTGAAGTCTCTGAGATCACTTCACTGTTAGATACTTCAGAAACTGGGGCTGATGAACTTACTTCACTCTTTGGTGACTCAGAAACTGAAGTCTCAGAGACTGGATTATTGACAGGCTTTGGTTCAGGTTTTGTTGGAGAAACTGCTGAGACAGCCCCAACAATCGTCGCCTTATTGTCAATCGTATTATTAGATAAACGGATTTCTCCATTACCATTGTCACCCATCTCAAAGTTTTTGGTAATCACTGGATCAGCCAAGGTATTCAATAGTTTATTATCGTAGACATCGACATTCTTGATTGTTCCACGAACTTGTTGGAAATCAATGGCACCACGATGGAGGTTATAGAGGTCATTAGTTGTCCCTGAACGTAGAATGGTATTGTCATGAATCTTAATTCCAGAATCATTGAGGTCAAAATTGTGACCTGCAAAGACAGTGTTTACACGGATACCTGCTCCAGCAAAGACGTCCTTGATGAGGTTTCCTGAGATTTCATGACCCTTACCACCAAAAATACCGATACCAGCCGCACGCCAGCCTGATTCAATGGTGTTGTTGAGGAATTTATTATTTTCCTCAGCTGCGGCATTTGTCCCATCTGAAATACTTGACCAGATAGCCAAACCATCATCACCATTCCCACGGATGTTAGAGTTTTTAACTGTTGAATTCTTGGTTCCCTTGAGCAAAGTTAATACCATCAGCCAAGTTATTACGGATACGAGCATTTTCAACGACAAGACCGTCCGTATACTTCATATTTCCCGTCTGGTCGTAGTCTCCAATCCACATACCGACTTCAAAATGCTGAACCCAGATGTCGTGAATTTTCGAATCCTTACCAAGTGTTCCCGAAATAGCCTTGTACTGTGCATCCTCGTTATAACGAGACGTCAAGTTGGAATCCATATAAAGATTGCTCAACTCAATACCATTACTATTATGACCGAAGACAATTCCACCACCATAGCGTTTATCACTTGTAAAGTGCAGTTGTGTATGCCAAACACCAGCACCTGAAATTTTTAGATTATCAGCTTCGATATTAACTTGTTTGTCGAAATTGAAACGTCCCTCTGGAATATAGACAGATTTTCCGCTAGCTTTAGCTTCCTCAACAGCCGCAAGTAGGGCAGCTGTGTCATCACTATCATCATTGGCAGATGCACCCTTATCCACAATACTGATGCTATTTTCACCTTGGGCAACTGGCGCTGGAGCCTGTTCTAGCTCAATAAAATCAATACCATAAGGGACATTGTCATCTTTCTTCTTAACCAAAGAAATCTTATCACCAGATTTCAATTGGATGTCCTTGAGGAGAAGACGTGTCTCATCAAAACGGAAGCGTGCACTTGATCCATCAACGACTTGATCATATTCGTGGTCACCTTTAAGGTACTGCCATGCTGAGTGAGATGACAAATCAAGATTACCAACGCTTGAACCATTAACCTGCACATCCAACTGACCTGATGCACCATCAGGTATTGTATAACGCACATTCAAAGCATTGGCTGGCTCGGTGACATTGAAAGTAACTGCTGCATCTTTTTTAGGAAGCTCGACATAAGTTTGGTTCGTCGCTTCCACGGCCGTAGATTCCATGTCAGTTGACTGTTGGATTGTAGCTCCATTTTCGATAGTCGCATTTTCTGCTTCATGAGTCGTGTAAGGCATTTTGGCACCGTAGGCATCTGTGTTATACTCCTTGCCTTGTCCTTGACCCTCAGTCGCATTGGTTAAGACATTTGCTGACGTTCCTTGATTTTGAGAGGTGCCTGTCTCAATCACTTGATCGATGGTCGGAGTCTGCTCAGCTGCTTGAACAGTCCTTACCTGAGGTTGAGACGGCATAATATTGGCAGGCTGAGAAGCTTGCACACTCTCTGATGCTAGCTCTGAAGTCGCCAACTGAGCTGTTGAAACCGCTTGAGGGGCCTGCGCTTGATTTGAAGCATCAGTCAAGTCACTAATCGATTGTGCCTCGTCAGCCTGAACTGCTTGCCCATTGGCAAGGGCCATGAAGCCAATCAAAGCCGATGCTGCCCCAATGGAATATTTTCGGATGCTGTACTTTGGTTTTGTTTTACTTTCTCTAAACAAGTTAATTCTCCCGATACTTTTTTTCACAATCTCTCCATTTTAGTTTTAAGCTATTCTCGAACTAAAAACAGAGACTCTTAAATATTTGATGTACTTAATGATGCTGTTGTTTCTTTAATCCAAAACAAACCAAAACAAATTATAAGTCATGAGAACACAAAATAAAAGGCTAAGTAATCCATTTTAACAAGGCCTTAACAAAAATGTCATATTAGAAAGTTCAGTTATTCATTTCTAAATTATAGTCTAAAAATGTCGCACAAAAAGGTAATTTCTTTCACGTGTAAGAAAGAGAAAACTCTAAACTTCCATAAAGGCTTATTTAGCAAGATTTATCGGCTAAAACAATCAAATTGTATTAAATCTGTTTTCTCAGATTTATGTCAAACGTTTGACAGTCTTTTTTAATTTTACGATTCAAAGTATTATTTTCCGAATGTTTAAGTATTACAAATGTTAAATACCCAAAAATAAAAAAAGAGACAAAAACTGCCTCTGACTTTTCAAATAAATGTTTATTCCTAACTGATTCTTACGATAACAATGTCTCTAATTCTTCAACCGATAAACCAGTCACATCCGATACTACTTCTAACGACAGACCTTTTGACAGCATCTTACGAATCAGTTCTAGTTGTCCCTCATAACGACCTCGTTCTAACCCTTGTTTAAGTCCACGCTCTAGTCCTTGCTCTAACCCTTGTTCCAAGCCTTCTTCACGTGCTTCATCAATAGCTGTTTCCATAGTCATGTCATAATTTTCTTGAATACGTATGCGTTCATCAATCATCGCCTTTTCCTCCTGTGTCCAGCTGGATGAATCCAGTAATGAATCGGCATGCGTGACCGCTTGACTAGGTTCCTTAGAAAATGGGAGATTTCCAAAAAACTCTAGCCACTGCCGCCCTTCATCCTTGATATGCTTATCTTTATTATACTTATCCAACTCTAAAAAGGCAATCTGAAGAAGGTTCTGACGTTTCCCGTCCTTATAGTAAGAATACAAAGGCTTGCCCGTCCGACTATTGGCCATCCAATAAGTATTAATCGGGGACTCCTCATCTGGCAACAAGGTCTTTTCCAAGATAGCTATGCCATAGACTGGTTCCATCTGCTCGTACATCTTATGCGTCTGTCCTTGTTGGCGTAATTGTTGCACATTTTCCACCAGCTGGTTAGCCAAATAATAATGAAAACGATTGAGAAAATAATGCTGCTTACGCACCTGAATCTCAATAATAACCTCAGTTTCATCATTCAACTTAGCTCGAACATCCACTGACGTTGAGAAAAGCTCATCCTCATCAAAGTCCTTTTTATGAAGCTGTGTCCCCTCCAAAATCTGGGCATCTACAACATCCAAATCCAAAATATCTCGAATAAATGTCACCGTCACTTCAGGCAGGCTGAAAATCTTCTTAGCCATGATATCCAAGGTCGGTGAGACATGCTTGTGTCTTTTTTCCATTTACCTCTCCTTAAGAAAAAATAGAGGGTTGGTCCCTCTACTTCTATCTATTCGGGAAAAGTAAATGAAAGATGGAGTTACCCCTTAAATGCTTCCACAAGGCCTTGAGTTCTTCGTCTGCTTCTGGTGTCGTTCCATGAAGCTGTCCAAGCATGTCAAGAAGGGAGGCTGTCTGACTTTCAATCGTCGCATTGGTCTGATTAATCTTAGCCACAATCTCGGTCAAGGGCTCCACTTCCTCTTCCTCAAAGGTATCCACATAGCGAGGAATATTAAGGTTGTAGTCATTTTCCACAATCTCTTCAAAGCTAGCCAGATGGGCGAACTTGTCCATATCCTCACGGCCCTTATAGGCATCGAGAATCTTCTCAATATGGGCATCCGTCATGATATTCTGGTTCTTGCCCTTATCAAACTCCTTAGAGGCATCGATAAAGTAAACATCTCGATTGGTGCGGTTCTTTTTGAGAATGATGACCGTCGTTGGAATACTGGTGTTAAAGAAGATATTAGCAGGCAGACCGATAACCGTATCGATAGCACCTTCTTCCAACAAAGCCTTACGAATAGTCCCCTCGGCATTACCACGGAAGAGCACCCCATGAGGTAGGACAATAGCCATAACACCATTGTCTTGTTTTAAGTGATAGTAACCATGCAAGAGAAAAGCAAAATCGGCCTTAGACTTAGGTGCCAGTTTCCCAAATGGTGAGAAACGAGGGTCATCCATAAAACCTGAGCTTGCAGACCACTTGGCTGAATAAGGTGGGTTCATGAGAACGCCGTCAAAGTTAGTCGGCTCTTGAGTTGGCCAATCCTCATCCAAGGTATCAGCGTTGTGTAAAAACTGATTTTCAATCGGCACACCATGCAGAATCATGTTCATACGTGCCAGGTTATAAGTTGAGGTATTCAACTCTTGACCAAAGTAAACCACGGTCTGTGGTTGACGTGAATACCGTTTGGCATTAAGCAAGAGCGATCCTGACCCCATAGTCGCATCGTAAAGGGTAAAGCCTTGCTTGTCCTCACGTCCTAAAAAGGCAATCTGCGTCATAAGCTTGGCAACAGGTTGCGGTGTATAGAACTCACCAGCTTTCTTACCCGAATCCGTCGCAAACTGACCAATCAAGTACTCGTAAGCATCCCCCAACATATCACCAGCATGACCTGCCACATCTAGGACTGCCAACTCTTTCATCACAGCCGCAACCGTCTGGTTTTGCTTTTGAGGAGTCGCTCCAAGTTTCTTAGAGTAGAGATCGATGTCTTCAAAAAGGTTTTCATAAAGCTCGTCACTCTGCTCAATATCACGGAAGCCCTGAGCCAAGTCCTCTAACTGAAAGCTTCCATCGTTCACTCGCTCCACTAAGGCCGTAAAGGTCAAGTCAGGATGAATGGCATAGCTCATCTCATCAGTGATAACTGCCAAGAGGTCCTCATGAGTCTCCTCATCCTCGTAGTATCTACGATAGACCGCCAGTGCCTCTTCCAAGCTCTCTGTCTCTTCCTCCATGGTCTCTGCCACGAAAAAGAGCATCTTGTCCGACAAATACTTGTAAAAGACCATGCCCAAGAGATAAGACTTGTAGTCATTGGCATCCATCTTAGAGCGGAGCACATCCGCTGAGTTCCACAGAGCTTGATAAAGCGACTGGGAGGTTTGTGTTGTTTCCATAGTAATTCTTTCTGATTTCTTTTAGACCTTTTCTTGCTCAAGTGGGACGACAGCGAGGGTCTTGCCCAGACTGGCTAAGACTTTCAAAACTGTGTCCAATTGAGGACTGGTCTTTCCTGTCTCCATCCGAGCGATAACCGGTTGACTGACCCCACTAAGTTCTTCTAGTTTCTTTTGGCTAATGCCCTTTTCATGCCGAGCTTCGATCAGCTCTGTCATAATCGCGACCCGCAGATCACTTTCCAGGATTTCTTCCTTGGTGAAGAGCTCTGCTCTCACATCTTTCCAATTGCTACCGATGGCACTATTCTTCATCTCTTAGCCCTCTTTCCTTCAAATCTTGCAACTCCCGCTTGGCTTTCTCAATCTCTCCTCTGGGTGTCTTTTGCGTCTTCTTGACAAAAGGATGCAGTAAGACAAAGCTCCCATCCAGCCAAGCCACGAATAAAATACGATCCCGCAAGGGTCTCAACTCCCAAATCTCCTCATCCAGATGCTTGATGTAGGGTTGGCCAGCACGGGTTCCATGCTGGCTCAAAAGTTCGATGTAGTCATTGAGCTTGTTGAGTTTAATTCGGCTGTCCTTGCTATTGTTACGAGCTAGCTCCCTCATATAGTCCAAGACCGGTTGGTTCCCCTGTTTGTCCTTGTAAAAATAAATAGCGTGCAAAAAGCAACCTCTTTTCGAATCAATTATAACTCCAAAGTTATTAAAAGTAAATACTTTTAAGTTATTAAATACTAAGCAACACCCTTTGAAAGAATCAAAGGGGCTCACTTATACTATTCGAAAAATGGTGTGCTTATGGATGCTGATAAGTGGAATTTTTGAAGGTTAGATAAACATATCTTGCAAGAGTTTCTTTTTCAGAGTTTCGAGCTGAGAAATTTTTTCTTGGTAAGAATTAATGAGGTTATCGAGGTTTGAGAAGTAGGTTCCGATGGCTTGTTGTTCAGTTACACTCGGAGGTAAGAAGATTTTCGTTTCTAATATATTCTTATTGTATAGTCGTTTTATTGTTGTTCCCTCAATTCCAGACCATTTTATTATTCCATAATATTGTTTCAAATATGAATTATCTAATTGCTGATCATGCTTTAACCATACTATATTTGAGTCTTGATAATAAGCATCTTCACCATTGTATACAACAGTTCTACCAATACTGCCAGATGCAGATATAAGGATATCGCCTATTTCAGGATAAGGATATTTTTCTTTATACTCTTTGAATTTTTCTTTAGAAATAAAAGCATCAGCAGTTCCTCCAAATGTTCCAATCTTGTAGAAAGGAATACCACCATTTTCACTAGTTTCATTTTTAAAAATACGTTTATTCATAGCAACAGAACCCAAACTACCTAATGTCTTTTCTTTCCACTCTCCTTCAAATCCATCCAAACGAATCTCAGGAATAGTCTGTCCAGCTTTGGGAAACATCTTGGAGAGCATGGTCGCCTTGAGAGATTGGTAGTTGGCGAGATTATTCTTGTAGCTAGTCAGAAGGTCGTCGAGGGTTCGGAAGAAAGAGCCAATGGCGGATTGTTCCGAGTAAGATGTCATGCCAATCTTCCAATTTCCATATTCTTTCCCATTAATCCCAGGTTGACCTGACCGTTGTGAAGTAATTTCAATAAATTGCTTATACTTATCAGTAAGCGTCTGTTGAAAAACAAATTCCCATCATATGAATCACATAATCTTGCTCGGATTAAGAAACCAGCATAATAGACTTCACCATCTGATTCTCTGTAAAGATAGGTTTTTCCAACACTTGCACCAGTACGTGCGAATAGGAGATCATTGATCTGCAATTTATAATTATCATAGTCTTCTTCAGTAAAATCAACATCTGGAGAACTAAGTTTATCAGTTAAAAACAATCTAGAAGAATCATCTATATCTGTGATTCTAAGATATTTATGAATACCATCGAAATCCTTTGCAGAAGCATTTAAACCATATTCAATAGAACTGGATATTTCACCAAGTATTTTATATTTCCACTTGTCATTAAAATTCATAAACCTAATTTTGGGAATTTTAAAATTATTCATTAGAATTTTCCATTCTATATTCATTTGCATACTTAATTACTAAATAGTGATTATCTAATTTTGCCTTCTCTATAATATATACTTTATAATCACCATTTGAAATAATTTTATCTATATTTTTTTTACAATAACTAGCTTGGTATCAGAGTTAGAACAGTCCATCATATTTGATAGTTGATTTAATATAATCTGATTAACTATGTCATATTTAGTTAGTTTAATTAACAAATCTGTTGCATTCATCTTAACATTTCTAGAATAATGTTTGGTCATGTTTAAACAAAAAAATAAGTACAAAAACATAATAAATTCATTATTCGGAGAAAAATTTATCAAACTCGAAAAATTATTTGTAAAAAAATGATATTACCCTCTTAATTTCAAATATATTTTTCATCAGATAGTTTGAGTATATCGTTAATAACAAGATTATAATTACCATCAAGAATACTTTTCATTACATTCAGTTGAATAGATAAAATAATTGGATTTTCGTCAATTAAATCACTATGTACTAGCAATGTATCTCTATCTAGTAGGAATCTATCAATTAATTCTTCCCAATTATATTTATGAGGCTGAGAAAAAAATAAATGAGAAATAAAAAGATTAAAAAGCAGAAAATTTATCTTTTTAAAAATTGATTATCAGAGATAATAGTTTCCCTACAAACATCAACTAATTTATTAAAGATAGTTTTTAGATAACTTTACATTGTCTATCTTAATAATATTAAATATAGTTTGAAAATTATTTACTCCATAAAATGAAAAGATTCCATCCTTCCCTTGTGTCTTGTTATAAGTAATTATATCATCAATAAAATCGCCAATATATTTTTCAGGAGAAGCATCATGTCCTAATTCAATTTTCACCTTTTCTTCTAATTCGGAATTGCTTTCTCTAATATTATTTAATAATTCAGTATTATCAATGCTAGAACTCTTTAGAAATCGAATAACAGCATCTCCATAATTCTGATATATATTTTCCTTATCACCATTTTTTAAATAATCAACAACTTTTTCCTGAATCTTATCAGGCAGACTACTATAGTCAATGAGAGATAGTAAAGAAAACGAACTATCATAAAAACGATGCATTCTTTTTTCAAAGATTGTATCTAGAATAACAATAATATCCAAATAGCTAGATCTATTTACTATTTTCTTTAAAGCCTCAAAAATTGGCTTTTCTAAATTTAATTCACTATTATCTTGATACAACCATTTTATAACTTCACCTTTAAATTCAATAAGACTTGAGTTTAATTTAAATTCATCAAAGTAATCAGAAAAATATTGCAGTAAATAACATAAGGAACGTAACCGATTATTTTGAAACTCGATATTACGTATCATTTTTAGAGCAAATTCAATCTCTTCTGGTCCAATAATTTCTATTATTGATTCAGATTTTAGAATATAACTTACTAATTCTTTATCTGAAGTTGTTATAGCTAAACCAAATAATTCTATCTTAAACTCATAATCATCATACATTCCTACAAGTGTTCTTAATAATACTTTCATCAAAATTTTGACGCGTTTTAAATGAGTAATAGAACCATAGCTAAGAGATATCATGAATGACTCCGATATCCATTGAAATACTCCAACATTACATAGATTATAATTTCTTACAGATTCTAAATAAATATTATCGACATGAAATTTATTAATCTTCTCGAAAAACAAAGTTTCTTTTCTATCTAACAACGGAAAATAAATTGGCTCTTTTGAGTTGTCTATATATTCTTGTCCACTATTTTTTCTCAACCGATAATTTTTGTACTCTCCTTTTTCATTTTGAATATTTCTTAAATCTATTGCTAAATTATTAACTAACCATATCGGAATACTACTATTACCAGCTGATTTCTTTATAGTTTCAGATAAAATGGATATTGCATCATCTAGATTACCCTTAAAGTATAACTTTAAAGCAATGAATCTTTGAGTTAAAAAGTCTTTTAATTCCTCTTCAGCTTTTAAAATAAAATACTCCTCTAGAAAGTCAAAATTAATATCCTTGGATTTATTTTTACTAAAAATAAATTGGAAAAACTTTATTATCTCCTGCTCAATGTTTGATAATTTATTTTCATCTTGTGATAAGTTCAACTGAAACATTTTGAAAAGATATTCACATAACACTTTTGATTCTTTTGAAATATCAAGAATTGTTGAAGAATACTTATCTGTATTTATATCAGAGATTTTGTAATCAACAGCATCACTATTTCTATAACGATAATAATAAATAATATCTCCAGTAATTGATTCAATTACTGTTTCCGGAATCTGATCGAACGTAGATATGTCTGAATACTTTTCTTTGGCATCTAGATCTTCCTGCAACTGAGTCCTATCACTAGAATTTTCAGTACAAAAGAAATATAAACACTTTTTATTATACTTTTTGCAGTGTCAATTTCCTTTAAAACTGAGGGACTGATTCCATCTTCATTATCAATGATAAACAAGCATACGTCACAAGTTTTTACATGATTTATATAAAACTCCTCCGATTTAACACTGCGACTTCCCTCTTCTTCATAACATATTGAATTCATTAAAGGTGAATCATTAATGAGTTTAGAGAGTCTTTTACGCATATCTCTATACTTCCCATCACATTTAGAACTTATAAAAACTTTAATCGGGGCTTTTACTTTTTCCATCATTTCCTCACTATTAAATATAGTAAACAATTTTATTTAGATTATTGAATATTCTATTGAAGCAAAGTGCTAATTTCTATTTATTATTGTTGAATAGTAATCTTAGACTGATCCTCCTTTCGAATCATTATTACGACATTAGAGTTGAGTTTATTTTTATGAAGTTCAAAAAATTGAATCATAAATTTCAACAATTGATTCGAATCATAATTCAACTTTGACAATCCGCTTCCAATTAACGGCATATAAATTGGACTACCATTTGAATTCTTCCATATATTTTCAACTATTTGATTTAACACAATAAGATAATCTAAATCCTCAGTAATGGCAGTTTTATTTTTCTCAATTTTTGAAAATGCGATAAAATGAAATCTTACTGTACCAATTACAACAAGTGCTACACTCCCAACAGGATATCTCTTGTATTTTCCTTTTGATTTCCCACCAATACTGACATCATTTCCAATATTCTCAGCCTCTATATTTTGTTCTTTCAAACTTTTTTCAATATTACGATTTAGTTCCTCCTTTGAAATCAAATCATTCTGAAATAGATATTGCATTATCTGCCCATGTACAGAATTAGAAGAAATAACCAAATCATCAATTATCGTATCATAACACCGATTAACAGGAACAACGATATTAACATTACCTAAACCAATAGAATCTAGAATGTTACCATATTTTCCTATGACAGTATAACCATTATTCTTAAAATAATTGACCTTCTTTTGATATTTTGTACGTAAAAATGCATAAAAAACTGATATTCCCAAAATTAAAATGATTGTACCAATTATTTTAATTACCATCATAATAATATTCTTATCTTTGAAAAGTTCGCTAAAATTTATAAATGTTGCTAACAAAGATAACATGGTTAATATACCAGTAAATACATTTTTTGATAATTTAAATATTGGTTTATACATATGATTCAATTTCCATTTTCTCTATCTCCCCACTCTCAATGGTTCAATCACCTCTTCGATGAGTTTGGTGTAGGCTTCTTTGATGTGTTTTTTGTAGCTGAGCGGGTTAAGGGCATCAGCTGTTTCTGCTTTGTAGTCTTTATAGCGCTGGCTCTTGGTGAGCTGGCTTTCGCCAGACTGCTTCTTAGCACCTTTACGATAGTGTTGGACATAGTAACGAAGTTCATCGAGTCCGACATACCATTTTCTGGCAAAGCATTTGAGATGGTCGTCGATAATGGCTTCAATCATAGTATCCAAGACGCCAGTGATCGATTCTCCTTGGTAATCTTTAGGATTGGCTTGGACTTCTTTCCACAGGTTTCGGATGATTTCGGATAGTTTAGGATTGGTGCGTTCCAGACTCTGGATATAGTTATCAACCGTTTCGATATCCTTGTCACTGAGGGCCTGTGGACTATCCTCTTCCTGCTGAATCATACTTTGAATCAGTGTCAGGATGTAAGCATAGTTAATCTCGTCGACTTGGACGGATTCCAGTTCGTAGTGGATGTCAAAGAGATTATCATCACCATCGTCTTCAGCTCGGCTTTTGAGCTCTGCTAGGATATTTTGATAGATTCCTAGATAGGTTTCAAGCTTTTCATCTGATAGTCCTGTCTCCGCATAGATAGCCGCTTCATCGTATTCGCTATAGACACGGATAGATGCCAGATACTTGTCAAAGGTTTGGTATGCCTTGGCAATGCGACGGAGTTGTGGGCTAGTGGCCTGCTCAATCGTGATGACATAGTTTTCCACATCTTCCACTTTTATTTGAAAGTCTATCCAGGCCTGGATGAAGTTGGCTTTTTCTTCATCCCAATCTGGGGCAGTGACGTCATTTTCACCACCGTTTGAGTAGAGCTTAAGGGCATTATCCACAGCCTCTTTAAAGGCCTCTGGTCTTTGGAAGGTGATGATATGACCATAACGCTTTTTACTGTCAAAGATGCGGTTGGTACGGCTAAAGGCTTGAATCAAATCCTGTGGACGCATGGGCTTACGGTCGATAAAGAGAGTGGATAGACATGGGGCATCAAAACCTGTCAAAAGACGGTCAACGACGATAACCAAATCCAACTGCTCATTGCGAGGAATATATTTATCTAACTTTCTGGCTAAACGATTGTTGATATCCGTGTTGAAGCCACGCAAATCAGCCATATTAAAATGGGTCCCATACTCTTGATTGTAGTCGTCCATGACCTGTTTCATGTGGTCTTGGTAGGCGATAGACTCTTCTTCATTTTCCGACACTGAGTAGGTGACCGTCACCTTGGGAAAGTCGGGTAGCACGCGCTTAACTCGCTCTGACACCTTGACACGTTCGTGTCCTGCCTTGATACTCTTGAGCAAATTGTAATAGGCCTGAGCTTGTGGAATGGACTTAACGGTTAAGATAGCCTCGTAGGTCTTGCCCACACCATTTGGAAAGCCCAACTGTTGATAACTTTTGTTTAGGATAGCATCCAAGACTTCCAGCATGTGTTCTTTATCTTCATAGACAGAGTCAGGAAGATCTTTCTCAGAAATCGGCGAAATAATAGTATTCCGATAGTCCACCTTGAATCCCAGAACAGCTCCGTCATGGATGGCTTCTTTGACCGTATACTCATGGAGGCGTTCGCCATATTGTTGATGGGTAGTTTGTGCCAAATCACCTAATTGCTTGCGTTTATTTTCCTTGAAAATCGGTGTACCTGTAAAGCCATACCAGAGCGAATTGTGGAAAAAGCCCTTGATGTCTTTTTGGGTCTGAGGCGTAACCGCACGGTGACACTCATCCACAACGAAAGCTACACGGAGATTCTTGATTTTTTCCGAATCCTTTTGGTATTTACCTTCTCCAAACTTGCGCATCATAGTTGTGATTTCTGGATAGTCGTCACAATCACACGCTTATCATTTCCTGCCAAACGCTTGACCAAATCATGGGTATTGTCCGTTTCGTCGATGTCAATGACATCATTAGCAGCGTAGGAAAGAAAGGATGACGTTGTCTGCTGGTCAAGGTCCCTACGGTCCACGACGAAGATTGTCTTTTGAATGGCTGGAATCTGCAAGAGGTTGCGAGCCACCTTGTAGGAGGTTAGGGTCTTACCAGAACCTGTGGTATGCCAGATATAGCCAGATTCCTGACGACGAGAGGCATCTTGAACAGACTCGATGGCATGGATTTGATAGGGACGTAAGAGGATGAGGGCTTTTTTACTATCGTCAATAACAGAGTACTGCATCACCATCTGATGGGCACGTGGAATAGACAGGACTTCGTGGGCAAAGTCCATGAGACTGGTCATAGGTTTATTGTCTTTATCCACCCAAGATGTCAAGAATTGTTTATTAAGCTTATCCTCTCGTGCAGCTGCGATATAACGTGTATCTACTTTATTCGTCACAACAAACATCTGAAGGGCCGAATAGATGCCACGTAACTTTCCTTCACGGTCATACTTTTTGATTTGATGAAAGGCATCCAAAAAGGCCACTCGTGGACTCTTGAGCTCGATATGGATAAGAGGAAGACCATTGATCATCAGCGTCGTATCTAAACGACGGTCCTGATCTTGTGGATAAGCCTTATCACGTTCTACTTGATTGACCACTTCGTAACTGGATTTTCCAGCAGCGATATTGTCACGCCAGATGACAGAAAGTCGGATAGTCCCAAGGCTAGCATCTTCACGCTGTACCTCGACTTTGGCAATACCATTTTCACCAGCCAACCACTTAGCAGCTTCATAATAGTTAATGAAGTTAAGCTGGTTCTTGATTTGGCGCTTCTCCTGCTCGGTCAAGGGATGGTCAGCAAGTAGGGCAACGTTATTTTGCGCTAACTTCTCAAAAAAGTTGTCCCATAATTGATCTTCATTTTTTAAGTCTGGGCGATAGGTCCACTGGCTCTCACCAGAGGTTAACTGCTCGATTAATTGACGTTCTATCTCAAGTTCTGGAGTAACTGGTGGCATGACTTATCCTTTCAACATTGTCGTAATCCCTTACATTATAGCATTTTCACGGGTTCTTTCATAGTTTTGGGAAAATTCAAACAAAAAAACACGGCCCGAAGGTCATGTTTTTATCATCTATTTATTCCCCCCTATGAATCGTAAACCCTGTGGCTTGTTGGTTAGCCATGATGGTCATATCTGAAATTTGGACACGTCTTGGTTGCTTGGTGACATAGAGGACCGCCTCCGCAATATCTTGGGCTTGGAGGGCTTCCAAACCTTGATAGACCTGGCTGCCTTGTCCTTGTCACCGTGAAAGCGAACTTGAGAAAAGTCCGTCTCAACAATACCTGGCTGAATGGTTGTCACCTTGATATCTGAGGCGATGGTATCAATACGAAGGCCGTCGCTAAAGGTCTTCACTGCAGCTTTAGTAGCTGAATAAACAGCGGCGCCCGCATAAGCATAGATGCCTGCTGTAGAGCCCATATTGATGATATGGCCTTCATTCGCAGCTACCATACTTGGCAAAATCTGACGTGTCACCATCATCAAGCCCTTGACATTGGTGTCGAGCATGGTCAGCAGGTCCCACTCTTCGTAGTCTTGGTAAGCTGTTAGGCCTAGTGCCAGGCCTGCATTATTGACTAAGACATGGACTTGCCCCGCACTTTTGAGAATGGCTTGGCAAACATCCTTGACCATCTCCATATCTGTGACATCCAGGGCAAAGATCCAAACTTTTTGGCCTGGATAGGTTGCTTGGAGCTCTTCTTTCAAAGCTTCTAAGCGCTCCACACGGCGACCTGTCAAGATAAGGCTAGCCCCCTCTTTGGCAAAGGCACGCGCTGTTGCTTCGCCAATTCCTGAGGTTGCGCCTGTAATAAGTACATTTTTAGTCATCATATTCTCCATTTCTATAGTTCAGCTGCCCCTAATCGCTATTAGTTAATTCACTCAATTTCTTGATAAAATCAGGAAGTTCTAGCTTAGGCAGGCTAGGTTTCTTGTTCCCTGACTTCCAAAATATCCAGAGTAACTGGTTGAAACCGTCTTGAAGAACCTTCTTTTGTTGGTCAGTAAGATTGCCAAATTCTTGCAATAACTGACCTAGCTTAGGAAGAGTTTTTATCCCAAGATCGTCTAGACTTTCAATTCCAGAATCAAGAATGATATCAAAGAATAAATCACAGACTTGCTTGAGTTGTTGATTTGGCAAGGTCTCAATCCATTCTTGGAAAGTTTCTTCCAAGCGTTGACTCATCTCTGTGGGCTGATTCACATAGATAAAGTCCCTGCTCTCCGGGTCAACCTGCCAAAGTAAGGCATTATGTTGAGCGATACCTACACCTTCCGATGCTACAAGTTGAGCTGGCATATCCCAATAGAGCATAACCCCCACGACAGAGTCTTGAGGTCTGATAACTGTCATCTTGGCTTTCACCTCTTGGTAAGAAGGCTTTTCTAAGAGTGATTTCATCAAACCTGGTGAATCCAGGAGCAAAAGCTCTGCTATTTGCTCACGTAGAGCAGTCGAGCTTTGAACAGCTGAATAGAGGGCAAGATTACCACCCTTGGAATGTCCAGAAACAGTGATATGTCCACTGAGATTAGGCAAGTGCTCAGACAGAAAGGCAATAGCTGAGCGATGGGCTGGAATTTCTCGACTATAGGTCAGCTGAAAGTCCTCCTTCCAACCAATGACACTATCATCTGTCCCACGAAAGACAATATGTTGGTAGTCCAGTTCAGGCAGGCTGAAAATCATGGCTGCAAATTGCTTTTCGACTTCCTTGTCCAAGACACTACGGTAGCTACTTAGACTAAGTCCAGCGAAACGTCTCGACCTAACCATAGCTTCAGCTAGTTCCACCCGTTCCTTAGTCACCATGAAGCTATAGTCTGGATTCAGGTCCTTACCATCGGTATAATCATGTAAATTGATGGTCTTCTGTAAGTCACTTGCTGAGAGCCATTTTTCATAAGTCAGGTAGCCAATCTCATTGATGCAAACCTTATCCAAGATATTTAGAGGCTCTTGATCAAAGGTAAGTTCCTTTACCTTTTCAAGATAATCGATTAGATTGGACATAGTAATCTCCTTGAAGTCTTTCTTACTTTGATTTTACTAGAATTTTCAAAAAATTGTTAGTGAAAAATGTGATATGATAAGAGAGATTATTTATTAGGAAAAGGAAACCTATGACTATTTCACGATTTTACCGTATTTTACTAGCTCTTTGTGGACTGGTAGGAGTCTCTATCCAAATCCATGATGATGGTTGGGGCATGCTACTCTATTACACCGTTTTGTCCAATATCCTCGTCTTTTCTAGTTTGATTTTCTTTATCATCTATGACTTCAAAAAAGGAGATGCGACGACTAACACAAAACTCTTGCGTTACAAGGGTGGCGTAACCATGGCCATCCTCATCACTGGAGTCATCTATCACATCCTCTTGGCTCCTATTACAGAACCTGAGAAATTCTGGACCCTCCGCAATTTCTTGGTTCACTATATTGTCCCTTGGGGATTGGTGCTTGATACCCTCATTTTCGATGCTAAGAAAGCCTACCGTCTCCGTGAACCAATTTACTGGTCAGTGGTCCCTCTGTCTTACTTTGCCTTTGCCCTTCTAAATGGCTTGGTTCTAAAACTCCCAATCCCAGGTGCCAAAGATAGCCCTTTCGCCTACTTCTTTATCAATGTCAATAAATTTGGTTGGAACAAGGTTTTGGTAAATGTCCTAGTCATCAGTGCCGGGTATATCGCTGTCGGCTATCTCTTGTACCTCTTGAAAAAATTTATCGGTCGTAAACCAGCATAAAATACAAACTGAGCTCCAAAAGGAACTCAGTTTTTTCTATTGCAATAAACCCAATTTCTCAAAAGCCTTGTAGAGGCCATCAGCTTCAACATCGTCTGTCACAAAGTCTGCCATAGCCAAGATTTCTGGCCCACCATTTCCCATGGCAACCCCAACCTCACAGTATTCCAACATAGGGATATCAATCTTGGCATCACCAAAAGCAATGGTCTCCGAACGCTCAGCCCCCAAATGTTCCAAAAGGACATCGATGGCATTGGCCTTGTTAATATCCTTAACACCTAGATCACCAAACAAGGCTGTTTCACCTCGACCTCCCCAAGTATGGGCTTCAAGCTGTGGAAAAGCTTCTTTTGAATCTAAATGGTCCTGATAGGATTCTAAAACGAAACTGACCTTGTTTAGGTCATCACGGTAGAGTTCTCTACCATACTGAAGGCCATGAAGAAAATCTTCTGGTTCTTTCCCCTCAACAGACGCTACAGATTGCCCCTTTTGAATAGCGTAAGTCTTAAGCGTCTCACGTGCCCGCTCCCGAAAATCAGGACTGGCAAAGAGACCGTTATTACTCTCAAGATAAAAAGCTAGATGACGTTGGGTCAACCAATCCACAATCTTAGCCGCATCTTCCTTAGAAATCAGCTCATGCATGAGGACTTGGCCATGATGCTCTACATAAGAGCCATTACCACCAATCATCCTATCCAAGCCAATTTCCCATAATTCTGGCTGCATTTCTGCCTTACTACGACCAGTACAAACATAGACCAGATTGCCCTTTTCACGGGCCTGACGAATAGCCTTGATTGCTGATTCTGGAATGCGGTTATGATAATCCACCAAGGTCCCATCAACATCTAAAAAAATAAGTTTTGACATGTTTTCACCTCGAGTCTTCTTTTACTTTATTATACCCTGATACTGCTACAGGAGATACTACTATCCTTGGACAAACTGATACTATCCTACGATAGTATTGTCTCCAATCCAATGCATTGCCATTTTGCATGAAAGAAGCTATGATGAAAGTATGAATGATTTAAAAACACTACTGAATCACCTGCCCTATAAATTAGCAGCCTATGATGCCCAAGGAAACTTTCTCTATGACAATGGTGGCGCTGACGGTAGTTTCTTCCCCCCGTGAGTCTGAAAATCTGCCTGATTGGATCATGTCTGAAGTGCTAGCCTCTCCTACCAAAGAAAGAAGTTATCAGATTCCAACAGACAGTTTTGATCAAGTCCTCATCCAAACCTACCAAGCTGCTATCGACAACGAAGGAAAGGTACTAGGATTTTGGGAAACCATTTATGATTTGAAGCAACCTCTCAAGACCTATCTGGATAACTCTGCTCAAGCTCTTGTCGCCTGGTCTGATGCCACTAGTGGCGCTAGTTTCAAGGAGGAAACTGACTTTTAAGCTAAATTTCTTGCTTTAATAAATGAAAAATTCACTTAATTCAAGGATAGCTCAAAACACCTTTATTTATAAAATGTGCCTAAGTCAGCACTACAAAGGCTTTTTGGAAATCAGTCACTTTAATATCTCTCACAGAATTTATAAACATTCTATTTTGCATTTTTGCGCTATTTAAGGTAGAATGGGAGTAATGAGAAAAAGAATAAAACCGATCGTTGTTTACGTGGTTCTAGCTCTTTTAGGATTAGCATTAGTTATTGCAAATATTCACAATACGTCCAAACAACAGGCGCATCTTCAAAACGTGAAATCTGCTATTCCTTATGCTACTACACCAAACAACAACCAGTAGTACATCTAGCAGTTCCGACGAGGAGCTGATACTCAATCCCATTATCGACCTTTCAGGGTGGCAACTACCTCAGGATATCGATTACGATGTCTTGTCAAATCATATTTCTGGTGCTATCGTCCGCGTCTTCGGTGGATCACTGATTAGTAAGGATAGCAATGCCGCTAGTTCGAATGGGGTCGACAAATCTTTTAAAACACATATTAAAGAACTCAAAAAACGTGACGTTCCAGTTGCCGTCTATTCCTACGCTCAAGGTACTTCTGTCAAGGAGATGAAGGAAGAAGCTCGTATTTTCTACAAAAATGCTTCTCCATACAAACCGACTTATTACTGGATTGACGTCGAAGAGGAAACCATGTCTAACATGGAGCAAGGTGTCCAAGCCTTTCTCGCTGAGCTCAAACGACTTGGAGCTGAAAATGTTGGTCTCTATATTGGTGCTTATTTCATGCTCGAGCAAGAAGTTTCAACTAAAAACTTCGACGCTGTTTGGATTCCAGCCTACGGTACCGATTCTGGTTATTACGAGGCTTTACCAAACACTGAAATCGACTATGACCTTCACCAGTATACGTCTCAAGGAAGCCTTCCAGGTTTCGACAACATCCTAGATCTTAACCAAATCAATCCAGAGAAAAACAAACGTAAAACCTTTGAAAAACTCTTTGGTAAGATTAAGCAAAAACCAACTAAAAATAAGAAGACTACTTCGACAAGTTCATCTAGTAGTCAGTAAAAACCAGTGTCTAAGGCACTGGTTTTCTTCTTGTCAAATTGGTTTAGGCGTGTTCGGACGAATGTGTTATAATGGATGGTAGAAATGTATAACTTTAAAAGGAGATATGACAATGGCTAAGAAAGGCAAAGTCAAGAAAACCTTGGTTGACCAAATTCTTGATAAAGCTAAAATTGACCATGATAGCTTATCCTTCAATGGTTTAGAAGGAGAGCTTCCAGAAGATGTGGCACGTGAGAGCATTTATAAAACCCTCGCCCTTAAGGGAGATAAGACAGGACCAGTCATCGGCATCGTCCCTATCACCGAGCACCTGTCTGAAAAGAAATTAGCTAAAATTTCAGGGAACAAGAAAGTTCAAATGATTCCACAAAAGGATCTCCAAAAAACGACTGGCTATGTTCACGGAGCCAACAACCCAGTGGGAATTCGCCAAAAACACAATTTCCCTATTTACATCGATCAGTCTGCCCAAGAAGCTGGTTTCCTTATTGTCTCAGCGGGAGAAATTGGGCGCTCTATCCGTATCAATAGTCAAGAACTTGCTGATTTTGTTAATGCTGAATTTGCTGATATTAAGGAGTAATCATGAAACTGTATTTTGTACGTCACGGTAAAACTGAGTGGAACTTGGAAGGCCGACTTCAAGGCGCCAAGGGAGACTCGCCTTTGCTTAAAGAATCTGTTGAACAAGTACGTGAGCTAGGTCACTATCTTAGTGACACTCATTTTGACTTGGTCTTCTCAAGTGACCTACCACGTGCTAAAAAAACTACAGAGCTCATCATGGAGTCTCAAAAACCTAAAGCTAAAGTTACCTACACTAAAGCTTTGCGTGAATGGCAGCTTGGCAAACTGGAAGGACAAAAAATTTCACTCGTTCAGGCCATCTATCCAAAAGAAATGGATGCCTTCCGTCATAACCTAGCCAACTTCCGTGCTAATGACTTCCAAGCTGAATCTGTTTACCAGACAACCAAACGTGTGGCCGAATTTGTCAAAACACTTAAAGATAGTGATGCTAAAAATGTCCTCATTGTTGGTCACGGAGCTAACCTAACAGCTTCTATCCGTACCCTCCTTGGTTTTGAACCGGGTCTTCTTCGTAAGGCAGGAGGTCTGGACAATGCTTCTGTCACTATTCTCGAAACCAATGATTTCGAGCACTTCACTCTCAAATGTTGGAACGATACATCTTATATGGATGAACAAAACAAGATTAGCTAAATCATTGACTGACTTCATAAGACAAGCGATCCTGATTAAGGGTCGCTTTTTTGCACTCAAAAAGCTCTTAAAGCTATTACTTTAAGAGCTTCACTTCCATTATTTCCAACTCGGTTCCTCTGGCAAACGGTCTAATTCAACACCAAATCCTCGAGCCAAATCATTTAATTCCTTTTCAAAAACGTCTAGTTCCTGTAAGACAAGATCATACTGTCCCTCAGACAATAAACGCTTAAAACGAAGACCACGACTCAAGACAAATTCCATATATATTTTGACATCTCCAGAAACGTGTTCCCAATAGTTATTAGCAAACTCTCTTTGCTTTTCTTCAGCATTTAGGTGATCCACTAATGCATAATAGGAATCCCAAGCAACGCACTTCATCTGCTCGGCATCTCTAACACCTTCAAAGAGATCGTCACGTTTGGCTTTGAGTGATTCTACCTCTTTTCTCAAAGCCTCACGTTCAGCACTTAGTGCTTCAATATCATGTTTTAAGTTGTTGATTTCTACCATTTTCAAACTCCTTATCTCACGTTCTAGACAATAAAACGGCCACACGAGGCCGCTCTATTTATCTTCCATATTTCATACGAAGGATTTTTTCCTGATTAGCATTCAAACGAAGAAGGATAACCACTTTATCAATACTCATATTGCTCTCAAGAAGACGTTCAGCCGCCATCATAAGACCATTATTGATACCTAGTTGAAGGACTGGATTTTCATTATCATTGATATCAAAGATATATTTATTATTTGGAAGGTCGAAAAGGACTTTCACCGCTCCAAAGAGTTGCTCAAAACTATCAATTTCCAAGTCAAAGACTGGCTTAGTACCTGGTTTTAGGCTACGACCACGGTGGTTAAACCACATAGAATGCCAGCCACCATTGAAGGCACCCATGACATCATTGTCATAAGAATCTCCAACATAGAGCGTCGTCGATGGATTCATGTCAAATTGCTCAGCTGCGAGGTTGAAAATTTCCTTCTCAGGCTTTTGGAAACCTGTCGCCTGACTGACGATGACACGCTTAGGATCAACGTAATCATAAAGTCCCAACTTCTTAACCTTTTTAAGTTGGTGCTCTGTTGGTCCATTGGTAATAATCCCCATAGGCACATTTTTTTCCTTGAGGAAATCAAGGGTCATGCGCATCTCATCAAGCATGGTGATATTTTCCAACTCATGCTCGTAAACCTCTTGAAAATGGTTGCCCGTTTCTTCATCAATTTCACGGTAGCCAAACTCCAAAAGGGTCTCTTTACAGCGCCAAAAACGGAAATACTCGGTTGTCCACTCACCTGCCATTACGCGTGGAAAACCAACATCAGAATAGTGGCGGAAACGAATGTAGGCTTGATTCATGTGACTCATATCAAAGTCAGGGAAACATTTTTCCATGGCAATACGATAAGGTGCCTGTTGGTCGTAAATAGTATCGTCAACGTCAAAAACAATAGAGGTAATCATCTGTCCGTTCTTTCTTATATCATTCTCTTGTCAGAGACTTAGGTAAATTAAGAGGTCTAACAACTAAACTACTGCATCAGCCACTCCTAGTGAAATCCTAAGTCTTGCAAAAGTAAGCTTTAAGTCAACTGTCTTAGGGCAATCTTACTCGTCTGTTTTTTATCAGAATGCAATTGCCCAAACAGTTTTATTATACCGTTTTTGCCCTTTCTTTTCAATTTTTGACCCCACTTAAGTAAAGATTATTCGTGTTTTGAAGATAGAAAAAGGTTTGGAACAATTTGTCCCAAACCTAATGCATCTTGTCATCTTTAGACACTTATTTAATTTCTTTAAATGTCATTTTTTGTTTGACTTCGCCCTGACCACCTTTGGCAATCTGGTAATAGAAATCTTTTGATGTGAAGTGGTCACCATAAGCAAAGACCTTGTTGTACTGCCATTGTGACAATTGATCGTCCTCTTTTTTACCAAGAGTCAATGTTGTCTTTGTCACACTGTATTCCCACTTAGCTGTTTGGTCATTATAGGCCTTGTCAAATCAGTCTGACTCTTAGCGGCATTAACCACTGTCGTACGATCTTGACTCACAAGCGCCTTGTTCCCACCTTCTTGGAAGGCTACATACATGACACGATTATTGACCTCACCGTTTAGAGTACTTGAGTATTGGTAAACCTTACCAGGTACAACACTATCTAAATGGTGTGTTCCCCAGTAATAGAAAGCACCAAATCCAGCTCCCGTAACCAAGAGACAGGCGAGAACGACACTAATAATGATATTTCTCTTTGACATGTGCTGCCCCTCTCTATTCGTCACCAGTTAGGTCAGAGAAAGTTGCCTCTGAGTCTGTTTCAGTGTGACTTGAAGAACTTGATGATGAACGTTCAACACTTGATGAGCTTGAACTCATGCGTGTTTCTGTTTGAGAATCATCACTTGATGACGCCTTAGATTCTGATGATTTTTCAGTGCTTGATGATGAACTTTCTTTTTCTTTATAAACATCAACGTTGAAAGCCCACTTATCACCCTTATAACTTACCTGAATTTGAGCATATTTTGCCTTAATAAGATCTGACAGCTTACCTCCGTTGCTAAGGGTGTCGTAAATCTTTTCAGCGAGAGCTTTCGCATTAGCTTCCGTTTTGGCACCATCTTTAGGTCCATCAACAATATCTTTAGCTTTTGGCGTTTCACCTTCAAGGTAAAGGGCTTTGCTTTCAGTGTCCTTCTTAGCTGTAGCATTTGCACCAGTCTTATCACCTTCATGTGAGAAGAATGTCCATGCAGGACTACCTGAGCGTTTTTGTTGATAAACTTGCTCAAATTCACTTTGAACCTTGTCTTGGAAAGCATCATCAGTCAATTCTTTTTCCTTAGAACTTTCTGTACTTGCTTTGCTTTCACTACTGCTTGCTGTTGAGCTTGATGCAGAAGTAGAAGATGAAGATCCACTTGTTGAACTTGATGAAGCATCTTTAGATTCTGATGATGTTGAAGATGATTCCTTGCCATCTTTAGAATCTTTAGTATCTTTGTCTTTATCGTTATTATTGTTAGTTGTGTTATTTGAGAATGAAACGCTATTGTCAGAATTATCTGGAGCGTAAATCACTGTATTCTTAGAATGGTCATCAGAGACAAAGTGCTGTTATTGATAATCACTCGGTTGTTATCACCGTAGTAGTTGTTGATAACAATCTTAGAATGTGCACAACGGTAACCATTACCAGTCACGTGGTAACCTGCTGGGACATCACCATCACGTTTCAAGATGAGGACGTCACCTGCAAAGATAAGGTCAATATTCTGAATATTATTATCGTAGGCTAACTTTTCAATAGAAATCCCAGTCGCTTGAGAGATTCCCCACAAGGTATCTCCCCATTGAATCACGTATTGTTGGCCATCTAACTGCTGTGGATTGATATTCTGAGTTGTCAAATTATTTGTAATTTGTTCAGGTGTGCTGGCAATCCAGTTTGTAATATCAGCAGCGTGAGCACTCGTTTGATTTTGATAAAAGCTATCTGCTAACACAGATACCGTAGGCATCCCAATAGGTGCTAGTAAAGCGCCAAGCATCACGGCTTTACTAACATAATTTTTCTTTTTCATCGTATTTCCTCCTTATATCATACGAAACTTACTTTGCTATTGTACACCCTTTTTATTATATTTGTCAATAAATTCTATAACTTTCTAATCAAAGGTTAATGCTAGTTTACAATTTGTCCTAAAAATGGACAAATCCTAGCTTTATTTATCTGACATTTAATCATTTGTCCTATCTTTAGAAGGTGATTTATGATACAATAATTACGACTATTTTATGGAGGACTAACATGTCAAATCAACACATGGAAGAATTGAACGATCAACAGATTGTCCGTCGTGAAAAAATGACGGCCTTGGCTGAACAAGGAATCGATCCTTTTGGTAAGCGATTCGAACGCACAGCTACATCTGGTCAATTAAAAGAAAAATACGCTGACAAAACAAAAGAAGAATTGCACGAAATCAACGAAACTGCTACTATCGCAGGTCGTTTGATGACTAAACGTGGTAAAGGTAAAGTTGGCTTCGCCCACATCCAAGACCGCGATGGTCAAATCCAAATCTACGTGCGTAAAGATGCTGTCGGTGAAGAAAACTACGAAATCTTCAAGAAAGCTGACCTTGGTGACTTCCTCGGTGTCGAAGGTGAAGTTATGCGTACAGATATGGGAGAACTTTCTATTAAAGCTACTCATATCACACACTTGTCTAAAGCCCTTCGTCCATTGCCTGAGAAATTCCACGGACTTTCAGACGTTGAAACAATCTACCGTAAACGTTACCTCGATTTGATTTCTAACCGTGAAAGCTTTGACCGCTTTGTCACACGTTCAAAAATCATTTCTGAAATCCGTCGCTACCTCGATGCTCAAGGTTTCCTTGAAGTAGAAACACCTGTTCTTCACAATGAAGCTGGTGGTGCTGCTGCTAAACCTTTCATCACTCACCACAATGCACAAAACATCGACATGGTGCTTCGTATCGCAACTGAGCTCCACCTCAAACGTCTCATCGTTGGTGGTATGGAACGCGTTTACGAAATCGGACGTATCTTCCGTAACGAAGGTATGGATGCCACTCACAACCCTGAGTTCACATCTATCGAAGTTTACCAAGCTTACGCTGACTTCCACGATATCATGAACTTGACTGAAGGTATCATCCAACACGCTGCTAAAGCTGTTAAAGGTGACGGACCTATCAACTACCAAGGAACTGAAATCAAGATCAACGAACCATTCAAACGCATCCACATGGTTGACGCTATCAAGGAAATCACTGGCGTTGACTTCTGGCAAGACATGACTTTGGATGAAGCCAAAGCTATCGCTGCTGAAAAGAATGTTCCAGTTGAAAAGCACTACACTGAAGTTGGTCACATCATCAACGCCTTCTTCGAAGAATTCGTTGAAGAAACATTGATTCAACCAACATTCGTTTACGGTCACCCAGTTGCTGTGTCTCCATTGGCTAAGAAAAACCCAGAAGACCCACGCTTCACTGACCGTTTCGAACTCTTCATCATGACTAAAGAGTACGGAAATGCCTTCACCGAATTGAACGACCCAATCGATCAATTGTCACGTTTCGAAGCACAAGCTGCTGCTAAAGAACTCGGTGATGACGAAGCAACAGGCATCGACTACGACTACGTTGAAGCCCTCGAATACGGTATGCCGCCAACAGGTGGACTCGGAATCGGTATCGACCGTCTCTGCATGCTCCTCACTGATACAACAACTATCCGTGATGTCTTGTTGTTCCCAACGATGAAATAATAATCATATCCCATTATTTGAATAATGGGATATTTTTATATGAGGTATAAACGTGTTTAAAAAATTGAAGTCCCTTTTTAAGAAAAAATCAACTGTAATTGAACAGCCTGAGACAAAGAGAGAAGAAAGCCAATTAGACTTTCCCATAGACCGCGCAGATTATTTTTTCGATCATGCACTTGTATTTTATTGTGAAGAAAATGATATACCGTCAGAAAAACTAAGCAAATCAGATATGCTAGAGATTAGCAAAAGAGCTGCCTTTCATCTCAGTGTCTTCGTAGCTTGGCTAGCAAAACATGATTTTCTGAATCCCCAAAGTGATGGATTTAACCTTGAAGATGCACAAAAACTCAAGAGTGAAACGATTACGGGTACAGACTATCTCTTTAAACATCTTGATGAAAAACTTTATTCATCTGATATTAGTGACACACTCCTCCCCTTCATCTCTGATTTTTATGAAGATTATATGGATTTTTGTTATACAGTCTTGGTTGATGATGTTGCTAGAACTGAATTTGATTGGAAAATCTATCACTTGGTTGAAGAGGATATCGACGAAATGTTCAATCAATATAAGACTCACATCGGATAATATGAAAAAACGCTTCCCTCAATCGAGAGAAGCATTTTCTTATTTCCAGAATTTTGCTTTTGAGGCAGTGACCCATTGTTTCAGATGTTTTTCACATCGGAAAACCTCGATAAGTGCCCTCTTCAATCACAAAAATGATGTGCTTTTATAACTTATTATTACGTAATGAATCACTTCACCCACGTAAGTCAACAAGCTTCTAATTGAACAAATTATTTAGAAGCTAATTTTTGATATAATGATAGTAATTTGTATTCTTAGAAAGGGCTTATACAATGCCAGAGGGAATTAATTTATTTCAGGACACTTTGATAAAATCACTAAAGTTTGGTTTTGTTGATAACATTAAATATCAAGAGGGTGGTTATTCTCCCCAAATTCTTGTGAATAATAGTGATGAAAAGCGCTATGTCTTGACAGACCTACAGGAAGAATTGAGTAAGTGTACTGCTTTCTACTTTTCTGTCGCCTTTGTCACTAAAAATGGAATTGCCATGATTAAGTCTCAGTTATCAGATCTAATGGATAAGAAAGTGCCAGGAAAAATCTTGATTTCCCCTTATCTAGATTTCAACGACCCAGATGCAATGCGTGAGCTACTGAAGCTTAAAAATGTTGAAGTTCGTTTAACGCCCGAAAAAATGCAGATGCACGCCAAATTCTATCTTTTCGAACATACTGGTAAACAGGTATTGATTTCAGGTAGTTCCAATCTCACTCATACGGCTTTAAAAATCAATTATGAGTGGAATATCAAACTGACCTCTACTCATAACGGGGAATTCATTCAAAATACCAAATCAGAATTTGACCGTATTTGGGAACAATCAGAGTTACTAACACCCGAAATAATTGATACCTATGCTCAAAAGAGAAAGAAGGTTATTAGTCTCACAAAGATTAATGACGAAGAGAAACTCCCTTATTCAGCTGAAAAAATTGTTCCTAATAAAATGCAAGAAGCTGCACTAGAAGGACTTAGAAATATTCGGGAACAGGGAAAAGATAGGGCACTCGTTATCAGTGCCACAGGTACTGGTAAGACATTTTTATCTGCCTTTGACGTTAAACAATATAATCCTGAACGCATGTTATTCATCGTTCATCGCGAACAGATTCTCAAAAAATCTTTAATAGATTTTCAAAAAGTTCTGGGCTTTAATCCCTCTGAAGGACATATTTATCACTCGGGTGACGATTTAACTGGAAAAAAATATATTTTTGCGACTATTCAAACATTGTCCCGCGAGGATAACTTAAAAGCTTTTTCAAAAGACTTCTTCGACTATATTCTAATAGACGAGGTACATAAGGCTGGAGCTGATTCATACAAAAAAGTTATGGGCCATTTTACACCGAATTTTTATCTAGGTATGACAGCAACTCCTGAACGTACTGATGGCCAAAATATTTACGAGATTTTCGACTATAATATTGCCTATGAAATTCGCTTACAAGATGCATTAGAAAATGACATGCTCTGTCCTTTCGTCTATTTTGGCGTTAAAGACATAGAAATTGATGGTCAACTTATTGACGAAAAATCAAATATCTCAAACCTTACATCAGATGAGCGTGTCAAACATATTCTAAATAAAATTGATTTCTATGGTGTTTGTAATAATCAAGTTCGTGGACTTATTTTTTGCTCATCAAAAGCAGAAGCCAGAGAATTATCAATAAAACTTAATCAACATGGAAAACGTACCATCGCATTAACTGGTGATGACGATATCAACTATCGTGAAAAGGTTGTTAAGCAACTAGAAGATGGAGAGCTTGAATATATCTTGACCGTTGATATTTTTAACGAGGGAATAGACATACCATCCGTAAACCAGGTAGTTATGTTGCGTAACACGCAATCAAGTATCATTTTTGTTCAGCAGCTTGGTCGTGGACTTCGTAAGCATAAAAGCAAGGATTACGTTACTATTATTGATTTTATTGGTAATTACAAAAACAACTATCTGATTCCGATTGCATTATTTGGAGATAAATCGATGAATAAAGATAATTACCGCCGTGAATTGCGTGAACCAAATATCTTGAGTGGTCTAACAACTGTAAACTTTGAGGAAGTTGCAAAAGAACAAATTTTCAAATCGATTACAAACACGGTTTTATCTAACATGAAAATTCTCAAAGATGCCTATACGGATCTTGAAAATAAACTTGGTAGAACCCCTATGCTAATCGACCATTTAACCTTTGATAATATTGATCCCATAGTATTTTTCAACAATAACAGCTTCAAAAACTATGCAGATGTTATTAACAAATTTTCAAACAAGTCAATAGAACTCACTGATGCTGAAAGTAACTGGTTGAGTTTTATCACATTTGAACTTCTTCCTGGTAAACGAAAACATGAGCTGCTTCTACTTCAGGAACTTATCAAAAATGGTGAAGTCTCGAAAGATAAATTTATTGAGATATTGGAAACAGAACAATTATCTACTAAAGACTCAATCATCTCCTCTGTTGAAAATGTATTAAGTCTTCAATTCCTTAAATCTCAAGAGGTTAAAAAATTCGGTACAGACCCTCTAGTTACTTTAGAGAATAACATTTATAAGCTCAACCCAGAGGTTTTAGATAGTTTCAAGAACTCTGATTTTGCCTTGCTCTTTAATGATGTTATTGAGGCAGGACTATATAAAACAAATGATTATCCTGAAATATTTACAATTGGTCAAAAATATTCACGTCGTGATGTCTGTAAACTTCTTAACTGGTCTAAGGATGAACCTCCACTTAATATTGGTGGCTATAAAATAGACAAGAACACTAACACTTGTCCAATCTTCATCACCTATCATAAAGATGATGAAATCAGTGATACTATCAAATACGAAGATGAGTTATTAAATGAAACTACTCTAAAATGGTTTTCTAAAAACAAGCGTACACTTGAGTCTCCAGATGTAAAAACAATTATCAATTCACCTGAAAATGGATTAGATCTAAAATTATTTATCATTAAAGATGACGCTGAAGGTGGAGATTTTTACTATTTAGGTGACTTGACCATCGTACCATCTACTGTTGAAGAATTAGTACGCCCACTGGAAAGTGGTAATGAAAGTATTGTTACTATGAATTTCAAACTAGATAATCCTGTCCCTGACACTCTTTACCGTTACATAACTAATAAATAAGAGCACCACAAAAGTGATGCTCTTATTTTGATAACAATTCTACAGCTGGTCTATCTACAGGTGCCCAATTCAAAGTTTTCAAGCGACTTGGCTCTAACCAAGCTGAATCCTGATGTTCTAACAAATCTAGATTTCCAGAAACGAGTTTAGCATGAAAGGTTTTCATAACAACTGTTCCAAAATCATAATCATAGGAAGCTTCATTAACGAAGGAAATAATCTCAATCTGAGAATTTAATTCTTCATGAATCTCTCGAATTAATGCTTCTTCAGGTGATTCTCCTTCTTCCAACTTACCTCCAGGAAATTCCCAGTATCCTCCTAAACTTTTTCCTTCTGGTCGTTGGGCACAAAAGATTTTGCCATCCTTTTCGATGGCTGCTGCCACAACATTAATGATTTTTTTAGACATGTAACATTCCTCCAAATAGTATTCTATCAAAAAGCTATCATGACAAGCAAACTTTAATTTGTTATGAAAAAAACGCTTCCCTCAAGTCGAGAGAAGCATTTTCTTATTTCCAAAATTTTGCTTTTGAGGCTGCGACCCAAGCTGATAGACAAGCTAGGGCTACTACTGCATAGATAGCGTATTGTTTCGTAGGATAAAGCCAGGCTTTGTTTTCTTCATGCCAGCGAGACTTCCAGAGGCCAATGTAATCGCCCGTCATTCCAGGATTTTTAAGGCGCTCCATGTAGTTGGCAGGTAGGTTATCTGGCTGATTCATCTGCACGTTAACAATAAAGATAACCAAAGCAACTGTGATGATAACTAGGAGTGCCAGGGTAATCTTTTTCTTAGCTGTTAGTTGAAATGTTTTCAATTATTTTTCTCCCTCATTTATGAAATAATCTACTCTTATAGTTTAGTATAAAAAGGCAATTCTGAAAAGTCGTCAATGGCACCAATGTAAGATAAGTCAATACCTTTCAAAACCTTGCACATCTTCCTCATAGTGTTATAATAAAATTGTCGGTCTGTCTAGAAATAATGCAACTTTTAGGCAGATATGACTTAGAAAGAGGTGTTTATGACATCTTCAAAAAAGGTTTCCCTTTCTGAGGTTAACCAATCAATAGATACACCAAATAATAATCGTTTTTGGCAAATCTTAAGGCTTTCTTGGGACCTGGGGCTCTCGTGGCCGTGGGTTACATGGATCCAGGAAACTGGATTACCAGTGTCGTCGGTGGGGCGACCTACAAGTATAGTCTTCTTTTTGTCATCTTAATTTCATCTTTAATCGCTATGCAGTTGCAACAAATGGCTGGAAAGTTAGGGATTGTGACTCAAATGGACCTGGCCCAAGCGACGGCCTACCACTCGCCCAAATGGCTACGATACACGCTTTGGGTGATTCTGGAGCTTGCCTTAATGGCGACAGATTTGGCTGAGGTGCTTGGTTCTGCCATCGCACTTAACCTGCTCTTTGGTATTCCAATTATGGTTGCCATTCTGGTGACAGTCCTAGATGTCTTCCTACTCCTACTCATCATGAAACTGGGATTCAAGAAAATCGAGGCTATTGTTTCAACCTTGATTTTGACCATCTTGGTTATCTTTGTCTACCTGGTAGCCTTGTCTGAGCCTAGTATTACGGGAATCCTCGAGGGTTATCTCCCTACGCCAGCGCTCTTTGAGCCACATGCTGCTGGGCACACCAACCAGTTGACTTTGGCACTTGGGATTGTGGGTGCAACCGTTATGCCACATAACCTCTACTTGCACTCATCCTTGTCACAGACTCGTAAGGTTGACTATTCTGATGGTAAAGATGTGACAAAGGCTGTCCGTTTCATGACCTGGGACTCCAACATTCAGTTGACTTTGGCCTTTGTGGTTAACTCCCTCCTCTTGATTTTGGGTGCAGCTCTCTTCTTTGGCCACGCTTCTGATATTTCAGCTTTCTCACAAATGTACAATGCCCTTCAGGACTCTAAGATTGCTGGTGCGGTTGCTAGTTCAACACTTTCAACTCTCTTTGCCTTGGCACTCTTGGCTAGTGGTCAAAACTCTACCATTACTGGTACCCTAACTGGTCAAATTGTCATGGAAGGCTTCCTCCACATGAGGTTACCACAGTGGGTAATTCGTTTGTTCACACGTCTCTTCGCCTTGCTACCTGTTATCATTGTAGCCATTCTCTATGGCGATCAAGAAAAGATACTGGATCAACTCTTGGTTTATTCACAAGTATTCCTCTCAATTGCCTTGCCATTCTCTATCTTCCCTTTGATTTACTACACTTCTAAGAAATCACTCATGGGAAAACACGTCAATGCCAAGTGGAATACCTTCCTTGGTTATGCCATCGCTATTGTCCTAACCATTCTCAATCTCAAACTTATCTTTGATACGTTTTAAACAAAAAAATAAGGCCAGCGCCATGCTGACCTTGTTTTAGTTTTTGAAGGCGTCAACGAGAACTTGGAATTCTTCGTTGCTGAGGGTAATCCCCTTGCCCATCTTGGTATGGTCTGGACTCCATGTACGGATGTCATATTTAGCCGGTGCGCCATTAAAGCTCACACGATTGAGTTCCTTAGTCCAACCCTTGTCATTCTCAGACAAGACCAAGAGTTTTTCTTCAATTTCAAATGAAAATTCTGCCATTTGCTTACCTCCACTAGCTTTATTCGTTTTTTTCTGTGAAAATTGTCTGTTTTAGAATGAAGTTATCCACAAAAATTCACCTTTCATGCTATAATTATTTTATCAAGAAACGAGGGAAATGACCATGATAAACTTTTTAGAAGCCGTAAAGCATCAGCTTCATCAGTTTGTGGAAATAGGTCACAGCAAACCTGTCCACCTAATGCAGAATCAACTTATTAACGATATCTATCATGCTATTGATCATAATCAAATGGTCATGCTGACATCCAATCAGAAGACCTATAAGGGCTACATCAACCATTATGACAGGGAGCGACAAGCCATCTTTATCGAGCAGGATAAGATCATCAGCATGATTGAACTTGATGAAATCAAACGTCTAAAAATCATATCACAACGAGGTTAAGTTTATCAGTTAACCTCGTTTTATTATTAGGTTGACTATTTTGAAACCACTTGCTATAATAAGTTAACTATTTATTTACGAAAGGTTAACTAAAAATGACACAAAATCGTACATTGTCGCTTATTCTTCCAGCTTTTGGCGCTGCCATCATTGCTGCACTGGCTCAAATTGTTATTCCTATCGGTGCAGTTCCCATTACTCTGCAAACTTTTGCTGTCGGACTTGTTGCTGCTATCCTTAAGCCAAGAGAGGCGACACTTGCTGCTACCCTCTACCTGATTCTAGGCGCCATTGGTCTACCAGTTTTTGCAGGTGGAGGCGGTGGGCTCCAATCCTTCTTTGGACCTTCAGCTGGCTATTTGTTGGCTTATCCATTTTTTGCCTTTATCACTTCGAAACTGACGCATGCTGAGACTCCTATTTGGAAAATCTTTGTGGCTTTTGTTTTGGGTGATGCAATTGTATTTGTCGGTGGTATCCTCAGCCTTCACTTTCTTGGAAAAATGGGTTGGTCTGCTGCTGTAGCAGTTGGTTTGACACCTTTTATCATTCCTGATCTCTTAAAAGGTCTCATCGTCGCTTTGGTGACTAAGCCAGTCTTAAAAGCTCTTAAAAATCATAGCTACTTTAACTAAAAAAGATTGAAGACTTTGTTCGTGTGAACAGAATCTTCAATCTTTTTATTTTTCAAAATAAATATCATAGTGCTTTGAACAAGCTGGGTTGAAGGCACTGTGACAATTGGGACAGGCTACTGCCTCTTGATACTCCTCAATTGTCATCTCATGCCTACAAACGCCACAGATAAGGACCTTGTCCTGCTTCAATTGACAAGGATAAGCTCGAAAGCTATGTTTCTCCAAGCGATCATGGCACTGATAACAGGCATAATACTTCTGGCACTCGAAGCATTTTAGGGCAACAATATCTAGTGGGGAATGGTAGTGCTGACATCTACTCTGATCATCTACCAGGAGCCCATTGATTTGACTTGTCATTAGGCACGAACAGTTTTGCTTGAACCGTCTTTTTGGTAGAGGTTAATTAAACCTTCTTTAGTTGAACGAATCATGTCACCAGGTTTAACTTCTTGTGGCACAGTAATTGTAAGAAGTTCCATTGGGTTCGGCGCACGGTCAATTTGTTACCATTGGCATCGTGAAGGTCTTTGATATCACACTCGAAATGACGGAAGCCTGGTCCGTAGAATTCAACATGGTCGCCTTCAAGGATAACGTTACGTTGACGGATTGTAGCTGTCATAGTTGCTGGATCAAAGTCAACTACTTCACCAACGAATTTGTATTGTGGAATCTTACGACGAGCTCCAAAGAGTTGTTCGTTTTCTGTTGGTGTCTTGTAGTAGAAACCTGTTGCCAATTCGCGTTGGGCAACTTTCCAGAGTTCGTTAATCAAATCATCTTTGATAGCATAAAAAGCTTCTGCACTTTCCATGTAGGCATCACAGGCAGCCTTGTAACAGTTAGCAACTGTTGAGACATAGTGGACAGATTTCATACGACCTTCGATTTTAAGGCTATCAACGCCATTATCGATAAGGTCAGGGATATTTTCAATCATACACATGTCAACGGCTGACATAGAGTATTCTTCAGGAACTTCACCTTTGATACTCTTACGTTCTTGGCCGAATGGCATGTCGTAAAGGTCATATTTCCAACGGCAAGACTGTGAACAACCACCACGGTTGGCATCACGGTCTGACATGTGGTTAGAAAGAGTACAGCGACCTGAGTATGAGATACACATAGCACCATGGACAAAGGCCTCAATTTCAAGATCCGTACGTTTACGGATTTCAGCCAATTCTTCCATAGTTACCTCACGTGCCAAAACAACACGGGTCAAGCCATACTGTTTCCAAAAATGGAAGGTTTCAACGTTTGTCGCAGATGCTTGCGTTGACAAGTGGATGTTAAGTCCTGGAGCGTAGGTTGAACAGATTTCAATCAAGGCTGGGTCAGATACGATAACGGCATCGAGTCCCATATCACGCAATTCACGGAACCACTCACCTGCACCTTTTTCATTTCCTTCATGGGTAACCATGTTTGAAGCAACGTGCACATCAACGCCACGAGCGTGAGCGTATTCGATACCTTCTCGAAGCTCATCCATGGTAAAGTTTCCGGCACGGCTACGCAAACCATAAGCTTGCCCACCAACGAAAACAGCATCTGCGCCGTAATTTACAGCGACTTTCAATTTTTCCAAAGTCCCAGCAGGTACCAGAACCTCTGGGCGTTTTTTAGTTGTAGTCATAATTTCTCCAATTTGCAAGATTGTCGATTTTAGTTTTTAGAAAGCTCCTTCGTTCCCTGAAAATGGAAAACTCACAAACGAAGGAGGAAGTATTTTTTATTTTACACGGTCAGGTTCATAGTCGTAGAAACCTGTATCCAAACCACGGTTGGCTGGGTGTAATTTATGAATAGCCTCATCAAAGAGGAAGGCTTGGTCTTGTGAAAATTCGCCAGCCTCGATGAGGTCACGAGCCTTCACAAAATACTCAGTGATTTTTACAAAGTTTTCACCTGGGCAATAAACGCCGTCCAACTTCCAGTGGTCAAACCATGTTCAACGAGTTCTGAAAGTTTAGTCATCATATCCAAGTCATTGTTGGCAAAGATATGTGTCCCGTGCATGTCTTCATAAACTGAGTAGTGAGAATCTGGGTCCCCTGGCTCAGAAAGGAAGAGGTCACGTTCTTTGGTAACAGCTTCATCCGTTTTGATAAAGTTGTAGTAGTTTTGAAGAAGTGGACGTTTAGAATGGTGAATGATACTTGCACCATAAACCAAAACTTCAGCTGGAATTTGAAGATTTTCAGCCATGACAAAAAGTTCCGCAGATGGAATTTCACGAGCCAAAACAGCTTCAGAAGCTCCAGCTTGTTTGCCCCAGAAATTAATCTGGCGGCTAGAGGTTACCATGGTTGAAGCATCATAAATCATTTTGAAGGGACGTTTGTCACGGTTACAGATGTAGAAAACTCCTGCATCACCAACCGTGATATAATCTGCCTTGATTTCTTCAAGAAAATCAAGGTAGTCTGGAAGAGCATCCATCATACCTTGGTGCATGAGGGCGTTAACGGCAACAGTCAATTCCTTGCCAGACTCATGTACCAGCTCTGCAATCTTTCGCATCTCTGCGAATGAAAAAGGCTTAGGCAAACGAAGGCCAAAGGCTTTTTCGCCGATATAAATACGATCTACGCCAAGTTCTAGGAGCTCACGTGCTTGCTCATAGCTCTCAGCAGTCGCTGTAATTACAATTTTTTCCATAACTCACATTATAGCACAAATGATTTGATTTTTTTAGAATTTTTAGGTTCAAAACTATGTATCTCAATATTTTAAATTAGTTTTTAAATACTATAATTTTCACAAAAATCAAAAAAAACTTTGCAATATAAATTTTTTATGGTATTATTAATGAGATTCTAAATAGTGAAATACTGACTAAGTATTTTAACCTACACGAAAAAGTGATTTAGATATTTTATATAGAAAGGAGGCAGACATGGCTGACAACTTACACCGTCAATTTGATCACATCGAAGATTTCGAGACTGAGCGTCTTCAAACGACGAATTACCAAGATTATCAAGGTTTAAATAGTAATAGTATTAAGCTACAAGATATGATTTTCTTTGGACGTATCTCAAGCTTCTGTGTTTCAACAGTCCTAGTTGCCTTCCTTTTCTTGGTAGCACAGGTGGCTACCTTCTGGGCCTTCTTCTGGGCAATTACCATCAGCGTCATTGGTCAGATAGGCATTTATGTCCTAATCGAGTATTATAAAGCACAAAAACGTTGACTGTTTGGTCAACGTTTTTTTCGTACTAAAAAAAGCCTCATGGGCTTTCTTTTTATTTTGCTTCTGCTGCTTCTTCAGAGATATCTTTGATATCAATGACGATATCATCAACGATAGCTTTTGTTTCTGCTTCAACATCTGCTTGCTCAGGAGTTACTTGAGCAGTTTTCTCTTTGATAAGTTCAAAGCTCTCTTTTGCAAAGTCAGCAACTTGAGCTGTTTTTTCTTGGACAGCTTTTGTCAAATCATCCGCAGTGATGTCGCCATTTTCAAATTTTGTTTTATAGTCTTGGAAAGTATCGACTGCCAAATCTTTGTAGTCGCTAGCTTTTTCCACCACTTGATTTTGATAAGCTTTAGGATCTTCTTTGAATGAAGCGATTTCTTCATCAATACGTGCTTTAACAGCTTTACCTTTTTCAGTTGTAAAGAAGTATGCTGCTGCAGCTCCAGAAGCTGCACCAATGATTAGGGTATTTAAAAATTTACTCATGAAAAGATCTCCTTATTTTTTCTTGTCTTTTTTACCAAAAAGTTTTGAGGCAACCTTACCGATAGCAAAGGCTGAACCTGCCTTACCGACACTTGCTCCTGCTGCACTTGCTTTAGCACCGAGGTAACGGGCTTCAGTATTCAAGTCAGAGACACTTTCTGAAAGCTCAGCTACTGCTACAAAGAGAGGATCGATGGTTTGAACTTTTTCATTAACATCTTCAACCAAGACGTTTGCCTTAGCCAAGATTTCATTTGTTTGATGAAGGGTTACATTGATATCTGTACGAAGCACAGCAACTGTTTCTTCAACTTCTTTAACCACATGACGGGTACGAAGTAGGGTAGGGATTAATGCAATGAGGAACGCAGCAAGTGCGATTGCGATAATAAGAAATGCAATTTCTGCCATAGTTTAGGACTCCTTTGACCTTTTTAAAAGGTTACTACAAGAAAACTGAAATAGATTCTTCAGTTTCCAGTAACCTTTGTTATGATAATTTTCATTATATTATAACAAAGTCTGAGCGGTATGACTAGTTTTTCATTTTATAATCTGCCTCTGGACGTTGCTTACGGAAATATAAGAGGCTAGTACCCAAGATAATGATGGCAATGCTGACCCATTGAGAGACACGCAAGCCAGCAAACATGAGGCTATCCGTACGCATGCCTTCAATGACGAAGCGTCCAAGACCATACCAGATAAGGTAAAATGAGGTCACATCTCCTTGGCGTAGTTTCTTATTAAAGCGTCTTAGTCCTAGAATGATGATAAAACCGAATAGGTTCCAGAGACTTTCGTAAAGAAAGGTCGGTACACGATAACTACCATCAATGTACATCTGCTGACGAATAAATTCTGGGACATAATTCAGATGACTAACTGCTTTCCGTAGGCCTCCTGGTTAATAAAGTTTCCCCAGCGACCGATACTCTGAGCAATCATAACGCCAGGTGCCGCGATATCTAGAAAATCTAAGACAGCAATGGCATGACGTTTAGCAAACCAATAGAGAACAGCTGCTCCAGCAATCAAGCCACCATAGATGGCAATCCCACCATTCCAAATCGCAAAAATTTCTGAAGGATTTTGACTGTAGTAAGACCACTGGAAAATCACATAGTAGAGCCTAGCACCAACAATGGCTATAGGAAAGGCAAGAAGAATAAAATCTAAGATGTTTTCAGGGTCAATTCCCTTTTCAGGAGCCCAACGCTGAGCCAGATAAACAGCAAGTAAGAGACCAGATACAATACAGATGGCATACCAATGAATACTAATGGGGCCAAGTCTTAGAGCAATAGGATCAATAGTAGCTAACATTAGTCTTCACCATTCTTACTAATGAGGTTGGTCAAACGCTCCTCAAAGGTTTTGGTTGCATCAAATCCCATTTGCTTAGCACGGTAGTTCATGGCTGCAGCTTCGATAACGACTGATACGTTACGGCCTGTCTTAACAGGGATGCGGACACGTGGAATCTTAACGCCTTGCAATTCAATTTCTTCGTTCCCATTTCCAAGACGATCAAAGACCTTACCGTCTTCAAAATTTTCAAGATAGATGCCCAACTGAACTTGAGAAGAATTACGGACAGCACTAGCTCCGTAGAGACTCATGACATCAATGATACCAACTCCGCGAATCTCAAGAAGATGGCGGAGGATTTCCGCAGGCTCACCCCAGAGAGTTTCCTCATCCTTAGCATAGACATCCACACGGTCGTCAGCGACAAGGCGGTGACCACGTTTGACTAGCTCGAGCCCTGTTTCACTCTTACCAATACCAGAGTCACCCTGGATGAGAACACCCATGCCGTAGATATCAACCAAAACACCGTGAACACTGGTACGTTCCGCCAACTGTGCATTGAGGTACCAAGACATATCACCTGAAAGTGATGATGTTCCGCTACGGCCTTGAAGAACGGCTACGCCATTTTCCTTAGCGGCTCGAAGCATCTCTTCCGGAACCTCAAGACCACGCGCCACTATAACAGCTGGAGTTTCCGCTTTAAACATATTAGTAAAAACAGAATAACGGTTATCGTCAGTCATGGTTTTAAGGTAGGACCACTCCTTCATTCCTACTAACTGAAGTCGTTCAGGTGAATAATAGTCAAAATAGCCCGTCATTTCTAACCCAGGACGAGAGATATCAGCCGTTGTTATCGCTTTTGCCAAAAGATCCTTATTCCCATAGACAACCTTGAGTTTAAGCCTGTCAACCAACATTTTAACGGTTACTGTCATATTATTTCCTCCGATTATTTACTAGTTTCATTGTATCATAAAAAGGTTTTCAATGCGGTTCTCAAAGCAAAAAAGACCTGTGACTAGCACCAGGGCCAATCACAGGTCAATATCTATTAACAGTTACTTACCAATTCCACTCATCTTCAACAGGTTCAGCGTTTTTACGTTTGCGTCCATCCTTGAGTTTGATTTCGGGATAAATATCTTCTTTGTAAGGAAGGAGGAAGGCTAAAACCAAATATAAGAAGATTCCAAACTGCGTTGAAATCATGAGAATGATAGCCAAGATACGAGCCAGAGCTAGGTCCCAGCCAAACTTATCTGCCAAACCTGCAACAACACCGGCGACGAGTCTATTTTTTCGTGTCTTATAAAAACGATTTGACATTGTCTTCTTCTCCCATCATTTCTTTGATTTAATTATATGATTTTTTAAAACTAAAAAAATCAGCCCTAGGACTGATTTAGAAAAATGAGCTTGCCTCGACACAGACCGCAGCCAAATTTCTGTGTATTGACACGGCGTTTTCGACGGTAGGTATGACCACAGGATTGGCACTGATAGAGATAATAGTTCTCCACTTGCCCTTGCATCTTTGGAGCGTATCTAAGGCCATCAACCTTGGCTAGTAAGTCCTTAAAATCTCTCTCCGCATGCTTATAGCCCTTCCCTTGAAAATAAAGGTGGTAATGACAGAGTTCGTGGCGGACGATTTTTCGAAAGGTTTCAAGACCATGTTCCTCATAGAGTTTTGGGTTAAAATCTAAATGACCATCCTTGGGAAAGAACCGACCTCCAGTGGTTCGGAGACGCTTGTTCCACAAGGCTTGATGCTTAAATTCCCAACCAAAATCTTCTATAGAAACAGTCTTAACATAATCAGTTAGATTCACGTGGATTCACCAAGGAGAGATTGAGTTTTTCATGCTCTAAATCAACTTTTGATACCCACACGGTAACCAAATCCCCAACAGATACGACCTGACTTGGGTGGTTAACGAAGCTCTTACTCATCTCTGAGATGTGGATAAGTCCATCCTCGTGGACACCGATATCCACAAAGGCACCAAAGTCCACAACGTTACGGACCGTTCCTTCAAGTTTTTGTCCTACTGACAAGTCTTTGAGTTCAAGAACATCTTGACGAAGCACTGGTGCTTCAAAATCGTCACGGAGGTCACGGCCTGGTTTCAAAGGTCAGCAATGATATCTTTGAGGGTTTCCTGTCCAAGTCCCAATCCTTCCGCTGTTTCTTTAAGATTAAGAGCCTTCAATTTTGCCTTGGCAGAATCGTCCAAGTCTGTGATATCCAACTGCTTGAAGAGGGCTTTTACCGCTGGGTAGGACTCTGGGTGGACTCCCGTATTATCCAAGATATTCTTGGCATTTGGAATACGAAGGAAACCTGCAGCTTGTTCGAAGGCCTTGGCACCAAGACGTGGGACCTTTTTGATTTCAGCACGCGATGCAATCTCACCATTTTCCTCACGGTAGGCGACGATATTTTCAGAGATGGTCTTGTTGAGTCCTGACACGTGTGACAAGAGGGTACTACTTGCCGTATTGACATTAACACCAACCTGGTTAACCACGGTATCGACGACGAAATCAAGATTTTCAGAGAGTTTCTTCTGGCTAACATCATGCTGGTATTGGCCTACTCCGATTGATTTAGGGTCAATTTTAACCAACTCAGCCAATGGGTCTTGGAGACGACGGGCAATGGAAATGGCAGAGCGTTTTTCGACCGTCAAGTCTGGGAACTCATGTCGAGCCAACTCTGATGCAGAGTAGACAGAGGCACCACTTTCATTGACAATAACATAAGAAGTCTCTGGAAAATCCTTGAGGACTTCTGCCACAAAAGCTTCACTTTCACGACTGGCTGTTCCATTACCAATAGCGATAATCTCAATGGCATGCTTTTTAATGAGGTCAGCCAAGTCTTTCTTAGCTTGGGCAATCTTAGCCTGACTGGCTGGAGCCACTGGATAGATAACTTGCGTTGTAATGAGCTTACCAGTTTGGTCAACTACGGCCAACTTAGCCCCTGTACGAAAGGCTGGGTCAAAACCGAGTACCATCTTACCTTTAAGTGGTGAAACTAAAAGAAGGCTTCGAAGGTTTTGAGAGAAAAGTTGAATTGCACCATCTTCTGCCGCTTCAGTCAACTCGCTACGGATACGTCGCTCCATAGCTGGAATGATTTTCTTCTTGAGAGATTGGTTGATGACTTCCTCAATATAGTCATTTTTTGTTTGAAACGGGCACTGTAGAAACGGTGCATTTTCTCAAGATTGTGTTTAAAGGCTACTTTAATAACGCCTAGTTTTTCCCCACGGTTAAGGGCTAAGGTACGGTAACCTTGAAGTTTAGAAACCTTATCCTCAAAATCATAGTAGATTTTGAAAGTTTCTTTTTCATCCAGAGATTGATCCTTGAGGGTCGACGTAATGTCACTGTTATTCCAGATTTCGTTGTAGGTCCAAGAACGAAGACTGTTATCCTCAGAAAAAGCCTCAACCAAAATATCCACAGCACCCGCAAGTGCCTTATCGGCTGTTGGAAAGGCTTCAGATGTCAGCTTTTCAGCTTCAGCCTTGAGGTTAGGACTATTTTGCAAGATAAGACGAGCCAAGGGGAAGAGACCTGCTTCACGGGCAATAGTTGCCTTGGTGCGGCGTTTTTCCTTATAGGGAAGGTAGAGTTCTTCCACGTCTGCCAACTTTTCAGCGGCTTCAATAGCTGCTTTAAGTTGATCAGTCAATTTGCCCTGAGACTCAATCTTGGCAAGAACTGTTTCCTTACGGTCTTGAAGAGCAGTCAAGGACTTGTCCATATCAATGATGGCCTTGATTTGCGTTTCATCCAGATTGCCTGTTTTTTCCTTACGGTAACGGGCGATAAAGGGGATGGTATTGCCTTCTGCGGTCAATTCTAAAACAGTTTCAACTTGTTGTTTTTTTAGGCCCAATTCCTGAGCCAATGTCTCTAAATTACGATTTTCCATAAGTTCTATTATACCACGATAGGAGATTTGCTTGGGGAGAAAACCTTGTAGCTGAAGCGAGAAATTTTGAGCAAGAGGTAGTATAATAAGAAGGTAAACCTATTGTTAAGGGTATTTCTGTTAGAAATGACGCCCTTAGTATCTTATTGTAACTGAACTCGGGCTATTTCTTTCGGAAAATAGATGCATCTTCCTAGAAGCAAAGCTTCTTCGTCTGATGCCCTAATTTTCTGTCAGAAATGACGCCCTTAGTATCTTTTGTAACTGAACTCGGGCTATTTCTTTCGGAAAATAGATGCATCTTCCTAGAAGTAGAGCTTCTTCGTCTGATGCCCTAATTTTCTGTCAGAAATAACGCCCTTAGTATCTTAATTAACTCGGAGGCTTTTTATGGCAGTTATTCAGAAAAAAACAAATGAACTTGAAAGCATGATGGCATCTTTTGCGGCTATCCCTGATTTTGAAAAGGCGGGAACTGATCCTAAGAAGGACAAACGTCTTCAAGAAGATAAGAAGAAATAATTTTTATGGCTATTTTTCATCAACTACCAGATAGCGTTTTGCAGCTTCTGGCAGTTTTTCTATCGATTATTATCGAAGCCCTGCCCTTCGTTTTACTGGGAAGTATCCTATCTGGCTTTATCGAGGTCTTTGTGACTCCTGAAAAGGTCCAAAACTTCCTTCCTAAAAACAAGGTCCTGGCTATTCTCTTTGGAACCCTGATTGGTTTTATTTTCCCTTCTTGTGAGTGTGGGATTGTTCCAATTATCACACGCTTTTTAGAGAAAAAAGTGCCTAGCTACACGGCTATTCCTTTCATGGCAACTGCTCCTATCATTAATCCAGTCGTTCTCTTTGCCACCTACACGGCCTTTGGGAACTCTTGGTACTACGTGCTTTTACGTTTCGTCGGGGCTTTCTTGATTGCCATGATTTTGGGAATCTTACTGGGCTTTGTGGTGGATGACCAGATTCTCAAGGACAATCGTAAGGCCAGTCATGTGCACGACTATAGTGGTTTGTCAGCTGGTAAGAAAACCTTTCAAGCTCTGGTTCATGCGGTTGACGAGTTCTTTGACACTGGGCGTTACTTGATTTTTGGGAGCTTGGTGGCAGCAAGTATGCAGACCTACCTACCGACCCGTATCCTCACGACCATCGGTCATAATTCAGTGACAGCCATCCTGATCATGATGCTCTTGGCCTTCATCCTCTCCCTTTGTTCAGAGGCCGATGCCTTTATCGGAGCTTCGCTACTCTCTAGTTTCGGAGTGGCACCAACGGTGGCCTTTCTCATCATTGGTCCTATGGTTGATATCAAGAACTTGATTATGATGAAACACCAGTTTAAGACACGCTTTGTCGGTCTCTTCGTAGGAACCGCAAGTCTGGTGACAATCATTTACTGTCTGCTATTGGGGGTGATTTAATGTTACGTTTTCTCATCTTATCTGGGTATTTTGAGCTCGTCATGTACTTGCAAGTTTCTGGCAAGCTCAACCAGTACATTAACATCCACTACTCCTACTTGGCCTACATTTCCATGGTGCTGTCCTTTATCCTTGCTGTGGTTCAACTCATCGTTTGGATGAAGCAGATAAAAGTTCACTCACATTTGTCAGGTCGAGTAGCCAAGGTAGCCAGCATCGTTCTCTTGGCCTTTCCAGTCCTCACTGGGCTCTTGGTGCCAACAGTGACCTTGGATGCCAATACCGTATCAGCTAAGGGTTACCATTTTCCACTGGCGGCAGGGAGCGATCCTAATCAGGCCGACCAAGAGGGAACGACTATTCAGTACTTGAAGCCGGACACCAGCTCCTACTTCACCTCCTCAGCTTATGAGAAGGAAATGACCAGAGAGCTCGCCAAGTACAAGGGACGTGACACCATCCAGATTACCACGGAAAATTACATGGAAGTCATGGAGCTCATCTACCTCTATCCTAACGATTTCGTGGGCAAGAAGGTCACCTATACCGGTTTTGTCTACAATGACCCACAAACCAAGGGTTATCAGTTCATCTTCCGTTTCGGAATTATCCACTGTATCGCCGATTCAGGTGTTTACGGACTGGCGACGACAGGAAGTGACCAAACCTTTAAGGACAATACCTGGGTAAAAGTCACTGGTACCATCACTGTGGATTACTATCAAAATCTCAAACAGAGCCTGCCTATTCTCAATTTGACTGAGGTCAAAGAGGTTGGTCAGCCTGACAATCCTTATGTATATCGTGTATTTTAAAAAGCCAAGTTCAGTTGAACTGGCTTTTTAAGTTGAATCAATCAACCTGTACAGTTACTTAAATCTTGAGAGTACAAAAACGCATATACTTCGCTTATTTCACCAAATTCTGTTGTACAGTTACTTAAATCTTGAGAGTACAAAAACGCATATACTTCGCTTATTTCACCAAATTCTGTTGTACAGTTACTTAAATCTTGAGAGTACAAAAACCAAGTCAGACGACGGCTTGTTCACAATTTTGTTGTACAGTTACTTAAATCTTGAGAGTACAAAAACAGATCACTTACATATTCGAAGGACAACTTAGTTGTACAGTTACTTAAATCTTGAGAGTACAAAAACAGATCACTTACATATTCGAAGGACAACTTAGTTGTACAGTTACTTAAATCTTGAGAGTACAAAAACACTCAAGTGCGTATGGAGCATGGACACGGGTTGTACAGTTACTTAAATCTTGAGAGTACAAAAACATGAGCCTTATAGATTAAATTAATAATCTAGTTGTACAGTTACTTAAATCTTGAGAGTACAAAAAAACAGTAGCATGTTTATATAGCAACAAAAATAAAGTTGTACAGTTACTTAAATCTTGAGAGTACAAAAACGTGTTCTTTGCCCACGAGCTCCTCTACCACGTTGTACAGTTACTTAAATCTTGAGAGTACAAAAACAATTTAGCGTTATATAATTTACAAAAATAGTTGTACAGTTACTTAAATCTTGAGAGTACAAAAACGGACAAGGTCTGTCAGCTTGTCCGGTGTTAGTTGTACAGTTACTTAAATCTTGAGAGTACAAAAAAACGAACAGTTAGCAGTGTAAAAAAACAGTTAGCAGTTGTACAGTTACTTAAATCTTGAGAGTACAAAAAAACCTCAAATGAAATTTTGACGTTTTTATACCCACATAGTGATTATAGAATCAATCACTGTACTTGTCAATTCTTACTTTCTAAATATCTATGTAATAGCTCCTCATCAGGTGTCTGAGAATATCCTATACAATAGTTAAAGTGAAACAACTGATTTAAGATATTCAAAATTACTGAATCAACGAGTGAGAGACTAGGTTGTCTCGTCATTTTTGTTAACAAATAAGGCGTCACAGTCTCTAAGGACATCCTAAAACCTTCTCGCGTCGGAAAAATTATTACTTGGATAATGTTTCGCTACACTTTCATACATAAACTCAATATCATACAAATGTTCTACCTGATCAGATAAAATATTGACGAACCTACTACTCTCTTCATCAATCTTTAAATAGCCTTGGTCACTTGGAAATATAATAAAGGTTAGGTTTGGATACTTTTTGACTAGCTGACCAATTTGCTTATAAAAACTACCATAAGATTCCTCTGAAATAAAACTATCAATATTTTTTAGCACAATGAGATATTTCTCTGTTGTTTGTGACAGAAGACGGTCCAACATTTCTAAAAAAAGGGATAGTTTATCGATATTTGCGACCCATTCAAAAGATAAATTCTTGTTCTCAATGGCAAAAAATGGGCTAAAATTTTTTGAAAGTAGTTGGTCTAGTGTAAGAGGACGATTCTCTAAATGGTATTCCACCTTACCACTGTTTAAGTTGATATGCTGATTCATTGCCCCTTCTATAAGCTCTACTTGTTCATTAATTTTCTCCAAATGGTCTACAATATCAACTTGATTGACAATTTTACTAAGGTAACCCTGAGCAAGTGTTCCTTTCTTGTATTCCATCTGCTCAAGTAAATCCTTAAAACTTGAAATGTCGATATAGTGATAGCTACTTCGTTTCACTATTTCTCCAGACTCATCAAGTATAGTAGGCTCCTCATAATCAAAAATACTTAAGTCCTCACTTGAGTATTTTTTTCCACCAAAATACCAGCTCAAAATCTGCCAAATATAATATTTGAGTTCTTTATTTTGACCAACAATTTGAGTGATTGCACCAATATTCAATTCAATACGTTCCTTGTAAGGATGTTGTACCAAAAATTTCATATGACCACCAACTTATTATCACTGACGATTTCTTCTTGCTTAGTTTTGCCACCTATGATTAATGTCATTTCTGAAAACTGCTTTTCAGTAACCGCCAAAAGTCTCACATTTCCAGCAGGTAGATTACTCATCTTTAACTTCTTATAAAATTTATTTGCAAAACTTCTATTAGGACAAGTGCGATAATAGACCGAAAATTGTAACATTTCAAATCCATTTGAAATTAATTCTTTACGAAAATTACGATAGATTCTTTTTTCATCCTTGGATTCCATTGGCAAATCAAAAAAACATAATAATCTCAACGCTTCATACCTCATCTTATTTTCTCCGCTCTATACTTGATACCACTGGGCAGTGAAATTTACTACTATCTTTTTCCGAAATATATTTGATAAAGCCTTTAACATATTTGTCCATAGCAACTGTCACTGAACATGTCTCTTTGCCATATTTGATTTTAGCATTGAGTAAGTCTGTCAATCCCAACCTATACTCATACTTAAGGAATTCCTGATCTCGTAGATTATCGTAAACCCAAACATCTACAATCTGTCTAAATGGCTCCATCAAGTCATCAACCAAATTAAACTGATTGTATTCGTTTATGGAATATTCCTAATAGACCATTTAAACCATAACCCGCTACTATTCTAGCCATCTGAGCCCTCATGATAGCATAGCCATAGTTTAAGCCAGCATTGATGACATCGGCTTCTTGTTGGGTTACTCTGACAAATTGTTTGCCAAAGAGTTCATTAAAATAGACCTTGGCAGCATGTCCCTCTCTATTGGTTCTATCACCTGGTTCTATCTGCTCTTTATAGTCTGAAAGTAGTCTAATATTATCCAGACTTTTTTCAAACATGGCTAGAACATCCTCTTGGTTATTGATTTTATAGTAAGTCACAATCTGCCATGCCTTGTCCTTTTGTTTCTGAGACCAATCCATCTGCTCTTTCAAGCGCTTGTAAGCTCTAAAATGCCCATTTTGTGAGTGATAAATCCCTGTTGGTAAATGTTCGTTATCACAAACAACTAAGGCAATATTATATTTACTTAGGGCACTTAATAATCGAAGAGTAACAACTGTATCCCCACCTTCAGCAACTATTATCGAAATATCACTAAGTGGCACCGTAAACTCTTGTCCCATCTTTTGCACTAACAAGTTATCAAGCCTTAAGCGCATCTTCTCACTTTGACTGACATGTACAACTCTCCAAGTCATTTCTTCTCCTTTTTAAATAACGAAAACACCCTGCCATAAAATGACAGGGTGTTGATTTCGGCATGAAGCCTTATCTTTGTAGCTTCTGCAAGATTTAAGTAACTGTGTAAGGCGTCCCTTACACGATAATTATAGTATATGACAACTATAATTGCAACACTTTTTAACAATTAATATTAAAAATCTAGCTTAGGCTTATCACCCTCATTTTTGATGATATGCTGATTTCCTAGGACATCCGTTCTTATTTTGTAAATGGAAAGGTTAACTTTTCCAAGACCTTTTATACATTGCCCTCCCTTTGCAACGGTTCCTAGAATATTTATCAAAGGTTCGTTTCCTTCAAATTTCTGTTTATCATATGGCTTTAATTCTACATAATGCTTTTTATTTGGCATTGATCGAGAAAGAAAACGGAAAAGCTGTTGTTCTTTTGTTTGTGTATCTTTAATTAGTAACAAGTCATTTTTGTAAAGTGTAAACTTGAATTCTGAATCAGCATCTACACCCTCTTTTTTCTTAATGTCATTGTATTTTTCTTCGGAAATCTTATATGTTCCTGTCCCTTTTTCAAATTGTAAGTCAGCATATTTCAATCCAAGGATTTCGTATTTACCAGTAGTCTTGTTGAAATAGACGTCCGCTCTCCATGGAGAAACTGACTGTAAGACAACTTTATTATTACTATCTTTTGGAGTAATATCAATATGATTGCCTAACTTACTATCATAGTATTTAAGACTCTTGATTTCAGGACCATTTCCTTTTTTACTATACTTACGAATATAGCCATGTTCTTCTTTGTATTTTTGGAAAGGATTACAAGGTACTTCTTTCCCTTTTTCATTCATCTCCTTGTTAGGATAGTTCTCTAAAATTGGTTCGATAACTTTCTCAAAGGTTTGTGGATCGTGTCGATACATGAGGAATTTTGACTTATCCTTCTTATAAATCTTTATAAAAGCGTCATAACCAGCCTGTGTATAGATATCTTTGATTTTCCCTAAGACATAAGTTTCGTCTTTCTTATCTTTTCCTACTTTAGCCTGTCTTGTCGCATAAATAGTGGCATCTGATATTTTACGATTAAACTTAGAATCCACTTGGTATGAGAACAAGATACTATCTTCAAACTCTTTACTCTTCAATGTTTCAACAAAATGTTGATAAGGGGCTTTAAATACAGATTCCTTGTACTCATCGTCACTAATAAGTTCACCTGTTTCAATATCAAGTAATTGGTCTTCTGAATAACTTACAAGAGTATTCTTTTGTTTTTTCCACAAATTCAACTGACTTGAAGCAGCAATGATCAGTGCATCTACGGCATGGTGATGATAGGTATCACGAGTCTTATCGATTCCCCAATGGCGTCTCAATTGAGATGTGAATTGACCACGAACCACGGAAACTTTTGTATCAATCTTGCGAGATCTAAAGTGTTCTTGAAGGGCATTTAGGACAACTCTTGAAGCGTATCTTGTATCTACAAGGTTTCGTTCAATAAATTTCTTTCTAACATCAAATTTTGAAATATCTTCTTCCGTAAGAAGGTATTCTTTCTTCTTGTTTAAAAGTGCTTTTGACTCACGTACAAAAGCTTTTAGTTCACGGAAAGACCATGCATCATCCATACTATCTAAAGCCTGGTAAGGTGTTCGTTGTCCTTTTTCTTGGTTAGCAGTTGCATAAACCAAAACCTTATTAGCGAGGCTATCGTCGAAGGTGATAGAGAGAGGTAAAATATGATCTATTTCAAACTGATTAGAATTATTGATCAAATCATGAATCGAAATTGTTTTACCAGTATAAAGGCAACGTTCTCCTTGCTGATGCCAGAGACGGATTTTGGTTGCTAATTGCTTATGACCATGGAAAACACTATGTGGTAATTCAGCCTTTCCATTATATTGGTTGGCAGCCTTAAGCATGGCTGCATCCTTTTCATCTTTATTAGCTTTTTGAATCTTTTGAATAGCTTTCTTTTCATCATCTTCATTCGTTTCTCGAGCCATTTCGATGACAATATTGTCAAAATCACCATACTCTTTGATTGCCGCATTTACGATTTTTATAGCTTGGCGAACAGACTTAGCAGCAACAGGATTGTAGATTTCTTCAGTTAGTTGTTTCTCATCAATATATTTGGTTTTATTTGAAGACGAAGTTGTTTTTTGTTTTCCTAGTCGTGTCAGAATAGTCATTTGTTCTTCTGACGTCGCATATAATTCTGGGATTAATTCCATCATAAGTTTGACAGAAAAACTGTGCCAACCTTTTCCAAAAATAGAACTATTTGCTTTGCGAAATTGAACCAATTCATCAATTTGCTCCTGACTGAAGGTCCCATCAGCAAACTCATGCTCTAACGCTTCTTGGATACCTTCCTTCTCCGTATTTAATGTTAAGACATAGGCTAACTTATCAAGATTTTCTCTCTCCATTTGCTCAATATCAATGGTTGCAAGCGTCTTCATTTTTCGATAGGCTTCGAAAGTATGAATTTCAGCCTTATCTGATTTATCGATACGGTATCCTTTGATATCCGCAACATCGCAAGAAAGTAGCTTAGCGATATATTTAAAGAGTTTCGCTGGACCCATCGCCTTTTCATTTGACATTGGTAATGATTTGATTCTTCTGTTCTTCGCTCAACTTCTTGGTTTCTGTTGGAACGGTTAGATTGTTCAAATCATTTAGCAAATTGAATTCTTGAGCCGTATAGGATGCTTTTGCTGCTCTATACTCTTCCGGATAAAATGTACATTTCCCAATTAGGATTCCAAAAATATTGTCTAAAGTTATGTACTCATCTTCAGAATCTTTTCTTAGTAGTATACCTTCCATAATCAGTCCGTGACTTCTCATTTCCTGGTCCGTGATAATATTTACGTTTTCCAGTTAGAATTTGGAGATAACTATTAATAAATTCATCGGTAATCTGTGGATTAAATTCTTGTTGAGTTTGCAGTATTCTCAGTGCTTCTGCTCGATAAGCTGATGTGGGAAAGACATTAATTAAGCGATGTTTTTTTCCATCTTCTTCGACTGTGAAATCACCACGTAATTGACCATATTTTTGGTAGCGTTCCAATTGAATCTGGCCTGGTGTTTTTTTGTCTCTAATTGTTTACTGTTTTTCTTTGACAATTTGTGCATAGTCGCCTACTGATGAATTCCCGTCATCACTGGCATCATCAAGGTAACTAATCCCACGGTGTTTCACCATATTTTTAAGAGCGATAAACAATTCTTCATTAGACAATTCATCGGTCAAACCCTTAACTCGCAATTGATATGGGTTAAGATTGATTGAAACATTTGTAAAATCAGTGATTAAGCCACTTTCTTCAAATAAATGATTTAAACGAACTCTACGATGTTTTTTACGTCGTGTCAATCGTCTTCCTTGACGATTTATTCTACGTTCTACATTATTCTCCGCTTGAGCTGCTGGGAAAATGCGTGAGTTCTTATGGATAATTTCTCCCGTCACTTTATTAAGGATACCTACACCAACAGAACCTATACCGATATCAAGTCCTAAAACTAAGTCGCTCATTTAAGAATCTCCTTATGCTTTTTTCTAATATTTTACAATAATATCTGAAAATTCACAACAAAATTTGTAAACGCTGTCTTTGTTTCTATTTTAAAAAGCCAAGTTCAGTTGAACTGGCTTTTTCTTCTTACTGTAAAAAATTTGTCTAGGCTTCTTGTGCTAGGGCTGCTGCTTTTTCAAGGGCTTGGTCGGTCGACTCGCAGATATGGTCTGGTCCAATAGTTTGAATAAAGCCTGATTTTTCAAGTACTCGGTAGGGTTGTGGATTGACGTGAGAAAGAAGCAAGGTCATGCCACGTTTTTGACAAATGGCCAGAGTTTCCTCAAGGGCATCTAGGCCTGAGATATCCATGGCTGGAACGTTTCGCATGCGTAGGATGAGAACATTCTTAGTTTCATCATTGATCACATTCAAGAAGTTATTGGCTGCACCAAAGAAGAGGGCACCAAAAACTTCATAGACGACAGTATTTTTTGGAACTTGTTTCAAGTCGCTATCTTCGGACAAAACTGGATCATCCAGATTCTCCTTGTCCACCCACTGACGGATTTGAGCCACGTCAGACATGCGTTTGAGAAAAAGGAAGGCTGCTAGGACCATACCAAATTCGATGGCAACTACTAGGTCAAAGAAAACGGTTAAGACAAAGGTCACTAGCAGAACCGCCACATCACTCTTAGGGGCACGTTTGATCATACGACCAACTGTACGCCAACCGCTCATGTTATACCCGACAATCATAAGGATTGAGGCTAGACAGGTCATGGGAATCAATGAGGCGTAAGGCATGAGGAAGAGTAAAATCAGAAGCAAGGTGAAGGCATGAACCATACCTGCTACTGGTGTTCGGCCACCATTTTTGACGTTGGCTGCGGTACGGGCAATAGCTCCCGTTGCCGGAATCCCACCAAAGAAGGCTGACATGATATTCCCAACACCTTGGCCGACCAATTCTGCATTAGAACGGTGATTACCACCAATCATGCCATCTGAAACCACACAAGAAAGGAGCGATTCGATAGCTGCTAGTATGGCAATGGTGAAGGCTGGCGAAATCATTTGACGAATCAAAGAAAATGATAGGTCAGGAACCGTGAAACTTGGAAGTCCCGCCTTGATGGTGTAAAGGTCACCAATGGTTTTGACGGGGAGATGACCAAAAGCAACGATAGCTGTGGTCACAAAGATAGCAACCAGAGAACCCGGAATTTTCTGAGAAAGGCGTGGCCAAAAGATTTGAATGAGCAGGGCCAAAATACCGATAGCTAGGGTCGCCCAACTAATACTCGAAAGATACTCTCCATAGGCAATCATCTTTTCCAGAAACTCAGCTGGCACGGACTTCATCTCAAGGCCTAGAAAATCCTTAATCTGTCCAGACACAATCCCAACGGCAATCCCCAAGGTAAAGCCCAGTGTGATGGTTTTGGGAATGAATTTAATCAGGTCGCCAAAACGCAGGAGCCCCATGATAATAAGCATGAGTCCCGCCATGAGCGTGGCAACAGTCAGACCCGCCATGCCATACTGGGCGATGATGCCATAGATGATGACAACGAAGGCTGCGGTAGGTCCACCGATCTGAACTCGGCTACCTCCTAAAAAGGAAATAAAAAAGCCTGCAACCACTGCTGTGTAAAGACCTTGTTCGGGATTAACACCAGAGGCAATCGCTAGGGCAATCGACAAGGGCAGGGCAATGATAGCCACGATAACTCCTGCAATCAGGTCCTTGATGAACTGTCCCTTGGAATAATCCTTGATAGTGGTGAAAAATTTGGGTGTGATATATTTTAAAGCGTCCATTTGTTCCTCCTAACTATTATCCTAAAACTCTTTGACTTAACTCTTTTTGCAATGAGTGTCAGACGCTTATCATTTTTACAGTCTAATGATAGCACAGGACCCCCCCCATTTTCTAGGGGATTGGGAGATGTAAACGTATTATTTCAAGAATTTTTTAACTTTCTTAGTTTAAAAGTGAAGGCATCAAAAACAAGTCCAGACTATGGACTTGTTTTGACTTATCATGGATTGATAGATTCCTCTTAAATTACCAACTGGTTGGCAAGGAAATCGGAATGTTAAGCTTGACCTTCATCTTGCTGTTGGTTACAGTGGCTTGCTCAATTTCGTAGCCGATTTCAGGAAGCTTGAGCTGAATTTGGTTGTTAACCATGCGAACACCACTGCTTGACTGGGCAATACTCTTCTTGAGGTAAGGCAGAACCAGTGATTTAGGTACAGGGAGGCGACCCAGTTGGGCACCTGCCAAGTCTAGTAGAATGACTTCCTTGTTAGTGCTGACCGTGAAATCAAGGCTGAATGTTGATTCGATAGGTCCAAGAGACACCGGTACCTTAGCTGTCAGATAAGAATCATTCAACTCTACAGTACTGTTTTGCAAGGTCTCGTCATTAGAATCAGCCATGCTTGCTTTTAGGATTTGACGAAACTGGTTGCTATCAAGATTAATCTCGGTTGAAACTCCACCTGATGAAAGGGACGCCCCACCAATACCCGCCTGGGCTAAATCGGCAAGGGATGTTTGTGTTGATACATTTTTTAATTGGTCCTGACTGTCGATCTTGTCCGGAATGAGCAGAGCCGCCACTGCAAAAAAGACCACAATGACGAGGACAATGAGTCGTTTAAACCATTTCCACATAGGGATACCTCATTTCAATTTTTCACTTTTGACGTCTATTGTACTGTAATCAAGGGAAAAAAGCGAGTAAGAACTGGAAATTCTCTCATATTTTCTTAATTCAAGAGGTAGGGTTCAAGAGCCTCATAGACTTTTAAGTAAGCATTGGCATAAAGGTGGACACCGTCATAGGTGTGCTCAGCCTTCTGCTCTTTCCTATCATTGACCAGCCCAGCATTACAATTAATAAAGTGGCAGCCATAGGTTTGGGCAATTTCCTCAAGAGCCTGGTTACAACGGTCAAGATTTTCAGGTGTCCGCAGTTTCATCCACTGGATTGAAGCCTTGGTCTGCCAAGGCAAATGAAGATTGGCTGGGTAGAAAGCCATGAGGTAAATCTTTGTATGAGGCAAGACAGCTTGTGTTTGCTCCATAATCCGCCTGATATTTGCTGTCAGATGCTGGAACCACTGGTCTCCATAAGGCTCCTCGATCATGTCATTGGTACCGATATTGATGAAAACCTTAGCCGGTTGCAGATCCAAAAGTAGGGGATGGATATGCTGAAGAAACTCATCCGTATTCAGGCCGCTGATGCCTCGATTGTAGATGATGTCGTCGACACCTCTACTCCTAGCGATTTCACAAATGGGAAAAAGCTCCATGAGAGATGATCCCGTGAAGAGCGTCTCCCCCTTGATGGCAACCTCATTTAAATACTGATAATTTTTAAGTTTGATTTCTTTTAATTCATCCATGATAACTTTCTTCTATATAATTTTATCTAAATGAGGAAGAAAAAAACTCATTCTCACCAATCTTGCCAGGTTTCTTTGGCACGAATCACACGGCCTTGCTCATAGTCAATATGGTAAACTCGCCAGCCACCAATCCAATCGTCGGCCAGCTGGTACTCAACACTTCCTTGAAGGTCGTCACCCTTGCCCAAGAGCTTCTCCACTTCTTCTCTCGTCATGCCCTCAAGCTGATACTGACGGTGAAAACTCCACATAAGTTTGTGTCGCATAGGAGCTGGTGTTTGAGCCCATTTTTCAGGCGTAAAGACTCGGTCACGAGGGACAATGATAGCGAAATGAACCAGACAAAGGATTTCGATAATTAACCACAAGGCTTTTCACCGTTTTCTTCTGGCTTCTGGGGTAAGGTATGCCATAGGACTACCTGACTTTCTCTTGCTTCCAATGGTCGTCCAAAATCACTGTGTGCTCTTTTGAAAAGCGAATAAGGATGTCTCTGGCAACTTGTTGAGATACCCGAGCGACATTGGTCAAGTCTAGTCCTAGCTCAGGTGTATCGTGTTCCAAACGATACTGGTCATCCTCGTATTCAACGAAGATAAAGCTCATTGACTTTTTATCTCCATAGGTGAGATAGAGACTATCGTAGGATACTGGGAGTTGCACCAAGGCATCCCAGATATCACTGTCACTTGGGGCTGTAATCGTCGCATAGTCCACCTGATCCGCTGTCGATATACGCATGACAAGGCCTTCTTCTACTTTCTTTTTAGGTGCTAGCCACTTAAATAAATGCATCGTTTTCCTCCTTTAGATGATGATTCCTTTTTGCTTGAGATTGTCCAGACATTCCTGTAAATAGGCGGTATCATGCTCAGGATAAATGATGGCTGGTAATGTCTCCGCTTCAAGCTTGTCGTAGGCTGGCATCTGCTTGCCTCGATACTCCTTGTCCAACCACTCAGGGCTGACACGATAGCCACGTTTCGTCATTTCTTGCATAATAAGCTCATGGTATTTAAACAGACGATATGGAGAATAATCAAAACAATAGTTAACCGTAGCATGCTTGCGTTGCCATCCCTTGCCACGAAGGGCACAACATTCTCGGTGCTGTCCTAGTAATTGCTGACGAGGTAGCTTTGTAATCAACTCTTGATGCCACAGTCTCATTTTGAACCCCCATTAATTAAGGTTGACTCCTCCAGATAGCGATTAGGATACTTGCTGAGGAGCTCTTTGACGGATTCCACCAAACCATGCTGAGGAATTTGGCCTGCCGCATAGCTATCCAGTTGGGACATAAACATTTCCTTTTCGCTGGCAGTCGCCTTTTTCTTAAAATACCCCCAGATATGTTGGAAGGCATTGACGACTTGACCAGGATTTTCAGGAAGGTCAAGTGCTTGATCAATGTAGGCTTGAACCTGATCCAAACTAACCTCTTCATTCTTGAGATAGTTACGGATTTCCAAGTAAATCTTGTTCGAATGGCTGAGCACCAGATACTTATTGGCTGCCCAAAGTCGCTCGCACTGGCGACGTGGATTGGTAATTGTCATTAGGAACCTTCCTTGATTACTTTTTATCAGTATAGCATAGTTTAAATGGGGATAATAGATTATGCCTTTGAGAATTTGAAGAGTGATTTTCAACTATTTTCAGAAAAGGGCTTTTGCTTGGTTTGCTTGTAAGCGTTTGCTATACTTAAGGTATCAAAGAAAGGAGACAAAGCCTATGACATTGTCCAAAAACTCACACTTTCTCTTGCCTCTATGGCAGTTCTTGGTCTTTTAGCAGCCTGCTCAAACCAGAAAGCTCAAACACCTGAAAGCTCTGCTAGCACCCAACAAAGTTCAAGTAAGGTTTCATCTTCACAAAGTTCTGAAGTTTCTAAACAGACTGAAGGGCTAGATGGCACCTATAAAGGAACTGATGAAAATGATCGTATTACTCTTACCATCTCTGGAAATACTGGAACTTGGGAAGAGGACGAAGCAGATGGCGAGAAGGAAAGCAAGTCTGTAACAGTTAACCCTGACAATCAAAGTCTAACGATTGGTGATGATACCAAATTCTACAAACTCGACGGTAATCAGCTGACTATTGAAGATGATGACCACGATCCAAATGATACAGTTGTCTTGACGAAATAATATGAAAACCTTAGCCAAACCACTCTCTGGAATTTAGCTAAGGTTTTTTATGTTATACTATAGGCAGAAAGAAAACGAATACAAAGAGGAGGTTGACGATGACTCAAAGAAGATTATGGGTGACGCTATTTGTTATATCGATTATTGTAACTCTTATTGGACTGGGATTTTCTGTCTATAACTATTATGTCTTTGATAAACCCTTTATGACCACGACTACAAAAGGGTTACTCGCAGCCTTTTTCCTGTGTGCGACAATGGTTGCCATCACCCTATCCAAATCAAATAGGAAGTAAAGATAAGAAAGAGGTATAAGTTTGTATTCTTATACCTCTTTTGATACAACATTATTTAATCTTGTGTTTGTTCATCTTTTCTTCAAAGATGTCTGTCATGATTTTACGGAGCTCTTCTCTCTCTTTTTTAGACTTTTGATGATGAAATGTATCCTTGGCCAAACGAGTCACCTCCTAAAAATGAAACTGTGTCATTATATCAACAGATAGGAAAGAAAATCTCCCACCGAAATTCAGTGGGAGATTCAACTCTATTTCTATGATTTTCGTACCGCCACCAGCCAAGAGGCTAGTAGGATTTCGAAAATAACCAGAAGGATAATCTGAGTAAGAGAACTCTGAACTAGCATAAGGACAGCCAGACTATCGATCAGCATATGGGCAAGGATACAAGGAGCAGCTCCTTTCGAATGCTCTTTGAGAGCTCCAAATAGAAAAGTATTTCCTAAAATCATCAGGTAAAAAATGAGATAGTTGGAGGAACCTGCTGTAATCCAAGGGAGTTGATAGATAGGGATATGCCAGAGGAACCAGACAATGGAAAGAACTATCATTTTAGTTATAAAGTGCTTACTAAAGTAAAGATGTTCTTGTAAAAACCAACGCCAACCTACTTCTTCCAGCCCCCCATATAAAAAGGTCCAGGGAAAATATAGTAAGAAGGCCAAGAAGGTGTTCCCAGTAAAGCTAACATTCCTGAGAAAGAATGAGATTCCATAGTAGATGACTGGAATGAAGAGAGCTAGAATCCAGGACAGGGGACTTTCTTTTTGAAGAAAGACCTTTTTGAAGAATTCACCCAAGGATTTGACTTCACTCAACACAAGAGAAAAGACAGCCGCCATAATCAGGGGAACACAGTTCATTAGGATAAACAGTAGTGAGGCACCCAGACTACTTCTGTCTGGGAAACACCATAGGATAACTTGCCCTACTATATATGTAGAAAAGAGGGCAGACAGTGCATACCAGATAGCGACTGATTGTTTTGAAATAAATTTGCTCATTTTTTTCTCCGTAACGGGATGGTAAAATTGACAGTATCTCTTTTTTATGGAAGGTTGATTCGTAATTGTAGAAATAAACACATTGTCTTTAAAAATCTTATTTAATCTTGTGTTTGTTCATCTTTTCTTCAAAGATGTCTGTCATAATCTTGCGGAGCTCTTCTCCTTCTTTTTCAGGAAGGTCTCCTTGACGTTTCGCCACGGCATAGAGTTCAGGGTATTGCTTGGCTACACGCTCGACTGTCTTAGTCGTCGCATGCCCTCTGACAAAGAAAGGAATGCGTTTAATCCATTCTTGTGGTACGAGAGCGAGCAACTTCTTAGCCGCTTCCTTATCAGAAATCTCAGCCGTACTCAAACCTTTCTCGATTTGCTTTTGTTCTTGTTCTGTAAAATCTTTTAATTCCATAACTTGCTCCTCTTTATCTTTATATAGTAAATTTTACACCCATGCATGAGAATATACAAGAGATGGGATGTTGTTAGCTGTGAACAATAATAGAATTAGGAAAATCATGATTTCTTTTTTCCTAAAATACCGTACAAAAAGATCTGATGAATTTGCTCAACCTCTGTCTCTAAATTGTCACTATGGGCTAATTGATTTCCCATACCATTAAGAGCATCCATGACATTTAAGATAAGCTCTGTCGATAGGTCTTCAGCAATAAGGCCCTCTGCTTTTCCGAGATGAATATAAGCACGATAGATGTCACGTTTTTTTGCAGTGATTGCTTTCGTTAGGAGAGTTGAGAAAACAGAATCTTCCACCATTTTATCTTGAAAATAGTCCGAGATTTGCTGACTCATTTTCTCCTGACATAGGGCAAAAGCATGGTCTAATTTTGTTTTAAAATCTAGATTGCTATTTAAAATGTCCTCAGCTTGTTGGGTTATTTCTTCAAACAAGTCATTAACACAGAGAGCCACCAAATTATCTTTGCTCCCGAAATAATTGTAGATAGAAACAGGAGATACTTCTGCTGCCTCTGCAATAGATTTTATACTCGTTTGTTTAAAACCTTTGTCTTTAAACAAACGCAAAGCTGCTTGAATAATCGCTTGCTGCTTTTTCTCAGTCGTCTTTTGATATTGATTCATGTGAATACCTCTGTTATTACCAATTGTAGCATAAGTTTGAAATATATGAGTATATATTTCATTTTTCCTTGCTATTCTTACTTGCTTTCTCTATAATAAAGTTTGAATTTAAACCATCTATATTTCAAACTTTATTTTCAAAAATGGGAGGGAACATGCTCATTCAATATCTTATAAAGCAATCTATAAATCCGAGTGGTCTTGTTGGCCGAGTGATTACCAACATCTGGTCGTCCTATTTTAAGGAACTCAGCCTTTGGGTAATAAAACAAACCACTATCCCTAACAATAGTCGTATTTTAGAAGTCGGTTATGGCGGCGGTAGCACTATCAAAAACCTACTTGCTTTAGATAAAAATCTTGACATTCATGGCATTGATATTTCCAAGGAGTCTTATCAAACTGCTAAACGGATGCTTTTAAAGTCAATAGAAAATGATAGTGTCCAGCTGATGGTTGGCAATGTCGAAAACCTCCCCTACCAAAATCATTATTTTGATTTAGTCTTTGCTATTCAAACACATATTTTCTGGAAAGATTTAAAAGAGAGTTTTCAGGAAATCTATAGAGTCATGTCCAATCATTCTACTCTGATTATTGCTTCCGAAAAAGAAAAAATTAAGTATCATATGACAGACTATGGAACAAGTTCTGAATTGAGGCAGTTATTAACAAGTATTGGCTTTTCAAAGATTGAAGAAAGACAAAATCACAAATGGGTTTTGTATATTGTTATTAAAAGACATTAGGAAATTGATAGACAAATTCCCACTTGACTTAAGAAAAGCTCTCCCCCTTAGCAACACGAAAAGAGAAGACTAAGTTAGTCTTCTCTTTGTGCAAGCTATACGCTAGCTACTAAGCTAGACAAGGTGGGCAAAAACTTTATATTTTAACCTATAGTATGTCTATTAGTTGATAATCTTAACCTTTCAAAATTTAAATCCACTAGAAAATAAGGAGATACGGGTCTTCAAGATAAGATATAACTTGTGCTAAAAATTCAGCTGCTGGAAGGCCATCGATGATTTGATGGTCGAAGCTCAGACTCAATGGAAGATAGTCTTTTTGAACAACCTCTCCCTCCTCATTAAACGCCAAAGCTTGTTGAGTTGCTCCTACTCCAAGAATTGCCACCTCTGGGGAGTTAAGGATTGGTGTGAAGTATTCTACACCTGGCCCCCCTAGGTTCGTAATTGAGAAAGTAGAACCACTATATAGGTCAGATGGAAGTGTACCTTTTCGAGCTTGATTAGCCAGAGTCTTAATGCTTTGACCAAGATCTGCTAAAGTCATACGGTCTGCGTCTCGAATCACAGGGACAACCAAACCATCATCCAAAGCTGTTGCCATACCAATATGAATGCGTTCTTGAATCTGATGAATGCCGCCACCATACCAAGCATTCAAAGCTGGAAAATCTCTCAAAGCTTTGGTTACTGCTTTAGTTAATAGAGTTGTGATACCTAGTTCACCATTTTCAAGTGGAGTATGGACCTTGGCCTTAAGTTCTTTACGGAATTTCAAAAGCTCAGTTAAATCAGCCTTACGATGGAGTGTCACTTGAGCAGAAGAATGAAGACTGTTCATCATACGTTCGGCAATAATCTTACGCATGCCTTGGAGTCCCTCACCGTATTGACCTGAGGTCATATCTTGTGGTAGAGGTTCAACGACCTTATCAACAACAAGACTTGGTTGGTAAGCTTCTACATCACGTCTTGTAATACGACCATTTCCACCTGTCCCCTTAATAAGAGAGATATCATAGCCTTTCTCAGCAGCCATCTTACGAGCCACCGGTGTAATGAAAATGCGTTCCCCACCAGTACGAGCTATAGGTGCTGTAGTAGATTTAGGACTAGACGGTGTTGAATCTTTAGCGACTTCAGTTGGAGCTTCCTCTTGTGCAGGAGCCTCTTGGGTTCCTACATCCTCTCCTTCCTGACCAACCCATCCAACGACTTCCTTACATTTAACTGTAACACCTTCACCATGCACAATGTCTAGAACAACCCCAGAAGCAGGGGATTCGACTTCACTAGTCAATTTTTCAGAACTAATTTCCAATAAAGGCTGACCACTTGTTACTGTATCACCAACTTGGACCAACCACTTTTGAATGAGTCCTTCAGTCATGGTTAGGCCGAGCTTGGGCATTAAAATTTCTGTTGCCATAAGCGCCCTCCTATCCTTTCAAGTCCTGAATCAATTCATCAGCTACTTTCAAAACCTTATCCGCATCAGGGATATAGGCTTGTTCTAAGTTTGTCGCAAATGGAACAGGAGTATTTGGAGCACAAACACATTTCACTGGTCCATCAAGATAATCAAAGCTTTATCTGAAACTACAGATGCAATATCAGTTGCAGTATTGTTATGTGGATTGGCCTCATCCACAATAATTAAACGACCAGTTTTCTTCACGGAATTTAACACTGTTTCTTCATCCCATGGAGCAACTGTACGAAGATCAATCACTTCTACAGAAATGTTGTCTTTTGCCAAGCGGTCGGCGACCTCATAGGCTACATACAACATTTTACCAATTGTCACAATTGTTAAATCCTTACCTTCTCTACGAACGGCAGCCTTACCAATTGGTACAGTATAGTATTCTTCTGGCACTTCCCCTTTTAAGCCATAGAGGGTTTTGTCCTCAGAAAAAATAACAACATTATCATCCTCAATTGACGCCAGTAGTAAACCTTTAGCATCATAAGGGGTAGCAGGAACGACCACCTTAATACCAGGAATCGATCCAAATAAACCGTAATAGGATCCAGAGTGTTGCGCAGCAGCTGAAGCTCCTGCCCCGTGCATAGTACGAACAACCATCGGAACTTTAGCTTTACCGCCAAACATGTAACGCATCTTAGAAGCCTGTCCTAATAGGGCATCAAAACAGAATCCAATAAAATCATTAAACATTAACTCTGGTACAGGTCTTAGTCCCGTAAGCGCCATCCCCACCGAAGCTGATAAATAGCCGTGCTCAGAAATCGGAGTATCAATAACACGTTCCCTGCCATATTTCGGCATCAATCCTCGTGTGATACCCATGACACCGCCCCAGGCATCCTCGTTATTATTTTCTAAGTGTTCAACATTAACACCACCTGAGATATCCTCTCCTAGGAGAACAACTCGCTCGTCTCTTTCCATGGCTTGATCGAGCCCTTCATTGATGGCTTTCATAAATAATGTTTCTCTAGTCATTATGAATCCTCCTCAATCAGTCTGCAAATACGTCTTCGTAGAGAGCTTCTTCTTTTGGAATTGGACTCTCTTGAGCAAAGTGGATTGCATCTTCAACATCTTTTTGTGATTGGGCAACAATCTCATCCAATTCATCTTGGCTAAGGATACCCTTTTCAGTTACCAGGTCACGAAATACTTCCAAGGCATCCACATCTGCCCATTCTTTTTCGATTCCATCTGGTGCTTTGTATTTTTGCTCATCTCCTTCGAAATGGCCATGGTTACGATAAGTAATAGCTTCAATTAACGTTGGACCATCTCCACGACGCGCACGTTCAATGGCCTCTTTAGCCACTTGATAAACAGCAAATAAGTCCTTACCATTAACGCGAACGCCAGGCATATTGTAAGCTTGTGCACGTTCAGCAATTGTTGGAGAACCTGATGAATACCATTGTGGTGTTGATTCTGCAAAAAGGTTGTTTTCATTTACAAATACCACAGGTAGATTCCAAATAGAGGCCATGTTTAAGCACTCATGAAAATTACCTTCATTGGCAGCACCATCACCAAGAAACATACAGCAACATCATCAGTCTTTAGATATTTGTTGCGCATAGCAGCCCCAGTCGCAAGACCAAAGCCTCCGCCTACCATACCATTAGCACCAAGGATTCCTTTATCCAAGTCAGCGATATGCATAGAGCCACCTTTACCTTTACCAAGCCCAGTAGACTTACCAAAGATTTCAGCCATCATTTTTTTAAGGTCTCCACCTTTAGCCACACAGTGTCCATGTCCTCGATGTGTGCTAGTAATGTAGTCTTTATCAGTCAAGTTAGCACATACCCCAGTCGCAATAGCTTCCTCACCTGAGTAAAGGTGAACAAATCCTGGAATTTGACCGATTGAAAAGAAATGTCGTGCATTTTCTTCAAAATTTCGAATATCCCACATAGTCTTATACATGGATTTAGCCTCTTCTTTTGAAACATTTTCCACACCAAGATCATGGGCAGTTTGAACCTTAACTTCTTCCTTGGTTAAGGTTTGTCCCTGATGTTTTTCTTTCATTAGGGCTTGTGGCAATTCTTGATAATGTGTCATATTGTTTCCTCCTTCTATAGAGAGCTTTATAAAAAACAAATATTATTGACAGATATATAGATTTGAAAAAATGAGAATGGCTGTGCTAAACCTATCCATCGACCTTAGGACCTTAAAATCAGTCTTGCAACTTCCTGAACCAACTCAGAAATTGTTGGATGTGCAAAAATTGTCTTATCAAGCTGATCAAGTGTTCCTTCAGCATCTTTCAAGACAATCAAGGATTGTAGAATATCAGTTGCATGTGGACCAACGATAACGGCACCTAATAGTAGGTGATAGCGTTTTTCGGAGATAATTTTAACAAAACCTTTGCTGAATTAGACGCAATGGCTCGACCATTATTAACATAAGGAAGTTGACCAACTGATATATCATATCCTTGTTGTAACGCCTCCTCTTCTGACAAGCCAAAGGAAGCAATCTCTGGCGTTGTAAAGAGCGACCGTGGAACACTTGAATTATCAACCGGTTCCTCAGCCTGACGACAAATGGCTCGAACAGCTTTGATTCCCTCGCTACTAGCAACATGAGCTAACATATATCCAGGAATCAAATCCCCAATCGCATAAACACCTGATTGAGATGACTCGTAATAACTATCTACCTTAATAAAGCCTTTTTCAGTCAGCTCCAAACCCATCATTTGGGCTAACTCAATATTTGGCTTACGCCCTGTTGCTACAAGCAAGTTATCATAAGAGTAGGACTTGCCATCTGCTAAAATTACAGCATTTTCTTTAACCCTATCTATGCTAACTCCCTCCAGAATGGTAATTCCAAGTTGTTCCATCTTTTCTCTAATAATGGAACGTGCTTCATCATCTTCAGTTGCTAAAATTGTTGGTGCAACCTCTATCACTGTCACATCCACACCAAGTGGAGCCATGGCAAAAGCTAACTCAACGGAAATAATACCTCCACCAATGATAACCAAACGTTGAGGAAGTTCCTTTAAGTTGAAAAAGCTATCTGTTGTCAAATAGTTAACATCGTTAATACCAGGAATAGGAGGAATAAATGGATGACTCCCCGTCGCCAAAATAACAGACTTACCTGAGACTCTTTCACCATTAACTTGGAAGGTTTTATCAGAAATATAAGCTGCCTCACCTTCAATATAGGTGATACCTAATTGTTTAAAACTTGATTGAATACCAGACTGTAGTGTTGCTACGACTTGATCTTTGCGAGCAACAAGTTTTTGAAAATCAAGATTATCATTTAAAACTGTTACTCCATACTGAGAGGCTTCTTTAGCAGCTAATAGCCAATGAGCATGTTCAAGATAGGCTTTGGATGGGATGCAGCCAACGTTCAAACAAGTGCCACCTATGGAGTTTTTCTCAATGACAGTTACCTTTTTACCTAAACGGGCAGCTTCTTCAGCAGCAACATAACCACCAGGACCTGCCCCTATAATGAGAATATCACATTGACTCAAAACAATACTCCTTTCTAGAATGGAAGTCGGCTGTTAGCCGAACCACTTCAAGTAGGACAAAAACTCGGAGATGTTTTTGAAAGCGTTTTCTATACTTTGATTATAAAACTAATACTTATGAAAATCAAGTAATTCACTGAAAATGTGATGTTTTGGTAGTGAAAATATTCACAAGTAATGCAAACGTTTGCCATTTCCTATTCGGGATGACGTTAGCACTTATATTTTGCTGATTTTTATAGACACTAGAAAAATACAAATCTCCCCCAATCATTAAATAATTCTTCAAAATGTTATAAAAAACACTCTAGCGTCTATAGCTTGGATAAAACTATAGAAATTAGAGTGCTTTTACTATTAGAAAGAATATATGGATTTAAAAAGGAATTTAAATTAATCTAAAGAAAGTTGATTTTTCAACTGAATAATATTATAAGAATATCGATTTGTAGTTATTTTGAAAGTAATCTTATAAGTGAGTAATTAGGAGTAGAATATGACAACTCTATTTTTTGTAGAGTAGCTTTTGTAGCTTTTATGTGAAAAATCAATTGACTATTTAATTATTTATCGTCCTTTTTAATCATATTTTTCACACCTTCGATAGCTCCTTCAACAGCATCTTTGGCATCTTCGGCAACTTCTTTTACTTTTGAGACTGCTTTTTCCGCAGCACCCTCTTTTTCTGTTTTTTTATCACCAGTTACTTTTCCGAAACCTTCTTTAATAGCGCCTTTAGCTTGGTTAAGTTTTTCTTCTACTGACATAATTTTATCCTCCCTTGGACATAAAGATTTTTAAATATGAACGCTCTTAAACAATACATTCAAATTTTTAAGTATAACAAGATAAGTTAAATTATAGCTTTTGTGTTGAAGTCGAGTCATAAACAGCTTGAACACCCTCACTAACGTTATCTTTATTTGCTGATAAACCATTAGCTAGTCCATGTTTACCACTTTTTTAATTTATCGGCACTAAGTTTGCTAGTTGATTGGAGTCTTCCTGTCGAAATATTGAAAATTATTCTTTTTTCCCTAAGAAAAATGATACTACTGCAACAACAATAACTGCCCCTAAAATTGATGGAACTAAAGCCATTCCAGCTAGTCTAGGTCCCCAAGAACCGAAGAGTGACTGTCCAACAGATGAACCAATTAAACCTGCAAAGATATTGGCAATTATTCCCATGGAACCTCCCTTTTTAGTGATTCCACCAGCAATAAAACCTATAAAGCCTCCGACAATAATAGCCCAAAGCATAATGTCTCCCCCTTTCTAAATAGAGGAAAGTTATATTATTTGGATAAGCCAATAATATAAAGAGTTGCATCTTAGCTAAAATATTATTTATATTAACCTTAACAATCATAAGATTAATGTTAGTATATACCTGTTAATAACAGTATAAGTTAATCAAATTGATAAGTCAATGAAAATGTTTGCGCTTACACAAAAATAGACATGAAAACCATCATGGGGCTTTGCAATCGCTTGCATAGTTTTACAATTTCGCTTATCTTATTTTTTTGTTAAAAATCTACACAGGCTTCTACTATTATTAGGGCTTCCTCTAAATGGATTGATTTATGAATAAAAAGTTTGATTAAACTGCTACATTCATATGATTGATTGATTAGCATTTTAGCCACAAAAGAAAATAGCCCTAAGATGTTCGAGTGACGAAAGTAAAAATAAAATGTATAATTGAGACATGTAAACCCTTACACATTTTTCTTTAAATAGTAAGTATCTAACAAAATAGTATAAATAATACACCAAACACTACATCACTTTCAGTAGGAGTTTAAAATTAATATGGAGTAGTGAATTGATTACAAATTGAAAGTAGAATATAAAACACACCCAGGTAAAGAAGTTACAATAATAATGACCAATGATTTAGATACGTCGTCAAAGAGTGAGCTTAAAAAGTTGTTCCCTCAAGATATTCTTTCCTTTCAGAAGAGGTCAAACAGTATTGAGTAACTTCTTAAAAAGTTGACTATACTAACAAAGAGGGAGTACTGTTATGGAAAAAGTTTTGAAGGATGGTAAACTTTATTCTCTAATAGAATTTAGGGACAAAATCTATGAGGATTTAGATTTATCAAAAAGTGACTTAACCACTTTATTGTGTGCGATATTGATTGCATCTATTGGTTTGAATATGAATTCTATTCCAACAATCATAGGGGCAATGTTGATTTCTCCATTGATGACACCTATCCTTGGAGTAGGTTTTGCGTTAGCAATATTAGATACAAAACTTCTCAAAAAATCGTTTAAAGTTCTTTTTATTCAAGTTGCAGTAAGCCTTTTAGCCTCTACACTTTATTTTTTACTTTCGCCCATTTCTTACGCAAGTACGGAAATTATTGCTAGAACTTCGCCCACAATTTGGGACGTTGTAATAGCATTCGTCGGTGGATTAGCCGGCATTATTGGAGCACGAAAGAAAGAAGCTAATAACATTGTTCCTGGTGTCGCCATTGCAACTGCTCTTATGCCACCCGTTTGTACCGTGGGGTATTCTATTGCCACAGGAAATCTTGAGTATATGATAGGGGCGTCATATTTGTTCTCCATTAACTGCAGTTTTATTATGATTGCTACATATATTGGCACTAATGTGATGATGGTTAATAATCCTTATGTTAAACATAATCGTAAAGCCTCTAAAATGCGAAAAATATTAATTCTAGTCTCGCTTGTTCTTATTATTCCAAGTTTAGCTTCTGCAACTACCTTAGTTCGAGATACGCTAATCAATGAGTCTATCAATAATTATCTATCTGATCAATTTGAAAACCATACTATTTTGAAAAAGAAATATAGTAAAGAAAACAATACACTAAAGCTAACCATTTCAGGTAAATATCTTTCAGAAGCTGAGTTACAAAGTATCATTAACAAACAAAATGAATATGGTTTGAAAAATATCTCGATTCAGGTTTCACAATTAACAAATGATAGATTAACTGAAAAAGAATTAGTCGACTACATCATTCAATATAAAAACGATGATGATCTTCAACAAATAGAAAAGGATAAGTAAAAAGAATCCCCAAATAACAACAAGTAATGTGAGATATTAATTTGATAAGCATAAGAAACCGTTGAAAAGTATTGTCACTAGTAGTCCATAGGAGAAATATCAATGAAAAAAGTAATGATAATTATTAATCCAACTTCTGGAGGAGAAACAGCATTAGATTATAAAGAGAGCTTGGAGAATAAGGCTAAAGAGTATTTTGATTATGTTGAAACTAAGATTACGCAAAAAGCCAAAGATGCAACTCAATTTGCTGAAAAAGCCTCTAAAGAAAAATATGATGCAGTAATTGTTTTTGGTGGAGACGGTACTGTAAATGAGGTTATTTCAGGGATTGCTGAAAAAAATCACATCCCAAAACTTGGGATTATTCCTGGTGGAACTGGTAATTTAATCACTAAGCTATTAGAAATCAACCAAAATATTGATCAAGCGATTGAAGAACTTGATTTCAATTTTACTAAAACCATTGATGTTGGAAAAGCTAATCTAAATTATTTTGGCTATATTTTTAGTGTTGGATCTTTACCAGAAGCTATTCATAACGTTGATATTGAAGATAAAACAAAGTACGGTATCTTTGCATATGCAATCAATACGATGAAGTCCGTTGTGGAAGACGATGTATTTAATGTTCGTATTGAAAGCGAAAATGGCAATTATGAAGGTGAAGCTAGTCAGGTCTTAGTTCTTCTATCTAATTACTACGCAGACAAAAAACTATTTGATGAAAATACAGATGGATATGGAAATATCTTGATTTTAAAAGATGCATCCATCATTTCTAAATTATCGACTATCCCAGATTTGTTAAAAGGGGATCTAGTAGGTAACGATAATATCGAATATATCAAAGCGCGTAATATTAGGATTTCTTCAGAGGTTGAGTTAGAGTCAGATGTTGATGGAGACAAATCGGATAATCTTCCAGTAGATATAAAAATACTAGGGAACCATATCGAAGTATTCTCAGGCACCAAAGTATAGTTTTTTCCCTTCTACTTCTCCAACAAAAAAGTTTTAAATGATATAAGTTACTGCATCAGCAACAATAATAGTCCTGTCCTTTTTGAAGCTAGGATATAAGTCAAAGGTAAGTAAATTACTTTTAATATACGGAGTTAAGGTGTTTTTTGATTCATGTCTAAAAACTTTTCAGAAGCATCAACTGTGATGGTAGTTTTCGAGCATAACAAAAAGTAGTGAAGAGATTCCATCGTCGGAATCTTCTTCACTACTTTTCTTCTCTCTTTCCTACTCAATCACCAATAGCAGCATTTCAGAGTTTCCACTCTTCAATCAACCAATCCGAAAAAGCATCATATCTTTCTTGGAGATGGTCATGGTGACCGTAAGGGTCAAGTGCTGAATAAGTGGACAAGCACTGTTTTTTGATGCATTCATGTACTTCTTTGGCAAAGCTAGGAGCCTTGGCCAGTCTATTCTTATGATTAGACCCTTCGGTCAAACCGTTACGTAAATAGACCGAGCAAGACTTATTAAGAAGCTGATGGGATTGGCAGTAATCTACAAAATCTGGGTACCAAAAGGATCCACAAATGGAAAAGATAAAAGGCATCTTAGCACTGCTATAAAGACTGTGGATAGCAGCCAGTCCACCTAGCGAGTAGCCTCCGTAAGCCATACGACTGTCATCCAGTCTAAACTCCTCTTGGATGCTATTTAAAATATGGCCAAATAGTTGGTCATGATAGCTAGCTAGCTTGCCACCAAAATCAGGACTTCCAGGTCTCAAAGCCTGAGCATACCAAGGTGTAAAATCATCCAAGCGATTCTTGGGCTCAAAGCCTATCAGGATAACAGAATCCGCTAATTTTCCCAGATAATCCAGTTGTCCATCGTTCAAAAAAACAGCTGGATAAGTCTTAGTAGCATCATAAGACTCAGGAAGGGCAATCGTCACTCGAATGCCATGGCAGACAAAGTCTTTATTTATTAACAAAGTCATTAACCTTCTCAAGAGAATCAATCACAGATGGACCGTAATCCATAAGCTCATCATAAGAAATAGTCATGATTTTCTTGTTTTTAACGGCTGGTACATTTTCAAGAACAGCGTTCTTTTCCATCTTGTCTGTAGCATCCTTGTCCATGGCCTTATTACGGTCACTAGTTACATAGATAATCAATTCTGGTTCCATAGACACGAGATTTTCCAGAGTCAAATCTGATGTTCCTGTCGCAACATTGGTATAGCCAAGCTGATTAAGCATACTTTCTTGAAGGGCAGATTTGTAAGTTCCAAAGGTCTCATCGTTGTAGGCACACATGATCAGAGCCTTCTTCAAGTCTTTGTCAGAAGACTTGTTTTTCTTTTTAACGGCGTCGATACGCTTTTGGAGTTGTCCTGCATACTTGTCTGCCTTGTCTTGAACGTTGAAAATGTCACCAATATTTTTAACATCTTCGATAATATTATTCAAATCTTGTTTGGTTGTTGAAACAGAAGCTTTTTGCGTATAGACGGGAATGTCGTTGCTGTTCCACGTGCTGATGGTTCCCATTGATTTGTCTGAGAACATCATGTTACGACCAATAAGGGCATCAGGTCCGTAAGCCAAGATGGCTTCTTGAGAGATGGTCTTCTTATCACCGATATGCGGGATTGAGGCAATGTCTTCCTTATATTTATCGGTTACTTCATTGTCAGGGTTAAGCATACCGACAATCTTGTCTTTTAAACCAAGCTCAATCAAGATTTCAGTTGATGAAAGGTTATTTGTAATAACCTTTTCTGGTGCCTTTTTGAAGACTTGATCTAACTCAGTTCCTTTATCGTCATAAGTTTTGACGGTCAAAGGATACTGGGTTTCTGAGTTGGTCTTTTTTACCGTTTCTTTTGCTGTTGATGACGATGATGTGCTGTTTTTATATGTAGAACTGCATGCTGTCAATGTAAGGACAGCTGCAGCGATTAATGCGATACGAAACGTTTTCTTGTTCATAAGGCCTTCCTTTCCTAGGCTTATAAATACTGAATCATTGCCTGCTGGTCATCCGTCCATGTAATACGACTGTGAACATCATAAACCGCCTGCAAGGATTGGGGGGTGACGGCATCCCTTGGGACGCCTTGGGCAACAATCTCACCTCCTTTCAATAGGTATATATAATCTGAAAAGCGACAGGCCAATTGAATATCATGAAGAACTGCAAGGACATTAATACCCAATGCCTTGACCAAAGTCAACATCTCCAACTGATACTTAATGTCCAAATGATTGGTAGGCTCATCCAATAAAAGGAGTTTGGGTTCCTGAGCCAAAGCACGCGCTAGGATAACTCTTTGTTTTTCTCCACCTGATAAGGACGAATAATAGCGTGTCTTCTTTTCAGACATGCCAACCTTGTCTAGGGCATCCTGGACGAGCAAGTGGTCCCGCTCCGATTCTTTTTGTAGAAAGGAAAGATGGGGCGTTCGGCCAAGCATGACAATTTCTTCCACCGTGCAATCAAATTGAAGGGTGTTAAACTGTGTCACAACAGCCATTTCTTTTGCAGTTTCCTTTAGGCTTACCTGATCTAGGCTTTTTCCATCAAGTAAAATCTGACCGCTATCTGGTTTCAACTGGCGATAAATGGTTTTTAGCAAGGTTGATTTCCCACTCCCATTTGGTCCTAGTATGGTCTGGAATTGCCCACCTTCAACCTCTAGAGAGACACCGTTTAGGATTTTTTTCTCTCCAATCGAATAATGAATATCCTTACACTTTACATCCATAAGTCTAAACCACCTTCCTACGATTTTTAGTCACAATATAAATAAAGAAAGGTGCGCCAACCAAGGCTGTAAAGATACCGATAGGTAACTCCGCATTTTTAACGAGGATTCTAGCCAAGACATCTGCCCAAACCACAAATAAGGAACCTAGGAGAGTTGCTACTGGAAAAAGCTTACGATAATTAGTCCCGACTATACTTCTAGCGATATGAGGGGTAATCAAGCCGACAAAGCCAATAATACCACAACTAGCAACCATGACGGCTGTTATGACTGCAACGATGGCAATATAAAGATACCAATAGAGTTTAAGTGGAATCCCTAAAGTCAAAGCTGCTTCATCTCCCATCATCATGGCATTGAAGACACGATACTGAGTTGAGAAAAAGAGAAAGGCCAAACCAACCACTACTGCTGGAAGCATCAAATCTGACCAAGATGTTCCTGTCAATGAACCCATGGTCCAAAACTTAATGGTCATAACACTGTCCGCTGTCGCTCCAATAGAGATTATAAAATTGGCAAAGGCAATAAAGAGGGCATTAACAACCGTTCCAGATAAAATCAAACCAGAGGTGGTCACTCTCCCTTGCATAGAGGCAATGATTAAAACAAGAACCGTCGCTAGGATAGCCCCCACAAAGGCACCCAAGCCTACCACAGCTTTAAGGCCTAAAATGATGGCCAAGGTTGCTCCAAAAGTTGCTCCTGCCGAGATGCCTAAAATGTAGGGTTCGGCAATCGGATTATTGACAGTTGACTGCATGACACTCCCAGACATGGAAAGGCCTGCACCAACTATTAACCCCAGGAGAACCCTAGGAACTCGCATATTCCAGATAATAGCTTCAAGTGGTTTGGCTATGCTTTGACTGGCAATTGGAAGCCCCAATTTACTGAAGATGACACCATAGGTATCACCTATATCTATAGTGACCGCTCCTAAAGAAACTGCTATAAAAACTGACGTTACTACTAAAAATAGAAGCAAACAAAGCAGGCTTAGGTAGCGGGAAAAAACAAGATGTTTTGTTTTTTTAAAAGGCATTAGCACCTCCTTTCCACCTGTAATGTCAGAAAATTTTGACAATACCCTTCTAGTATAACATGCCTCAAAAAGATGGGCAAGGTCATTTGAGTGGAAAAAAAGAGCAGTCACTTAACTACTCTTAGGATTTAACCTTCTCCATACTACTACTAGCAATTCTCATAGCAAGAAGAATTATCAATACCTTAATCACAAGGGATAACCAAAGGCTCTCCTCCGTTGATGACAGTTGCGATAAAGCATTGATTAGCGCATGGGTCATGACACAAAGCCAAAGACTTCTGGTCTTTGTATAAATAGCGGATAAGATGAAACAATTGCTTAATAAGCCTAGCAAGAAAGGCAATAAATGAATCGTGGCCAGAGACCCATCAATGTAAAAATAGAGGATATGCCACAGTGACCAGGCTACAAAGGTACAAAGCGTGGACACTAGATAGGTTAACTTTTCTTGCAAAGCGGGCTGGAAAAAATAGCGCCAACCGATTTCTTCGATACCACCAAAGACAAGGGCTTTACAAAATAACATAATGGGGAGATACCAAACTTGGATAAGCATACCTCCACTCAGGATCGGTGGTAGAAAATCCAAACCTAGAAAAATAAGAACTAAGAGATAGTTACTGAGAGGCTGTTTGATTTGGAAAAAATCTCTGACAAGTTGTTTAAAACTGGAGTGATGATAGCGGATGCTAACATAGCCTCCCCAAATAGCTGATGACAAGCCACCTAAAATAAGGGTAAAAAGGCCAATTGGAGTTCCATAATCAACCCTAACTCCTCCTGCTCTTAGCAGCCAAACTAGGAGACTGACCAGTAAAATCTGTCCAAGGGTCCCTGCCAGATAAAGCAACAAGGCTTGTTTTCTTTTCATATCTTGCTTCCTTTTTCTTCCCTATTTAAAACCTTCTTCTCACGCTAAGCTAGTCCATATCCACCCATTTGTCATTGTCCATGATAAAGGGTTTAGCTAGACCTGGTCCGGTATAGTCCTTGTACTTGGTTGTGAGATACTTGTAGCAATCTTTCTTACTAGCAAATTTTATGGCTTGGTAGGGCTCTTCGAAGGTCAATTTTTCGACAAATAAGTAACCATCTGTCGTAGGAACTAAGACGCCGACGTGACCGACAAAAAGGGAATCTCCATCCAGATTATCGTGGACAACGACCGACAGCATGCGTGCCTTGTCATCAAAGGTGAACTGCTTGTAGTAATCCTCCATATGCTTGGCATGAACCTTGACATCTTGGGTGGCCTCAGTCTTGACCCTTGAAAAGAGAATGTCAAAGTCTGCCTGGTCCTTGGCATTAAAGAGCTTGCCCTTGTCAATGGCGTCCTTGTCTTGGAAAAGGAGCTCAGTATCACTTTTGACTTGAGGAATCTTGATTTTGCCTTTCAGTAGCGTGTAGGTGTTGATACGGCAGTTGGTACCGATAAAGTCACCATGCTTGGCTGTCCACAGGCTACTGATTTTTTCCACATCATAGTCTGTTTTGGTAAATGGCGCAAAACTCCCAGAAAGACCTACAGAACCCACGGTGTCATTGTAATCAGTGACGAGATTGATAAAGTTATCCACACTCTCCTCGTTCAAATGTTTCGAGAGTATGGCTCGCACCTCACTAAGACTGGCCTTACTATTTAGGTTGGAGTAGCTTGGTTGCTCCACCTTTTTGTGGATATGTGCAAAAACTGCTAAACCGACGAGTAATAAGCTAGCAATAGATAAAAGAATTAGCGTCTGTTTTTTCAAAGTTTTCATAGGCGCCTCCTTAGCTTCATTATACCAAATTTTACTGACTACTCATTCTCAAGACACTTTTCCACAAGAAAAAGCCTTGTTGCCAAGGCTTTAGACTAAATACAAAGTCCTTTACTTGAGACTTTCCTTAGGTGATAACGGACGCCATGGAACTTCTTCGAAGTTCCATGGCTAATTTTGGAGCCTAAAGTCTCAAAAATTCCGAACGCCTGAAATCCCAATCTTTCAGGCGTTTTTATCACGGCGTAAAGTCTCAGTATAGACTCACACCGTTTAAAGACTATGGAATTTTATCATTTTTTCTCTATTCTTTATTATTTCCAAAACAGTTGTTCAATTTTTATTATATTATCTACAACTTTTTCGGGACTTTCCGATAAATCATCATCAATCCAAAAAGAAATAATGGTTTCAAAGATGCAGAGAAGGCTTTTATCACAATTTTATCTGAAATCTTCGTATTTTTCTTGATCTTTTCTCTAATCGTTTTGTTGCTATTTATTAAGTCGCAAATTAGTTGTTGAACCTTATCTTTAAATTGAACGTGAGGTGCTTTTGATATTGCTTTAAAATGTTTATAGTCATTTTTAATTAATAGTAGAGCCTTTAAAAGCATGTCCTCTTTATCTAAATTTCCTTGAGCTAAAATCTCCCAAAATCTTTGCATCGTCTCTGTTCCGATAGAGTATGCTAAATCATCCTTATCAAGAAAATGTTGATAAAATGTTCCCCTACTAACATTTGCTCTCTGAGTTATATTTCCAATGGTTATTTTTGAGTACTCCATTTCAAGTAGGAGGTCTATCAAAGCAGCCTTGATGTTAGTAACGCTATTAGTCTTTCTTTTCTTTGTCATTTTTTCCTTAATTAAACATATTGTTTGATGTTGTCATGGTCAATATATGGGTATTATTATATTCTTTTTATGTGAATTATAAAAGTTAAAAAAGACTGTTTTAGGTTCACGCAGATAATTGATGCATCATTAATCATTTAACAAAATAATTAATGAAGGGAATAGAATTTAATGACAAAATCAAGAAAAATTCTAGGATTTATAGGGCTAGTTTTAGCAATGTTTATGGGAGCTTTAGATGCAACGATTGTTAATATCGCCCTACCAAATATTATGGAAGACTTACATACAGGATTGACTGATACAAGTTGGGTAGCAGCAATCTATGTTTTAGCAATGTCTGTATTTATTATTACTGTTTCAAAACTCGCTGATATCTACGGTAGAAAATTGGTTATGCTAATTGGTGTAGTCATATTTGGTATTTTCTCATTCGCCTGCATGATGGCTGATTCATTATTACTCTTAATTATTTTTAGGTTCTTCCAAGGAATTGGAGGTGCCATATTAACTCCAATTGTTCTCCCCATGGGAATTGAACTATTGGGGAAAGAGAATACCAGCCGTATTACTGCTATTATGGGGGCCTTCAGTGCCTTAGCTGCAGCGGGAGGACCTGTAATTGGTGGTTTAATTGTCCATTGGACAACATATCATTGGATTTTCGGTATTAATGTTCCAATCGCCATCATTGCATTTTTGATGATCCTAGTAGGAACAAAAGAATCATATGATATAACAATTTCAAAGAATATTGACTGGCTAGGTATTATTTTTCTTACTTGTACTTTAGGTGGACTTATATTTGGTTTATTAGAAGGTCACGAGTATGGTTGGGGTTCACAAACCATCATAGCTAGTTTTATTATTAGTGTTGTTGGCCTATTTTTCCTTTTTTTAACCGAAAGAAGAGTAAAATCACCTATCATTGACTTAAAATTATTCAAGGAAAGTACATTTACATCTTCAAGTCTTATTTATATGATTTTTGGATTTGCGATTATCGTACCTTCATTGATCTTAAACTATTTCTTGCAAAATGTTCGCAACTATTCTGCTTTGCATTCAGCATATCTTATTATTCCTACTTCTTTAGCTATCGTAGTAGGTATGCCATTAGCAACTAAGATGTACCAAAAAATTAGTGCAAGATTGCTCATTAGTATCGGTTTAGTTATTACAGCAGGTGGATTATTTATGCTTAGTCTTGTTCAGTATAATACCTCACAAAGCATCATTGTTTGTTGTAATGTAATTATTGGTTTAGGACTAGGATTTATGGCAATGTCCTTAACATCATCAGTAAAATATTTACCAATTAATAAGGCTGGAATTGGGTCAGGTATCGTTAACGCTTCTAGATATGTTGGACAAGCCATTGGTATGGCTCTCCTCGTTACCATTTTAAATAATAATGTCAATTTTGCTAAAACACAAATTAAGGAAACAGCGTATAACCAAATTGAAAAACGGGTTTTATCAACAGACGTAAAAAAAGTTGCTAAGAAGAAAATTGAAAAAACTTTCGATACGACTAAGACTAGTAATAGTATTTCAACCAAACAAAGTAATATGGTCGATACAATCAAAACAGCTGCTCAAAGAACAGATAATCTTCCAGAACCTAAAAAGGGGAGCAATTATAGAAAGATTTATGATGCAAATCAGTTATTGATCAATGAAGTTGAAACTGTTAGTTCAAGTATCTCTAAGTTATCAAGCAGTTTAAACTATATCTGGAGGCCAAGCTAAAGTTGGTACAGCTATTAAATTATTAGCTCAAAAGGATGAATTATCATCTGCTCTTAAAGTAATTGTCAATGAAAAAAATGATCAGTTAAGCAGGGCATTTGATAATGTATTTATTATAGGAGCAATCATTGTATTGATATGTACTCCGTCAGCTCTGATGACAGAAAAACGAAAAGTTGAATAACTAAATTATTTTATAGTAGGAAAAGCCAGTCTAAACTGTAGGCTGGCTTTTTTATATAGATAATCATTCTGCATAGTTAAATAGTAAATAAACAGATTTGGAACATAGAAAATCTTTTGTTCATTTATATTGTATTTTTAAGATGTAAAATTTTTCTTTCAAACCTCTCAAACCATCACTTGTCATTCACAATATTGGCAAAGGCTTCTTGGATGTCCTTATTATTGGTAGGGTACATATAATACATGTTTTCAGGATTCCCCTGATTTTGCATGGAAACTAGGACCACTGGTTGACCCTTATAGATGGTGAAATGGTAGAGAATCATGGCAGAACCTGAATACCCGTAGCTGTCTACAATGATATAGTCGGCTGTCCCTGTACCATCTTCGGAAAAGGCAACGTCTACCTTTTGTTGGTTGGTCATTGGGGCATTTTGTTCTGTCTTTTCACCTACAATAATGCGGTTATTTTTAGCAAAAGACATGGCACCAAAGAAATCGTCACTTCCGTTAGGTGTTAGCCTTCTATAACTTTCTTGATTCATCTTGTGCCCAAACTCCACCATGTAACTTGCGAGCTTGGCAGCCTTGTCACTATTCCAAAGGGCTGTCGTATTGGTTGGGCTAGTCTGGCTGGACTGGCTCTTACTTTTCACTCTGTAATAAGACGTGTAAACCACCCCTGGCCCAGCAGACTCTGGAATTTGAACCAAACGATCTGTGTCTTTGACAGAATTGTCCGGAGACGGTGCTGCTTGATTGGCTGGCACAGGCACAAAAGGATTGACCCCATGCCCTGGTCCATTGTCCGCAAAATAAAACATAGGCTGACCGTTGAAATCTTTAACGACAGTCTTGCCATCAGTACTTCCTGTCTCTTCAGACTTTGTGAGCCCTGACTTGGTAATGGTCACAACATGACCACCGTCAGAAACCCAGTCACCTTCAATGCTTGAAAAATCACCATTTCGAATAGCATCCACATCCATGGCAGGCGTTTTGGCTTCTGATGAGGCATTCTGACTTTGAGAACTAGAGTTTGAAGACGACTCAGAAGCTCTGGAACTCGATTGTTTAGATTTGTCTGAGGAAGACGTTTGACCAGTCTGACTGCTTGACGAAGAAACCGCAAGGGATGACGTTTGTTGAGCTTGTGAATGAAGGGAATGCCAAGCAAAAATGGCACCACCACCAAGAAGCGTCATACAAGAAACTGCAAGAACTGACGCTGCGACCTTATGAGTCACAACATACTGACTTAAGGTTTGCCAAAAGCTCTTCTTAGATGCTAACAATAAGCTCTCTACTTCTGCTCGATTGGCCAAGAGACTACCATTTTGTATCGCCTCGTCGACCTCTGTCATCTTTGGGCGACGTCCATAAATCTTTATAAAATAGGTTAACCATTCTTCTGCTTTCATCTCATCTCCTTTTTGAAGCGTAATAATTTCATTTTAGCATAAATTAGGGATTCTAGTTGACTTGTAGAAAAGAAAAAACTGCAAGCAAGTAGCCGCAGTTAGTGTATAAACTTAATCCTTATTTCTGAGTATTGCCAAGTTTTTTAAGATAAGTATAGCCCAGATAGAAAAAGAAAAGCGCTAAAAGAATAAAGAACCCCATGACGAGTTTGGTCCCACCTAATTGATAGGCAATGTAAACAAAAGTATTAACCTTGATCTGACCACCCGTTTTTTCCAATAGCGAAAGGCTCTGTGAGTAATAGTGACCAAGCCAAATAGCTCCTAGCCCTAATAACGGATAAATAATGACACCCAAGATAGGGTTCTTTTTTAACAAATTATCTAACATACATCCCCCAATTTTTTTAATGCTATAGTAATAGCTTACCAAAGAATGACTAGAAAGCAAAGTGCCTCCCATTGCACAAAAATCAAAAGGAACCGAGCCAAGAAGCTGGTTCCATTGTAAATCTAAAAGACGACACGTGTTCCATGAACTTGCTCAAGACCAGGTATGGCAAGAAATTGATTACGATTAGCCACGGAGATACCACCTCCTGCTAAAATATCCAACTGACCGTCTGCTAGCTGAACCAATTCTGCATAACGTTTCAAGCGTGAGTCTAGAGCAGTCTCAGGAGTTCCAGCACGGGTGAGCAGACGCGTCACACCATTTTCCTTGAGCCAATGGATAGTACTAGGCTGGTCTGCTTTAGGGATTTGGTCAAAGGCCATATGCATGGTGACCTCTAGGTCTCGACTAGCATCTAACAAGGTCTTTAGAGTTTCTGTATCGAGTTGGTTTTCTGAAGTCAAAGCACCTAGTGCAAAGCCGTCAACACCCAATTCACGCGCACACTTGATATCTTCTAGCATGATAGCTAATTCCTGCTGGCTATAGACAAAGTCGCCCCCTCGTGGACGAATCATCACAATCATCTTAGCCTGATAATCCTTGGCCAACTCAACAGCCACCTTTATGACACCATAAGAAGGTGTCGTGCCTCCAACAGCCAGATTATCACACAACTCCACGCGTTAAGCACCGGCTTGAAAAGCTTTTTCTAAGTAAGTCACATTCTCTGCACAAAATTCATATATTGGCATACTGAACCTCCAATTAGTTGTAATAGCAAGCGGATTGACTTTCAGTTTTTCTTTTGATAAACCCATAACACTATAGCAAATGATAGCAATTGCCATAGAAGGATTCTCACAATCTGCAAACTATCTGCTTCAGAATTTGAAACCACATGAACTAGATTCAAAGCAAGATTATTGAAAAAATGATCTCCTAACCCAAACCATAAGGAACCTGTCATTTTGTAGAGTAAGGACCATTTGATACTCATCATTCCCGCTAAGATAACATAGCCAATGCCCATGGCGATGAGGTTTACGAGTGACGACTCTCCTTGAATATAATCTCTTAAGGGCATTACCAAGTGCCATATTCCAAATAGGAAGGCTATAAAGAATAGACTCTTGCGGTACGAAATCCCTTCAAGAATTTTTGTGAAAAGGCCACGAAAAACTCCTTCTTCCATCCAGACATTTATCAGGTTAAACACCACACTTGAGAGAATAAGTAAGATTCCTGCTTGAGATACTTTTTCGTTTGTTAAGGAAAAACCACTGGCGTAAAACGATAAGTGAACATTGCCATGAAGAAACAAGAGAACAATGCACTCAACTGCATATGCAAAGACGGAACACACTAAACCAAAGAGCAGGCCCTTCCCTATACCACTTACGGTTCCGTCAGAACTGAAACCAATATCTTTCCATCTTAATTTACAAATTGAAAGGACTCCCCACAGTAGAAGAATTCCAAAAAGTTTATGTAGAAAATTCTCAGATAAGAAGGTTTCATCCGTCCTAATATAGAAGTATTCAATTAGCCTTGCTACTGAGCAGATAACAAATATAATTGAACAACTTAAAATAGGTTTCTTTATTAGTTGATTTAGCATATCTTTCTTTCAAATAAATCTTTTATAAAAGTTAATTTCAATATTTCACTCAGTCCAATTCCTTCTCTAGCTCTTTTAGAAAGGTGATTAAAAATTGATGGCGACTTTCTGCCATTTGTTTGGCAGTCTCCGTGTTCATTTCATCTTTTAAGAGGAGCAACTTGTCGTGGAAATGTTGGACGGTATCAGTAAGGGGTCTCCCTTTGTGGCCACCATAGGAAAAAGTTCGCGCAATTCCAACAGCTCCTATCGCATCCAGGCGGTCTGCATCCTGGACAATCTTGCCTTCTAACGATTCTGGATGTTTACCGCGATTTTTGCTGAAAGAAACAGCATTGATAACCCGACAAATCTGGTCGATTTGCTTTTTAGGAGCACCAATCTCTTCTAGAAACATGCGAGCATTCGCATTATTCTCTGTTTGAAACAATTTATAATCATCAGCATCGTGAAGAAGAGCTGACAAGCCCACTATCTCCAGATCACATAGACCTTCTGCTTGTGCGATTCTCATAGCATTGGTATAGACGCGAAGGGTATGCGCCACATCATGGCCATCCGCTCGATCAGCAAATAAGGTTTTAACATACTGCTTTGTAGCATGGATTCGCTCTTCTATCATCGTTTTTCTCCTTTGTATAATCTGTGGACAGTTCTATCTATTCATTTGAACTAGTAATGGAGAGGTGCAGTTTACTTAAAAACCGCCTCTCAGTGATTACTACTTCTTCTTTTGTGGAAAAAGGGGAAGGCCGAGCTTGGCAATCTTTTCAGCCGGGGTCTTCATGCCATCCTTGACCCATTTGGAAATCACTGAAACAATAGCCGAGCTCCAGAAGGAATTGAGGTAACTACCAGCACCATTTGATGAGCTACCATTTCGTTTTTCCAAAAAATCATAAACTGCCTTGGTCAATACCTGCTCAAAATTATAATCAATGGCAAGACTGATGATTTTGGCTTCTTTTTTGACTTCCTTAAGGAGATAAACCCAGACTTGGTAAAGATCCGTCTTGAGATTATAGCCGTCCAAGGACTTAGTAATCTTTGCAATGCTAGACTCAAAAATAGACTTCAAAATCTCTTCCTTAGAACCATAATTGCGATAAAAGGCAGCACGAGATACACCCGCACGCTCAACCAGTTCCGATATGGTAATCTTTTTAAAGTCTTTTTCTCCAACAATTGCAGGAGAGAAATTTCGATGGATTCTCGTGTAATTGCTTTGTTTTCTTGATTAAATCGTTTGAGATTTTCCAAGGATTTCTCTGAAATTTTTCTTTCTGCCATAACATTCACTTTCTATCTGTCACACCTGATGAGATCTGCTTTGATAGCAATGCACTTCATGATAAAATTGTAAAAAAAGACAAATCACTTGTCAATGTACATTATGCAGATATGAGGTGTATCCTATGAAATGGAAAATTATTGCGGATTCAGGCTGTGATTACCGTTCTTTGGACAATCTGGCACCAGATACGGAGTTTGTCAGTGTTCCTTTGACTATCCAAGTGGGCGAGACCATTTACAGGGATGATGCCCAACTCAATATTAATCAAATGATGGAGGAAATGTATGCGACTACGACTGCTTCTAAGTCTGCCTGTCCGAGTCCTGATGATTATATGAAATCCTTTGAAGGAGCGGACAATATCGTCGTCGTGACGATCACTGGAACCCTTTCTGGTAGCTACAATAGTGCTGAAATCGCTAAGAAAATTTATCTGGAAGAGCATCCTGATACTAAGATTCACGTGATTGATAGCCTGTCAGCTGGTGGCGAGGTCGACCTTATCGTTCGTAAACTCAATCACTTAGTCGCTGAAGGCCTTGATTTTGACCAAGTCGTTGATGGCATCACAGCTTATCAAGCCAAGACTAAGTTGCTCTTTGTTTTAGCCAAAGTTGATAATTTGGTGAAGAATGGTCGTCTAAGTAAACTTATCGGGACTGTCGTCGGACTTCTCAATATCCGTATGGTCGGTGAAGCTAGTAAGACAGGAACGCTTGAGCTACTACAAAAGGCGCGTGGTCAAAAGAAAGCCATTAAAGCTGCCTTTGATGAACTCCTCAAGGCTGGTTATGTTGGAGGGCATATTACCATTGCCCACCGCAACAATGACAAATTTATCGAGCAATTCTCTGAATTGGTTCGTGAAAAATTTGCCCAAGCAAGCATCGAAGTTCTTCCTACTTCTGGACTCTGTAGTTTTTATGCTGAAGAAGGCGGACTCCTTATGGGGTATGAAATTTAAGAAGACATTGAAAAGAGGCTGGACTACATGTTCGGTCTTTTAAAAATCAGATTATGCTATTTGATAATCAGCAGAATAGGATTTTAAAACTAAAAATTCTATCTAGACAACCCAACGTAATCGCTTTCATCATCCCCTTCATTTATGGTAAGATGGAAGTGACGCATTAGTATCATATGCTTATCAATTTAAATACCCTTATTAAACATGGAGATAGTTTATGAAACAGAAACATTCACATTCTCTAATCCCTGGGATCCTTCTTCTAGGGATCGTTTGCGAGCCCCGTTCACAACCTTGTCTACGGTCTTATCAGACATTGCTTCTGGTCTAGGCGTTGAGGTCAGTTCTCTCGGTCTCTTGACAAGTCTGCCTCTCTTAACCTTTGCGATATTCTCACCTTTTGCGGCTAGCTGGGCCAAACGCTTTGGTATTGAAAGACTCTTCCTAGGAGTTCTGATTGTGATGACACTTGGTTCTGCTCTGCGTACCCTTAATCTCCCTCTTCTTTATGTGGGAACGCTGTTAGTCGGAGCTGGGATTGCCTTTATCAACGTCCTTCTCCCAAGCCTAATTCAGGCTAATGAGCCAAATCAGTTAGGATTCTTAACCACACTCTACATTACAGCCATGGGATTATCCACAGCCGTAGCTTCATCAGTAGCCGTTCCAATCACTAAGGCAACCTCATGGCAAGGCTTGGTATGGGTATTGACAGCAGTCTGTGCCCTGGCTCTTGTAGTTTGGCTTCCTAATGTTCGTCACAATCATTACTTAGAAGAAGAAACTTCTACTAGCGATAATTCAGGCAGTTGGTATAAGAGTGGCAAAGTCTGGGCCATCATGATTTTCGGTGGATTACAGTCACTCTTCTTCTATACCACTATCACTTGGCTTCCAACCATGGCCACTCAAGCCGGTGTCGGCGAGGCCAATGCCGGAATTCTAGCTTCCGTTTTCACACTGACGAGTATTCCATTCTCTATGATCGTTCCTAGCCTAATCACTAAACTTTCTGATCGTAACCGCCATGTGATGCTAGTGGCTACCGTCCTAGCAGGACTCATCGGAGTTGCCATGCTTCTAGTCAATACAGACAGCTTTGTGTATTGGTTAGTCCTTAACCTCTTAACCGGAAGTTCTGCTAGTGTCCTATTCCCTTACATGATGGTTTCCTTTTCAATGAAGGCTAGCACGCCTGAAAAAACAGCCCAACTATCAGGTTTAGCCCAAACCGGAGGCTATATCTTTGCAGCCCTTGGTCCAGTCTTGTTCGGTTCAAGCCAACAACTCTTCCACTCTTGGACCCCTGCTGTTTTAATCCTTCTTGTCTTGACCCTAATCATGGGAATTGCCCTGTACAAAGTTGAAAAAACAGACGTTATTTTATAAGTGAAGAACTAATATCAGAAAACACCCCACAAGTGTTAACTTGTGGGGTATTTTCTTAACAAGAGAACCCTATTTCTCTAGCCAAGAGAAGGCATGGCTTAACATCTCTTTTGCTTGTCCAATAATACACGGTCCATGAGAAATAATAATATTCTTAGGTTCCCATTTCTTTATTTTGTGATAGCTCCTCAAAGCTTGTTTTTTACCAAATAAGAAACTTAGTCTTAAATCTCTTGGTGTTTTACCATTTGGATAGTGATTATCACCTATTTTAAAAAGTAGCTTTTCAAAAAGCGATAAATTCTCAGCTTCTATATTTTCAATAAGATCCGTTAAAATCAAAGTTGAACTTTCAGTATGGAAAAAAACAACCTCTTTCACATAAAAACTTCCCTCAAATGTCATAAAAAGAATTTCTTCGTTCCAATTGGCTTTCTCTAGTTCATGACCATAATCTAAATTCATTCCCGATTTTCTGGCACGCTTTTGAACACCACGAGCTAGCCATACTTCTGCTTCCGGAAATAGTTCATGCCACTCATTTATATAACTATAATGTAAGACATTGGGTGCGATAAGGTGTTTTACCTCACCTAATTGCTTGATTTCAAAAAGTAAATTATCACTAGGCTTAATCGGTGAATGCACCCAAAGACCACCATTCTGCAGACGGATAACTGTCATTCTAGTTGAAAAAGGCACTTTGAAGAGTTTGAAATTCATCAGTACTTCTTCCCCATCTACAATCCATAGGTTATCTGCTATCTTTTTTAAGGAATTAAGCGGACTATATTTTTTGACTTCCATGAGACTCTGCTTTCTAAATTAATAAAGTTTAATCAATTATTATTCTTCAAAAATGGAACAACCAAATCAATCCACTCCTGAGGTAGGTAGGCTGATAAATAGCCGTGATTATAACCCTTTGCTTCATACAGGAGAGTGTTGGGATGCAACTGCTGAAATAATCTAGCTGATTCCTTAACACCGTTCAATTCTTTTTCACCATAAATATAAAGAACCTGCGCCTCACTTTTAGAAATCCTACTATTCAATTTGTAGTTCCCCATATAAGTTTTATAGATGGTCACTAATGTTTTGATAGGTGTCCTTGGCATATCCTCCATATAATAATTCTTTATCTCGTCTGGGTAAGCTAATTGGGGATAGAATTTATTCATGAAGCTTAACTGAAGTTTACAAGAGGATTTACTAAACATCAGTTTACCAAATAGTGATACTAGAAAGATGCTGATTTTAGCTAACCTTGGTTGAGGAATACAGAGACTTCCATCTATGATGGCCTTCTCAGCTATATCGCTGTCTAAGGACAAAAGTTCCATAGCAATTTGACCACCAAGTGAAACACCACCCACAGCAAATAATTTCCCACCGCAGTTTGCTTTGATATAGTCTAGGATTTCTAAGGCAGAATCTTCAGTAGAAACATAATCAAGTTGATATTCCTCGCCATGGCCATTCAAAGTGGGTAGAATAACACGGTATTCTTCTGACAAGATTCGTGCTTGACGAAGATAGTTCCACCAAGAGCTACCACCGCCATGTATCAGTAAGATAGAAGGCAAATTCTTATCCCCAAATTCATGGAATTTCATATTTCAACTCCTTACTTTAGGACTTTCACTTGCTAAATCCTTGTTTAATCAGCTCGTAGAAGCAAAGCTACACACTCCACGTGTCCTGCTTCATGTAATTGAACACTAGTTTCCTTGAACTCTTTGGTATATTTTTGGCTCATTTGGACATCTCCTTTGGTTAGATACTATTCTACCAAAACGTGTCCATAAAATCATACTAACATCAGTTCACTTACTTTGACAAAGTGGAGGTATCTATCCTCAAGACCCTCAATGCATTCCATACTGCTAGTAGCGTTACACCAACATCTGCAAAGATGGCCTCCCACATATTAGAAATTCCCAATCCACTTAGAACCAAGAAAATTAGTTTAACTACAATAGCCAAGGTCATGTTTTGTTGGGCTATTCTGACTGTCTTTTTTGCCAGTCGAATGACTTGAGGAAGTTTTCCCAAGGTCATCATCCATCAGTACAACATCTGCTGATTCAATGGCTGCGTCCGAACCTAGCCCTCCCATAGCAATACCAACATCTGCCCTAGCAAGAACCGGTGCATCATTCACCCCATCTCCAACAAAGGCAACAGCCTGCTGAGACTGAGTCAGAATTTCCTCAAATGTACTCACCTTATCCTGAGGCAAGCAATCTCCAAATGCATCATTAAAGGCAAATTGCTGTGCAAATTCATCAACCACTGCCTGACGATCGCCTGAAAGGAGAACCGTCTTTTTAATTCCGACTGCCTGTAAATCCTTCAAGGCCTCGATGCTCGTCTCCTTCACTTGGTCTGTGATAAGGAAATAGCCTAGAAAATGACTGTCCTCTGCCAAATAGAGAACTGTTCCTGTGCTGTCAATAGCTGGATAAGCAATCCCTTGAACTTCCATTAATCTAGCATTCCCAAGATAGAGCTGTCTGCCATCTACCCTACCGGACATGCCCTGCCCTGGTAGCTCGGTAATCTGACTCACCCTATTCTCGTCCACTTCCTGTCCATAGGCTGTTCGAATAGAGTTTGCGATTGGATGATTGGAATAGCTTTCCAGATGGGCAGCGAGGTACAGAATATCATCCTCGACACCTTCTGCGTTGACAACGGTATCCACCGCAAAGATACCTTTTGTAATTGTCCCCGTCTTATCAAATACGACCGTATCCAACTTGGCAAGAGCCTCTAAATAATTCCCACCTTTCACTAAGACACCTAATTTAGATGCTCCCCCTAGCCCGCCAAAGAAACTCATTGGTACCGAAACCGCAAGAGCACAAGGGCAAGAAATGACTAAAAAGGTAAGTGCCCGATAAAGCCAAGTCGACCACTCCCCTAAACCAAGCAAGGGAGGCAGGCTTGCAAGCAGAAAAGCGATTCCGACAACCACTGGTGTATACACACGCGAAAAACGTGTGATCATCCGTTCCGTCTCCGCTTTTTTATTGCTTGCATTTTCAACTAATTCCAAAATTTTGTTGACCGTTGATTGCGAAAAAGTCTTACTCACTTCAATTACCAATGGACTAGTCAAATTGATCACACCACTTGTAATGTCCTCACCAACGCCAATTTCCCTAGGCAGTGATTCTCCTGTCAAGGCTGACGTATCCAGAATAGAACGACCTTCTCTGACCAGACCATCTAGGGGCACCTTCTCCCCAGGCTTAACTAAAATATGGTCCGCAACCCTTACTGTTTCAGGGTCTACTTGAACGGTTTCTCCCCCCTCTAGTCTCCAAGCCTTATCCGACCGAATATCCATCAATCGTGCAATGGACTGACGAGATTGAGAGGTGGCCTTATCTTGGAAATACTCCCCAATCTGATAAAAAGCATGACGGCTACTGCCTCTGGAAATTCTCCCAAGAGAAAGGCTCCTAAGGTCGCGATACTCATCAAAAAGTTTTCATCAAAAAGATTACCACGTTGAATATTTTGAACCATCTTGATAAGAACCTTATGGCCGATAATGATATATAGGGTCAGATAATAGACCAGACGAATCCAGAAATACTCCTCTGGCAGGAAAAAGCCGAAGGCAAATAGAATCATAACAGCAAGTAGCAGCTCTTTCGCCCAATCTCGTTTTTCTGGAAGTGCCTCTTCCTTTTTCTCACTGATAACTTCGATTCCAGGTTCAATAGCATCCACCAAGTCAATAATTTCCTTATCTATCCCATCTTCGCTTTTTGTTTCCAAAATCAGCTTTTGAGCTATCAGATTGACAGTGGCAGATTCTACCTGCTCCAATTGATTGACAGCACGTTCAATCTTAGCAGCACAATTGCCACAGTCAATTCCTCGAAGTTCATACTCTTTCTTCATGTTTTTCCTCTTTCAAATGTTTCAGTGTCAAAGACAAGACTGCTGCGACATGATCGTCCGCAAGTTCATAATAGGTCATCCTTCCTTTTTTCTCCCCCTTGACCAATTGGCAGTCCCGCAGATAGCGTAGTTGGTGAGAAATAGCAGACTTGGTCATCTGTAACGCAATCGCTAAGTCTCCGACACAAATTGGATTTTGCCGTACTGCTTGTAAATCCGCAAACGAGTTGGGTCAGAAATCGCCTTAAAAAAATTGGACATATTTAGCAATGTAACGGTATCAAACTCCGTCTCATGGACCCCTTGAATTAAATCTGGATTACAAGCTGTTAAACACTGTGACATATTTTCTATTCCTCCTATACTAAAGTTGTATCAAGTAACATCATGATTAGAAATCCGGCCATAACCCCACTTGTCGCAATATCGGTATTCTTGTGCTCTTGAGCACCTGGCACAAGTTCTTCCACTGCAACATAAATCATGGCTCCCGCCGCAAATAAGAGAGCATAAGGTAGTAGCTGGGTCATAGACATAACAGCATAGGCCCCTAAAACAGCTGCAATCGACTCAACAATCGCTGACATGGCGCCATAGTAGAAAGCTGATTTCCTACTTCGCCCTTCTACCCGTAGTGGCAAGGACAAGGCAGAGCCTTCTCGAATATTTTGGATGCCAATTCCCAAGGCCAATCCAAGGGCACTCATTCACGTAAAGGAAAGTCTAGTTGCGAGATTTGCCACACTAGCAAATGCCACACCAACTGCTAAGCCCTCTGGTATATTATGAAACACTACCGCCAGATAAAGCAGCATGGTCTTTGATAAGGGTCTTTTGGGATTCAAAATCCCTTCCTTATCACTCATCTGATGATTCAAATGTAGGTCGGGAACCAAATAATTAATAAAGCGGATAAATAAGCCCCCGACAATAGAACCAACAGCCGTCGTCAACCAGTAAAATCTGTTCGTAGCTATTGACTGGCTATAGTCCAAAGAAGGGACAAGCAAAGGCCAGACTGCCGCTGCCGTCATAATGCCCGCTGCCAAGCCCATCATCATATCCATGAATTTTTGATGAATGGTTTTGACAAAAAAGACCAAACTAGCACCGATAAGGGTACAAAACCAGTTGAATAAGCCAGCTAATAAAGCTTGCATTACTGGTGATAGAGAAGAAAAATTACATCTCATACCTCAATAATCGATGATTCAGTTGAACAACCACTCAACTATTATCATTATAGTTGAACACTCGCTCAATTGTCAAGGAAGAAAGTAAAAAAGCTATGAGAAATCCCCATAACTTTGTAAATTATTGAAGCAATCTCGTGTTCTTAGAGAATATCACAATGCCATAAAAAGCCCAAAGGACTATTTGGAATTATCATATCATATAACGCTTCGACACAATTTAACGATTACTATATTGAGAAACAAACTTTACTCCTCAAGAAAGTTAGATGTTCCCAATGCTATCCGTAAGAGTACTTAAAACCTTGAAACATACTGATTTCAAGGTTTTTATAACGTGTTATTGTATCACCTAATTTCTACTGATTTCCATAGATCAAACCTTTCGTGATTTTTTCATATAGGTGGGTACGTTTCTATTCCCTCAAACTCCTTGTCAATGGAAATAAAAACGTACCCACAGTGTAAATGGAAATAGAATTTGAGAATTCCTAACTATCACTTCCACTCACTCCAAAAATTACTTACTCTAATACTTCCCCACCATAAAGCAAAAAGCCTTGCAATCAAGGCTTTTCATTATCCCTTTCGTTCAAAGGTTCTAGGCTTTTACGAGCAAAGCTACACACTCCACGTGTGCTGAGAGCTTTCTTCTATACTAATAGACGAAAGGGTGTGAAAATGATTTTTAAATGATACTGTGGAACGGAACAGTAGCCCTAGTATTGACTACTGTCGTTTCTATTCATATTGGCTATTCTAGGACTGAGATGAAAAAATCTATAAATGCTCAGAATAAAATTGAACCCGCAAATCTCCCCAAAACAATGGTGAGTCATGTACTTGTATTATTCCGAAAAAATACACCTCTGGTGCAGTGAGACAAATTGGTGTATCTTATAGTGGCTTCGTAGATGAAAGCTATACTCTACTATCACTCTTTGATGATGTAGAACAAATTGAAAAAGATAATAGACTTCAGACAGCTATTGATGTTGTCAGAGAACAGTTTGGTTTTTAGCCATACAAAAAGGAACCGTCCTAACTGAAGGTTCCAGAAATATTGAACGCAGTAAACTTATCGGTGGTCATTCCGCGGGTGGATTGGAGGGATTAAAATGAAACAAGAAAAAAATACAGTACAATTTTCAGAAATCCGTAGCAAAGGATGTAATGATATTGAAATGCTTGAAAGATTTTTACATGGAATCGTTGAAACAGCAACTTCAAAAACTTCGTCAGAGAAAACTCAAAAACAACTGAAATATCGATACGACTAGTACATGCTAAATCTGAAAACCGATTACCATTGGAATTTACATTTAGCATTAAGCCAACAAGCTCATCTGTGATAATCTATACTGAGGTAATCAATCGCTTTAAAGAATGTTACACAGGTGGGGGAATTCAAGGTTTTACGATTCAATTTGATAAAAATACCCTTGCCTCTGCATAGAAAGGATTTGATATGATTGACCGTTCATATTTACCATTTCAATCAGCAAGAGAGTACCAGGATACAAAGATGCAAAAATGGATGGGCTTTTTCCTATCTGAACATGCATCAGCACTCTCTGATGATACAAACAAAGTAACGTACATGTCTGACTTATCACTAGAGAAGAAATTATTACTCCTCAGTCAAGTATACGCCGGGCAGCTACGCACACGCATTCAAGTGATTGAAAAAAACAAGCGTGTTTCCTACACTGGAACAATACCAAGTCTGACCAAAGATTTCATTTTGATAAAAACTACAACAGGTCACATCAATTTGAAATTAAAAGACATTATTAGTATTGAACTTGTCGAGGAGGTGCTCTATGAATCAGCTTGAGTTTCAGCGTAATCACCTACAAATGGACTATTATAGCGAGAGCTACCAAGATTTTGAACGTGACTTCTACCGCTACTCTAACATGAATATTCCATTGACCTTCCTAACTGATGATATCCTAAAAAAACAATGGCGACTTCACGTAAGAATTACTTTGTCCTCAATAAGGAAAAAGTCCAGAGATAACCGCGATCACTTCTTCATATTTGAAGTAAGTACCGTAGATGAGAATCCGCTAATCTATCATTATACATATAAGAAAAACTACAATATATTTAGCAGAAAAAAATAGGAGCAGTTCAATTGACTGTTCCTATTTTTTTAATATTCATAAAATCTAAAGTCTTTATACTCTTTAACAATGGAGTCGCCAACCAGAACAGACTATACTGACCAGCGACTACCTTAAATTTAATGTTTCAGATTTATTTTTCTTATCTCTAATTTCATAAACTACATCTGCTACATTTTTCGAGTAATCGTTTATCGTGGGTGATAAACACGATAGTTCAGTGTACTCCTTCATTAGTATTTCCAAAAGCCTCTAAACTTGGTATGTCAAGGAAGTTACTGGGTTCATCCATTATTAGGATGTTATATCTACCCATGAGCATTTTAGCAAGCAACAATTTTATAATTTCTCCACCGCTTAAAAACAGATAAACTTTTTTTCCAATATCGTTCTGTTTGAACCCCATAGATGCTAGCACTGAACGAATTTCTGATATATTGTAGTCACAATCCTTCTGCATAAACTCCATAACATTCTGATTACTGTTGTACTTGTAACCATTCTGTGCAAAGTAACCTATTTTTTTGCCTTAGGCGAAATAGAAATTCCTTCTTCATGGTTTAAGATCATTTGGATTAAAGTTGTTTTTCCGATTCCATTACCACCAGTTAACGCCACTTTTTGCTCCTAACGGAATTTGAAAAAGATGCATTTTCAAACAGAGCCTTATCCCCAAATACTTTATTAATTTCTGCACCGACTATAGGGTATGGATTATGGAGCTCCAATGCTTTACTTTTGCCTGAAACGAATTCTGCGAATGCCTTCCGGAGCTTCTACTTTTCCTAAGGCCGCAATCCTGTGCTCTAGGGTTTTAGCAGCATTATACATCTTTTTTTCCTTACTTCCTATTGATTTTTGATGAGCTAAACGCCCTCCGTCTTCAGTACTTTTTTTCTTTGAAGAACCTTTTTGCCTTCTGTTCTATTTTACGAGCCTGTTTTTCGCTTTTTCCTCCGCAGCCCTTTCCAATCGGGCACGTTCCGCAATAAATTGTTCGTATTCTGCAGCTTGGCTCTTACGTTCTTCCTCTTTCTGACGAAGATAATCAGAATAGTTTCCCCAATACTCAGTGATTTTGCCATCTTTCAGTTCCCATATTTTATCTACTATTTCATCAAGAAAATAGCGGTCATGGCTAATAACTAACAGTGCACCTGTAAAATATTTTAGCTGTCCTATTAGAAAATCAATTCCTTCACGGTCTAAATGGCTCGTAGGTTCATCCGCTAAAATACCATGAACCTGTGCCGATAAGGCCTGTGCTATTTTAAGCCTTGTTTCTTCACCACCGCTCATAGTCTGTATATTTAATTGCTCAACACCTAGCTTGCCTACAAGTGCAAAATCTTTTTCCTCCTGCAGAGTTACTTCGTCCAACTGGGGAATATAGGCAAGTTCACCCAGACGATTCATTTTACATCCTGGGGGAGTTAATTCTCCTAAAAGTACCCTGAGTAAAGTGCTTTTTCCAGCACCATTTGCTCCTACTAAACCAATACGGTCATAATCATATACTTCTAATTCATTTATATCTAAAACATCGCGTCCTTTGAATTCCACACGAATGTCTTTTGCTTTTAATATTAATTCCATAACATTTCCTCCTGTCTATAATCGCATGCTTTCATTTGCTTGTATGCAGGGAAAACCCTGCGATTTTAGCAGGAAGAGTTACATGAAAATAAGATACATAAATATTCCTCCAATATTGTTTATTTTAAATCTAATTTTCTAACCTCAGTTATCATTTGGCAAACTATAGCAATGCCAATAATTAAAATACCTGATAGTAAAAACCAATGATTTACACCGATTTTATCAGCAAAGAATCCAGAAAGAATTAACCCAATTGGCATAGCAAGTGACATGATACTTCCGATCAAAGAAAATACACGTCCTAAATATTCAGGCTTAATTTTCTCCTGAAAAAGAGCTGTTTGCACACCGCTATAAAATGGCACCGAAAGCCCCATTATTGCACAGCAAACTACGAATATTACAAATCCATTTGGAGGAAGTATTCCCGAAACGGCTAAACTGGTCCCCATTATAAAAAATGAACTTGTTATTAGTAATACATGCTTTTCGAAGCCCCCTAATCTTCCTAATAATAAGCCTCCTGCTAGCATCCCAAATGCAAAGGAAATTTCCGTAATAGAAATATGCACAGGTGTTCCATTAAAGTGTTCCATGCTTATTAAAGGAAATAGTGCATTGATTGGCATATAAACAAAAGTATATAGTGTTCCTAAGAGTAATAAGGCAAACAATCCTTTGTTTTGTCTCAGAACCACAACTCCTTCTTTCATCTCCCTTATGAAATTTGGTTCTAAACTTTGCACTTGATTACCCAGCTTAGGTATACGTACAATTGCTACCGTAATAGATGCAATCACAGCACCCAATACGTCGATGGCAATAATAGCATTTAAATCCCAAACGGAGTATAAGAGTGCTGCAACTGCCGGACTAACAATATAGCTTATAGACTGCAAAGACTGACTATAGCCTGCGCATTTCGTTAGCTGTTCTTCTGGTACTAAAAGTGGTGTAACCGCATTGAGTGCTGGGGTATGAAAAGCTGTTCCAATGCTACGGATAAACAATACTATCATAATCATCCAGACAGGTAGCTCCATACAGAATGCAACAATAGCAAGCACTGCACCAGCTGCTGCGATAATTAAATCGGCACCAATCATTATCTTCTTCCTATCATGACGATCCACTAGCACACCAATGGCAGGTCCCAAAATCGCATAGGGTAAAAAACCTACTAATGAAGCCATAGACAAGACCATCGCAGATCCTGTTTTTTTCTGTAAGGTAAAAAAATAATCGCCATTTGCAGGATGGCACTAGTGATTAATGATACTGCTTGCCCTGCCCATATTGCATAAAAATTTTTCGTTTCCAATTGTTGTATTTTTTTCCATTTATATTATCTCCTGCATATTATTTTGCTTGAATTTCTATTTTGAATAGCATTCTAGGCAATAAAAAAATGCAGGCCAAACCCCACAATGTGGCTTTTGGTCTGCATACATACAATTTGGAAACATTCATATTAAAGACATAGTTAAATAAAGGTATAGTTAAATAACCAATATCCTCACCGTAACTAATGAATGCTCAATATCGTATAAATAAGCACAACAAAAAAGCCTATCATCGGGTATAGATTCTGCTTTTTTTATTGCCAGCTTATCTTAAACGCATTGAGGCTGTCATAGTTTCGGTTCCTCCTACATCTTTGTTTATATCAATTTATAGTATAACACAACAAGATGATATGTTCAATATAAAAGTTATGGAATGAGACTCATACTTCCAATTCGATGCCAGATTTAAAGGATATGACGAAGTTTTCTTCATAGACTGTAACGCTCTGGATTATCTTCCTTAGTAGCAAGCGATTAGCTTTCACAAAATCTTCTGTTTGTAGTTTTAAAAATTCATCAGGATTTTCTAACTCAACCTCAAAATATTTCATTTTACATTCCCTCATTTCATTTATTGATAAATTGAGTTTGCAAAAAAGAGTGGACAATTTTTGTCTACTCTTAACCTTTAAAATAGTTTTTTTTAATCGATTTGAAGTTGCCTAAATTATTACTTATTCGGTAAAATGAAGTATTGCTTTCAACAGATTTCCTTCAACTACACTTCACTTGATTCAAACAAGGTGGGTACATTTCTATTCCCACAAACTCCTTGTCAATGGAAATAAAAACGTACCCACAGTGTAAATGGAAATAGAATTTGAGAATTCCTAACTATCACTTCCACTCACTCCAAAAATTACTTACTCTAATACTTCCCCACCATAAAGCAAAAAGCCTTGCAATCAAGGCTTTTCATTATCCCTTTCGTTCAAAGGTTCTAGGCTTTTACGAGCAAAGCTACACACTCCACGTGGTGCGTTTGCGGAAATAAATCAACCGGTTGTACTTTCTTCAATTCATATCCCAATTCTTGGTAGAGTTTGATATCACGCGCCATTGTTGCTGGGTTACATGAGACGTAGGTAATCTTTTCAGGTTGCATGGCAACACTGGCTTTAATAAAGCTTTCTGTCAAGCCCTTGCGTGGTGGGTCCACAATGATAACGTCTGGTTTGATGCCATCCTTGCTCCACTTGGCCATGGCATTTTCGGCTGAGTCCGCCACATAGTGGGCGTTAGTAATGCCGTTGCGTTCTGCATTTTTCTTAGCATCTTCGACGGCTGTTTCGATGACTTCAACGCCATAGACTTCCTTGACCTGTTTGGCGAACGACAAACCGATTGTCCCGATTCCTGAATAGGCATCAATAACAATGCTGTCGCTGTTTAGGTCTGAGAAGTCAATGGCTGTTTGATAGAGTTTCTCAGCCATTTCGGTGTTAACCTGATAGAAAGACTGGGCAGAAATCTCATAGTCATTACCCAACATACTGTCTGTGATGGTGTCTTGACCATAAAGGGTGCGGAACTCCTTGCCAAAGATGGCGTTAGTGTTCTTATCGTTGATGTTTTGGATGATAGAAACAACATTTGGGAAGGCTTCCGTAATCTTAGCAATGACTTGGTCAATACGGAAAATTTTTGGTCTAGTCGTTACAAAGACCAGCATCATCTGACCTGAATAGTGGCCACGACGAACCACCAAATGACGAATTAACCCTGTCTGCTCCTTCTCATCATAAGGTTTGAGGTCATAGCGGCGAAGAAGATCACGGACAAAGACAATGAGTTTATCAATTTCCTTGTCTTGGATGAGGAAATCTTCAATTGGAATCAAGTCGTGAGAATTCTTGCGGTAGAAACCTGTTTCAAGCTGACCTTTAACACGGCGAACGGGCACTTGCGCCTTATTACGGTAGGCGTAAGGCGTCTCCATCCCCAGTGTTTCAGCAACTTCTACGTCCGAGATACCGGCTGTCTTATAGAGGTTGTCCACAACTTGTTTACGCTTGAACTTAAGCTGCTCCTCGTAGGTCATATGGCCAAAATCAGCAATTCCTGAACGTAGATAGGTTGCATCAATGTCCTGATTGCGGTTTGGTGAAAGGGTCACATACTCCTCAACCTTACCAAAGCCGATATTTTTCTTGAGCTTAAGCACTCGCATCTTGATGATTTCGCCTGGAAGGGCATTATCCACGAAAAAGACAAAGCCATCCACCTTGGCAACGCCTGCTCCTTCATGTGTCAAATCGACAATTTCAACTTCTACAATAGCGTTTTTATTTAACATAATTCAACTTTCTTTACTCTTATAGGGCTTAAGCATATCTTCCAAAGCCTTTTACTATCCTCCATTATAGCACATATAAATCAAATTTATGGCTGGCCATAAATAATATAGATTTTTCAGAAAAGTCATACAGTGCTATCATAGGTCCATGACAAAAAATTAAACGACTCAGCCGCTTGGCTAGATGTCGTTTCTATATAAAGGAGAATAATCATGCCAGATATTACCATTCATACAATCGAAACTGCACCGGAAGAAGTCAAAGACGTCCTTCAAACAGTCAAGATGCCAATGGGGGATACATTCCAAACTTGATTGGTCTCCTTGCTAATGCGCCAACTGCGCTTGAAACTTACCGTACTGTCGGTGAAATCAACCGTCGCAATTCATTGACACCAACTGAACGTGAGGTTGTTCAAATTACAGCTGCTGTTACTAATGGCTGTGCCTTCTGTGTGGCAGGTCATACAGCCTTTTCAATCAAGCAAATCCAAATGACACCTCAACTTTTGGAAGCGCTTCGTAACCGTACACCAATCGAAGATGATCCAAAACTTGATACTCTTGCTAAATTCACTATTGCTGTGATCAATACCAAAGGTGCTGTTGGTGACGAAGCCTACAATGACTTCTTGGAAGCTGGCTACACTGCACAAAATGCCCTTGACGTTATCTTGGGTGTCAGCCTTGCAAGCTTGTGTAACTACGCTAACAATCTCGCACAAACACCAATTAACCCTGAACTTCAAGAATTCGCTTAATGCAAAGATAAACTGATAAAGATAAACTAGAGGAGGACCTAAGCCTATGTCACATTTTTCAAAAGAATTCCTTACTTGGTTGGACACCAACGCTGACCATATTGACCAAGAGTCTGGACCAATTGCGGACCAACTTCTTGAAAAAATTGCTGAAAACGACGTCTTTAAAATCGGCGTACCTGCTGAGTTTGATGGCCTAGGTGGTGGTCCTACTCAAGTTGTTGATGTGCTTAATGAATTGGCACAACATTCTTTGACAGCTTCCTTTATTTCTTGGGGACACCGTACTTTCATCGAGTATATCCTAGCTAGCGACAATGCTTACCCTCGTGAAACATGGTTGAAGAATTGTATACTGGTGAGCGTGCTGGTGGAACTGGCTTGTCTAATGCAGTCAAATTCTTGTCTGATATTGAAGAATTGAATGTTACTATCAGCCAAGAAGGTGATGACTACTATCTCGATGGTCGTTTGCCTTGGGTAACTAACCTACGTTCTGATAAATTCGCTGCTCTCTTTGCTGCTGACTTTAAAGACGGTAGCCAACCTTGGATTATCACCATTCCATCTGAAGCTGAAGGCCTCAGTCGTTCTGAAGATTTGGAATTTGTTTCCCTTCAAGGTGCTAACACTGCCTCTCTTACTTTTGATCACGTTAAGTTAGATCCTAATTGGGTCCTTTCAAAAGAAGGTACAGACTATATTGCCAAAACACGTCCGAATTTCCTTGGTTTCCAGTTTGGTCTTGCCTTTGGTTTGGCACAACGTTCTCTTGATGAGGTTGAAGCTAGTCTAAACAGTAACCGTAGCGTTCTTCGTGAGGAATTTGAAGCAACACGTGGAAATCTTCTTGCTATTCAAGACCAACTCTTTACGGGTCTTAATGATGCTAATTATTTCATTGAAAAACCACGTGAACTTTTCCAATTGCGTATCGATATTGTCGACGTCGTAGCCAACAGCCTACTCCTCGAACTTCAGGCTAGTGGTGGTCGTGGCTATTTGAAAGAATCAGAGTCAAGCTTTATCCGTCGTTGGAATGAAGGCGTCTTCCTTCCAATTGTATCTCCGAGTGCGGTACAGCTTCGTCACATTCTTGCAGCTAGCTAGAAAGGCCGGTAGACCAATGAAGGTATTTTTTAAGAAAATTCCCTTGGCCCTATCTAGTCTAGTTCTTGCCCTCTTTAGTTTATCCAATCAAATAAACCACTATGCCCTGATTGCTCAGGGCATTTGGTTTCTGGCAGTATAGGTTTTATGCTTATACTAGGACGCTTGATTCTTGGCTTTGAACAAGTAAGGGAAGATTTGCACAATCCAGTCATTGCTTCGGCCTTTGCTAGCTACTTTATGGCTGCCTTTCTCTTTGCCAGCCGCCTTCCACTAGCTCAAATAGGCTTAAGTGTGACTTGGGTTGGGCTCCTTGGACTTTATATTGCCTATATTATTTTTTTCAGTCTGCGTTTTATGCGCCCACTATCTTTGAACCAAGTCTTTCCAAGCTGGTTCGTGGTCTACGTTGGCCCTGCTATCAGTCTTGTGACAGTACCGGCTAGTGTTCCTACTAGCATCAAGGGACTTATTCTGGGAGTAACGGGATTAGCGACTCTGTCCCTCTTTCCACTTGTTTTATGGAGAATGAGACAGATAGCCATCCCTCACCTATATCAGCCTATACTTGCCATTTTAGCAGCACCTCTGGCCCTTCTCATTACCAGCTCAATCAAGAGTAATCAAAGACCTGCAACTATCATTTTACTTGCCCTACTTTTATTCTCACAAGCATTCTTTTTCTATGCTCTTAATCTCTTTGTAAAACTGGTTAGAAAAGGCTTTATGCCACTTTTTGCAGCTTTTAGCTTTCCCTTGGTCAATAGTGTCAATGCTTTTAAGGCAGCTACCACCAGTCTGGGTTTAGTCAATCCAGCTACCCAATTGATTTATAAGGTAGAGTTCGTCATTATTCTTCTTATCATGACCTATTTGCTCTATCATTTTCTAAAACTCTTATACAAGGCGCTTATACAAGCTCTTCATACCAAAAAAGAAGCAGGTTCAGTGTGAACCTGCTTCTTTTCTTATCTAAATCCTAGTTCTTTTAATTTTGCCTGATAAGTGTCAAAATCAATTTCAATTCCTTGACCGCCATACAAATCATAGCTGTCAATCCAATCACCATCCGAAGGAATGGTTTGCGAATTGATCCCTTTTTTGAAACTACCAGCATTTGAAAGCCCCAAGTCCAACATGTCCGTCATACTCATATTGGTTGAGGTCAGTGAGTAAACCTTCCCCAAAGCCTCAGGCCCTTTGAAGAGGCTAAGTGGATTCTTAAGCTGCTTCATGACAGCCTGCATCACTTGTTGCTGACGCTTGGTACGGCCATAATCTCCCTCGTCATCCTTACGGAAACGGGCATAATTCAGAAGGGTGCGGCCATCCATATCTTGCTTACCAACTTTAATGGTTTGATTTGGCACGTGACCGTTCTTGTCCATCTTCAAATCATCTGGAACTTGAACCGAAGATACTTTTTTACCATCGATGGTCGCAAACTTCGCATTGATTTCTACACCATTTGGGAAGAGGGTATCAACCCCTGTCGCAAAGGTTTCAAAGTCAACCATGGCATAGTACTTGATATCAATATCAAAGTTGCGTTTGAGCGTCTCACGCATGAGCTCTGCCCCCTTGATGATTATTTTGCTCACCAATATTGAAAGCCGTATTGAGTTTCAAGTCCTGAGAATAGTCGGTTTCTGAAGCCCCCTTGATATTGACTAAGGTGTCTCGCATAAAGCTAACCATCTTAACCTTACCTTCTTTATTGCCCACATTGACCACCATAATGGAGTCTGTTCTGGCATCGGTAGATTCTTGGCTAACGCGCTGGTCAGAACCTAGAATAAGGATATTGACCCCATCCTTGGTATCCTTACCATTAAAGGTCTCAACTATGGCAGGCTGGTAGGATTTACCATTATTACCCGCGGCAGAAAGGTCTGTTCCCTTGTAAAATTGATAGGCCATGGCTATCACTAGGAACACAACTCCAAGACTCAAGCAACTAAGTACTAGCTTAACAACCTTCTTGAGCCTTCTCTTTTTCTTTGGTCGCTTCTTCTTGGCTACTTGCGACTTGGACCTTGGAGCCGACGTTGCTGAAGGGGACGCTTGTCTTTGAACCTTTTTACGTTTAGGTTGACTTTGAGCAACTTCCTCTCGATAGATGGGAAGCCCTTCCTCTGTCAGCTGATTGGCAGCCTCATAATCACGCTCTTGATAGTAGTCATAACGATTGTCATAAGGCTGACGCCAGGCTGCTTGATAGTCCTCTCTTTGCGCTTGATATCTCCGCTCAGCTTCATAGGCATCTAACTTTCCTTGGAGATAATTGAATTCTGAAGCCTGCTGTCCATTCAGGTGAGCAAGATTTTTTAAAAGATAGCTGTAACGTAACCGTTCATGATGCGTAAACGGCCCATTGTTAGATTTGGTCATAAGATTTCCCTTTAAATTTCATAGACTTGGTAAGCACCCAAGATTTTATATCCAATTCCAACTGCAGTTAGCTCTTCAAGAGCGAACTGAGCCAACTTTTCCTTTGTATAATCACAATCAATAATGAAGAAATACTCGCCAAGTACCGTCTTCAACGGACGGCTTTCAATCTTGGTCAAGTCAATGCCTCGCC
>BNJV01001148.1_pt1 | contig 187102 bp, 209 predicted proteins | sample 8540591 | NCBI WGS metagenome assembly BNJV01 (sample SAMD00202457, study PRJDB9452) | human saliva metagenome | host: Homo sapiens | reverse complement strand
GAAAAATCCTTTTTCAAAGGTTTTTTTCTATCACATTCTGATAAAAAAATTAAAAATCGTCTATCTCGTTCACTTCTGCAAACTCCTTGATTTTTTCCGATAATAATCCATATCATTATTTTTGGAGGTCGATCATGAAATATGGGTATGCGAGGATTTCGACAAAGGGACAAAAGCTGGATCGGCAGTTGCAAGCCTTGGAAGAAGTGGGGTGTGAGAAGATTATCACAGATAAGGAATCGGGAAAAAGTTTTGCTCGGAAGGGTTACCGGCGTTTGGCGAGACAGTTACGCGGTGGAGACGAGCTATACATCAAATCGATTGATCGCTTGGGTCGCAACTATGAAGAAATTATTGAACAATGGCACTTTCTAACTGTCAAAAAAGAAATAGAAATCATAGTCCTTGATTTTCCCTTGCTCAACACGAAGGAGCAGGTCAATGGTCTAACAGGGAAGTTCTTATCGGATCTGGTCCTTCAAATTCTAAGTTATGTGGCACAAGTAGAGCGCGAGAATATCCGAAAACGCCAACAAGAAGGTATTCAAATTGCAAAAGATAAGGGTGTTCAGTTTGGTAGGAGAAGCTTGGAAATATCTGATGATGCTAGAGAGATCCTTGAGTGTTATCGTAATGGAGAAATCTCCTCGCTTAGAAAATGTGCCGAACTGATCGGAGTGAGCCATATGACAGTGGCTAAGTGGATCAAGGCGTTAGAATAAGCGTAGCTCACTTATAAAGAGCGCAAATGGGACTAAAGTGATTATGATTTTCTTCTATTGGAGGATCCAACTCAGTGATATCACCTTTTAAGGAACTGTCTTCTTTGACCGTGAAAGAATTACGGATGGCTCATAATTTGGAAAAGATGTATAAGGCAGGGTCTTTTGATGAGTAAGAACAGTGATTGAGTTTAGTAGTGTAGCGGAATTCTTGCTAGATGATATGAAGGAAGAAGATTTCCCAGATCTAACAAACCTGCAGGATTGTGAAAGAGAGATCGTAGATAAATGGGATGATACAGAAGGAGTATAAAAACAGTAGATCATAAGGTGGAAAAACCTAACGGTCTACTGTTTTTGGGTTCATTGACAGTTAATAAAATATCAAATAAATGGATATAAAGTGCAAAAAAATAAAAATAAACATTTTATGCATCAAATGTTTATTTTTTTAGAAAAACACTGAACGTTTCCTGTCTTGTATCATTTTTTTGTCTATTTTCTAGGAATTTTGTAAAAAAATTGTATAGTTTCATTTACATAATAGTTTGATTCATAAAAACCCTCTAACTAGTATTATATACCTTACGTAAAAAATTGTATACTTTAATTTACAATTGTGGGAAGTGAAGACCCTTAATAAATTTAAGGAGTATTCCATATGAAGAAGAAGTCAATGGATTGGTACAAGCAACAACAGCGTTTTTCTGTTCGTAAGTACCATTTCGGTGCAGCGAGTGTTCTTTTGGGGACTGCTTTGGTCTTTGGTGGAGCACAGGCATCTGCGGATGAGGTGACAGCACCAGCTACACCTAGCACTGAATCGACTACTGCCACTAGTGCAGAAACGACTACAGCCAGTGAGGGAGCACCAGCTGTTTTAACAGCAAGCGAAGCAACGCCAGCTAGTCTAACAGCCAGCGAAGCCTCATCGTCAACTGAAGCCACTAGTCTTGATAAAGGGGCTCTTCAAGTCGCTCTTAGCCAGGCTAAAGCCTTGGACTTAAGTAACAAAACGAGTGAAACAGTTGCGATCTTGCTAGCCCAAATTGAACATACCCAAACCGTTCTTAACACAGCAACTAGCCAAGAAGAGTTGAACCAAGCAGTGACAGATCTCCAAGCTGCTCAAGCACAATTGGCGGATAAACCAGCTCAACCTGTAGCTGTGTCTCCTGCAAGTGTTGCTACAACCCCAGCTCCAGCAACAAGCACAACTAGTTCTACACCTGAAGCTACAACTCCAGCTTCTGTAACAGCAAGTTCAACCAGTTCTACACCTGAAGCTACAACTCCAGCTTCTGTAACAGCAAGTTCAACCAGTTCTACACCTGAAGCTACAACTCTAGCTTCAACTTCAACAAGCACAGAATCAAGTTCAAGCCCAACAGTATCTACTCGTAGTCGTCGTACAAGACGGGATACATCATCAACATTGTCTGGAACCAATACAAGTGAATCAATAATTAAAGTAGATAAAGATAATTTTTCTGATTATTTTAATTTACATGGGAATGCCTCATATGACAGTAATAGTGGTGTTGTAACTTTGACTCCTGCTAGAGTGTATATGAATGGTAGTACTGCATTAAATGTAAAAATTGATACAACGAAAGATTTTAAATTAGAAGGGGAGTTCTTAATTAAAACTGATGATCCAAACAGAATACCAGTAGATGGTATTGGCTTTGCACTCACTCCTGATGATCAAACTAAGTTAGGATATAATGGTGCAGCTGTTGGGATTTCGGGATTGAAAGATGCCGTCGGTTTTAAAATTGATACCTTCTTTAATAGAGATATAAATACTAACGGAGGAAATTCTTTCCCTTATATTGAAAACGGTGTAGCGATTGTTCAAAATGCGTTTGAACAAGATCCTTCAGTTGCATTGTATGGAACGGATGTTCAAACTTACGGTATTGGTCATGACATTAATCACGATGACTTTGGAGCCTTTATGGAAACTGATGAACATGGATTCGGAAGGCATGTTGTTGATACTAATAAAGCATCTTTACCAAGTTTCTTTACTTTGAAAAATGACTTCCAGAGCTACGTTATTTCTTATAAAGCCGATACTAAAATATTATCTGTGAGTTTAGATAATAAAACATATACATATAATATGACGGATTATTTGAATAAGATTCAAAATAAGTATGGTTCGACTGATTTATCATTGCGTTTTACTGCAAGTTCTAATGCGGCTGTTGGACAGGATCCTAATACAGTTGATACATTACAACAAATTAAAATAAAAAGTTTTGAATTTGCTGCATCCGGATTTAATCGAATTAATTATATCAATCAAAATACTGGTAATCGAATTGTAAACCCAATTGATTTCTTAGGGCTTAAAAATGAAGTAAAAGATGTTCGAACTCCAGCTGACGCTACAAATGTTACGATTACATCAAATGGTTACACATTAGTTGCCACGGATACTTCAAAAGCACCGACTTATAATGCAACAAATGGAACAGTTACTTTAACAAGTGACAATCAGTTTATCACTTATACATATAAAGATACACAGGCACCAACGATTACGCATACTCCAGATGTAACGACAGGTGCTCGCAAACCAATGGCACCGGTCGTTGTAAATTTCGCAGATAACAGTGACAATGAGTTAGATGAAGCTGGGAACAAGGTCGTTACAACCATATCATCAGTGAGTGGACTCCCTACTGGAGTGTCATATAATCCAACTACACGCACGATCTCTGGCACGCCAACAACTCCAGGTACTTATACTCCTACAGTTACAGTAACAGATGCTGCTGGAAATTCAACAACTGATACGTTCAATTTTGTTGTTACTCCTCAATCAGATGAGTTCACTCCGGTAGGTCAAGGTGTGACCGTAAAACACAATGAAGCACCAATAGCTGAAAATGGAATTGCTAATACCAGCACACTTCCTACAGGAACAGGTTATACTTGGAAAACTCCAGTTGATACATCAACACCAGGTAACAAACCAGGAACAGTAGTAGTGACTTATCCAGATGGTACAAAAGATGAAGTGCCTGTTACTGTAACGGTTACTCCTCAATCAGATGAATTTGCTCCAGTGGGTCAAGATGTTCCGACAAAACACGGTGAAACACCAAGTGCTTCTGACGGTATCTCAAACAAAGGAGACCTTCCAGCAGGTACCACTTATGACTGGAAGACACCAGTAGATACAACAACATCAGGTGACAAACCAGGAACAGTAGTAGTGACATACCCAGATGGAACCAAAGATGAAGTGCCAGTAACGGTGAAGGTGAAACCACAATCAGACGACTACACACCCGTTGGTAAAGATGTCCCAGCAAAACATGGAGATACTCCAAGTGCTGCTTCTGGTATTGCCAATAAAGGAGACCTTCCAACAGGTACAACATATGATTGGAAAACTCCAGTAGATACAACAACTCCAGGCGATAAACCAGGAACAGTAGTAGTGACTTACCCAGATGGAACCAAAGATGAAGTCCCTGTGACTGTTAAGGTTCAACCACAAGCAGATGACTATGATCCACAAGCTCAACCAGTTTCTGTAGATCATGGGGCTACACCAAATGCTGAAGATGGTATTGCTAACAAGGGCACACTTCCTCCAGGAACTACCTATGACTGGAAGACACCAATCGATACAAGCACACCAGGTACAAAACCAGGAACAGTAGTGGTGACTTACCCTGATGGTACAAAAGATGAAGTCCCTGTCCCAGTAACGGTTGGAGAAGAAGCTGCCTTGTACACACCAGTCGGTCAAGATGTCCCAGCGAAACATGGTGAAACTCCTGCTGCCTCACAAGGAATCGCAAACCGTGGTACTCTTCCAGCAGGCACAACATACGATTGGAAGACACCAGTAGACACGACAACTCCAGGCGATAAACCAGCTACAGTTGTGGTGACTTACCCAGATGGTTCGAAAGATGAAGTTCCAGTAACGGTTAAAGTGAAACCACAATCTGACGAGTTTACACCAAATGGACAAGATGTTCCAACCAAACATGGTGAAACACCAAATGCTGCAGACGGTATCGCTAATAAAGGAGACCTTCCAGCGGGTACAACATACGATTGGAAGACACCAGTAGATACGTCAACACCAGGTGATAAACCAGGAACAGTAGTGGTGACCTACCCAGATGGCACGAAGGATGAAGTTCCAGTGACTGTGAAAGTGAAACCACAATCAGATGAATTTACTCCTACAGGTCAAGATGTTCCAGCTAAACACGGTGAAACACCAAATGCTGCAGACGGTATCGCTAACAAAGGCGACCTTCCAGCGGGCACAACCTATGATTGGAAGACACCAGTAGATACTTCAACCCCAGGTGATAAACCAGGAACAGTAGTCGTGACTTATCCAGATGGTACGAAAGATGAAGTTCCAGTAACTGTGAAGGTGAAACCACAATCAGATGAATTTACTCCAACGGGTCAAGATGTCCCAGCTAAACACGGAGAAACACCAAATGCTGCAGACGGTATCGCTAATAAAGGCGACCTTCCAGCGGGTACAACCTATGATTGGAAGACACCAGTAGATACTTCAACACCAGGTGATAAACCAGGAACAGTAGTCGTGACATACCCAGATGGTACCAAAGATGAAGTTCCAGTAACTGTGAAGGTGAAACCACAATCAGATAAGTTCACACCAGTTGGTAAAGATGTCCCAGCTAAACACGGTGATACGCCAAATGCTGCAGACGGTATTTCTAATAAAGGCGACCTTCCATCAGGTACAACGTATGACTGGAAGACACCTGTAGACACTTCAACACCAGGTGATAAACCAGGAACAGTAGTCGTGACATACCCAGATGGTACCAAAGATGAAGTTCCAGTAACAGTTAAGGTTCAACCACAAACGGATGATTATGATCCACAAGCTAAACCAGTTGCTGTAGATCATGGAGCTACACCAAACGCGGAAGATGGAATTGCCAATAAAGGCGACCTTCCAGCGGGCACTACTTATGATTGGAAGACACCGGTAGACACAAGCACTCCAGGTACAAAACCAGGAACAGTAGTTGTGACATACCCAGATGGCACTAAAGATGAAGTTCCAGTCCCAGTAACAGTCGGAGAACAAGCTGACTTGTACACGCCAGTCGGTCAAGATGTCCCAGCGAAACATGGTGAAACTCCTGCTGCCTCACAAGGAATCGCAAACCGTGGTACTCTTCCAGCGGGCACTACTTACGATTGGAAGACGCCAGTTGATACGTCAACACCAGGTGATAAGCCAGCTACAGTAGTCGTGACATACCCAGATGGCACTAAAGATGAAGTTCCAGTAACTGTGAAGGTGAAACCACAATCAGATGAGTTTACACCAAATGGACAAGATGTTCCAACCAAACACGGTGAAACACCAAATGCTGCAGATGGTATCGCTAATAAAGGCGACCTTCCAGCAGATACTAAGTACGATTGGAAGACACCAGTAGACACTTCAACACCAGGTGATAAACCAGGAACAGTAGTGGTGACTTACCCAGATGGCACTAAAGATGAAGTTCCAGTAACTGTGAAGGTGAAACCACAATCTGATGAATTTACTCCAGCGGGTCAAGATGTTCCAGCTAAACACGGTGAAACACCGAAAGCAGAAGATGGTATCGCAAATAAAGGTGATTTACCAGACGGAACGAAGTACGACTGGAAGACACCAGTAGACACCACAACACCAGGTGATAAACCAGGAACAGTAGTGGTGACCTACCCAGATGGCACTAAAGATGAAGTTCCAGTAACTGTGAAGGTGAAACCACAATCAGATGAGTTTACACCAAATGGACAAGATGTTCCAGCTAAACACGGTGAAACACCGAAAGCAGAAGATGGTATTGCCAATAAAGGTGATTTACCAGATGGCACTAAGTTCGATTGGAAGACACCAGTAGACACGACAACACCAGGTGATAAATCAGGAACAGTAGTCGTGACATACCCAGATGGCACTAAGGATGAAGTTCCAGTAACGGTTAAAGTGAAACCACAATCAGATGAGTTCACACCAAATGGACAAGACGTTCCAGCTAAACATGGTGAAACACCGAAAGCAGAAGATGGTATCGCTAATAAAGGTGATTTACCAGATGGAACGAAGTACGATTGGAAGACACCAGTAAACACGACAACTCCGGGCGATAAACCAGGAACAGTAGTTGTGACATACCCAGATGGTACTAAGGATGAGGTTCCAGTAACGGTTAAAGTGAAACCACAATCTGACGAATTTACTCCTCAACCGAAGGATGTTTCAACAGATCATGGTAAAACACCGAAAGCAGAAGATGGTATCGCAAATAAAGGTGATTTACCAGATGGAACGAAGTACGATTGGAAGACACCAGTAGATACGACAACACCAGGAGATAAACCAGGAACAGTAGTGGTGACTTATCCAGATGGTACGAAAGATGAAGTTCCAGTAACAGTTCATGTTGGCTCTCAATCTGATCTTTACAACCCAGATGGTCAAAACTTGAATGTTAAGCAAGGAGATCAGCCAGAAGCTTCTAAAGGTATTGCGAACCGCGGTAACTTACCTGATGGAACCACCTATGACTGGAAGACACCAGTAGACACTTCTACAGTTGGTGACAAACCAGCAACAGTGGTCGTGACGTATCCAGATGGTTCAAAAGACGAAGTTCCTGTTACTGTAAAAGTTACTGAAAAACTTCATGTGAAGACACCAGCTGACAAAGTTCCTGTCAAGGACCCTTCAAATCTAACTCCTGATGATATCAATAAAGTCGTAGAAAACATCAAGAAAGAAAACCCTGGTCTTCCTGACGATGCGAAGATCACTGTGAATCCAAATGGTGGCGATACAACTATTGAAACCAAAGATGGTGATAAAGTAACCATCCCAGGAAGCGATCTTGTCCGTCCAGAAACAGATGCAGATAAGAACAATGTCAAAGTTCCAGCTGATAAGGTTCCAGTTAAGGATCCAAGCAACTTGACAGACGCTGAAAAAGATAAAGTCAAAGACAATATCAAGAATGCCAATCCAGATCTTCCAAATGGTACTAAGATCGATGTTGCTAAAGATGGAACAGCGACGATCACCTTCCCAGATGGCTCAACTAAAGTGATCCCAGGAACAGATCTTGTCCGTCCAGAAGCAGACGCAGATAAGAACAATGTCAAAGTTCCAGCTGATAAGGTTCCAGTTAAGGATCCAAGCAACTTGACAGACGCTGAAAAAGATAAAGTCAAAGACAATATCAAGAAAGCGAATCCAGATCTTCCAAATGGTACTAAGATCGACGTGGACAAAGACGGAACAGCGACGATCACCTTCCCAGATGGCTCAACTAAGGTTATCCCAGGAAGCGATCTTGTCCGTCCAGAAACAGATGCAGACAAGAACAATGTCAAAGTTCCAGCTGATAAAGTCCCAGTTAAGGATCCAAGCAACTTGACAGACGCTGAAAAAGATAAAGTCAAAGACAATATCAAGAAAGCTAATCCAGATCTTCCGAATGGTACTAAGATCGATGTTGCTAAAGATGGAACAGCGACGATCACCTTCCCAGATGGCTCAACTAAGGTTATCCCAGGAAGCGATCTTGTCCGTCCAGAAACAGACGCAGATCGTCATACACCAAAAGGCCAAGATGTACCTGTGAAACAAGGTGAAACTCCTAAGGCAGAAGATGGTATTGCTAATAAGGGTGATTTACCTAACGGAACGAAGATCGAGTGGAAAGAAACACCAGATACTTCTAAAGTAGGTGATCACAATGCCACTATTGTCATCACTTACCCTGATGGATCCAAAGATGAAGTCACTGTGACAGTGAAAGTGTCTCCAAATGCCAATAACAATGGTCATAACGGAAACAACGGCTCTCATGGTAATGGAAACAGTGGATCTCATAACAATGGAACAAATGGTGACCAAGGTCAAGGCGACAAAGACAAGAAAGATCAAGCTGGTAAAGATACCAACAATGGACTTGATAAGCTCTTTAGCAATAGTGGAAATGGTTCAGCTAGTGGAGATCAATCTGGCGCTTCTCGTAAACAAGCACCAGTATTGCCAAACACTGGTGATGCCTCTAACCCAGCTATGGCCCTTGCCTTTGCAGCCCTTCTTGGTGGAACAGCTCTTGCCATGAAGAAACGCAAAAAAGAAGAAGAGGAGTAAAAGTTCCTTGAACGAAAGGTTTGAGAGGATAGGGACTAGTATCCCCAACCTCTCCCAACTTTTCTCTTCACTGTGTCTAGACTCTCCACCAAAATAAACTCCCAAGATCAGTTTATCAACCCTATTTATCTTAGGGTGAGGCAGATAGCTTTTCAATGCAGTCTTTTCACTTCAAAAGAATGATGACAGGTATTCTTTTTGTGGAGTGTAGACCTAGACCACCTATTGTTAGGAGTGGAGAAAGAGAACCCTGTGGTGGCAGGTCTCTTTCTTCGCCCCTATTTTGGCTTTTAAAAGGATAATAAGAAAGTTAAAGTCGTTTTAACTGTCAAAATATAGCGATGAAGAATAAATTTATAACAGATGAAAAAGAATAGGAACAGAGAAAGGAGGCGCCTGTGAATCATCTCACACAAGTGGTCACTCTTAGTGTGATCGATATTGAGACTCAAAAGGAAGTTGAACGCAGGATTATTGAAAGCCCCAGTGTCTTTTATCAAGAGCTAGAAACCAATCGTTGGCTCAATAAGGGTTACAGTGTTGAACGCATTGTTAAGGAAGAAAGTGGGACGAATCTATCGGTTACCATCTACCTAAGGGTCAAAGAAGTGCTTGTTTTTCCCAATGAATTCAAACGAGCAGGTGATAAGGTAGATGCTAAGCTAGATCTAACCTGGCCTCAAGGCGTGGATCAAAAGGATCTCAATGCAACATATGAACGAATTGTTTCCTTTACCTATGAGGATGGACGCAAGGTATTCGAGCCAGTGTTGGATCAGATTAAACTGACACGAACAGCTTTGGTCAACTTTGTGACAGGAGAAATTAGTTATCTTCCTTGGAAATCTTCAACAGGCTACATGGCTTTCCCAGATGTATCTGTACCAGCTCTTCCTGGTTATACTACAGATAAAGACCTGGTCAAGGGGGTAGAAGTCCTCAAACTGAAGACGGAAAAACTTGAAAGCAATGTCGTTTATAAACGTCAAAAGCACTTGATCACTATTCAAGTCGTCGAGGAAGAAACAGATACTATCCTACGAGAAGAAGAGTTCGAAGGAAAAACGGGTGATGCGATCCGTTATCCGAGTCAAGACTTGATCACTCGTTTTGTTGCAAAAGGCTATGAGTTAGTGCACAATGGTCTGGATACCACACAGTTTATTCAAGTGGATGGTCCGAGAAACTTCCAAATTATCATGAAGCAACGAGTGGTAGATTTGGATCAGCAGGAGAATTTTCCCGAGGTTGGGAAAGCTGTTTATCCAGAGATAAAGGGGAGTCTCAAGTGGCCTAAGGGAACTGGTGAGGAGTACCTTCACAAAGTCGTCCGTAGAAGTATTCACTATACCTACGAAGATGGAAGCATGGCGCTCCCATCGGTTGAGCAGGAGTCGCATTTCTACCGCAGTGCTCGGGTTAACCTAGTGACTGGTAAAATTATCTATGGACCTTGGCAAGGAGAAACTTTGGATTTTCCAGCCGTTGAAGCTCCTAAGATCTCTGGTTTCCTTGCTAAGCCTCGTATGGTTCCTCAACTGAGCCAACTCAGTCCATCTCGAGACAATCGAGTAGAAACGATCGTTTATACGAAGATCATTCAAAAGATTGTGATTGAGTTTGTAGAAGAAGACGATCAAGTACTTGAAAAAATTCAACTAGTCGGAAGATCAGGTGATCCTATCCATTTCCGTCCAGATGAAAAGATTGAGACCTTTGCTTCCAGAGGATATGAGTTGATCTCTAGCGACTTTCCAGAAAATGGGATCTTTGGATCGACAGATGGCGAAGTAGTGACTTATTCCATCCGCTTAAAAGCTCGTACTCTTTTAGTGACAGCGGAGCATCCGCAAGTTCCCGGAACTCCTGTGGAGAAATCAGGAGAAAATGGTCCTTTCTGGCCTAAAGGTGTAGAAGAGGATGATCTCCTTCGTAAAGTTGAGAGACAGGTTCACTTCCGTTATGAGGATGATAGTGAGGTAGCTCCAAGTAAGAGCGACTACCTGATCTTTAGGCGTAGTGCCAAGGTGAATCTGGTTACAGGAAAGGTTAGCTACTTAGATTGGGATCCAGCGCAACAGGTTTCCGGCTGTCGAGTTGCCTCAAATTGATGGTTGTAGCACTGATCGAGCGCAGATTGAAGAGACCACTGTTACTCCTGCCTCTGCTCAACAAGAAATCACCGTTTACTACAATAAAGATGAAAAACCTTTGAGACTGCGAATTTACCATGATACCAAGGGTACGGTTTTAAGGGAGAAAGTGACTTATAGTCGGGAAACGGAAGATCTGACAAAAGAGCTCGAGGAGCTGTTACTACCTCTATTCGAATCAGGTTATACCCTAACGAAACGGCAAAAGAAGCAACCTTATGATCGAAAAGGAATGGAAATTTCACTTCGAGTGGTCCCTGTAGTTGAGACGGTCACAGCTGATGAACCACATCGTGCCTTCTCTCCTGTAACGGGTTATCCACGACTGATTTGGCCAAGTGGACTTGAGCGTGATCAGTTGACTAAGGTGCTGAAACGTACGATTCGGTATGTGTATCGGGGTGAGTCTGAACCATTCAAAGAAGAGGTTCAGGAATGTGTCTTGAAGCGTGTTGCTAAAGTAGTGTTAGCGACAGGTGCAGTGACTTATGGTAAATGGCAGACAACGACGGATGGCTTTTCTGAAGTAGTTTCCCCTAAAGTTGATGGCTACCAAGCAGATCTAGAGGTTGTACCAAAGCGTACTTTCAGTTTTGTCCGTTCTGATGAAGTGCTGGACGTTTATTATTGGCCTGTTGCAGGAAAGGTTACAATCGAATACCGTACGGAGGACCATGTTCTTGAAACGGATTCCTTGGTTGGGGCCTTGGGTGAGACGATTAACTATCGCTTGCTTACCTTCCCTGGCTATGAAGTGGTAAATTCTACTGTTCCTAAATCCTTGAGATTTGGCACAGAAAGTCAAATGTACCAAGTTATCCTTGAGCCAAAAAGTTACTAGTGGATTACAATCATCCGCTACCAGCCTATCAGTTCCAGATTATTGATGGAAAAAGTATTGGCTATCCACGAGGACTTGAACGTGAAGATTTAACCTACGTTAATCAACGAATCATCCAGTTTCTTTCTGATACGGGAGAAGTCCTAAAGGACGGTATCACACAAGAAAGTCGGGTTAGCCGAAAAGCATCGCTTAATGTAGCAACCTTAGAGGTGGAATATGAATCCTGGCAGTCAGATGCAGGTTTTCCAGCTGTGATTTCTCCCTTGATTCAGGGTTATGAAACGACACAGCAGCTGATACCAGAATTGATCCCTGAGGTGGATGGTCAAAGACAAATTATTCGAGAAACGATCTACTATACTCCACGTCCTTTTCGTTTCTATGTACGTGTTGTAATGGGTGATCAGTTGCTTGAAGAACTGACCTTGATCGTAAGAGCTGGGGAATTGCCAACTTATAGCTTGGACCAGCTAGTCGATGGTTATCAGAAACAAGGCTATGAACTCGTTGAGACTCAAGTGATCCGTGAGGAGGAATATGAACGATTTGTAGACTTGATCCTAAGCGAAAGAAGTAGTGATTAGTCCAGATATGATTCGCAATCACTTTGCTGAATTTGATAAGGATTTAGCTCACTTCCTAGAGAAGATTCCGGCCCTTCGGCTTCATCAGGTTGAGCGTTCGATCAAGCGTACCATTCGCTATTTATCGACAGATCGGACAGAACTTGCGCCGGCCTTGATCAATCAAGTTATATTTGAACGTCAAGCTCGGGTAAATCTGGTAACAAGCACTGTTCATTTTGAGGATTGGATGAGTAGTTATCCACTTTTTGATGCGACAGTCTCACCACTTGTGCCAGGTTATCAAACAGATCAAGAGTTCATGACTAGTATTGAAGTTAAGAGCCCAGATGTGAGTGACATTGTAGAAGAAGTCATCTATAGCAAAGCTGATGCTTCTGTCGTGGTCGATAGTCCAGAATCTAGCAAAAAGATGCCAAGATCTAAGGTTGTTCCTCTACGAAAAGAAGAAAAAACGATAGAGAACAATCCACAGCCTGCGACGGTGGCACCAGAACAAGTGATTGATGAAACGAGTTCTACTCCTACTAAACAGCCTCAGGAAACTCCTAAGCTGAGTTTCTGGCAACGATTTAGAAAACGCTTCTTCGGAGATGGAGAATAACATCCTAGTGAAGAGGAGCTGATTCAGGGATACTATCGTGTTCCTCCATCTAATGGGTGGATTGGTGATAAGATTTTAAGATTTCGAGTGAGAGTGGGACAGAAATCGGTAATTCGTTAGAATTCGATTTCGTCGTCCCACCTCCGCACAGTTGAGTAGGGGCTGTAAAAAGCTGATGAAATCAGCGTAGTAGGCTCACTCAACCACTGCGTCTTGCTCGACAATCCAAAAAAATAATTGAGAGGCTAGGACTTTTGTCCCAGCCTCACTTTTCTTACGTCTGAAAGTTTTTAGTGTATGTTTGAACAAGCTTAATAAGCTATTTCATTTTAATTTTTTTCAGTAATTCTTAGGTTGTATTATTAAAAAAATTAATTTGTCTACATTCTAAAGTTTCCTAGAAAAATCTAGGAAACTTTTTCTATTTCATAAACATTTCACATTTCTTTTCTATAATAACTATAACAAATGATGAAAGCGTCCACATTGAATTGCCGTGGACCTTGAAATGGAGGGTGAGATCATGCTCTTACAACAGGCAATCGCCTATATTTCTCGAAAAAGAACGAGGAATCTGGTTCTCTTTCTGATTCTCCTCTTGATCCTCTCTTGCTTGTATTTCTGTTTTTCACTGATGCAAGTGGGAGGAAGACTGGAGGAACATATCAAGCAGTCGGCTGGGACCAGCTTTGCGCTGACCAGTAAGCAGGGGGCTACTCCCTTTGCTCTGAAGGAAGCTGAAAAGGTGCAAGAGCTTTCAGAGGTGGGATCCATGGTTCCCCAATATGAAAGTCCCGTTCGCGTTCTTGGTAAAGAAGCGGTGACGGGGCAGCAGTCGGTGGAGCGAGACGATTTGGGGCAGGAAGCCAAGCAAGCGCTAGGCGCCGTCTTTACCCAGAAGACAGACCAGCACCTGGATTTCCGCAGTGGCAGTTTCCAACTGGTGCAAGGCAAGCACTTATCCGACAAGGCTCGCGGCCAGATCTTGATCCACCAAGAGTTGGCTAAGAAGAACAAGCTAAAGGTCGGAGATTCCTTGACCTTATCCAGCTTTCAGATGGGAGAGACTCCTGCCAAAGAGCAAACCTTTAAAATCGTAGGGATCTTTTCAGGTAAGAAACAGGAAAAATTCACAGGAATGACCTCTGATTTGAGTGAAAACCAAGTCTACCTCCCTTATGAGGATGCGACCAAGCTCCTAGGTCTCAGTCAGCAAGAAGTGACCCAGGTCACCTTTGGGGTCAAAGATCCTGAGAAATCGATGCCCTCTTGAAGCAAGTCAAAAGCTTGGATCTGGATTGGCAGTCTCTACGCGTGATCGAAGATCGCAAGGCCTTTGACCAGATGAAAGAATCCTCTCAGACCCTAGAAGGCCTGGTACGAATCATGATGATCGTCCTCCTGGTGACGGGAGCAGGTGCCCTTTCGCTCTTACTGAGTCTCTGGACACGGGAGCGGATCCACGAAATCGGAGTCCTCTTATCTATTGGGAAGAGCAAGGGACGGATCTTTAGACAGTTCCTCTTGGAAGTGGTGCTGGTATCCTTACTAGCGGTGCTCCCAGCCTTTCTCATCGGGCGGATGGTCAGCCATCGTTTCTTAGAGCAGTTTGTCGGACAGACCGGTCAACAGCAGACCCTAGACTTGCTCAACCAAATCCCTCAAGGCCTTTCCTTAGGAATCGCCTATGCTAGCCTCTTGTGCTTGATCCTTCTGTCGCTGGGTGTAACTACCAGCATGATCTGGCGCAAGACCCCAAAAGAAATATTAACAAAAATGAGTTAAGGAGAAATGACACTTATGTTAGAACTCAAACATGTATCCTATAGTTACCAAAGCTACCAAGAAGAGATCTTCTCAGACGTAAACTATCAGTTCAAAAATGGGACATTTTACAGCATTATCGGTCAGTCTGGGGCAGGGAAATCGACCCTCCTCTCTCTCCTGGCTGGTCTGGACAATCCCAAGAAGGGGCAGGTTCTCTTTGATGGAGAGGACATCCAGACCAAAGGGTCTAGCTACCACCGCAAGCACCATGTCTCCCTGGTCTTTCAGAATTACAATTTGATTGATTATTTGACGCCACTGGAAAATGTCCGTCTGGTTAACAAACAGGCTGGGAAAGAGATTCTCTTGGAATTGGGATTGGACGAAACGCAAATCAAACGCAATGTCCTGCAATTATCTGGAGGGCAGCAACAGCGGGTGGCTATTGCGCGTGCGCTCGTTTCAGAAGCACCTGTCATCTTGGCAGATGAGCCGACAGGAAACTTAGATGAACAGACAGCCGGTGACATTATTGCCATTTTGAAGAAGCTGGCCAAGGAACGCCAAAAATGTGTCATCGTCGTCACCCACAGTAAGGAAGTGGCGGAGGCCTCCGATGTGGTCTTGGAATTGAGTCGCCGTAGCCTTGTTGAGAAGAGCAAGTAAGGAGGGAATGTTATGTTGCGTAATGCTTTTGCTTATATCACACGTAAATGGCCCAAGTCTCTCTTGCTCTTTGCCATCATTCTCCTCATGGGGACCTTGAGCTTGATCGGACTCTCCATGAAGGGAGCGACCCAAAAAGCTTCATCGGAAAGCCTGGGATCCATCACCAATAGCTTCTCCATGCAGATCAATCGACGGACCAATCCGGGAACCCCTCGGGGAGCTGGGAATCTCAGAGGAGAAGATATCGAAAAAATCAGCCAGGTAGAGGGGATCACCTCCTCCATCAAGCGGATCAATGCCATCGCAGATATCCTGGACCACGAGATCATTGAGACTGAAGAAACCCTGCAAAATCAATCTCTAGAGCGGGCCAAGCACTTCAAAAATACCTTGATGGTGACGGGGGTCAATGACTCTTCAAAAGAAGATAAATTTGTCTCTGGAGCCTACAAGCTGGTCCAAGGGGAGCATCTGACGGATAAGGACAAAAACCAAATCCTCATGCACGAAGATTTGGCGAAAAAGAATGGTCTCAAGGTAGGCGATAAGGTTCGCCTCAAGTCCAATCTCTACGATGCTGACAATGAAAAAGGGGCTAATGAAACTGTCGAAGTGACCATTAAGGGTCTGTTCTCAGGGAAGAACCAAGCTCCTCTAACTTACGCCCAAGAATTGTATGAAGATACCCTCATTTCTGACCTAGATACAGCTGCCAAACTCTACGGCAATACTGTTCAAACAGCTACCTATGAGGATGCGACCTTCTTTGCCAAGGGGGATCAGGACCTGGATAAATTGATCGAAAAAAATCAAAGCCTTGGATATCCCATGGAATTACTTTTGACTTGGTTAAGAGCTCTTCCAACTACCCAGCCTTACAAAAAAATCCATCAGCGAGCATGTTCCAAGTGGCGGACTACTTGTTTATCGGTAGCCTCGTATTTGCTAGCTTGCTTCTCACCCTTCTCCTTGTCTTGTGGCTCAATGCCCGTCGCAGAGAAGTGGGTATCTTGCTGGCTTTAGGACTTTCTAAGGTGCAGATTGCGGGGCAATTCGTGGCAGAATTAGTCATGATTTCCATCCCAGCCTTCCTCCTTTCCTATGGAGTTGCAGGACTTCTTGCCAAAGCAGTGGGAGATACGGTGCTTAAGAACGTAACCAGTGGCATTGCCAAACAAATGGCTCAAGAATCCTCTGCAGCCAACCTTGGTGGAGGAGCTGAGGCAGAAAGCTTCAGTAAGACCCTGACGGAACTCCATATGGACATCCAACCGAGCCAATTGCTGGTGATTGTTTTTGGTTGGCGGCCTCCTCTTGATCTTCGTATCCATCCTTTCTTCTCAATGGCTCTTGCATAAGAAACCAAAGGAACTCTTGGTGGATGTCGAATAAGAGATTGTTTCCTAAAATAGAAATAGGGTATAATAGGAGGTAGAAGAAGTTTCTTAGATAAAGGAAAATGTATGAAGATACTAATCGTAGAAGATGAAGTCCTGATTCGCGAAGGGATGAGCGACTATCTCATGGAATGTGGCTATGAGGTCTTTGAAGCAGGTGATGGGCAGGAGGCTCTGGACCTCTTTCACAAAGAAGCGCCGGATCTGGTCTTGCTGGATATCCAGCTCCCTATCCTCAATGGCTTGGAAGTGCTCAAGACCATCCGGAAGACCAGCTCAGTCCCTGTCCTCATGCTGACGGCCTTCCATGACGAGGACTATAAGTTAACAGCCTTTGGAGAGTTGGCGGACGGCTACCTGGAAAAACCCTTCTCCTTGTCCCTCTTGAAGGTCCGTATCGAAGCTATTTTTAAAAAGCTCCAGCCTTCCCGGGTCTTCACCTATGGAGAGGCACGGGTGGATTTCGAGAGCTACACAGCCAGCCTTACTGGGCAAGCCATCTCCATGAATGCCAAGGAGTTGGAAATCTTGGAATACCTGCTCCGGCATGAAGGCAAGGCCCGGACCCGATCTCAGATTCTTGATGCCGTCTGGAAGGAGACAGAGGAGATTCCTTTTGACAGGGTGATTGATGTCTATATCAAGGAACTACGAAAAAAACTAGAGCTGGACTGTATCGTAACGGTACGCAATGTCGGCTATAAATTGGAGAGACCATGACCAAACGGAGTATCTTTGCAAAGATCTTTCTGATCACCTTTGCCCTTTTTAGTGGCTTAGTCATCCTTCTACATGCTTCGGTTTACTTTATTTTCCCGTCGACCTATATCGAGTCCCAGCGCCAGACGATTTTGAAGAAATCACAGGCTCTGGCCAAGAGTTTCCAAGGCCAGGAAGAAGGAACCATTGAGTCGGTCATCGACCTTTATTCCAAAACCAATGATATCAAGGTCTCAATAAAGGGCAAGGAAAAACAAAATGCCCTAGAGGTCAAGGATGACTTGCTCGTGAACCCTGACAGCCAGAACAATTCCCTGGTCATTGAAGAGCGAAAAATTGAGACCAAAGAGGGGAAGGACTTGATCTTGCAATTCTTAGCAACCGTCGATTCCCAAAAGGAAGCGCGGGACATCAGTTTGGGCTTTCTTCCCTATAGTCTTCTGGCTTCCTTTGTCCTGTCACTGCTTGCCTCCTATCTCTATGCCCGCCTGATTTCTGCTCCAATCCTTGAGATCAAGCAGATGACCAAGCGGATGAAACGCTTGGATCGGACAGCCAGTCTTCCTATTCACTCGCAGGATGAGATCGGTGTTCTCAAACAACAGATCAACGACCTCTATCACCATCTCCTAGAAGTAATTGACAATCTAGAGCAGCAGAAACAGGAAAATCTGAAGTTGGAGCAGATGAAGGTGGAATTCCTACGGGGAGCCTCGCATGAGCTCAAGACGCCGCTAGCTAGCTTGAAGATAATCCTAGAAAATATGCGGGATAAGATCGGCCGCTACAAGGACCGGGACCGCTATCTGTCGGTCTCCCTCGATATCGTCGATGAGATGAACCAGATCGTTCTAGAAATCCTGTCCCTATCCTCTGTCCAAGAACTAGCCGGAGACAAGGAGTGGATCCAGCTGGACCAGGCCTTAGAGGAGATCCTCGACCAGTACAAGGTCTTGGCTCAATCTCGCTCGCTCACGATTGACAATCAGATCCCAGCCAAACAAGTCTATATGGATCCAGCGATTCTGAAATTGGTTCTCTCAAATGTCATCAGTAATGCCGTCAAGCATTCGGATGCCGGTGGAGAGATCCAGCTCCGTCTCGAAGCGGAGGGGACGTATTTGGCTATTGAAAATACCAGCCAGAAAATGGTAGAGACCGCTGAGCTGCCAATGACCGCTAGCCGTCAGAAGAAGGAAGGCGGTTTGGGACTCTTCGTGGTCCAACACTTGCTAGACCATGAAGAACTGGCCTACCAATTTGATAAAAACTGCTATGGGCTTACGCTTCCGTATGGAACTGCCCAAGGAGCCACAAGAATAAAAAGAGAGTGGGACAGAAATCGGTAATTCGTTAGAATTCGATTTCGTCGTCCCACCTCCGCACAGTTGAGTAAGGCTGTAAAAGCTGATGAAATCAGAGTAGTAGAGCCCACTCAACCACTGCGTCTTGCTCGACAATCCAAAAACAATTGAGAGGCTAGGACTTTTGTCCCAGCCTCATTTCTATACGTGATTTCACCATCTGGTCAAAGAGATTTCTCCGCTATTGAGCCAGATTTCTTCTTGATTGTCTAATTGCACCAAGAGTTGGCCGGTATCGGAGATGTCTTTAGCGAGACCCTGATAGGTCTGCTGATTTTGCTCAAAAGTGACAGTTCGTCCTAGGACCAGGGAGCGCTCTTTATAGAGGTAGACCAGCTCATCAATATCCGTTTGGAAGAATTCCTTCCAGATCTCACTGATGAGGTCATTGCGGGTGATGGGACAAGGCCCTTCAAATAAGGAACCAGCCTTACTTTCTAGCTCTTCTGGGAGAGTAGGGATGGCTAAATTGAGACCGACTCCGATAATGACATCCGTGACGAGACCAGTCTCAATCGACGTGATAGCTTCGGTGAGGATTCCCCCAATTTTTTTATGGCGGTAGTAAATATCATTGACCCATTTGATATCGATATCGATCAGGGTCAGGTTTTTAATAGCCTTGTAGATGGCTCCAGCGACCATGAGGGTATAAGGAGGGAGCTCTGCATGTGGTAATTGAGGCTTGAGATGAAGGGACATGTAGATGCCCCCTTGATCGGGGCAGTAGTAGTCACGACCAAAGCGGCCCTTTCCAGCGGACTGCGAATTGGCCAGGTAGAGCGCCTTGCCTTCTTGATGGCTTTCTATGCCTAATTTGGCGTCCAATTGTGTGGAGCTACATTGTTCGTTTAAGGAAACGGTCAATTGGGTATTTTTTGCGATCACTTCAGGAAGCAGAATATCGCCAGAGACAAGTTTGTAGCCCTTTTTTTTGAGGGATTCGATGACAACCCCATCTTTTTCTAGACGTTGGATGGCCTTCCAGATAGAGGTGCGGGAAACACCTAATTCTTTTGCCAGCTGCTCTCCGTTGACATAATCATCTGCCTGAGCAAGGGTCTGAAAGAGGATTTCGTGTGTTTTCATAAGACCTCCTAACGACTGCTATCTCGAATAGTGAGTTTGGTAGCTAATTTGACCATATAGGGAACACTTGGTTGACTCCCTTGAAAGGTTTGTCGCAACATTTGAATCGCTTGCTTGCCCATTTCTTCCGTGTAGACGGTCACTGTAGAAAGGGCAGGAAAAAAACATACTTTGCGATGGAAGTATCATTGAAGGAAATGAGACTGACGCGATCAGGAACTGCGATTTGGTGCTCCTGAAGGGACCGAAAGAGCCCCGACAGCCAAGGCATCACTAGCCATGAAAAAAAGGCAGTTGGCAAGTCGTCGCACAATGCTTGAATCAGTTGCTCCATCATCTGATAACCCGACTCGGTCGAGAATTGCCCAACAGAGACAAAGCGCTCCTCATAAAAGCCCTTTTTCCGTGAGAAACTGTTGAAAGGTCCGTTGACGGGGATCCATTTGAAGCGGTGTCGCATCTGCCGTCTCTTCCTGCCCGACCAAGAGCCCGATTTCCTTGTGGCCATGCTCAAGGAAATACTCGAGAGCGGTGATGACAGAATCTTCTAGATCGGTCGTCACACAAGAATGGCCCAGATAGAGGGTATTGCTATCGACAAAGATCAGGGGTTTGCCGTAGCTTTCTAGATCTCGAATGGTCTTGGGACTGAATTTACCAAGGGCGATAATGCCGTCTGCCTCTTGAATCAAGGACCAATCGTCATTATTGAAGATACGAAAGATCTCATAGCCTAATTCCTGGGCTTGTTTTTCTAACCCCATTCGAATGGCATAGTAGTAGAGGTCATCTAATTCTTCTTCACGCGTGTACCATTCAAAAATGACGATTTTATGAAAATCCTCAACTGGTTGAGGCGCTATTTTGCGGCTTTTCTTTTGGTAATGCAGGTCCTCAGCGATGCGAAGAATCCGACTGCGCGTGTCTTCACTGACCGATAAGGTCGCATCCTGGTTGAGGACGCGAGAGACCGTTGCTTGAGAAACGCCTGCTTTTTCCGCAATGTCTTTAATTGTTGCCATAGTTCATCCTTTATTGATTTCTACTTCCAGTATACTCTAAAAACTAGTAAAAAGAAATAAAATTTTACTAGTTTTTATGAATACCATAATCAACAATTCAGTTGATTTCAATAGGAGGAGCGATAGTGCTATTCAAGAAATAATATATAGTATAGACCTATTAAATAGGGGATCTAAGTCGATAGTAATTGTAAACAGGATAAGAATCAGTAAAAGTTTACTAAAAAAATGATTGAAATGATATAAGTGTTCTAATGGAAAAAAAGCTTAACATTATTAATTCTATTGTGAAAATAAAATTTTACTAAAAAAATACTTGAAGTTTTACTTCTGATCAGATATAATACAAGTATAAAAAAACGTTTACAAAAACTAAAGGAGTTTCTCATGACGACAACAATCACATCTCAAGAATTACAAGCAAAATTCCAGGCTGTCTTTGGGGAAAAGGCTGACCACACTTTCTTTTCACCAGGACGGATTAATCTGATCGGTGAACACACTGACTATAATGGTGGCCATGTCTTTCCAGCAGCTATCACACTTGGTACCTACGGAGCGGCAAGAAAGCGTGAGGATAAGGTCTTGCGTTTCTTCTCAGGGAACTTTGAAGACAAGGGGATCATTGAAGTTCCACTTGAAAATCTCCACTTTGAAAAAGAGCACAACTGGACCAACTATCCAAAAGGCGTGCTCCACTTCTTGCAAGAAGCGGGTCATGTCATTGATAGCGGTATGGACGTCTATGTCTACGGCAATATTCCAAATGGATCCGGTCTTTCTTCTTCAGCTTCTCTTGAGCTCTTGATTGGCGTCATCGCTGAGAAATTATATGATCTTCACTTAGATCGTCTAGATTTGGTCAAGATCGGAAAACAAACCGAAAATCACTTCATCGGAGTTAACTCTGGGATCATGGACCAATTTGCCATCGGTATGGGGGCTGATCAACAGGCTATTTATCTCGATACCAACACCCTAGAGTATGATTTGGTACCGCTGGACCTCAAAGACAATGTCGTAGTCATCATGAATACCAACAAACGCCGGGAATTAGCGGATTCAAAATACAATGAACGTCGTTCAGAATGTGAAACCGCTGTCTCTGAATTCCAAGAAAAATTGGATATCCAAACCTTAGGGGAATTGGATCTCTGGGCTTTTGATGCTTACAGCTACTTGATCAAGGATGAAAACCGCATCAAACGGGCTCGCCATGCTGTACTTGAAAACCAACGGACCCTCCAAGCTCGTAAGGCACTTGAAGCAGGTGATTTGGAAGGCTTTGGCCGTCTCATGAATGCTTCCCACGTATCCTTGGAGCATGACTACGAAGTGACAGGTCTAGAATTGGATACCTTGGTGCATACAGCCTGGGAACAAGAAGGCGTCTTGGGCGCTCGTATGACAGGAGCAGGCTTTGGTGGTTGCGCCATCGCCCTTGTAAACAAAGATAAAGTTGAAGCCTTTAAAGAAGCTGTTGGCAAACGCTATGAAGAAGTCGTTGGCTATGCGCCTAGCTTTTATATTGCAGAAGTAGCGGCAGGAACACGAGTTTTAGACTAGGTGATAATAATGGAAGCTGTAATATTTGATTTAGATGGCTTATTAGCCGATACTGAAATCATTTCTCTAAAAGTTTATCAAGAATTGCTTAGAGATTTTGGAATTCCTTTCACAGAAGAAACTTATTCTAGAGACTACAGTGGACATAGAGAAGAGGAGAATGTTCAACGATTTTTGGATACCTATGATTTACCATGGAACTTTGACCAAACCTTGGCTAGAGTTTATGAACTGGAAGCTAAAATCTTAGCCCAAGGTGTTCATTTAAAAAAAGGTGCTAAAAATTTGCTTACTTTTTTGAAAACAGAGGGCATTCCAATCGCCCTAGCAACTTCAAGTGTTGAATCTCGGGCTAGAATGATCTTGGATAGCAATGGGGTACTGTCCCTATTTGACCATTTAGTTTTTGCAAAAGATGTCAAACGAAGTAAACCTTACCCAGATATATTTTTAAAGGCTTGTAGTGATTTGAATGCTTTACCAGAGAATTGCTTAGTACTAGAGGATAGTGAGGCAGGGATTAAAGCAGCCTATCGGGCTGGAATACCAGTCATATGTGTTCCAGATTTAAAAGTACCAGCACAGTCTTTCTTAAGTAAAGCAGAACAAGTTTTCCAGGATTTGGATGCTGTCAGAGACTATTTAAAACGTAAGAAGGAGAATCAATGAATCAGGGAATTTTAGATGCATTTGTCACAGCCATCATTGCGGCGAGTGACTACGAAGAGATAGATCGGATTTATCTAAAAAATCGCATCATGAGTCGCGTTGGAGAAGAAGGTCTAGACGCCCCAGCTCATCAGGCTGATTTGATCGGGCTCAAAGATCAGCTAGTGGAGATTGCGGTTGCGAATAATATGATCCAAGACAGCATGGCCGCCAAGGACAGCTTGGGAGCGGAGTTGATGGATTGGATCACCCCTAGCCCTAGTCAGGTCAACCATCGTTTCTGGGAGACCTACCGTCAGTCTGAAGAAGACGCGATTGCTGATTTCTATGCTCTCTCTAAGTGCAATGATTACATCAAGGTCAAAGCGATTGCGCAGAATATTGCCTTTGAGGCTGAAACTCCCTACGGTTCTCTTGAAATCACCATCAATCTGTCAAAACCTGAAAAAGATCCTAAAGACATTGCAGCGGCCAAGCTTGCAAAAGCCAGTCATTATCCAGCCTGCCAATTGTGCTTTGAAAATGAAGGCTATCAAGGTCGCCTAGACCATCCAGCACGGGCCAATCACAGGATTATTCGTTTTGATATGGACGGTCATGACTGGGGCTTCCAGTATTCCCCTTATGCCTACTTCAATGAACACTGCATTTTCCTCGATAGCCAGCATGTTCCCATGGCTATTAGCCGCAAGACCTTTGAGCGACTCTTGACCATTGTCGAGACTTTTCCAGGCTATTTTGCGGGCTCCAATGCAGATCTTCCCATTGTAGGGGGATCTATCCTGACTCATGACCATTACCAAGGCGGACGACATACCTTCCCTATGGAGCTAGCTCCTGTTGAGGAAAGCTTTAGCGTTGAGGGATTTGAGGCTGTATCGGTAGGGATTGTTAACTGGCCCATGTCAGTTCTTCGTTTGAATTCAGATGACAAGGCGCAATTGATTGCCCTGGCAGACCATATCCTCACAGCCTGGCGAGGCTACTCGGATCCAGCTGTTCAAGTCTTAGCAGCATCCGACGGTCAGCCCCACCATACCATTACCCCCATTGCACGGATCCGTGATGGGCATTATGAACTGGACTTGGTGCTCCGTGACAACCAAACCTCACCAGAACATCCCGATGGTATTTATCACCCGCATGCGGATGTGCAACACATCAAAAAAGAAAATATCGGCCTGATCGAAGTCATGGGCTTGGCCATTTTGCCACCTCGACTCAAGGAAGAGCTCAAGCGGGTTCAAGACTATCTACTTGGACGTGAAAACACTGTAGCGACCTACCACCAGGCTTGGGCAGATGATTTGAAAGCCACTCACCCATCCCTCACAGACGAAGCAGAGGCAGAAGCCCTTGTCCGTGAATCGGTCGGTCAGATCTTTGCGCGCGTGCTCGAAGATGCCGGTGTCTACAAGCGAACAGCAGAAGGCCAGACAGCCTTTAGACGCTTTGTTGCGACACTTTAAGTGTGGAGAAGAGGCAGAAATTTGATACAATAAGAGAGAAGACAAAGAAGCGAAAGGAAACAAATGGCAATACTCGTACTCGGAGGAGCTGGCTATATCGGTTCCCATATGGTGGACCGCTTGGTCAATGAAGGACAGGAAAAAGTCGTCGTGGTCGATAGTCTGGTCACAGGTCACCGTGCAGCGGTGCATCCAGATGCCGTCTTTTACCAAGGAGACTTGGCGGATCAAGACTTTATGCGCACTGTTTTTAAGGAACACGCAGATATCGATGCGGTCATCCACTTTGCGGCCTACTCATTGGTCGCCGAGTCCATGTCAGATCCATTGAAATATTTTGACAACAATACAGCAGGCATGGTCAAACTCTTGGAAGTCATGCATGAATGTGGGGTCCACTACATCGTCTTTTCTTCAACTGCTGCCACCTACGGCATTCCAGAAGAAATTCCGATTCTTGAAACCACTCCACAAAAACCGATTAATCCTTATGGGGAAAGCAAGCTCATGATGGAAACTATCATGCGCTGGGCCGATCAAGCCTACGGCATCAAGTATGTGCCCCTTCGTTACTTTAATGTAGCAGGTGCTAAGCCAGATGGATCTATCGGAGAAGACCATGGACCAGAGACCCATCTCTTGCCAATCGTCTTGCAAGTGGCCCAAGGCAAACGCGAGAAGATCTCTATTTTTGGGGATGACTACCAGACACCAGATGGCACCAATGTTCGGGACTATGTCCATCCATTTGACTTGGCAGATGCCCATCTTTTAGCAGTGGAGTATCTCCGAAAAGGGAATGAATCGACCGCCTTTAATCTGGGCTCATCGACTGGATTCTCCAATCTTCAAATCGTTGAAGCAGCCCGTAAGATGACGGGACATCCGATCCCACTTGAGATGGCTGATCGCAGACCAGGAGATCCAGATACCCTAATCGCATCATCTGAGAAGGCGCGCGCCATCCTCGGTTGGCAACCAAAATTTGACAATATCGAAACCATCATCCAAACAGCCTGGGCTTGGCATTCTAGCCACCCAGATGGCTACAATGATCGATAAGGAGGAGACTGCGAACATCATTTTGAGGTTTTTCTAATAACACCTAACACGACAGTTGATCTTGCTACAGGACTCATTTCAGACGTCAGTCATTTCTCTAACCATCATGAAAAAGTGAGGTATTCAAAATGAATAGAACCACAAAAATGTTAGCCGTCTTCTTGACAGCGGGTCTTCTTTTAGCTGGTTGCGCACAAAAAGAGACTACAAAATCTACTACTCAATCGTCCACTAAAGCGACAACCAAATCATCCGCTAAAGAGAAGACAAAAGAGTCATCAACTGATGAAAGCAAAAAAGAAGATGCACTAGCAGGTGCACAAAAAACCGTTCTTGAAACGAGTGATGAAGCAGGTAAGTCAACCATCACCTTGTATTACAAGGGAGATACCTTGTTAGTACAAGAAAAAGTTGATGATTACGACGTCTCAAAAGTGCCTGGTGAGAACCCTCTTGAAACCATGAAAGAAGCCGTTGCTAAGAGCCAAGAAAAATTCAAAGATCTGATGGGCCATGGATTTGAATTAACATCAGAATACAAGGACGGAATCTTTTATATCCGCAATACCATTGATTACACAAAAATTGATTTTAATAAATTAAAAGAAATCGTCCCAGGCTTTAATCCCCTAGATGATAAAACAGTTAGTTATTCAGTAACGAAAGACAGTCTTATCAAGGGCGGAATGGTCGAAAAATAAACCAAATGGAGAGCAGCTCAGTTTGCTGCTCTCTTTTTGGTTGAGTATGAATTCAGGGCCATATTTTGGTAGAATAGGATTTAAGGAAAAGAGTGTTTAAATGAGTGATAACTTTATAGAGAGTTCAAATCATGATTTGCATTTGTATGAATAAAAATCTTTAGTTGAGTGATTACAGGAAAGACGTCCACTGACGAGTAGGAAGTATTGAGAAGATCAATCCAGTTTACTTATGCACTGATCAAACGATTCATCCCTTTTGAAATTAAAGATGTAATAGAAGGGGTTGGAAGAAATACAATTAAATATAAAAAAGAGGCTGGGACAAAAGTCCTAGCCTCTCAATTGTTTTTGGATTGTCGAGCAAGACGCAATGGTTGAGTGGGCTCTACTACGCTGATTTCATCAGCTTTTACAGCCCTACTCAACTGTGCGGAGGTGGGACGACGAAATCGAATTCTAACGAATTACCGATTTCTGTCCCACTCTCTTTTTGAGGTTAAGATGACCTCAATCTATCTGTGCCTGATGATGTATTGATCATGGTAAAACAAATCTTCGTGAGAAAGCAAGTCTACTCATTTTTTTGAATGATTAGTTCTCCAGATCTAATTTCCCAGACTTGGTCAAAGTTCTTCAGTGCTTCATTCTGTCGGTGTAAAGTAATGATGACAGCACACGGTAAGTCTAGTACTTTTTTCAATTCTGCCTCGAACTGATGAGCATCCAAGGCTGAAAAAGGTTCATCCATAATAACTAATGGACTCTGGCGGTTTTTTTCTCGATTGAGGTACATACGTTGTTGTTGACCACCTGACAGGGATTGAGGAGGTGTTGCTTCGAATTCCGCATCCTTAAACTCTGCGGGGAAAGTATTGAATAGCGTAACATTATTTTCATAACTAGAGATGAAGCTATGCTCTTGTTGCAAGATCAGGCCAAATCTTCCCCAAAGCTGATTTAGAGGAAGATCATTCAGCAAGATCTCGCCTTGGAAATCCTCATCCGTACCATTTAAAATATTGAGTAGGCTACTCTTACCTGATCCGTTCTCTCCTATGAGGGCAATCTTATCTCCTTTGTGAATGGTGGCAAAAGAAATCTTCAATGTTGATTCCCCAAGTTGTTTAGAAAGATTCTTCAATGTGATCGTTTCAAAGGAAGGCTGTGGTGACTGAATTGAAGATGGATGCTTAACAATAGTTTGAAAGCTTTTAATTACAGGTTTTACCGACTCTAACATTTGCAGATCGTAAAGGATTTCTTGAATTGGTTCTGAGAAGGCTGTAATATAACCAAAACTTGCAACCACCTCAGGGATACCAATTTGATGATGATATAGAGAGTAAGCTAGATAGGAAAAGAGAATAAGGCTAATGAATTCAAAAGAAATACCCGTCAAGAGAATACCTGTAATTTTAGTCAAACCATACCCAAGATACTTATCCTGCAAGTTTTTGAGAGAACTTCTTTGTTGCTCTATAAAATGAGGTAGAGTGGGTTTGTTAACTAGGTGATGTCCTCGGAATAGATCCTCCAAGGTCCGATAATAATCAGCTTGCTTTTCAAGATAGGTTTGTCTACGCTTCGCAGTCAATTGACCAACGATCTTTGGAATTTGAATACTGATGGCTGTTGAAATCAGTAGGATCAGTGCCACTATAGGATTGATCGTTCTGGTAATAATGATGGTATAAATCAAAATTCGTAGAATCTGCTTAAAAAAACTCATCAGTGGAGGTAGATAATCTTTTTCCAGTGAATCAAGATCATTAGATTGATAAGAAATGTATTCTGCGACTGTTTTCTGCTTGAAATCATGGTGGGCAAGTCCTAAAAGAGATTGAAACCAATCGTTCTTTAGATTTGTCGAAAAGAGAATGGCCTGTTTCCAGTCAAGTCGCATTTGGATGTAGTTGCAAGTCAGGTAACCTATAACTGCGATGCAATAACCTGACAAAGCTATTTGATAGTGGCCACGAATTAACTCTTGTGTAAAGTATGGAAGAAGAGCAGTACAAATATTGGACAGTCCACTAAAGAGAAATTAAAGAAAAGATACCAGCGCAGAGGCTTAAGGTATTGAAGCATAGACGAAACTCCTTGATAAAGCTATATGAAAATATAACATCAAACTGATAATGAAATAACAGCACCGTTGCATCAATGAGCAAATAGGGGCATTAGTTAGAAACTTTCATTTTTTTGTAAAAATATAACTAAATTATAGCATATGATGAAGTCAGTTTATTAATTTAAAAAGAAGTTTGTCCATGTATTTCTCAAAAAAATTTGATATTAGGATGATTCTGTAGGCGTGTTAATTTAAACTAAAGAATTGCTAGCGACAGGAGATGCCATCATCATCGAACATACGCAAAACGACGCTTACTGGGCTGATGGGGGAGATGGCTCTGGGAAGAACAAGCTAGGCCTTCTCTTAATGCAAGTACGGGAGGAGTTGAAAAACTCTTCTCTGTAACCTCTCCTCTAGCTATTCCACCTATTTCGTGCTAGAATAAAGAAAAACACATTTGGAGGCATTATGAATCAGACAGTGACTTATTTGCAGGAATTGACAGCCATTCCTTCACCGACCGGTTATACACGTGAGATTGCAGACTACTTGGTCAAAACCATTGAAGGCTTTGGGTACGAAGTAACCCGGACTGCTAAGGGTGGGGTGAATGTGACCATTCCTGGTGTGATCACAGACAAGCAACGCTACGTCACAGCCCATGTGGATACCTTGGGAGCTATTGTCCGCGCGGTGAAAGCAGATGGCCGCCTCAAGCTGGACCGTATCGGTGGTTTCCCTTGGAATATGATTGAAGGGGAAAATTGTACAGTCCATGTAGCCAATACAGGAAAGACCCATTCGGGTACGATTTTGGTCCATCAGACTTCTTGCCATGTCTACAAGGATGCGGGGACTGTCGAGCGGACCCAGGACAATATGGAAGTTCGTCTGGATGAAAAAGTAACCAATGAAAAAGAAGCCCGCGCCCTTGGCATTGAAGTGGGTGATTTTGTCAGCTTTGATCCCCGGACCATTGTGACAGATACTGGCTTTATTAAATCTCGTCACTTAGATGACAAGGTGAGTGCGGCGATTCTCTTGAATCTTCTGCGCGTGTACAAGGAAGAGCAGATCCAATTGCCAGTAACGACCACCTTTGCCTTTTCAGTCTTTGAAGAAGTGGGGCATGGTGCTAATTCTAGTATTCCGGCTGAAGTGGTCGAATACTTGGCAGTGGACATGGGAGCTATGGGAGATGACCAAGCGACAGATGAATACACGGTATCCATCTGTGTCAAAGACGCTTCTGGACCGTATCACTACGAATTCCGTCAGCATTTGGTAGCCTTGGCAAAAGCCCAAGAAATCCCTTATAAGTTGGATATCTATCCTTTCTATGGATCAGATGCGTCTGCAGCCATGAGCGCAGGAGCAGAAGTCAAACATGCCCTTCTCGGAGCAGGGATCGAATCTAGCCACTCATATGAGCGGACTCACTTGGATTCTGTAGTCGCAACAGAGCGCATGGTTGATTCCTACCTCAAGAGCGACTTGGTAGATTAAAAATTGGAACTACTCTTCGGAGTAGTTTTTTCATAAACTAAAATTTTCTGAAAATTCCTTTTCTTCTGAAAAATCATTGTGGTATAATCTTAAAAATAAACTTAAAAATTTCTTAAGGAGTTTTACATGAAAAAAGAAATGTCATTGCACTTGCGGGAGTTGCCCTCCTTTCAGCAGGTATCCTAGCAGCTTGTTCGGGTGGTTCTAAATCATCTAGCTCAAGCAACGGTCAAAAATTCTCATATGTCTATGAGACTGAGCCAGAAAACCTAAACTATATCACATCTGGTAAAGCAGCAACCCACGATATCACAGGAAACTTGATTGATGGTTTGTTTGAAAATGACAAATACGGTAACTTGATTCCATCTCTTGCAAAAGACTGGACAGTTTCGCAAGATGGCTTGACTTATACTTATAAACTTCGTGATGATGCTAAATGGTATGATTCAGAAGGCGAAGAGTATGCGGATGTAACAGCTAAAGATTTCGTCACAGGGATCAAATATGCGGCTGATAACAAATCAGAAATGCTCTACATCATCCAAGATTCTATCAAAGGCTTGAATGACTACGTCAGTGGTAAAAATAAAGATTTCTCAGCTGTAGGAGTAAAAGCAGTTGATGATCATACCCTTCAAATCACTTTGAACCAACCAGAATCTTACTGGAACTCTAAATTGACTCTTGGGATCACTTTCCCTGTCAACGAAAAATTCGTGAAATCAAAAGGGGATAAATTCGCTCAAGCAAGTGATACTAGCTCCCTTCTTTACAATGGTCCTTACATCTTGAAGAGCTTTACTTCAAAATCTTCTATCGAAATGACCAAGAATGAAAACTACTGGGATAAAGACAAGGTCTACATCTCAGATGTGAAATTGGAATTCTACGATGGACAAGACCAAAGTAAATTGGCTAAATCATTCGGTGAAAATGCTCTTAGCTTAGCTAAACTCTTCCCAACTGGATCTGGATACTCAGAGCAAGCTAAAGAATTCAAAGACGAAATCACCTACACTCCTCAAGATGCTGCTTCTTATGTTATTGGTACCAACATCGACCGTCAATCTTACAAACACACAGCTAAGAAAACCGATGAAGAAAAACAATCTACTAAGAAAGCTCTCTTGAACAAGGACTTCCGTCAAGCGATCAGCTTTGCCTTCAACCGTGAAGCGTATGCTGCTCAATTGAACGGAAAAGACGGAGCAAGCAAGATCATCCGTAACCTCTACATTCCACCAACATTTGTCCAAGCTGATGGTAAAACCTTCGGTGAAATGGTGAAAACACAATTGGATACCTACGGAGATGAGTGGAAATCTACTAAACTAGACGATGGTCAAAATGGTCTCTTCGATGCTAAGAAAGCGAAGGAAGAGTTTGCAAGGCGAAGACTGCCTTGGAAGCAGAAGGTGTGAAATTCCCAATTCACATCGATATGCCTGTGGACCAAACGACTCCATCAAGAGTTCAACGGACGCAATCTTTCAAACAATCAGTTGAAGAAGCGCTTGGTAAAGAAAATGTTGTCATCGATATCCAAATGCTTTCGAAAGAAGACCTTCAAAATGTGACTCTCTTTGCACCAAATGCGGCTGGCGAAGACTGGGATCTCTCTGATAATGTTGGATGGAGCCCTGACTACCAAGACCCATCAACTTACATGGATATCTTGAAAGCTTCATCTGGTGAAAATACTAAGACTTTCCTTGGATTTGACCCAAGTGAAAACAATGAAGCAGCTAAAAAAGTTGGTCTGTACGACTTTGAAAAGATGATCAAAGATGCTGGTGCAGAAACACAAGACGTCAACAAACGCTACGAAAAATATGCGGCAGCGCAAGCTTGGTTGACAGATAGCGCCCTTGTTATTCCAACTTCTTCATCAACGGGACGTCCATTCTTGACACGTATCGAACCATTCTCAGCTCCATTTGCATGGACTGGTGGTAAAGGAAAAGACCACGTGATCTACAAAGGAATGAAACTCCAAGATAAAGCTGTGACAACTGCTGACTACAACAAAGCCCTAGAAAAATGGCAAAAAAGAACAAGCAGAGTCAAACAAAAAAGCACAAGAAGATCTTAAGAAACACGTTAAATAAGAATCGATAACCGAGGCTGATGCCTCGGTTTTTTTGTGGGATCATTTGAATATCTATTTGATCTAAAAACGCTTACATAGTATAATAGGAGTGTTGATTACAAAAAAGTGAGGAGATTGACATGAAAAAGAAAACAATGGTTTCCATTGTCGCATCGAGCTTTATTGATCGCACCGATGGTCTTGCATCAAGTAGCAGCAGCAGATGAGCAAACGGAAGAGCTAGCCCCATCGACAGAAGTGGTCCATGCTCCATCTACTGAAGCAAGACCGACAGAAAGTGACACCAGTACTGCCATTAGTGAAGAAGGAGCAAGCTCGAGTGAGGGATCGCTGGATCGGACGGCAGTTGCAAATAAAGTAGCACCTGCTACAGAAGAACACACAAGACAAAGTGAGTCCTCTGTCCCAGTAGCAACTCCAGCAGCAACAAACAGGGAAGCTGGACCTCAATCCGCTCCTACTTCAGAAGCTCCGGCAACAAGTCAGGATTTGGCAAAAGTCACAGGTTCAACCCTTGTAGCGGATCAGGCTTCTAAAGAGTTGACGGTCCAAGATGCTGTTAATGGCTTGCTTCAATGGGCAGCAACAGATCCTAGCCAATTGGGCCAAAGCCAAGCAGATCGCGAACGCTTTGCCAAGAGTTTAGGCTTGATTGAAAAGTCAGAAGATCTGACTCGTAAGGTTAGTCAGCCAGAATTGGCCAAGATGTATGAAACAGCTAAGAAACTCTACGATGCCTACCGGGCTGAAAAGAAAAGCCCGCTCTTTTTAAATGGTCGTGCCCAGCCGATTTTCCCTTATACGATGGGAGAAAAAGCAGACCAAGACTACAAATATGAAGACAGCCAAATTGTACGCTTCCCTGTCTATGTCGAAACGGACTACGACACCGACGCAGATGGCAAGCCTGACTTAGTCAAAGCCATTGTTCAACTACCAAAAGCAGTAGCGCAAGGTGATTTTAAGGCAGCCACTATTCTGGAAGCGCGCCCTTACGTAGCGGGGACGCTTGATGAAAACTACGTGACCCTCGAAAGTTTGGGGCTTCCAACGGACGGTAGCTATGACATGAAGAAACTGCACAGCCAACCTGCAAAGAGACAGCCAGTAAGCAGTGAAACAACAGTAGAAGCAGCCAAAAAAGCCAAGGCATCGGATTGGTATTACTACAGTCCCTACGAGTATATCTATGACTACGAAGATCTGAACTGGTACGACTATTTCTTGGTCAGAGGCTATGCCTTTATCTCCAGCGCTGGACTTGGTACCAAGGGATCAGAAGGATTTAATACGACTGGGTCTGATCTCGAAATCAATGCCTTTAAGAATATCATCGAATGGGTCAATGGTAAACGCAAGGCCTACACCGATAAGACTAGCAATGTTGAAATCAAGGCAGACTGGGCAACAGGCAATGTCGCTATGACCGGTCTCTCCTGGGCTGGAACCACGACCTTTGGTGTGGCAGCGACAGGCGTAGAAGGCCTAAAGACCATCGTTCCAGCAGCAGGGAATCGCCTCATGGTATGATTATTTCAATAGCCAAGGTACCCAGTTTGGCAATGCACCTTATAGTGACCTTTCATGGCTCTCCCTCTACGTTAGCACACGGATGCTGGATCAAGACGACTGGGCAGGGATTTGGCAAAACTATTCCAACTACATCAACCAATTGAACAAGGACCAGTACGCCCATGATCGCAACTACAGTGATGTCTGGAAGGAGCGGGATTATACCCTTCATCCGGAAAAATCTCAAGACCAGCGCCCTGATCGTCCATGGCTTGAATGATGACAATGTCAAGACCAAACACTTTGAACTCATGTACGATGCCCTCAAGAAAGCAGGACAAGATGTCAAGCTCTATCTCCACCAAGGAGATCACGTCTATCCAGCGGCTATGTCACGGGGATACGGCATCACTGCCAATGGTCAGGACTTTTATGACCTGCTCAATACCTGGCTGACCCATTACCTCTACGGTGTGGACAATCACGTCGAAAGCTTGCCAGCGGTTCTAGCTCAAAACAACTATGATCCAAGCAAGTGGACAAGCTATGATAACTGGAAGAGCAGTCAACGTCTCTTCTTGAATGCAAGCTCGAAACGTCTAGAAGAAACCATTTCTAGTGACTATGCGGCTGCGGGTGTCGAGATCGCTAACCGTAATGAAACAGTCAGCAAAGCCTCCTCTAAGGCCAATCTGACCTTTACTTCTGATGTTACTGAGGACACTACGATCAAGGGCCACATCCCCGTTCGTTTCAAGGCAGCTCTTGCCAAGGGTCAAGGAAAGAATTTCCAAATCAACGCCCTCTTGGTAGATGTGGCAGATGAGGACTTTGACGTGGTAGGAAATGGTAGCGTCAAGCAAGATAAAACGGCAGACGCTTTCTGGATGGGAAGCAATTTAAGCAACCTATCTGTTGCCGAATACGAAACCATCAAGACCAAGTACAAGGTGATTGCGAAAGGCTGGATCAACCTTGCGAACCCTGAGTCTGGCTACGATTCAGCAAGCTCACGCGCTAGCATCGAGCCTAAGGTGGGAGAATACCACGATTACACGGTTTATCTCCAACCAAATCTCTATACAGTTAAGAAAGGTCACAAGTTAGCCCTAGTCTTTAACACCTATGACCCATCTGATTTAACGGTGGAGCATCCCTATGAAGTGACCTTCAAGACAGATTCTATCCAGGCAGCGATTCCAATTGTTGAAAAGACCCGCGCCCAAAAGGCAGCCTATGTACCAAGTGCAAGAGATACTGACTATGCGAATTTACCAGAAGTTGAAGGTGCTGCTCTAGTTGCTCCAGAAGTGCACTACAAGGAAGAATATAGGCTTCCAAGCCCAGAATCCTTTGTCCAACCAAGCCAAACTCTTCCTGAAACAGAAGAGCAGATGCAAAGAGAATCAGCAAGACAAGAGAAACCTCATCATATACTAGCTGTATCCTATGGCCCTCAATTTGTTTCACAAGGATTTGCAGAAGATCCTCAAGAAGTGACACCTGCAGTAGGAGAAGAGCAAGTAGACCATACCCTTCCACAAACAGGGAACAAAGACCATGCTCTGGGTCTCTTAGGGGTGATCAGCCTAACAGCTTCTAGTCTCATCTTTTGGCGTAAAAAGAGAGAAGAAGCCTAAGGAGTTCCCGTAGCAAATATTTCTAAAATGGCATCTTTTAGTGTAAAATAAAAGTAGAAATGCAGAATCAGTAGTCACTACTGAAAAAGGAGGAAATATGGCACACATAATCACAGATGCAACTTTTGAACAAGAAACCAGCCAAGGCCTTGTCTTGATTGACTTTTGGGCAACTTGGTGCGGTCCATGCCGCATGCAAGCTCCAATCTTGGATCAGTTGGCAGAAGAAGTACATGAAGATGATTTGAAAATCTGTAAGATGGATGTCGATGAAAATCCAAATACAGCGCGTCAATTCGGTATCATGTCGATTCCAACTCTTCTCTTTAAAAAAGATGGACAAGTTGTCAAACAAGTGGCTGGAGTTCATACGAAAGCCCAATTGAAAGAAATCATTGCAGAATTGAGCTAAAAAGAAGACTCGTTTTCCAAACTGGAAAACGAGTTTTTTGATGCTCTTTATTTCTTTCAAATAGACGCGATACCCATTGACAGCGCTTTCTTATAGTGCTAAAATGAAGCTGTATTTCCTATAAAATTTTTACAGGAAAAAATTCTCCTAGGAACATGTAGATCCTAGGAGAAAATCACATTTATTGGTTATTGGCCCTCTGTATCTTGGGCTACCCAGACGCTGACGGAGCGCTCTGCCACTGGGAATTCGGCAGTACCGTCTTCTTGGACTTGGACAGTTTCGCTACAATTTTCTAGGACATCATAGTAGGTGAGGCCTGCGTAGGATGAGCCGATCTCCATGACTTTTGTAGTAGCTTGGTTATTGGAAATCAAGCAGGCAATCGGTGCTGCTTCTTCTGTACCTGAACGTGTCCAACCGATGCAATTGGGGTCATCGAAGTAGTCCGTCTGTTCCCCATAGGCCAGATCTTTACGAACCCATAAGAGGCGATCGAGGACCTCTTGGAAACTTTCTTGCGCAAATTTGCCCTTGATACCGTAGTAGTCTCCATAGAAGACACAAGGCAAACCAGCTTCACGAAGTAAGATCAAGGCATAGGCTGCAGGCTTAAACCATTCTTCAATGGTAGATTCCAAGGCTTGCCCTCGTTGGGTATCATGGTTGTCCACAAAGGTTACGGCTTCTTCAGGATGATTGAGTGCTAGTGTTCCGTCAAAAATAGTTCGAAGGTCGAAATTTTCACCCTCTTGACTAGCTCTAAAGAGGTTTTGGTGGAGGGCTACGTCGACCAGGTCATACAGGTAATCAATGCTTTCCAAGTACTCATCGTTAGTTTCTGTGTCGCCATTCCAAAATTCAGCAAAGACGTAGAAATCTTCACCATACTTTTGGGTAATATTGTGGATGAAATTCTTCATAAAGAAGGAGTCGATGTGTTTGACCGCATCCAGACGGAAACCTTCTACACCAGTCGTTTCGATAAACCAGTCAGCCCACTGATCAAGATTCTCTACAACCTCGGGATGTTTGAAATCGATATCGGCATACATGAGGTAATCGTAGTTTCCATTCTCATTGTCTACCAGATCTCCATGGGCCCAACCTTTGTTGTCCCCTTGGATTTGGTAGATCCCATTCTTATTACGTGAAGCATCGTAGTCAGTGCCGGTGAAGTGGTACCAATGCCAGTGGAAGTCATTATAGGCGCCATTTCGGCCATCAAAGGTGAATTTGGTCCATCCTTGAATGGTGAAGGGCTCAGTGAGAACCTTGTTTCGATCCATCGGATCGACCTCAACGACCTCGAATTCCTCTAAGCCATCAGCGGCAGCTTTATGGTTGAGTACGACATCGGCCATTGGTTGAATCCCAGCATCTTTGAGGGCTTGAATGGCTTGAAGATAATCGTCTTTGAAGCCATATTTGGTACGAACCGTTCCTTTTTGGTCAAACTCGCCCAAATCAAAGAGGTCATAGACCCCGTAACCAACGTCATTGTTAGAAGTAGCTTTAAAGGCAGGCGGCATCCAGACCTTGCGAATACCCAAGTCTGCTAGGTGTTGCGCATCTTCAGCAAGACGCGTCCAGTGGTTCCCATCAGCAGGGCAAATACCACTCAAAATATTGCATTAAGGTTTGATTTTCCATTTTTATTTCTTCTTTCATGTGAATGTCCTTATTTTACCAAAAATAGTTGGATAGGACAAACGTTTGCACTGGAAACAAGCCCTTCCTAAAAAAGAAATCGCATACATGAAAGAAATGAAGTGAGAATATAAAATAATAGAGTCGAGGCTCCGCTAGGACTGACTTTGAAAATGGTGAAAGGAGACCATTTTATGAAAAAAACAACTCTTGTTTCTCTACTCGTTGCAGGTTTACTGATTAGTCCTGCTGTACTCGCCCAGCATGTGCAAGCAGATCAAGTAAGCAGCACAACTACTGAGGAGACGGTGACTCCTCCAGCGACAAGATCTGAAGTTACTGAAACAGTGAGCTCAACACAAGGAGACAATAAAGAAACCGTACAGCCTGCAAAAGCGGAAGAGGCGCTCGTCTCTACCCAACCAACCACTCTACCAACTTCCCCGACACCTGAGCGACATGAAGAACCTGCATCAAGTCCAGCGGTAGTGAGCGCCCCAACTGTTGAGTCCACTCTAGCCAATCAGCCAAGCCCTGCGCCTGCGACGCCTGCCGTTGGCAGTCAAGAGGTGAGCGCGACTCCAAAAGTAACCCAAGGAGACTTGGCTAAAATTACTGGTGCAACTGTAACCGACCAGGATCGTGAAAAAGAAGTTACGGTGACGGAGGCAGTCAATCAACTCTTGAACTGGGCTTCGACCAAGGAAAACCAAGTCGGATCTACTGATAAAGACCGATTAGCTTTTGCTAAGAGCCTTGGGATGGTCAAGGAAGGAGTGGAGGGTTCTGCTCCAGTTACTAATCTTACTTCGATGGTTGATGTAGCCAAACAGCTCCGTGCTGCTTACCGCGCAGACAAGAAGACTCCTCTCTTTTTGAATGGCAAAGCACAACCTATTTTCCCATTTACGCCAGGGACGATCCGGAGCATTACTCCTATGATAAGAGTGACATCGTCCGCTATATTGTCTATGTGGAAACCGATTATGATACGGATGGCGACGGCAAGCCTGACTTGGTTAAGACTTTTGTGCAGGTGCCAAAAGCTGCTGTCAATGGGGACTATAAAGCTGCGACCATTTTTGAAGCTAGTCCTTATGTAACAGGAACAACAGAAGAGCGTACCTTAGAGGGAATTGGTCTCAAAGAAGGTGGAAACTTCGATATGGCCAAGCTCTATGAAAAACCTGCCAAACGCCAAGCAACCAAGATCGTTACGACTGAGGAAGTGGCCAAGACTACCAATCCAAAGGATTGGTACTATGTCAATCCGCGTGAAAGCTCTGAAGACTATACGCATTATGATTACGAAAATCTCAACTGGTACAATTATTTCTTAGTCCGTGGTTATGCAGTGGTGACCAGCAGTGGCTTGGGCTCAAAAGGATCAGACGGGATCAATACGACCGGCTCTGACCTTGAAGTTGCAGCATACAAAAATATCGTGGAGTGGCTCAATGGCAAACGCAAAGCCTACTCAGATAAGACTAGTAACCATGAAGTCAAGGCAGACTGGTCCAACGGAAACGTCGCCATGACTGGTTTGTCTTGGGCAGGTACGACAACATTTGGCGTAGCTTCTACTGGTGTTGAAGGGCTCAAGACCATTGTGCCAGCTGCAGGGATTGCTAGTTGGTATGACCATTTCAACAGCCAAGGATCTCCTCTTGATACCGGAGCTTCCAATGACCTATCTTGGCTGTCTGTCTATACCTCAGGCCGAATCCTTGATAAGGAAGATTGGGACAAGATCAAGGATTACTATGCAGCCTATATCACCAAGCTCAATGAGCTCCAACACAAGGATGGTCATAATTACAACTGAAGAATATGCCAAACGCGACTACACGCTTAAATGCAAGCAACTTGAAAGCGGCCCCTCTCATTATCCAAGGGTCTCAATGATGACAATGTCAAACCCAAAACATTTTGAACTCATGTTAGAAGCCTATAAAAAGGCGGGGATCGATGCCCAAGGTCTTGCTCCACCAGGGCAATCACGTTTATCCATCTACTCGTTGGTCAGGGAACCGAAGTCGCAGGTCAAGCCTTTAATGACCTGATGAATCTCTGGTATAGCCATTACCTCTACGGTATTGAAAATGGGATTGAAAACCTTCCACAAGTAACAGCTCAGGACAATTTGGATCCAAGTAAATGGCGTCGTTTTGATAAATGGGATACCAACAATGCCATCTCCGCTCGAATTTATTCCAAACGGGAGGATGTGACAGTGACTGGGGATTACTATGGTACGGGAAATAACTGGACCACACGCAACCAAGATGCGGCCTTCCATTCCTCAGAAGTAGCGGCTTCCTATGCAGCACCAGTTGATCAAGATGTCACCATCAAAGGCCATATTCCTGTGCATTTTAGCGCCGCATTTGTCAAGGGAGACAAAAACCATGCCCATGTCAGTGCGACCCTGATGGATGTCTCAGACGAAGACTTTGATGTGGTCAAAGAAGAAATCACCTATGACAAAGACGGTTATAGCACACGCACATTGGACAAAGAAACGATCGATGAGACAGGCTACTGGAATGGTAGCAACCTTGAAACCTTGCCTCTCAAACGTTACAAGACCCACAAGGTTAAGAGTGTGGTGATTGCGCGTGGTTGGATGAATTTGGCTAATCCAGCATCTCGCTATGACTCAGCAAGTTCTAGTCATTCTATTGATCTGAAAGAAAATGAATATCATGATTACACCATGTATCTGCAACCAAATCTCTATACAGTGAAAAAAAGGCCATCGACTGGTTTTGAGTTTGCACACCTATGATCCGGATTACATCTATTTTGCAGATCCTTATGAAGTGACCTTCAAGACAGATTCTATTTCTGCAACGATTCCAATCGTAGAAAGACAGTCGGTCACTCTTGTTCCGTTATCAACCAAGTGAAAAAGATACAGAGTATGCGTCATTGGCAGATCGGATCTTGCCAATTGCAACCATTCAACCAAAAGTAGATCCTGAACAAGACCCAAGTCCAGTAGATCAAGCAGAAAAACCAATTGTTCCAAGTAATCTAATGACTCCAACCAATCCAGCTGCTTCTGAAATTCCTCAAAAACCAAGCCACGGTCGAGATCCGATGGACTTCCGTAAGGAACAAAAAGAAGAAACTGCACAAGAATTGGCTCAAAGAGCTGATAAAGATGAGATAGAAGTGACAAGCCAACAAAACCTTCCAAAAACAGGTCAAGCAACAAGCCCTTGGACTCTCTTTGGCTTCCTAGGACTCATGCTCACCAGCCTGTTGTCACTTGGCAAAGCTCACAAAGATGAATAATAGAAAAGAAGGATGGAGAGAAAGTGAAAACCACCAATAGAGAGAGCATCGAAACGATTTTTACTGAAGCCTTGGCGATCCCAAGCTTTACCAACACTGAGACCGAGCAAGGAATCGAAGCCTACCTGGATCAACGGATTGGACAAATCCCCTATTTCAAGGAACATCCGGACCATTTTGGGCGCTATCAGGTGCCACAGGATCACTTGCATCGGTCGGTCAATTGGGCCTTGGTTGATAAGGGCAAGAAAAAAACAGTTATCCTTTTCCACCACCATGATACAGTCGATTTAGAAGACTATGGAAATTTGTCAGAAATCGCACTCGATTCTGATCAAGTAGCAGAAGCCTTGAAAACACTGGATAGGCGACCAGATATGCAGGAAGATTTAGCTTCTGGGGAGTGGAAATTTGGCAGAGGGTCTTGCGATATGAAAGCAGCCCTAGCCCTTCAATTGGGGGTTCTGGAAGCCTATGCAGCAGACCCCACAGGAGGTCAGGTCAATCTGCTTTATCTCTCTGTTGGAGACGAGGAATCCTATTCACGTGGGATGCGTGGAGCCTTAGGCCTCCTTACAGATTTGCAGGAAAAGTTTGATCTGAATTATGTATTAGCAGTGGATTCAGAGCCCTTTGAATCGGAAGTAGGAAAAGAAAAGGTCCTTCACATTGGCGCAGTCGGCAAACTCATGCCAGTCGTTGTGGCGCAAGGCGTCTTGTCCCATATGAAGGAGCCACTCAAAGGGATCAATGCCTTGTCGCTCTTAGTAGCTATTGCAAGCCAGCTGGATCTTCATCCCGATCTGGCAGATCAGGCCTTGGGAGAAACGTCTCCCCTTCCTTCTTGGTCCTATCTCAGAGATTTGAAGGAGCAGTACGATGTATCGACCGTGCTGTATGCGGCTGGTTATTTCAGTGTGTTGCATTTGAAGAAAACACCGCAAGAGCTCTTGCAACGTATCTATGAGCTTAGTCAGGAGGCTTTGGACGCCTTTTACAAGAAGTACGAGCACTTGCAGGATCAGGCTGGTCAAGACCATATGATTGCAAGGCCAAGAGTCATCACCTATCAAGAACTAGAGGAACGTTGCCAAGCCTTAGAGGGCTACCAAGACTATAGAGAAGCTTCTAATAAAAAAGCGGAGCAAGATTTTCGTAATGGGACCAGCTACCAGAGCCTTGCGATTCAGCAAATCCAGCGACTCCTTGAGTTTCTCGGAGATAAGGATCCTATGGTGGTCATCGGTTTTGCGCCCCCATATTATCCTTCCATGAATTGTCGCTTTTTAGACAATACCGATTTCAATATCGTGTCCCTCATCACTGATTACCGCGAGTATCTGGACACAAGAGGTTACCTCTTAAAAGTCGAAGAATACTTTATGGGGATTAACGACACCAGTTATTGTGCCTTGGAAAAGGATGTGGCTTCTTATCAAGTCGTCCTAGATAGCCTAGCCACACCAGCTCAGGTCTATGATCTGGATCTGGAAAAAATTGCTCAAATTCAGGTTCCAGCAGTTAATCTAGGACCATGGGGTAAAGAATTGCATAAGCGAGGAGAGCGGGTCTACAAAGAAGACTTCTTGGAGACCATTCCCAAACTATCTGCTAGAATTGCTCTACCATTTCGATGATCGCTTATCAACAGAATAAGAAAAAACGGTCCCAATGAGGATCGATTAGGGAGTTAACATGATTACATTTCACGGAGTTACCAAAGATTACGATGGGCACATTGCCCTCAACCACTTGGATCTGACCATCGAAGATGGGCAAATTGTCGGCCTGATTGGTCACAACGGAGCTGGAAAGTCAACGACGATTAAGAGCCTGGTCAGTGTCATCACCCCAACCACTGGATCAATTGAAGTGGATGGTCAGGACCTCTATAGCCATCGACTGGCGATCAAAAAGAAGATCGGTTATGTGGCAGATTCGCCAGATCTTTTCTTGCGTCTCACAGCCAATGAATTCTGGGAGTTGGTTGCGACCTCTTATGATATGAGTCAGAAAGACTGTGACCAACGCCTAGAGGAGCTTCTTAGGATCTTTGATTTTCAGAGCCACCGCTATGAAGTGATTGAATCCTTTTCACATGGGATGCGCCAGAAGGTCTTCGTCATTGCAGCCCTCTTGTCAGATCCAGATATCTGGGTCTTGGACGAACCGATGACCGGTTTAGGCCCACAGGCTTCTTACGATTTAAAACAAATGATGCGCCAGCATGCGGATCGTGGCAAGACGGTTATTTTCTCTACCCACGTCTTAGAAGTGGCTGAACAACTCTGTGATAAAATCGCCATTCTTAAAAAAGGTAATCTTATTTTCTATGGGACGATCGAGGAATTGAAAGGTCAACACCCCGAACAAAGTCTGGAAAGTATCTATCTCAGCCTAGCGGGTCGGAAGGAAGAAGGTGGCGATCATGCGTCTTAAGATCATCCAGCAGCTGGTCAATGTTAATATCATCTATGCCAGTCAGCCTGCTCAGATCGCAAAATTACGTGCCAAACAGGCCAAAAAACCGGACGTCAAACTCGATGTCGCCCGTAAATCAGTGCTCAACTACCTCTTATTAGGATTGGTCTATTTCGTCATATTTGGCTTGCTTTTTAGCATCTATGATTTTGTCCATCAACCAGCCTTCTTTGTCAATATGGTGGCCCTCTTTTCCTTGATGACCATTTCCCAAGGATTTATGAGCTTTTACAATGTCTTTTATGAAAGCAAGGACCTCCAGTTTTACCGGCCCTATGCCTTCTCAGATGCGGAAGTCATTGCTGGAAAGAGTATCTCGGTCATCCTGACCCTTCTCATGGCTATCCTTCCCTTGGTCAGCTATTTTTTGATCCTGCCTGTCCAAGCAGGCGGCTTCAATCCGTTAGGGATCCTGCTAGGCCTCTTTTGTGCCTTAATTCTCTTAGGCGTTCTCTTTTTAGCGACGATATTACTAGCTCATTTGATCACTAAGACCCTGTTTTTCAAAAAACACACGACCCTGGTCTCCAACATCATGGTCGGAATTGGTTCTCTTCTGAGTCTAGGAGCTTATCTCTATCTGAATCTAGTCCAAACCCATCAGGTAGAAGTGTCGGGGGGCGCAGATATTCCCATTCTATTTCCACCTTTTACGGCCTTTCATCAGTTTATCCTCCATCCTTTTGATGGAGAAGCGATCCTTGGCCTCTTGGGCTGGATCCTGGTCCTTCTGGTCTTGATTGGCCTGGTTCGTAAAATCGTGATTCCGCAGTTCTATGATGCGGCCCTTGCAGTTGCGACCAACCAAACCGTTAAAGAGCGCGTGAAAGTGCTCCATGTTGGTCAGAAAGACTCCTTTAGACGATTTGTCATTCAGTATCATCGCAGACTCTTGAGCGATGGAACACTTATGGTGCAAGTCCTCTTGATGATGAGTATTCTGCCATATATTTTCCTCCTCAGTGGAGCAGCAGGAGCATCGAAAAATATAGGAGGCCTCAGTCCTTACCTGACGCCCCAGTATCTGGTGCCACTGACCCTTGTTGCCATCTTGATCGGTGTTTTCAATAGTTTTGGAGGCTTGACCAGTATCGGTATTTCGCTAGAGCGCGAAAACTTTGAATACTTGAGATCGCTCCCTATTGATTTTAAACGCTATCTCTTCATGAAGTTTTGGTTGCTCTATCTGGTGCAATCCATCCTTCCTGTCATACTTCTAGTTGGCGTTTGTCTCTATTTTGGCGTCCATCCCTTGGCTATCCTAGCTATGTTATTGATCTGGGTTGTAACAACCATTCCGATCTGCATTCGAGACTATGTCAAAGATTTTCAAAATTTTAGCACCAATTGGACCAATATCACGGAGTTGATGACCCGTCATCGTGGGAATGCAGTTCTTCAGTCTATTCTCTTGATTGTCTTCCTCTTTGTGATGTTTCTCTTGATCATTGTCAGCTTCATTTGGACCTATCATTCCATCAGCACTCCACTAGCCGTGATCCTTTATAGTGTCATCCTGCTAATTGGAGCTGGGATCAGCTATACCATCTACCGCAAAAAAATCCGCACTCTCTACCAAGAGATCGGACAATAAAAAGAGAGAGTGGGACAGAAATCGGTAATTCGTAAGAATTCGATTTCGTCGTCCCACCTCCGCACAGTTGAGTAGGGCTGTAAAGATGATGAAATCAGCGTAGTAGAGCCTACTCAACTACTGCGTCTTGCTCGACAATCCAAAAACAATAAAGAGGCTAGGACTTTTGTCCCAGCCTCTTTTTTAGTGGAAACTTAAATTTCATAGCCCATGAGGAGCCCGCCTTCTTCGGCATAGAAACTACATAGTCCGGAAGTAGGAAGGACTTCGATGTTTGCACGGGCAAATTTTTCACGGACCAATTCAGAGAACTGCTCGATAAATTTTTCATTGTTGCGGTGGGCAATGGTAATATGTCCGCCATTATAGCCTGCCTTGATTAATTCATCAAAAGCTGCCTTGATCGCTTTCTTTTGGCCCCGTGCTTTTTGAAGCAACTCAAGGGTACCCGTCTTACTAGCTTCGCCGACCATACGGATATTGAGGAGCCCGACAACAGTCCCGATCAATTTGCTGAGACGCCCATTTTTGACCAGATTATCAACCTTGGCCAAAACAAAGAGCAACTTCGTCTTAGACTGGTAGGTCGTGATCACATCGACCACTTGATCAAAATCGAGGCCTTCAGCGACCAACTGATTGAGCTTGCGAACGATCAGGTCCACCTCACCCCCAGCTGATAAGCTATTAATGACGTGGATATTGGTATTCGGATGCTCTTCCAGATAAATCTTCTTGGCAACCTCTGCACTGTTGTAGCTACCTGAAAGGGTTCCAGTGATGGTCACTACGACGATATTTTCAGCTCCTTCAAAGGACTTCATATAATCATCTGGACTCGGACAGGCAGACTTAGAAGCTGTCGTAGTCGCATACATCTCTTCCATCATCTGATCGATATTGAGTTGGGCGTCATCTGTATAGATGGTCTCTCCCACTTGGATGGTCAATGGGACACTGACAAACTCCGTATCCGGTGCCAGATTGTCCAAAGAGCGGTAGTCACAGCCTGAATCCGCAATAATTTTCCATTTCATCAGTTCATACCTCATAATTGTTAAAAATGTACATTGACAAGTAGTATGTCTTCTTTTACAATTATATCATGAAGTACAATGCTATCCAAGCAGATATCATCAGGTGAGACAGATAGAAAGTAAATGTTATGGCAGAAAGAAAAATATCTGAGAAATCATTGGAAAATCTCAAACGATTTAACCAAGAAAACAATGCGATTACACGAGAATCCATCGAAATCTCTCTCCTGCAATTGCTGGAGAAAAAAGATCTGAAAAAGATCACTATCTCTGAGCTGGTTCAGCGTGCGGGTGTCTCTCGCGCAGCCTTTTACCGTAATTATGACTCCAAAGAAGAGATTCTAGAGTCCATCTTTCAATCTAGTATCGCAAAGATTACCAAGTCTTTAGATGGCTACAATCTCAAGACAGACCTTTACCAAGTCTGGATCTATCTCTTTAAGGAAGTCAAGAAAGAAGCCAAAATCATTAGCCTGGCCATCGATTATAATTTTGAGCGACTCTTGACCAAGGCAGTCTATGATTTTTTAGAAACGAAATGGCAGCTCCTCGAATGGCGCTGGCAGCTACCTCAATTCCTTCTGGAGCTCCGCCATTGTCTCTGTCATCTCCAAATGGATTAAGGACGGCATGAAGATCCCCGCCGAGAAGATCGCGACCCTAGGCCTGCCCCTCTTTCCACAAAAGAAGAAGTAATCACCACCGAGAGGTGGTTTTAAAGTAAACTGCACATCTCCATAACTAGTTCAAATGAATAGATAAAACTGAGCAGAGATTAAACAAAGGACAAGAACGATGATCAAAGAACGAATCCAAGCTGCTAAGCAGTATGTTAAAACCTTATTTGCTGATCGAGCGGATGGCCATGATGTAGAGCATACCCTCCGCGTCTATAGTAATGCTATGAGAATCGCACAAGATGAAGGTTCATGCGATATGGAGATAGTAGGCTTGTCAGCTCTTCTTCACGATGCTGATGATGATAAATTGTTTCAAACAGAGAATAATGCGAATGCTCGAATGTTTCTAGAAGAGATCGGTATTCCTCAAGACCAAATCGACCAGATTTGTCGGGTTATCAATGCTGTTTCTTTCAGCAAAAATCGTGGGAAACATCCAGAAACCTTAGAAGGCAAGATTGTCCAAGATGCAGACCGCCTGGATGCGATAGGAGCTGTAGGAATTGCACGAACATTTTCCTATGGTGGCCACAAAGGGAGGTCCCTCACTGATACCGTCCAACATTTCCATGACAAGTTGCTTCTCTTAAAAGATGAAATGAACACGGAGACTGCCAAACAAATGGCAGAAAGTCGCCATCAATTTTTAATCACCTTTCTAAATGAACTAGAGAAGGAACTCTAACAAAAGAGGCTGGGACAAAAGTCCTAGCCTCTCAATTATTTTTGGATTGTCGGGCAAGACGCAGTGGTTGAGTGGGCTCTACTACGCTGATTTCATCAGCTTTTACAGCCCTACTCAACTGTGCGGAGGTGGGACGATGAAATCGAATTCTAACGAATTACCGATTTCTGTCCCACTCTCTTTCTTTATTCTTGGATCATGGCTAGGAGATCCTCTCCTGTAGTTGTTGGAAGGATCCGGACTCGTTTGAGGGAGTAGAGGCCATCAGCGGAACTGGCGAGTCCATTTTTAGTGGTGAGGCCTAGTTTGTAGTCAGCTTTCTTAGCTTGATCGATCGTGACCTGGCTGTAGCGACCAGATGGGTAGACGATAACGCTGGTATTTTGATCCAGCACCTTATCCAGCAGGCGTTTAGAAGCGACCAGCTCATTCTTTTGGGTCTCAAGACTGGAATTGGCTAGGTCTGGATGATTGACCGTATGGCTTTCAAAGGTCAAGCCAGCACTTTTCATCTCTTTGATTTGGTCAAAGGTCAGGACATTTTCTTTTTCCTTTTGGGTAAAGTCCGTGATGATATTGTTGGTGGCGGTCATCTTGTACTTCTTAAGAAGCGGATAGACGATGGTATAGAAATCTTCGACGCCATCATCAAAGGTCAGCCAGACAAATTTCTTTCCTTTTGGCACTTCGTTCTTGGCAAGAATGCGATAGGCTTCCTCAGGTGTCAGGGTGTAGTAACCCGCTTTTTTCAGGGCCTTTAGTTGGCTTTCAAAGGTTTCTGGATCGACAATCAGATTGGCATTGGCAGCTTCAGACTCGGCCATATTGTGCACGGAGTGGTACATGAGGATGGGCAGTTTGACCGGCTTTTTCACCCGAGTCCACTCGATAGAGGAACTGTGTTCATCGAGCGAGCGCGTCATGGCAGTGCCGCTTGTATTCCCGTCACTCGGCTGAGTGATCCGCTTGATTAGAAGAAAGCTACATATAAAGATACAGACCAGGAGGAGGGCATTGATTCCAAGTAGGGCTTTGATTTTTTTAGGTACTCTTCGTTTACTCATAGTGTCACCGTTTTCATTATTTTCTTTATTGTACCACAAATTCTAGGTTCTTTTCCAGAACTTGCTACAGGCAGATCCTGTCATGAAAATTCAGAATTTTTAAGGCAATTGGCTGTCAAACGCTCAAGTTTTTGTTATAATGGAGCTACTATAGAAAATTCAAGGAGTCAATAGGATGTCTGTTAAGATTGCCTTACTAGGATTTGGTACTGTTGCAAGTGGCGTACCATTTTTATTAAAAGAAAACCATGAAAAAATCACCCAGGCGGCTCAAGATGAAATCGAGATCGCCAAGGTCTTGGTTCGTGATGATGCGGAGATGAAAAGCTTGCAAGCGGCGGGTCACGACTACAACTTTGTGACCAATGTCGATGAGATCATTGAAGACAAGGACATTGCCATCGTGGTCGAATTGATGGGCCGTATCGAGCCAGCTAAGACCTTTATCACCCGTGCGCTGGAAGCAGGTAAACACGTGGTCTCTGCTAACAAAGACCTTCTTGCTGTTCATGGAAGCGAGTTGCTAGAGATTGCTCAAAAACACCAAGTGGCCCTTTATTATGAAGCTGCCGTAGCTGGTGGGATCCCAATCCTTCGGACCTTGGTGAATTCTTTGGCCTCAGACAAGGTGACCAAAGTGCTCGGTGTGGTCAATGGAACCTCTAACTTCATGATGACCAAAATGGTCGAAGAAGGTTGGACTTATGAGGATGCTTAGCAGAAGCGCAACGTCTTGGTTACGCTGAAAGTGATCCAACCAACGACGTTGAAGGAATCGACGCTGCTTACAAGATGGTGATCTTGAGTCAATTTGCCTTTGGAATGAATATTCAATTTGACCAAGTAGGTCACAAAGGAATCAGCCAGATCACACCTCAAGATGTCTCAGTAGCCCAAAGCCTTGGTTATGTCATCAAGCTTGTCGGATCCATCGTTGAAACAGAGTCAGGGATCGCAGCAGAAGTGACACCAACCTTCCTTCCAAAACAACATCCACTCGCAGGCGTGAACGACGTTATGAATGCGGTCTATGTGGAATCCATCGGTATTGGTGAGTCTATGTACTATGGACCAGGTGCTGGTCAAAAACCAACTGCGACCAGTGTCGTAGCCGACCTCGTTCGCATTGTCCGTCGACTAAAAGAAGGAACGATCGGCAAAGCCTTCAATGAATACAGCCGTCCTCTTCAATTGGCTAAGCCAGAAGACGTGAAGAACAATTATTATTTCTCAATCAAGGCACCAGATGCGACTGGTCAAATCTTGCGTCTTGCGGAAATCTTTAATGCAGAAGGAGCTTCCTTCAAGCAAATCCTCCAAGAAGACTCAGATGGTCAATTTGCAAGTGTCGTCATCATTACCCACCAAGTCAACCAAACACAATTCAAGAACTTGGTTGAAAAATTGGATTCAGAGGCGAATTTCGAACTCTTGAATACCTTTAAAGTCTTGGGAGAATAAGCATGAAAATTATTGTTCCAGCAACTAGTGCCAATGTAGGCCCAGGATTTGATTCTGTAGGGATTGCCGTGACGCGCTATTTGACCATTGAAGTCCTTGAACCAGCTGATGCTTGGTTCATTGAGCATGATCTAGGAGCAGGGATTCCGACAGATGAGAAAAACCTTTTGCTCTCAACAGCTCTTTCTATCTCAACTGATATGCAGCCCCATCGGATCAAGATGACCAGTCAAGTGCCTTTGGCGCGTGGTCTTGGTTCTTCTAGCTCGGTCATTGTCGCAGGGATTGAATTGGCCAACCAATTAGCTAACCTCCAGCTATCAGACGCTGAGAAATTACGCATCGCGACCGAGATCGAAGGTCATCCGGATAATGTAGCTCCAGCTATCTTTGGAAATATGGTCATTGCGAGCTACATCGGTGAAGATGTCCAATATGTCACATCTGACTTCCCAAGCTGTGACCTTGTGGCCTTTGTACCGAGCTACCAATTGAAAACCAGTGATAGTCGGAATGTCCTACCTAAAGAATGGTCTTATAAAGAAGCTGTTGCAGCCAGTAGCGTAGCCAATGTCGCTATCGCAGCTCTCCTCAAGGGAGATTTGCTGACGGCTGGTCGCTCCATCGAGTCTGATCATTTCCACGAACGCTACCGTCAATCTCTTGTCAAAGAGTTCCCTCAGGTCAAAGAAGTCGCGCATGCGCATGGGGCATACGCCACCTATCTGTCAGGAGCAGGCCCAACGATCATGAACCTCTTAGCCTCAGAGCATACAGCGACCTTTTGTCGCGACTCTCGAAGAACTCAGGGCTAGATGGTCAGATTTTTCCAACTTAAAATCGACACATTTGGCGTTCGTGTTGAGAAATAAACCTCAATGTAACACAAATGAAAAGAAGGATGTATACGAATGTATATGTCCTTTTTGCTTCTCCTATGGTAGAATGGGAATTGTATGGGGAAAAAGCTCAAGCTTTCCCGAAAGTTTAGGGGAAACATGAAACCAGAATATTTATATAGTATTGCTACCGATCTTGGGCTGCAATTTGATGGCGAAGCCCGTGTGATGTATGGAGAGCGTGAAGGCTTCTTGTTAGTCATTGAAGGCGCTCAAACCAAGAATGTATTTACCATTTCACTCAGTGTGAAACAAGGTTCCGAAGGAGACTTGATCGAAGATAGTGAAATTCTTTGGAATGAATTAAAAGAACAATCAAAAGCCATTAATGCTATCTCTTCTGATGGTTACTTGACCTCGATCGTTGTCAAAGGTGGAATGACCAAAGGCAAGGCCGTCGAAACCTTATGGACAGCTATCCAAGATATTGTTGATTTCTTGCTCAACCACCAATTTGTGCAAGTGAATGCGGAAACGGGTGAGGAAGGACCAATCGGTCTGTATCAAATTGGAGATGCGATCTTTTTAATCGACGATGAAACCTTTAGAGCCTACCAAGCCGAAGTGCAAGATACAGTTGAGGCTTATGAAGCGCGGGAAGAAAACTTCCTTTTAGGGATTGTAGGGGCTGTGATCGGTGTAATCATCGGTGGAGCAGTTGCCCTCTTGGTAGCGCGTCTCGGCTATGTATCTGTTTTAGCAGGGGCTGCCCTCGGTTATTGTACTATCAAAGGTTATGAGATCCTTGGTAAGAAATTGACTAAAAAAGGTGTGGTAGTTTCAGCTATTTGATGGTCTTGACGGTCTTTTTGGTCAACCAATTAGATTATACTTTGGCGCTCATGAGTAAGCTCGATCTTCCATTTGATTTGTCCTGTACGATTGTCAATGAAGCGACATTTCAAGGGGATGTCCCAGACAAATTTTACTTGAATCTAGGAATGTTAGCTGTCTTCACTCTTGGTGGTGCTTGGATTTCGGTCAAATCAGCTCTGGATGGACAAAAGAATCGTGCCATTGCTCGTAAAATTGCATAGTAAATGATAAAAGGAAGGCCTGAATATTATAGGCCTTCTTTTGTTTTTTAGGGTCGAAAAATAGTTAAAAATTTGGTATAATAGTTTGTATTTTTATAGAGAGAACAGACAGAAAGATGAATGAAAAAATAAATCAAATTCTTGAAGGGATTGATATCCGTTTTCAAGAACCTTTAAAACATTATACCTTTACAAAGGTAGGTGGGAATGCAGAATTTTTAGCTTTTCCTCGCAACCAATACGAATTAAAACGCATCGTCAAATTTGCCAACCAAGAGCAAATCCCATGGATGGTCCTTGGCAATGCGTCCAATATCATTGTCCGCGATGGGGGCATTCCGGGATTTGTCATTATGTTTGATCGCTTGCGTGACATCAGTGTGGATGGTTATGTGATCGAAGCAGAAGCAGGAGCTAAACTCATCGACACCACTCATGTGGCCTTGCACCATAGTTTGAAAGGCTTCGAGTTTGCTAGTGGCATTCCAGGCAGTGTCGGTGGGGCTGTCTTTATGAATGCTGGAGCTTATGGGGGAGAGATTGCTCATGTCCTTGTATCTTGTAAGGTCTTGACCAAGGAAGGGGAAATTGAAACCTTGTCGGCGAAAGAGTTGGCTTTTGGCTACCGTCATTCTAAGATTCAAGAGACAGGGGCTGTCGTCATCTCTGCCAAATTTGCTTTGTCTCCAGGCAATCACGAGCAAATCAAACAGGAGATGGAGCGTTTGACCCATCTACGTCAGTTGAAACAACCCCTTGAATACCCTTCTTGTGGATCTGTCTTTAAGCGTCCTGTCGGTCATTTTGCAGGTCAATTGATCAGTGAAGCAGGTCTAAAAGGCTATCGAATCGGTGGTGTGGAAGTTTCTGAAAAGCATGCTGGCTTTATGGTCAATGTCGATAATGGAACTGCTAAGGACTACGAAGATTTGATCGCCCATGTCATTGAGGCAGTAGAAGCTCACTCAGGCGTCCGTTTAGAACCAGAAGTTCGCATTATTGGCCAAGCCTAAGAGCTTAAGTATTGAAGAACAATTGATAGTGAACCATCGATAGCATCAGTCGGAGAGGGGGGTGAGTGCCTATCGATACCGTAAATAGGTGGGGCAGTCTAGTAAGTCCCCGAGAGGTATTGGTGGTCTGACAGGTTTTCCTGTCAGCCGCTGCATTTTCGATTGAAAAGCAGTTTGGTAATCGTAGTAAAGAAGGAATTTATGTGAATTGAAAAAACCAATTATTGAGTTTAAAAATGTTTCAAAGGTCTTTGAAGATAGCGGAACTGTTGTCCTAAAGGATATCAATTTTGAATTGGAAGAAGGGAAGTTTTATACCCTGCTTGGTGCATCTGGATCAGGAAAATCGACCATCCTTAATATCATTGCCGGTCTTTTGGATGCGACGACTGGAGATGTCTACCTTGATGGGGAACGGATCAATGATGTCCCAACCAACAAGCGGGATGTCCACACAGTCTTTCAGTCCTATGCCCTGTTTCCACATATGACGGTCTTTGAAAATGTGGCTTTTCCCCTTCGTTTGAAAAAGGTGGACAAGGCTGAGATCGAACGTCGGGTTTCAGAAGTCTTGAAAATGGTCCAGTTAGCTGGATTTGAAAAACGTTCGATCCAAAAATTATCCGGTGGTCAACGCCAGCGGGTAGCTATTGCCCGGGCTATTATCAATGAACCACGAGTGGTCCTTTTAGATGAGCCCTTGTCTGCACTTGACTTGAAACTGCGGACAGACATGCAGTATGAGTTGCGGGAATTGCAACAACGCTTGGGGATTACCTTTGTCTTTGTTACCCATGACCAAGAAGAAGCCCTTGCCATGAGTGACTGGATCTTTGTCATGAATGAAGGAGAGATCGTCCAATCTGGTACACCAGTAGATATCTATGATGAACCGATCAACCACTTTGTAGCCACCTTTATCGGTGAGTCCAACATTCTAGATGGGCGTATGATCGAGGACTACTTGGTGGAGTTTAATGGCAAACGCTTTGAAGCGGTCGATGGGGGAATGCGTCCAAATGAACCAGTTGAAGTCGTCATTCGTCCTGAAGACTTGCAAATCACCCTTCCTGAAGAAGGCAAGCTCCAAGTGAAGGTGGACACCCAGCTCTTCCGTGGTGTGCATTACGAGATCATCGCTTATGATGATTTGGGAAATGAGTGGATGATTCACTCCACTCGGAAGGCCATCGTGGGAGAAGTCATCGGGCTAGACTTTGAACCAGAAGATATCCACGTTATGCGTCTCAATGAAACCGAAGAAGAATTCGATGCGCGGATCGAAGAGTACGTTGAAGTGGAAGAGCAAGAAGCTGGTTTGATTAATGCCATTGAGGAGGAGAGAGATGAAGAAAACAACCTCTAATCTATTTATCCTCCCCTATTTCTTGTGGATTTTTCTCTTTGTCCTAGCTCCCGTAGTCATGATCATCTTTCAATCGTTTTTCAACGTTGAAGGGCAGTTTTCACTTGAAAACTACAAAGAGTTCTTTACTTCGCAAAATCTGACCTATTTAAAGATGAGCTTTAATTCGGTCCTTTATGCTGGAATCGTCACCTTGGTGACGCTCTTGATCTCCTACCCGACTGCTTACTTTTTGACGCTGCTCAAACACCGGCAGTTGTGGTTGATGTTGATCGTCTTGCCAACCTGGGTCAATCTCTTGCTCAAGGCCTATGCCTTTATCGGAATCTTTGGGCAAAACGGCTCCATCAATAGCTTTTTAAGCTTTCTCGGAGTCGCTCCCCAGCAAATCCTCTTTACCGATTTCTCCTTTATCTTTGTAGCCAGCTACATCGAGTTGCCTTTCATGATTTTGCCGATCTTTAATGTCTTAGATGACTTAGATCCAAACTTGATCAATGCCAGCTATGATTTGGGAGCCAATCGTTGGGATACCTTCCGTCATGTGGTCTTCCCCTTGTCCATGAATGGAGTCCGCTCAGGTGTACAATCTGTCTTTATTCCTAGTCTGAGCCTCTTCATGTTGACACGGATGATCGGTGGAAACCGCGTCATTACCTTAGGGACAGCGATTGAACAGCACTTTCTGACAACACAAAACTGGGGAATGGGTTCCACCATCGGAGTTGTTCTGATCCTTGCCATGCTCTTTACCATGTGGGCAACTAGAGAAAGGAGAGAACGATGAAAAAGTATCTCATTTCTATCTAGGCTTCGTCTTTCTGATCCTCTATCTTCCCATCTTCTATTTGATTTTTTATGCCTTCAATAAAGGGGGAGATATGAATGCCTTCACAGGCTTCACGCTTGAGCATTTCAACGAGTTGTTCGCAGATAGTCGCTTGATGCTGATCTTATCAGAGACCTTCCTCTTGGCCTTCTTGTCAGCCTTGATTGCGACGGTGATTGGAACCTTTGGAGCCATTTATATCTACCAATCGAAGAAAAAGTTAGAAGGGCCTTTGCTCTCCATTAACAATATTCTCATGGTAGCGCCAGACGTCATGATCGGAGCTAGCTTCTTGATTCTCTTTACGACGGTGAAGTACCAGCTAGGTTTCCTATCTGTTCTGGCTAGCCACGTGGCCTTCTCGATTCCCATTGTGGTCTTGATGGTCTTGCCACGACTCAAGGAAATGAACCGGGATATGGTTAATGCTGCCTATGACCTGGGAGCTACCCAAGTGCAAATGCTCAAAGAGATCATGTTGCCGTATCTGACACCAGCTATTATCGCCGGCTACTTTATGGCCTTTACCTATTCGCTTGATGACTTTGCCGTGACCTTCTTTGTAACCGGAAATGGCTTTACAACCTTGTCTGTAGAGATCTACTCACGTGCGCGTCAAGGAATTTCTCTCAGTATCAATGCCTTGTCCGCCCTTGTCTTTCTCTTTAGTGTGCTCTTGGTCATCGGTTATTACTTTATCACCCGTGAAAAGGAGGAAGCAGCATGAAAAAACTTTATTCATTCCTAACTGGGATTGTCCTTGTCATTCTGGTCCTCTGGGGAATTAGCCACCAGATCGAAGCGAGCATGAATACCAAGAATAGTGACAAGTTGGTCATCTACAACTGGGGAGATTATATCAATCCAGAATTGCTCAAGGAATTCACCAAAGAAACAGGGATTCAGGTGCAATATGATACCTTTGATTCCAACGAGGCCATGTACACTAAGATCAAGCAAGGGGGAACCACCTACGATATTGCGATTCCTAGTGAATACATGATTGCTAAGATGATGGATGAGCATCTGGTTGAAAAGTTGGATCAATCCAAGATCAAAGGGATGGAAAATATCGATCCAAAACTCTTGAACCAATCGTTTGATCCGGGCAACCAATATTCAGTGCCTTATTTCTGGGGTACCTTGGGAATCGTCTACAATACTAAGATGGTTAAAAATGCTCCTGAACATTGGTCAGATCTCTGGCGTGAAGAGTACAGAAATGACATCATGATGTACGATGGTGCGCGTGAGGTCATGGGAATTGGTCTCAATACCTTGGGCTATAGCCTCAATGAAAAGGATCCAAAGAAATTGCAAGAGGCAGTAGATAAACTCTACACCTTGACACCCAACATCAAAGCTTTGGTGGCCGATGAGATGAAAGGCTATATGATCCAAAACAATGCAGCTATTGGGGTTACTTTCTCAGGAGAAGCCAGCCAAATGCTGGATGCCAATAAGGATCTTCGCTATGTCGTACCAACTGAAGCCAGCAACCTTTGGTTTGATAACATTGTCATTCCAAAAACCGTGAAAAATAAAGAAGCAGCATATGCCTTTATTAACTTCATGCTTCGTCCTAAAAATGCTTTGAAAAATGCTCTTTATGTCGGCTACTCAACGCCAAATAAAAAAGCCAAAGCCATGTTGCCAAAGAAATCCAAGATGACCAATCCTTCTATCCAAGCGATGAAACACTGGACCATTTGGAAGTCTATCAACAATTAGGTAAGAAATTGCTTGGAGTCTATAACGATCTTTACCTCCAGGTCAAGATGTATCGAAAATAACACAAAAGGAACCTTCGGGTTCCTTTTTGATTGAAGATAAACTCCTTTTAGAAACTTTCCTTAAGTGAGTACGGACGTCAGGTGAAATTATCCAGTGGATGATTTCAGCAATCCAGGAAGTTCCATGACTTATCAAAGATACAAAGGGTGTTCGCGGATAAAGTCAAAATAGGAAGTTTGACGCAGAATCTTTTGATTCTAGGAAAACTTATCTTTTTGACACAATCCGCAGCCCGTGTTCAATTAGTTTTAGAGCCCTTTGCTTTTTAATTTTTAGGCTCAGGCTAAAACAGTTTCCCAAACTGTTTTACTCCCAAAACTACCGAGTGCTAGAAACAATGGTGTTTCTAGCACTTTTTCTCACAGCGGAAAGTTTCATTTTATTTTTAGATACTCTACAAAAATGCAACATTTGAAATTTTAGCATCACTTAGGTTGTTATTTGTAAAATAGGATTACCTATATTCTAGAAGAATCCCGAAAGTTCTTTTATGATTGTTGCATAAAGTCTCTAACTAGTGAGTTAGATTGAGATTCAAATGAAAGATGCTATAATAGTAAGGAAAGTAACTGATCCATTCAGTCATGAAAGGAACGATTGGAGAAAAAGAGATGAAGAGACGACTGGAACTATTTTTGATCATTCTGTTACCGATCTTAGGACTGGTTTTTCTAGGAGGAAAGATCATGCACCTAACCAAAAGGCCCGAACAGAAGATAACGGCATCTTCCTCAAAGAAAGTTGTACAGAAATCAAAAGAAGAGATAAAAAAGAACAAATCGCTTTTCTCAAGGAACATGAACAAGAAATCGTCGATTTTGTGAAGGCTCAAAATCAAAAAGTAGAATCTTTTCAGATTGATTGGACTGATGTGAGATGGAGTGATGGAGGATTCTTACTTCCTGATTATTCAATTGAGGTTTATGGAACAGTAAATCATATTGAAAATTCTGGATGGAGTGCCTCTATGCCAATTAATGATGACGATTCAATTTATTTGAAAAAAATTTCCATATTCAACGATATAACCATAGGAGAGGAAATATTGGAGTAGTAGTTTTTTTCGATCTATGTTGAAATTTAAGGAAAAAAATTATGATGAAACATACTAAAATTATTTTTGCTAACAGTAACATCGATAATTGCTTTATTTAGTATCGAAGGATGCACTATAAAATCAAAAGAGCAAACGAAACAAGCGCAAACTGTCACCTCTTCATCAACCAAAGAAGACAAAGAAGCCATTAAACAAAAACAGCTCGCTTATCTCAAAGAACACAAACAGAAGGTTATTGATTTAGTCAAAGCACAAAATTCAAAAGTAGAATCCGTTCAGATTGATTGGGATCAGACACAATGGAGTGATGGTGGACTGACAACTCCTGAATATTATATGAATGTTTATGGACGTATAAATCATATTGAAGAATCGGGTTGGGGAGTAAATATCCCAATTAATGAGGACAACACATTAAATATGGATGAGATGTATATAGGATCCGACATTAACATAGGGGGAAGATTATTTGACTAATTGGAATTTAAAAAGTTTTGATAATCTATATGCTTCACTAGCAGAATCAGCTTACAGAGATAGATCCAACATGTTTCCATATGAATGATTGGATCAAATCCAGGAAGAGCGTTCAAAGCTCAAATGGGAGTATGACAACAAGATAGATGCTTTCTATAAAAATCAGAAAAAGCTGGAATCGAAAGCCCAAAAAAATCAGTAAGGGCGCCCTTACTGATTTTTTAGTTGGTTCCAGATGATGCTGTATCTGCGCCACTGTCTGTTGCTGTGGAGCCTTGGTCTTGTGCAGCAGATGAACTGGTTTCTGTAGCAGATGAGCTATCGGTTTCTTTTTGTGAACTTGCTTCTGTATTGCTTGAATCGGTCTGCGTATTGGTGTTAGCATTTGTATTGGTAGCGCTTGAGTCAGATCCCTTATCGTGGACCACGACGACGCTGGTGCTACTAGATGGTTTATCTTCTGTTTTTTGATTGTCTTTATTGAGCAGGCTCATGATGGTAAAGGAAGTGACGATAATCCCTAGGAGACTGGCAATCGTAGCTACAACGGTTTGAAATACGGACAACCCTTGTTTGACTTTCTCACCGCGAGATGGTCTTGTATCTGCTTTTTCCTCAGGTTTTTGGTTTTTGTTACTTCTTGAATATTGTGACATGTTCATTCTCTTTCTATCAAAAATTGTTTTTTAACACTTTCCTATTATAAGTCATTTTCTGAAAAATGTCTAAAAAGAACTGATTTTTATAGAGTGATTTTGCTACATCTCTCTTTATCAAATCCTTGTCCCAAGCGGTTAGAAATGATAAAATAGAAGTTACGTAAAAAGAAAGTGATGGATGCGTAGGACATGATCTATTTTGACAATTCAGCAACGACTAAACCCTATCCAGAAGCCCTTGCGACTTATACAGAAGTAGCGACTCGGATCTGGGGCAACCCTTCTAGTTTGCACAATCTAGGTAGTCAAGCGACTCGTATTTTAGAGGCTTCTCGGAAACAAATTGCGGAGCTAATTGGCAAGAAAGCTGAGGAAATTTACTTCACGTCTGGTGGGACAGAAGGAGACAACTGGATCCTCAAGGGTGTCGCCTTTGAGAAAGCCCCTTATGGCAAGCATATCATTGTCTCTGACATCGAGCATCCTGCCATCAAGGAATCAGCTGCTTGGTTAAAGACGCAGGGATTCGAAGTGGATTACGCTCCTGTGGATGCGCGTGGCTTTGTCAAGGTAGATGCCTTGGCTAAACTACTCCGTCCGGATACGACCTTGGTCTCTGTCATGGCCGTCAACAATGAGATTGGCTCCATCCAGCCCATCCATGACATCGCGGGCTCTTCTGGAAGATCGCCCAACGGTTAGTTTCCATGTCGATGCTGTTCAAGCTTTGGCAAAGGTAGCAACAGAAGTTTATCTACCAGAGCGCGTGGACTTTGCGACCTTCTCTAGTCACAAATTCCATGGACTTCGCGGAGTCGGCTTTGTCTACATCAAAGAAGGCAAAAAGATCACCCCTCTCTTAACCGGAGGTGGTCAAGAAAAAGAAATGCGCTCGACAACGGAGAACGTGGCAGGTATCGCAGCAACAGCAAAAGCCTTACGCTTAGCCATGGAAAACCAAGAAGTTTTTGCCAGCAAGACCCAGCAGATGAAAGAAGTCATCCGCAAAGAATTGGCTAACTATCCAGATGTCACTATCTTTTCTGGTGAGGATCACTTTGCGCCTCATATCTTGACTTTCGGGATCAAGGGGGTTCGTGGAGAAGTAGTAGTCCATGCCTTTGAAGAGTTTGATATTTACATCTCGACAACCAGTGCCTGCTCGTCCAAAGCTGGTAAGCCAGCTGGAACCTTGATTGCCATGGGAGTGGATAAGAGTATTGCACAGACAGCTGTCCGCTTGAGTCTCGATCTTGAAAATGACATGAGCCAAGTCGAGCAATTCTTGACCAAGTTCAAACTGATTTACGAGCAAACACGAAAAGTACGTTAATTTTAGAAGGAAATCAACATGACCTTAACCTATTCAGAAATTATGATTCGCTATGGAGAGCTTTCTACTAAAGGAAAGAACCGCATGCGTTTCATCAATAAACTTCGCAATAATATCCAAGATGTTTTATCTATCTATCCAGCTGTCAAAGTGACAGCCGACCGTGATCGGGCGCATGCTTATCTGCATGGGACGGATTATGAGCCAGTAGCAGAATCCCTCAAGCAGGTTTTTGGAATCCAAAATTTTTCACCCGTTTACAAGATTGAAAAATCTGTTCCGGCCTTAAAAGCGGCAGTGCAAGAGATTATGAAGGAGATTTACAAGGAAGGCTTGACCTTTAAAATCTCAAGTAAGCGCAGTGACCATACCTTTGAACTCGATAGTCGCGAGCTCAATCAAACCTTGGGAGGTGCCGTCTTTGAAGCGATCCCAACCATCCAAGCTCAGATGAAAAAACCAGATATCAACTTACAAGTTGAAATTCGAGAAGAAGCAGCCTATATCTCTTATGAAACCATTAAGGGAGCAGGTGGACTTCCTGTTGGTACGTCTGGCAAGGGCATGCTCATGCTTTCTGGTGGGATCGACTCTCCAGTAGCTGGTTACCTAGCTTTGAAGCGTGGAGTGGATATCGAGGCAGTACACTTTGCTAGCCCACCTTATACCAGCCCAGGTGCCTTGAAAAAGGCCCATGATTTAACACGGAAGTTGACCAAGTTTGGGGGGAATATCCAATTTATCGAAGTCCCCTTTACAGAGATCCAAGAGGAGATCAAGGCCAAGGCTCCAGAAGCCTATCTCATGACCTTGACCAGACGCTTTATGATGCGTATTACAGACCGCATTCGCGAGGTTCGCGGTGGTTTGGTGATTATCAATGGTGAAAGCTTGGGACAAGTGGCTAGCCAAACCTTAGAGAGTATGCAGGCCATCAATGCAGTGACCAATACACCGGTTATCCGTCCGGTGGTGACCATGGACAAGTTGGAAATCATCGATATTGCCCAAGAGATTGATACCTTTGAAATCTCTATCCAGCCATTCGAAGATTGTTGTACCATCTTTGCACCAGATCGTCCAAAAACTAATCCAAAACTCAAAAATGCGGAACAGTATGAGCAACGTATGGATGTGGAAGCTTTGGTCGAGCGTGCTGTAGCAGGCATCATCGTAACCGAGATCACACCAAAAGCAGAGAAAGATGAGGTCGATGACCTGATCGAGGATTTGCTATAAAAATAGTTGTACTAAATGAATAAACTACACCTTAAAAGTTGAGATGAAACATCTTGCTTTTGGGGTGTTTTCTATTTGAATGAGCCAGTGAGAAGACAGTTTTGTTTTCTCATATGAACCATGAAAGACAGAATAGAAAAGGTAATGGAGATCATCCTCATAGGACTGTTCTCTATCGAAACAAAGAAAAGGATCTAGACCGCAACAAAAGAACTAGATCCTTTAAAAAAATAGTTTTGGCAATGGATCTGAGCTTAGCTTCTAGCTTGAATAGTGGCTTGAGCGACAGCTAGTCTAGCTGCAGGAATGCGATAAGGAGAGCAGGAAACATAGGTAACTTGAATCTTCTGGAAGAAGGAAATAGAAGAGGGATCTCCACCAACTTCACCACAAATTCCAATAGGGATGTTTGGTTTTACCTGACGTGCTTGCGGATAGCTATTTTCATTAATTCGCCAACTCCTTCTTTATCAACCATTTGGAAAGGGTCAAAAGGCAGAATTTCAAGCTCTTTATATTGGCCAATAAATTTTCCAATATCATCTCGAGAGAAACCATAAGTCATTTGGGTCAAGTCATTGGTTCCAAAACTGAAGAAATCAGCTTCTTCAGCAAGTTTGTCAGCTGTTAGGCAAGCTCGTGGAAGTTCAATCATGGTACCAATTTCATAAGGGAAAGGTTCTTGATCATACTGCTTGAAGAGTTGGTCAATATGCTGAACCAAATAGTTTTTGATGAACTCTAATTCTTTCTGATCTGCAATTAGAGGAACCATGATTTCAGGTTTGATCTCTTGACCTTGCTGATGTAGCTTGATAGCACTCCTAAAAATGGCTTCTGTTTGCATCTTGTAAATTTCAGGTTTGGTAATGCCAAGACGGCAACCACGGTGTCCCAACATAGGGTTATTTTCTTGCAAACTTTCGATACGATCGACCAATTTTTCAGGAGATTTTTTAAGTTTTGTTGCTAAAATTTCAATCTCTTGAAAATCCTTAGGTAGGAATTCATGCATCGGTGGATCCAATAGGCGGACAATCATCGGTTTATCTTGGACCGCTTGGAACATTTGATAGAAGTCTTTTTCTTGAAACTCTAATAGCCTATTTAAGGCTTCTCGTGTTTCTTCTTCTGTATCAGCTAAAATGAGGCGTCGCATTTCGAGGATTCGTTCTTGTCCAAAGAACATATGTTCTGTTCGGGCAAGTCCAACACCTTGGGCACCAAATTTCATGGCAGTTTGCAAATCTTTGATGGTCTCTGCATTCGCTCGAACTTTGAGGATTGCCACTTCATCAGCCCAAGAAAGTAAACGGTGAAGATCTTGGTTATGTTCGACTAGGGTAGTTGGAATTTCTCCACTATAAATACGGCCGGAATAGCCATCGACCGAAATAATATCTCCTTCAGTAAGGACAAGAGGACCACAGGAAAGGATTTTGTTCTCTTCGCTGATATTTAACTCTCCACAACCAGCAACACAGCAGGTTCCCATTCCCCGAGCAACAACAGCAGCGTGAGAAGTCATTCCCCCCTTGACTAGTGACAATGGCTTGGCTGACAATCATTCCTTCAATATCTTCTGGTGATGTCTCCTGTCTAACAAGGATTACTTTTTTACCCTCCTGATGGGCTTCTTTTGCTCGGTCAGCAGTAAATACGATTTCGCCAGTAGCAGCCCCTGGACTTGCTGGTAGGCCTTGAACTATGAAAGGAGCCTTCGCTAGAGCGGATTCTTGGAAAACTGGATGAATCAGTTGACTAATAGAAGCAGGAGAGATTCTCAGGAGAGCTTCTTCCTTATTAATAAGACCTTGGTCTACCATATCTAGAGCAATTTTTAAAGCAGCCTTTGCTGTGCGTTTCCCATTACGGGTTTGTAGAATATAGAGTTTGCCTTTCTCAATAGTAAATTCAATGTCTTGCATATCCTTATAGTGGTTTTCAAGGATGGTAGCATAGTCTCTAAAAGATTTATAGACTTCTGGTTGTGAAATTTTTAATGAGGCGATGGGCTCTGGAGTACGAATACCAGCTACGACGTCTTCCCCTTGAGCATTAAGTAAAAATTCACCAAAAAGTTCTGGTTCCCCATTAGCGGGGTTTCTAGTGAAGCAAACACCTGTTCCACTGGTCTGATCACTATTCCCAAACCATAGATTGAACATTTACGGCTGTTCCTAAATCATGAGGGATCTGATGTAATTCGCGGTAAATCCTTGCTCGATGATTATTCCAAGATTTGAAAACTGCTTGAATCGCACCATAGAGTTGTTGATTTGGTTCTTCAGGAAACTGGTAGCCGTGTTTGGAATAAAGATCCTTGTATTGATTGATCAATTCCTGATGTTCGTACAAGTCTAAATTACGGACTGTTTTTGCTTGCATTTGTTCAAATTGGGCGAGACAATCATCAAAAAGTCCTTTATCAATGCCATAGACAACATCCGCGAACATCTGGAGTAGACGACGGTAGCAGTTGTAGGCAAAATCTAGATTGGTCTGTTTGGCTAGTAATTGAGTACGTTGGTCGTTGAGTCCAAGATTTAGGATGGTATCCATCATTCCAGGCATGGAAAATTTGGCTCCGCTTCGGACAGAGACTAAGAGCAAGTTAGGATTTTCTCCGCTGAAGGTTTTTTCTGTTTTTTTCTCCAAATGAGTAACCGCTTTCAAAATATCTTCTTTTAAAGTGGAATCGAAGAAGTCAGGGTTATCTAAATAATTGATACAACTTTGGGTGGTAATGGTAAATCCAGGTGGGACTGGTAGTCCCAAACGGCTCATCTCTGCCAAATTAGCCCCTTTTCCTCCTAGGAGATCCTTATCATTTGCACTTCCTTCTTCAAAGGAATAAATCCATTTTGTCATATTAGCCTCCAAAATTTATAAAATATGTATCACATTTATGACAAAACCATTGTAATATACATCACATATACTTGTCAAACAATAAATACATTTTTTTATTTGACAATTTAGATCAATGTGCTATAATTTACAATAAAAATGATGATTATTTAATAGAGTTTGAAGCATATGTTCTACATTTTTTCTTTCACTACTTTTTAATATCGTTATTTTTAAAACTAAGGAAAGGTTACGACTCATTGAAATTAAGTGAACGTCAAAAGAAAATAGTCGAAATTGTTAAAATCCAACAGCCAGTAAGTGGAGAGCGAATATCTGAATTATTGGATATTTCAAGAGCAACTCTTCGGTCAGATCTTTCTTTTTTGACCTTGGTTGGTATTTTAAAAGCAACTCCAAAAATTGGTTATACTTACTCAGGATCTGATTTAGAAACCTTGTTCTTTTTTGATACCTTTCAAAAAGATGTAGCTGATATCATGACATCACCTGTTCTTGTCACTCATGATTCTTATATTCAGGATGCGATTATCACATTATTTATGTACGATGCAGATGTTCTTTATGTAATTGATGAAGATAAATTACTACTTGGAATTATGTCACGCAAAGATTTGTTACGTGCATCACTAAATTCAAATATTGATAGCACCCCAGTAGCCGTCTGTATGACAAGAATGCCACATATTATTACTTGTAACAAGGAAATGAATATTTTAGAAGTTGCTGCACTTCTTCAAGATCACTCCATTGATTCATTGCCTGTAGTAGATGAGAAAAACGACCGAAAAATCGTAGGAAGTGTGACTAAATCAGCCCTGCTAGATTATATTATACAGCATGCTAGAAGTGCAGAAATGAAAAGAGAAGAGGGATAAATATGAAAAAAGAAATCATCGTTTATAGTATTTCGGATTCTTTGGGGGGAACCTCCCAGAAATTATTATCAGCTGTTAGCGCGCAGTATCCTGATATTATTTTTAATAATAGTTATCGCTTCCCTTTCATCAATCAAGAAGAGGAGTTGTTGGATATTTTATGTGATGCCATGAAGGATGATGCTCTTGTAATCAGTACCTTGGTGAATAGTCAGTTGTCAGCGGTAGCCAGGGAATTTAGCCAAAAACAGGGCCTGTCTTATCTAGATCTGATGCATCCATTTTTTGAAATCATTCAAGAAAAAACAGGGACTAGACCAATCGAAGTCCCAGGAACATTGCATCGTTTGGATAGCGATTATTTTAAGAAGATTTCAGCGATCGAGTTTGCTGTCAAATATGATGATGGTAAGGCACCGCAGGGGTTTTTAGAAGCAGATTTGGTTTTGCTTGGTGTTTCCCGTACTTCTAAAACTCCCCCTCAGTATTTTTCTAGCCAACAAGGGCTATAAAGTTGCAAATTTGCCCCTGATTCCAGAAGTTCCTTTACCTCAGGTATTAGAGAAGGTCGATTCACGTCGATTGATTGGTCTGGTCTGTGATCCTGAAAAACTAATGAAAATTAGAAGCCATCGGTTAGGATCTTTAGGGCTTGTTCAGGAAACGAATTACACAGATTTAGAAAAGATTTATCAGGAATTAGATTATTCAAAGATAATCTTTAAAAAATTAGGGGCCCAAGTGATCAATATGACGGACAAATCCATTGAGGAAACAGCCTTCTTAATCGAGGAGCAATTGAAGAAGATGAATTAAGTTTCGGATGTGATTGCACTGTACAAAATAGGGTATCTTGGAGAGATAAGATGGAGCAATATAAGCGTATTTTACTAGAAAAATTTGATACTCGACAAAAGGTTATTACTGAGCTCACGAATCTTGAGGCAATTTTAAACCTTCCTAAAGGGACAGAGCTCTACATTAGTGATATTCATGGAGAATCTGCGGCTTTTGATTATATTTTGAGGAGTTGTGCAGGAATTTTAAATGAGAAAATTAATGACTGTTTTGAAGATTCCTTAATACAAGAGAAAAAGGATCTACTGTCTGCCTTGGTGTCTTATCCAGAGCTGATTTTAGAGCGAACGAATAAAGTAAAGAGTGGTATAAGTCTACGATTCCGCAACTCTTGATCTTATTGAATTTTGTAGCTGCTAAATATAGTCGTTCCAAGCTCAGAAAAGCCCTACCACAAGAATATGCATACATTATAGAAGAACTGATCTATAGCGATATCTCTCTAGCAGAAAAAAAGTCTTATTTTCACAACATATTGGGCTATGTCATTGAACTACGAGAAGCAGATCCTTTTATTTTAGGGATTGCTAGAAGTATTCGTCGCTTATTGATTGATCACCTTCATGTGGTAGGAGATATCTTTGATAGAGGAGCGGGAAGTCCTCAAGTGATGGATGAACTCCTTCGTTTCCATTCTTTAGATATTCAGTGGGGAAACCATGATATTATTTGGATTGGAGCTTTCTTTGGTTCCAAAGCTTGTTTATTAAATCTATTACGTATTGCAGCTCGTTATGGATACTTATGGGATATCGAAAAGGCTTATGGTTTGAATATTCGTTCTCTAACCTTGTTTGCTGATAAAACCTACAAAGAAAATGCTAAATTTAGACCTATTTTAGGAAATAGAGAGAAAGAGTTTACAGCTGAGGAAATATTGCAATTAGAAAAGGTGCATCAGGCACTAGCGATTATACAGTTTAAGTTGGAAACTCAATTGATGAAGAGACGTCCAGAGTTTCAGATGGAGAATCAGATCTTGCTAGATAAAATTGACTATTGGAAGGAGTCACTTACTATTGATGGGGTGACCTATTCCTTGCAAAACACCTGTTTTCAAACAATTGATTCATCAAACCCATCTGAATTAAGTTTAGAGGAAAGTCAAGTCGTAGACTGTATGTTGGCCTCCTATCAAGGTTCACCAAAATTAGCTAAGCATATCGAACTGCTAATGAAAAAGGGTTCCATGTATAAAGTTTACAATCAACATTTGCTTTTTCATGGCTGTATTCCCTTAAAGGCATCTGGTGAGTTTCAACCTTTTTGTTCTTCATCAAGCCCAGTACGCAGGTAGAGAATTATTGGATTTCTTTTGAATACCATATACGTCTAGCATCAAAAAACAAAGAAATTGGGGATGATTTTTCAACTGATTTAATTTGGTATTGCTGGAGAGGAAAGTCTTCCCCATTATTTGGAAAAGATAAGATGACGACATTTGAACGTTATTTCATTGAGGATACAAATACTCATAAGGAACAGGAAAATGAGTATTTCACTTATCGAAATTCTAAAAAAATTTGCCAGTTTATCTTAGAGGAATTTGGTCTCACTTCACAAGAATCCCGTATTGTGAATGGACATACACCGGTTAAGACTGGAAAAGGAGAATCGCCTATTCGTGGTGAAGGACTGCTCTTTGTAATTGATGGAGGATTGTGTGAGGCCTATCAAAAGAAGACCGGTACTGCAGGCTATTCTTTACTCAATAATTCCTATGGTTTTCAACTGGTAACCCATCAGCCCTTCCAAAATGTTCAAAAGATAGTCGAATCACCTTTTGAGCAGACCTCTTTGAAGAAAGTCATTGAAGATGTAGAGGAAAGAAAACGGATCAAATCGACAACAATCGGTCAGATTTTGCTAGAACAACAACAAGAATTAATCAAATTGCTACATGAATTTTATGACTGTTGAAGTCATTTGTCCTAGTAAATAAAAGGAAGATGAATGAAGAATACTAAGCAAGCAGTTATTCCTTAAAAGTTCATGAGAAGGAGCATATAATTTCTATTTTTATCGTAAAATTGACTTTTTAGATAAAAATCCGTTTTCAAGGGGCAAAAAAGCTTGTCTTTGTCTGATAGAAGTGATATACTTAGAGAGTTGACTATGCACATGCCTGTGCAACCGCTCGAACATCGTCGCTCATTTCCATGAGAGTAAGTGGTTCGTCCCACGATGCTAGGCGAGTCTTCACAAAAATACGGGGAAACCCAAAAATACATAGGAGGTGCATAATGAGCACATACGCAATCATTAAAACTGGCGGAAAACAAGTTAAAGTTGAAGTTGGTCAAGCAGTCTACGTTGAAAAATTGAACGTTGAAGCTGGTCAAGAAGTTACATTTAACGAAGTTGTTCTTGTTGGTGGTGAAAACACTGTTGTCGGAACTCCACTTGTTTCAGGAGCTACTGTTGTTGGAACTGTTGAAAAACAAGGAAAACAAAAGAAAGTTGTTACTTACAAGTACAAACCTAAAAAAGGTAGCCACCGTAAACAAGGTCACCGTCAACCTTACACTAAAGTTGTCATCAACGCTATCAACGCTTAATTTTTAGGAGAACACATGATACAAGCAGTCTTTGAACGAGCCGAAGATGGCGAGCTGAGGAGTGCAGAAATCACTGGGCACGCTGGAAGCGGTGAATACGGCTTTGATGTCGTGTGTGCATCGGTTTCGACTCTAGCCATTAACTTTGTCAACTCTGTTGAGAAATTTGCAGGCTACGAACCGGATCTAGAATTAAACGAAGAAGAAGGTGGCTTCCTTCGGGTGACGATCCCGACAGATATTCCACCACATCAAAGAGAAATGACCCAACTATTCTTTGAATCATTTTTCTTAGGGATGGCAAACTTATCGGAGAACTCTTCAGAGTTCGTCCAAACAAGAGTTATCACAGAAAACTAACATGGAGGAAAACAATTATGTTGAAATTGAATCTTGCTAACTTGCAACTTTTCGCCCACAAAAAAGGTGGAGGTTCTACATCAAACGGACGTGATTCACAAGCAAAACGTCTTGGAGCTAAAGCAGCTGATGGACAAACTGTAACAGGTGGATCTATCCTTTACCGTCAACGCGGTACTCACATCTACCCAGGTGTGAACGTTGGACGTGGTGGAGACGATACTTTGTTCGCAAAAGTTGAAGGCGTAGTACGCTTCGAACGTAAAGGTCGCGATAAAAAACAAGTTTCTGTTTACCCAATCGCAAAATAAAAAGGTTTTCTAGACCTTTTTGTCCCGAGCCTTGAAATATTAAGGTAGGGAGCTAGTAATAGCAAAAGATAAAGCTTTTCGATTTGTCGAAAGGCTTTTTGGCTCTTTGTCAACTGTAGTGGGTGGCGAAAAGCTAACATCTAGAGAGGACCGGATAGGTCCTCTTTTTATGTATGTTCAGAGTGATGAAGACACGTTTCTTAAAGTTGATGAAGTTTCTAAAACCGAACCCCAACCGTTTGATGTCTTTGATCAACTTGTTAGTTGCTTCAAGTTTTGCATTTGAATAGTCCGTTTCTAGTGCGTTTTTGATGTATTGCTTATGTTTAAGAAAAGTCCTAAAGACAGTTTGAAAGTAGTGATTGACCTTGCTCCTATTTTCCTCTATCAGCTCGAAGAACTCATCTGCTCTCTTCTCCTGAAAGTGAAAAAGTAAAAGCTGATAAAGTGTATAGTAGTCGGTAAGCTCTTCTGAAAAGACCAATGTCTTCTCAACGACTTCATGTGGACTTAAGGTTTGACGGAAAGTCTTTGAATAAAAAGAGTTGAGAGATAGTTTACGGCTGTCCTTTTGGAAGAGTCGCCAATGATTTTTCAAGGCTCGATAGGGTAGTGACTTCTTATCGAATTGGTTCATAATCATAATTCTTGTCTTTAAAAAGGCACGACTAAGGTGCTGGATGATGTGGAAACGATCAAGAACGATTTTTGCGTTTGGAAAGAGTCTGCGGGCTAGTGGGATATAAGCCCCAGACATATCCATTGTGATAAACTGCACCTGTTGGCGAGCTTTTAATGGATACTTTAAAAAGTAGTTTCGTATAGTAGTTTGGCGGCGATTATCAAGGATGGTTATGAGTTTTTTTGTCTCATAGTTTTGAGCCACAAAAGCTAGTTCACCTTTCTTGAACCCAAACTCATCCCAGGACATAACAGCTGGGAGCTTGTCATAATGTTCCTTGAAAGTAAACTGGTCAAGTTTTCGATAGACAGTGGACGTCGACACGCGAAGTCTTCTTGTAATATCCGTTAATGACATCTTCTGAGTCAGGAGTTGTGCAACTTTTTGACGGACTAGATTTGAGATTTGGCAGTTTTTCTCAACGATTGACGTCTCAGCTACCGTGACCCGTCTACAACTTTTACACTGAAAACGACGCTTCTTCAAACATAGTAGAGTTGGCTTTCCCGCTTGCTCGAGAAGAGGAATTTTAGAAGGTTTTTGAAAGTCGTACTTGATCATCTTTCCATGGCAATGAGGACATGATGGTGCAAGGTAATCAAGTTTTGCTTGAATCTCGATATGAGTGTCAGTTTCAAAAACAAGTGAAATCTTGATATTTTGGTCTTTAATTCCGATTAATTCTGTGGTATTCTTAATAAGTCTCATAAGTTCTTCCTAATGATGGTTTGGTCGCTTTTCATTATAGTTCTTATGGGACTTTTTGTGTACACTTAAAAAGCTCTATAATCTCTACAGTGGTTTTACCCACTACAGAAATTATAGAGCCGGCTTTTTTTGTATTTTCAACAATGGACATAGTCTACTCGTGTTACTACTATGTTTGAGTAGGTTTGTTTTAAAAATTTTAGTAGTGAGTGGAAGATAGAGTATGTTTGTTCTTCTTTCATATAAATGCCTCTAGAGTGTTGTAGAACAAAGAGCTATTATTGCCGAAGATTTCATTAGAAAATGATAAAGTTGTGTCGTATATGATCATCCTATAACTAAATATAAATTTATGTGGTGACTCAATATTAGACTATTTTTGGTTAGAAAGAAAAATGAACCCCAAGTATCTAGGTTTTTTTGAAATACAAATAGTATTGACAAGCTGTTAATATAGTGATATACTAAACGAAAGAATGGAGAGTAATTGACTTGAGTGATCTATCAGTTATTCTCCTAATCAAGGTGTAAAAAATTTCAAATAGCTTGTTCTAGCTTGTTCTAGCTTATTTGATGAACGAAGGTATGTAACATTGATTTGAAAGATATATGTGATTCCTAAATGAATTTTTTTAGAAAAATGGTCATAATATTGTTTCCATTTGTTTTAATGAAGTGTAATGAAATTTAAAAACATAGGAACTTGTTTCTTTGTAAAAAAATAATAAATATTGTTGATGATAAGGGTATAAAAAAAGGATGGTAATGTCAATTATGAATGCTCCAGATGCTGATTTCTTTACAGAGTTCCTTGAAAAATGGGACCGTGGTGAATACCACGACTAAGAGGTGACATATGATATTAACGGTCACGATGAACCCTTCGATTGATATCTCTTATCCTTTGGATCTACTCCAGTTGGATACAGTCAATCGTGTGGCTGAGGTGAGTAAGACAGCTGGTGGGAAAGGTCTCAATGTCACCCGTGTACTTTCTGAGATCAAGGATCCAGTGGCAGCGACCGGCCTACTTGGTGGTCGAACGGGTCAATTCATTCTAGATCATTTAGGAGAAGGAATAGAGGAACGTTTCTTTGAAATTGCTGGAGATACACGGAATTGTATCGCCATCCTTCACGAAGGCAAGCAAACAGAAATCTTAGAAAAAGGTCCAACCATTTCTGAGAAAGAAGGGCAAGGTTTCCTTCAACATTACCGTCACTTGATCGATCAAGTGGAGGTTGTTGCCATCTCGGGTAGTCTTCCTGCTGGTCTACCAGTGGATTATTATGCTAGCCTGGTCAAGATTGCAAGGGAAGCTGGAAAACCAGTCGTGCTCGATTGCTCGGGAGCCTCTTTAGAAGCTGCCATTCAAGCAGATGTCAAGCCTACGGTCATTAAACCAAACAATGAAGAGTTGTCTCAATTGTTAGGAAAAGAAGTGAGTAAGAATGTGGAAGACTTAAAAGAAGTTCTTCAGGATGCTCTCTTTGATGGTATCGAATGGGTGATTGTCTCCCTTGGAGCAAATGGCGCTTTTGCGAAGCATGGCGATGTCTTCTATAAGGTAGATATTCCTAAGATTGATGTCGTCAATCCAGTCGGATCTGGTGATTCGACTGTTGCAGGGATTGCATCTGGTCTCTATCATCATGAGAGTGACGCAGACTTGCTCAAGAAAGCAAATGTTCTTGGAATGTTAAATGCGCAAGAAGCACAAACAGGACATGTCAACATGGGGCACTATGATGCCTTGTATCAACAATTAATCGTAAAAGAGGTATAAAATGGTATTAACAGAACAAAAACGCAACTATTTGGAACGTCTTAGTACAAAAGACGGTGTTATTTCAGCTTTGGCCTTCGACCAACGTGGAGCTTTGAAACGCTTGATGGCCAAATACCAAGATACTGAGCCAACTGTAGCACAAATGGAAGAATTGAAAGTTCTCGTAGCAGATGAATTGACAAAATATGCTTCCTCTATGTTGTTGGACCCAGAATATGGGTTGCCTGCTACGAAAGCCTTGGATAAGGATGCTGGTCTCTTACTTGCATACGAAAAAACCGGTTATGATACATCTAGCACCAAACGCTTGCCTGACTGCCTCAACCTTTTGTCAGCAAAACGCATTAAAGAACAAGGTGCAAATGCTGTGAAATTCTTGCTCTACTATGATGTAGATAGTGCAGAAGAACTTAACCAAGAAAAACAAGCTTATATCGAACGCATCGGTTCAGAATGTGTGGCAGAAGACATTCCATTCTTCCTTGAAATCTTGGCTTATGACGAAGGAATTGCAGATGCAACCTCTGCTGAATATGCAAAGTAAAACCTCGTAAAGTCATTGAAGCTATGAAAGTCTTCTCAGATCCTCGTTTCAATATCGATGTATTGAAAGTAGAAGTTCCCGTCAATGTCAACTACGTGGAAGGATTTGGAGAAGGTGAAGTTGTCTATAGTCGTGAAGAAGCGGCTGCTTTCTTCAAAGAACAAGAAGAAGCAACCAACCTTCCATACATCTACCTCAGTGCTGGTGTATCCGCAAAACTTTTCCAAGAAACTTTGGAATTTGCTCATGCATCAGGTGCTAACTTCAACGGTGTTCTTTGTGGACGTGCGACATGGGCAGGTTCAGTAGAAGCTTACATCAAAGATGGAGAAGCAGCTGCTCGTGAATGGCTTCGTACAGAAGGTCGTCAAAATATTGAAGAATTGAATGCGGTCTTGGCTAAAGTGGCAACACCTTGGACAGAACGCGTGTAAGAAACAAATCGTTATTGCCTCCTAAAGCAACTAAAAAACTGGAAGTCTTTCTTCCAGCTTTTTTTATTTTTACTAGAAGAGGGTCTCTTAAACGGATCTCTTCTTTCAGCCTCTAATTTATGGTATAATAGATCGATACTGTAATAAGGAAAATAGAATGAATATACAACAATTACGATATGTAGTGGCGATTGCCAACAGTGGTACTTTTCGTGAGGCTGCTGAAAAAATGTATGTGAGTCAGCCTAGCTTGTCCATCTCCGTCAGAGATTTGGAAAAAGAACTGGGGTTTAAGATTTTTCGTCGGACCAGTTCAGGGACTTTTTTGACCCGTCGGGGAATGGAATTTTATGAAAAAGCGCAGGACGTGGTCAAAGGGTTTGATATTTTTCAAAATCAATATGCCAGTCCTGAAGAAGAGAAGAAAGAATTCTCCATTTCTAGTCAGCACTATGACTTTTTGCCACCTTTGATGACGGAATTCTCAATCCGCTATCCGGAAAATAAAAACTTCCGCATCTTTGAATCAACGACGGTTCAAATTTTGGACGAAGTGGCTCAAGGGCATAGTGAGTTGGGAATTATTTATCTCAACCGTCAAAATACCAAGGGGATTATGCAACGGGTTGATAAATTAGGGCTTGAAGTGGTGGATTTGATTCCTTTTCAGACTCATATTTACCTTCGCAAAGGACATCCTTTGGCTAAGAAGAAAAAACTGGTCATGGAAGATCTAGCTCAGTTGCCAACTGTTCGTTTTACCCAAGAAAAAGATGAGTACCTCTATTATTCAGAGAACTTTGTCGATACCAGCTCGAGCTCACAAATGTTCAATGTGACCGACCGGGCAACCTTGAATGGAATCTTGGAGCGGACGGATGCTTATGCGACGGGATCAGGCTTTTTGGATAGCCAGTCAGTGAATGGCATTACCGTGATTCCTTTAGAAGATAATTTAGACAATAAAATGGTCTATGTCAAACGCGAAGAGATGGATCTCTCTCCTGTAGCAGAGAAGTTTGTCGAGGTCATGGTAGAATATTTTGATCAAAAGAGGTAAGAAATGAAGAGAAAAACAATGGTTCCCAGTAGCGATCGTCCTATTGGTCCTACTGGATCAGCTGGTCAAATGGTATGTGGTGAAGAATATTCCACTGGGTGTCGTCAAGTCTTTTATTCCCCATGTGGTCAGTCTGACTTATCTTCAAAACACAGGTGCAGCTTTTTCGCTTCTTGAAAATCAGCAATGGTTCTTCACCCTCATCACTCTCGTAGTGATGGTAGGGGCCTTTTACTATCTCTATAAGCATCTCAAGGGGTCGCTTTGGATGGTGACAGGTTTGACTTTAGTCATTGCAGGTGGATTGGGGAATTTTATCGATCGCCTGCGTCAGGGCTTTGTGGTCGATATGTTCCACCTGGATTTTATGAATTTTGGCAATTTTTTTAATGTAGCAGATAGTTATTTGACAGTTGGAGTTTTCTTGCTCCTGATCCTGATGTTGAAAGAGGAAACGCATGGAAATTAAAATCGAAGTAGCCGGTGCGCGACTGGATAAGGCTTTAGCGGATTTGACTCCCTTGTCACGAGCTGTGGCCAATGAGCAGATCAAAGAAGGAAAAGTTCTGGTCAATGGGACTGTGAAAAAAGCCAAGTACACGGTCAAAGAAGGGGACATCATCCAGTATGAAGTTCCAGAAGTGGAAGAGGTCAGCTATGAAGCAGAAGATCTGCCCTTAGACATCGTTTATGAGGACCAGGATGTTGTGGTGGTCAATAAACCTCAAGGCATGGTTGTCCACCCAAGTGTGGGTCATACCAGTGGGACCTTGGTGAATGCGCTGTTATACCATATCAAGGATCTTTCAGGGATCAATGGAGAATTGCGTCCAGGGATCGTTCATCGGATCGATAAAGACACGTCAGGCCTCTTGATGGTCGCAAAAAATGACCAAGCTCACGTCGCCTTAGCAGAGGAACTAAAAGACAAAAAATCTCTCCGGAAGTATTGGGCTATTGTTCATGGCAACCTTCCGAACGATCGTGGGATGATTGAAGCACCAATTGGTCGCAGTGAAAAGGACCGGAAAAAACAGGCGGTGACGGCTAAAGGAAAACCTGCAGTGACCCGTTTTCAAGTTTTGGAACGTTTTGGGAATTACACCTTGGTAGAGTTGCAACTGGAGACTGGTCGGACCCACCAAATTCGGGTGCACATGGCCTATATTGGCCATCCCGTGGCTGGAGATCCTGCTTATGGTCCTAAGAAGACACTTAAAGGACAAGGACAATTTCTTCATGCTCGGACACTCGGTTTTACTCACCCTCGTACAGGCGAGACCTTGGAATTTACAGCAGAAGTGCCAGCGATCTTTGAGAAAACGCTGGAAGACCTTCGAAAAGGATAATGAAGAATGGGAGTGGGAAAGAACTCCTAAAAATAAAAAGGTTGAAAAGGTTCCCCAAACCTTTTCAATTTTCCCACCCCACATAGCTTCAACAGTCTGGGAGACTGTTGAAGGTTGCAGATAAAGGAAACTTTGTTTCCAACATTAGGTTATCTTTGGAGCCTAAAAAGCGAACAAAGACTTAGGATACTTGCTTCGCAAGTTCTATCCGCCACCTCAAAGCAGTGCTTTGAGCAATCAACCACTGCGTCATGCAGTTATTACTATCAAACATAGAGAGCTGGACAGTATTTGTCCAGCCTCACTTTCATTACATACGAAATAAATAGTATTAGAAAGAAATCATAGCGATGAAAGCAAAACGAATCGTCTTTAAAGTAGGGACCTCGTCTTTGACCAATCCCGATGGGAGTCTCTCCAGACAGAAGGTCAAGGTCATTACGCAGCAGTTGGCTCTCTTACATGAATCAGGTCATGAGTTGATCTTGGTCTCATCAGGGGCAGTTGCTGCTGGATTTGGTGCCCTTGGTTTTAAGAAACGGCCGACCAAGGTGGCAGACAAGCAAGCTTCTGCAGCAGTTGGGCAAGGCTTACTGATGGAAGAATACACAGCTAACCTGCTCTTACGCAACATTGTTTCTGCGCAGATTTTGTTGACCCAGGATGACTTTGCGGATCAGCGCCGCTATAAGAATGCCCACCAGGCCCTTTCTGTCTTGCTCAATCGTGGGGCCATTCCGATTATCAATGAAAACGATACGGTCTCGATTGCCGAGTTAAAAGTTGGTGACAATGATACCTTGAGTGCGCAGGTTGCAGCCATGGTTCAAGCTGATCTTTTGGTGCTTTTAACAGATGTAGATGGTCTCTATACAGCCAATCCTTCTCAGGATCCAACAGCTAAGCGCTTGGATCGAATCGAACACATTTCTCGTGAGATGATCGAGATGGCGGTGGTGCTGGCAGTAGTAACGGAACTGGTGGAATGCTGACTAAACTCAAGGCAGCGACCCTTGCGACCGAGTCAGGAGTTCCTGTCTATATTTGCTCGTCTCTCAAGTCTGATGCCTTGATCGAAGCAGCGCAAGAGCAAGCAGATGGCAGTTACTTCCTTGCAGAGGATAAGGGCTTAAAAACCCAGAAGCAATGGCTAGCCTTTTATGCAGAAAGAAAAGGTGCTGTTTGGGTGGATGCTGGAGCAGCGGAAGCCCTGTTGGATTATGGAAAGAGTCTATTGATTTCTGGTGTGACCAAGGCAGAAGGAGATTTTTCTTATCACGACATTGTCAGCGTTTATCATCAAGAGACTGGTCAATTACTAGGAAAAGGTAAGGTCCGTCTCGGCCAATCAGCTGTGCGCGATCTGCTCCAATCTAAAAAAGCTAAGGGAATCCTTATCCACCGGGATGACTGGATCTCAGTAACTCCTGAGATTGACCTACTCTTCACAGAATTCTAGAGGAAAATGTATGGGAACAACACAAGAACAATTAGCCTTAGCGAGATCAGCTAAGAAAAGTATCAATACAGCCTGTACAGCTCTTAAAAATCAAGCCTTGGAGGCCATGGCTAGTCAGCTTCTGAAAGCGACGGAAGCCATTTTAGTAGCCAATCAGATCGATATGGAAGCAGCACGCGGGAAGATCTCTGAAGTCATGCTGGATCGCCTATTTCTTGATCAAGAGCGGATTGCCGGGATGGCACAAGGAATTCGTGCTTTAATAGACCTGCCAGATCCGATTGGGGAAATGCTGGATACGGAAGTCTTGGAAAATGGTCTTGAAATCCAGAAAGTTCGAGTCTCTATGGGCGTAATTGGGATCATTTATGAAAGTCGACCAAATGTGACGTCGGACGCTGCAGCACTTGCCATCAAGAGTGGAAATGCAGTGGTCCTTCGTACTGGGAAGGATGCCTTTCATTCTGCTCAAGCGATCGTGACAGCCCTCAAGGCTGGATTGGAAGAAGCTGGATTCAATCCAGATCTTCTCCAACTGATCCAAGATACGAGTCGAGCTTCTAGCCTTGCTATGATGAAGGCTAAGGGCTATCTAGATTTGCTCATTCCACGTGGTGGTGCTGGATTGATCCAAGCGGTGGTTGAAAATGCCATTGTCCCTGTGATCGAGACAGGAACTGGGATCGTCCATGTCTATGTGGACAAGGAGGCTGATTTCCAGAAAGCACTCGCCATTATTGAAAATGCCAAGACCAGTCGTCCATCCGTCTGCAATGCCATGGAGGTCTTGTTGGTGGATCAAGCGATCGCGTCTGACTTCTTGCCCTTGGTCAAGGAGCGTTTAGTGGATGATCGGGAAAAATCCGTTGAGTTGCGTCTAGATGAGCAAGCGCAGGCTATTATTTCTGGGACAGCAGCACAGGAACAGGATTTTGATACTGAATTTTTAGATTATATTTTAGCAGTCAAGGTCGTTGATGGAGTTGAGGAAGCGACGGACCACATTGAAGCGCACAGCACCCATCATTCGGATGCCATTGTGACAGAAAATTCTGAGACAGCCGCTTATTTCACCAAGCAAGTAGATTCAGCAGCGGTTTATGTCAATGCTTCTACACGCTTTACAGATGGGGGTCAATTTGGCCTAGGTTGTGAAATGGGGATCTCGACCCAAAAACTCCATGCGCGTGGACCGATGGGACTCCGGGAAATGACCAGTTACAAGTATATCGTCAGTGGAAATGGTCAAGTGAGGTAAGAAATGAAAGTAGCATTTATCGGTCTTGGAAACATGGGGGCTAGTTTAGCCAAAGCAGTCGCAAAAGAAGTGGACGCGCAAGACCTGCTCTTGGCCAATCGTTCTCCTCAAAAGGTACAAGAGTTTATCAGCCAGTATGGGGGAACGGCATCTGATCTTGAACAAGTCTTTCAAGAGGCGGAAGTAATCTTTTTAGGGGTCAAACCCTATCAGATTTGCCCTCTCTTAGAAGAGTATCAAGGCATCTTGGCTCAACGCTCTAATCTCTTACTGGTTTCCATGGCTGCAGGCCTGGAACTAGAAAAGATGGCTGACGTGATCCAGAACGACCAGCTAGGGCTCATTCGCATCATGCCCAATACGCCTGTGGCCATTGGTCAAGGTGTTATCAGTCTGGCCCGCTCTCAAGCAGTGACAGACCAGCAGATAGCCCAGGTCAACCAGCTCTTATCAGGAGCAGGGGCCCTCTACGAGATCGAGGAAAAATTAATGGATCCTGCAACGGCTGTCGCAGGCTGTGGGCCAGCCTTTGTCTATCAGATGATTGAAGCCATGGCAGATGCAGGAGTAGGATTAGGACTTACACGAGAGCAAGCCTTGCAGATGGCTGCACAGACCTTCCAAGGCGCTAGTCAAATGGTCCTAGAGACAGGCGAGCACCCAGCCCGCTTGCGAGATGCAGTTTGTAGCCCAGGTGGGTCTACCATCGCAGGAGTCAACCGCTTAGAACAAGTCGGCTTGCGGGGCGACATCATTGCAGGTGTGGAAGCGGCCTACAAACGCACCCAAGAATTGGGACAAGAGGCAGCGAAGGAATAGAAAAAGATTGGTTTTCGCCAATCTTTCAAGTTGAAGATAAAGTCCTCTTAGAAACTTTCCTTAGGTGAGTACGGACGTCAGCGAACTTCATAGAAGTTCCATGACTAAATTAAGATACAAAGGGCGTCTGCGGATAAAGTCAAAATAGGAAGTTTGACGCAGAATCTTTCGATTCTAGGAGAACTTATCTTTTTGACACAATCCGCAGCCCGTGTTCAATTCATTTTGAGCCCCTTCGCTCTTTAATTTCCGGGCTCAGGCTAAAACAGTTTCCCAAACTGTTTTACTCTCAATAATTCCGAGTGCTAGAAACAAGAGTGTTTCTAGCACTTTTCTCACGACGGAAAAGTTTCCATAGAGGATTGGGTAACTCTGGTTTTGTTAGCTTTGTATAAAAGAACAGTTCGTTAACGTTCTCCAAGATTGGTTTTTTGGCCAATCTTTTTTACGTCAGAGCGACTCTATTTCTACCAAACCATTTTCGGTCAGACGATAGATTTTTTTGCAGACTTCTTTGAGGAAGGTCCGGTCGTGAGAGACCGTGACTAGTCCGCCTGGGTAGTCTGCGAATAGGCGTTGAATCTCTGGTTGAGAAGTGGGGGAAAAATTGCGAGTAGGCTCGTCCAAGAGTAGAAATTGGGGAGTTGTGAGCACTAGTTGAAGGAGATAGAGTTTTCCTTGCTGGCCACCAGAAAGTTCAGAGATCGGATGGTGCATTTCAGAATAGGTAAAGTTGAGGGAGGTTAAATGCAATTGAATGGTGTTGATTTCTTCGCGATCACCTGAATGCTGTAAGAATTGAACTGGTGTCTGAGTCAGAGGGAGGCCTTCAGTGTAATCTTGAGGCATATAGGCAGTGCGGATACTTTCATTCTTCTGTAGACTTTTCCATATCATTTTTAGGAAAGTGGATTTCCCCACACCGTTGGAACCGATAATTCCTATCTTATCCTGCCCTTGAAGAGTAAGAGAGAGGTTCTTGACCAGGACCCGATCATCAATTGCGAGTTCTTCCTGATCTAATAGAAGGACTCGTTTTTGAGGAGACAAGGGAGTAAGGGGAGGAAAATGCAGATTGATGACTTCCTCATCATAGGGTTGGGGAGTCATGGATTGGAATTCTCGCTCGTAGCGCTTTTCTTGTGAGAGGAGGGACTTCATTTTCTTTGCTAGGAGACGTCCAGCAGTGCTATCCTTAGTGTTTCGTAAGGAAGTTTCGACTTGCTGACGGACGCGGAGATGCTTCTCCATTGTTTTCTTGTAGGTTCGTTGATCATTGGCAGCTTGCTGGGACTGCTGCTTGAATTGTTGCTCCCTCTGGCTTCTGTAGTCTTGATAGCCTAGGTGCTCTACAATGGTTTCAGCCTCCTTGCGGTGTTTGATCTGTCTTAGGTGGATGATCGTATCCGCCGTCTGCGTCAAAAAATCCTCATGATGGGAAATAAATAAAATGGTTTGGGGGCTCGTTTGGATCATCTGCTGGAGCCAGTCTAGGGTTTCCAAATCCAGATCGTTTGAAGGTTCATCTAAAAATAGTATTTCATGAGGACGACAAAGTTCGTGAAGCAGTTGGACTTTAAGGGCTTCTCCTCCAGATAGACTTCCAATAGCTTGGTCGCTTGCAAAGCGGTCGCTATCAAATTGCAATTGATCAGCCAGTCTGTAGAGGGTGGCATAGTCTAGCTCGTCTTCTCCAAAAAAATATTCTTCCAAGCTTTTTCCCTTCAAGGCTTCCGGCAAAGACTGGGGAATATAGGCATAGGAGTGAAAGAAAGTGGTTATTTCGCCTTCTATTGTCAGATAATCTGGTAGGGATTTTGGGGACATGAGGACATGAAGCAAAGAAGACTTTCCATTTCCTTCTTCGCCAATAATGGCAACTTTTTCTCCTTCATGAATGGTTAGGGACAGATCACGAACCAGATCGCGTAAATCTTTTGTATGGCGGATGGTGAGGTGGGATAGTTTTAGCATAAGATTCCTTTCTACTGGGACAAAAAAACAGCTCTACCTATTTAGTAGAGCTGTATTCAAGTGGACCCAAACAGAAAAAGACCTTATTAAGCCAACAAATAGTTGGAGAAGAGGCGAGAGAGCACACAAAAAGAGATAGAACAAGCAGTCCACTAAATAAAGTATCTTATTTAACGAAACTTAGTTGTTCATATCTCCTTACCTCCGAATGTGATTAGCTTTATTTTATTCCTTTCATTCCTTCTTGTCAAGGAAAACCTTGCTTCATCCACCCTTTTCTTCTCGGACTTAGGGGGGAATTTATGGTATAATTAATAGTATGCATACAAAACCAACGTCCGCTTATGTCCACATCCCATTTTGTACCCAGATTTGTTTTTATTGTGATTTTTCGAAGGTCTTTATTAAGAACCAACCGGTCGATGCTTATTTGGATCATTTGATCCAAGAATTTCGTCGGGAAGAAATCACAAATTTACGGACTCTCTATATCGGGGGTGGAACACCGACAGCCTTAACTGCGGATCAGCTAGAGTATCTGCTCAAGGAGCTAACTAAGTCGCTTGATCTTTCTCAGATGGAGGAGTTGACCATCGAGGCTAATCCTGGTGATTTGGATCCGGATAAGATTGCTGTCTTGAAGGATTCACCGGTCAATCGGGTTTCATTGGGGGTACAGACCTTTGATAATCGCTTGCTCAAAAAGATTGGTCGGAGCCATCAAGAGCAGGATATCTATGACAATATCGATCGTCTGAAGCTGGCTGGTTTTGACAATATTTCGATCGACCTCATCTATGCGCTTCCGACGCAAACCATGGAGCAGGTCCAGGAAAATGTCGCTAAGGCTCTTGCCCTCGATATTCCCCATATGAGCCTCTATAGCTTGATTCTGGAGAATCACACCGTCTTTATGAATCGCATGAGACGGGGCAAGCTTCCTCTACCAAAGGAGGAGTTAGAAGCGGAGATGTTTGAATACATCATTCAGGAGTTGGAGCGTGCGGGCTTTGAGCATTATGAAATTTCCAATTTCTCCAAGCCTGGTTTTGAAAGTCGGCACAACCTCATGTATTGGGATAATGCGGAGTATTATGGCTTGGGAGCTGGTGCATCCGGCTATGTCAATGGTGTTCGCTATAAGAATCATGGGCCTATCCGTCACTATATGCAGGCGGTCGAAGAGGGAAATGCGCGTGTCCAAGAAGAACATCTGAGTCAGACAGAAATGATGGAAGAAGAGATGTTTCTAGGACTCCGTAAGAAAACAGGCGTTTCCAAGAAGCGTTTCGAAGAAAAGTTTGGTGTGAATTTGACCAACAATATGGTTCAGTGGTTGAGGAATTGACCCAGCAGGGACTCTTGGTGCCTGACAAGGATATTGTTCGCATGACCAAGCAAGGTCTCTTTTTAGGAGACACTGTAGCAGAGAAGTTTATTTTGGAGTAGAAGATGGCAAAAATATTTGAATACAGTATGAAAATTCCTTTTGATATGAGCGATGTCAATGGATTTATAAAGATTCCCCAATTGATCTTGCTGTCTTTACAGGTATCAGGCATGCAATCGATTGAGCTGGGCATGAGTGATATGTACATTTTAGAGAATTACAATCTAGTCTGGATTATCACGGATTACAATATGAAGATCGATCGTCTCCCAGTTTTTGATGAGAAGATCACTATCGAAACCTATGCCATGAGTCATAATCGGCTCTTCTGCTACCGGGCCTTTAATATCAAGGACGAAGCGGGAAATACCATCATTGAGATGGTCGCGACCTTTGTCTTGATGGATCGTGATACACGCAAGGTTCATCCTGTCATGTCTGAGATTACGGATGCCTTTGACTCAGAGTTTTCAAAAACCATGCTCCGTGGTCCCCGTTTTAAAGAATTAGAAGGCAGCGTCGAACAAGAATACCGGGTTCGGTTTTACGACTTGGATATGAACGGACATGTCAACAATAGCAAGTACTTGGACTGGGTTTTTGAGGTGATGGGAGCAGACTTCTTGACCCATCATGTCCCTAAAAAAGTTCATCTGAAATATGTCAAAGAAGTGCTGGCAGGAGGTCTCATCACCTCTCAATATGAACAAGAGGGCTTGAAAACTCAGCACCAAATTACTTCAGATGGTCAGATCAATGCCCAAGCTGAAATTGAGTGGGAAGAAGTAGAAGAAAAGGGTTGGAATTATGGAAAGTAGAAGATTAAAAAATAAAAAACAGGAACTTGAAAGCTATCAAAAACGGGTTGTGGCCTATGCCAAGCGTCAAAAGAACCCTTTGTACATGTTGGGAGATTGGCTCTTGACTCTTTGTGCTTTGGGCATCATCCTGGTAGAGGAAATTTATAAATTTTTCCGCTATCGCTTGAATTTAGAGAGTTTTAATCGCTTTTTAAGAGAAGATGTACGCTGGTATCGGGTCTGGATCCATTTCACCTTGGCCTTTCTTTTACCGGTCATGATCTTCTCGATTGGGATTACTAGCCAATCAGGATCCTTCTGGTCCAATTTCTATCACCGCTTGTCCCAAGGCGTGCTCTTTAGCACAACAGTCAGCCTCGCTGCGACCTTAGTGACGGATTTTGTGGAGAATTTGCAACCAGAAACTAAGTCTGACGGGAAAAATCGGAGCACCAAACGCACGGTTTATCAAATCAGTGTGGATCAGGCAACCGTGATAGGCTTGTTATTGACCATTGTGATCCTCATGGTAGCATCCTTCTTGTTCACCCAATCGGGAAGTCAAGGGATTAATTTTACAGGTTTGGTGTTACAATTTGTCCTCTATGCTGGAGCATTGCTCTTATATGGTTCTGGTGGACGAGTCGATGCAGAGAAGTTACATGACGAAACGGAAACAGAAAAGGAAGAATAAATGCACTATAAGGGCTATTTGATTGATTTGGATGGCACTATTTACAAAGGAAAATCACGAATTCCTGCAGGAGAAGCTTTTGTCCATGAATTGCAGGCGCGTGAGATTCCCTATCTCTTTGTCACCAATAACACTACCCGGACACCAGAGACTGTTCGGGATATGCTGGCGACTCACTTCAATATTGAAACCCCTGTGTCGACCATCTATACAGCTACCCTTGCGACCATTGATTACATGAACGACCAAAACTTGGGCAAAAAAGTTTATGTGATCGGCGAAGCGGGGCTCAAAGATGCTATTGAAGAAGCTGGCTATATCATGGATGAAGAAGCACCTGATTATGTGGTGATTGGCCTCGATTGGCAAGTGGATTATGAGAAGTTTGCTAAAGCAACCTTGGCGATTCAAAAGGGAGCTCACTTTATCGGGACCAACCCTGACCTCAATATCCCAACTGAGCGTGGCTTGTTGCCGGGTGCAGGATCTCTGATTGCCCTTGTTGAAGCAGCGACACGGGTCGAGCCTGTGATCATTGGCAAACCAAAGGCCATCATTATGGATAAGGCCATTGAACACCTGGGGCTTGCAAGAGAAGAAGTGGTCATGGTTGGGGACAATTATTTAACAGATATTCGTGCGGGTATTGACAATGGGATTCCAACCCTTTTGGTAACGACAGGTTTTACCAAACCAGAAGAAGTGCCAACCTTACCAATTTCACCGACACATGTTGTTGCCAGTCTAGCGGAGTGGGATTTTGATGCTTAAAAGTCTGAAATCAATTAACCTATTTTTCTTTATCTTGTCAGCTACCATCCTTCTCACCATCGCTCTCGCTTGGGCCCTCTATCCCATGGAGATTCATAGGTTGGGGATTCAAAGCCGGACTGGTTTTTCGGCTTCTGTCATCATGAAGAATTTTAATGTCTTGATGAACTACTTGACCAATCCTTTTCAATGGGTGTTGAAGATGCCTCAATTCCCCTCTTCAAAAAATGGATTGCACCATTTTGAGGCCGTCAAGTACCTATTTCACTTAGTGACAGTTGTTTTCGTGGTGACACTACCTGGTTTTTTCCAGTTTATGCGGACAGTCGTCAAAAAAGGCTACCTGGCCTTGTACCGTAGTCTCTTCTTTTGGATGATGGTTTTACCAGTAGTGCTTGCAGTGATGGCTGTTATGATTGGCTTTGATCAATTCTTTTACGCTCTTTCATCAGGTCTTATTTGCTGGGGACAATACTTGGCTCTTTGATCCGCGCGTGGATTCGATTATTCTTGCATTACCAGAAGACTACTTTATGCATGCCTTTTTGATTTTCTTTGTCTTATACGAAGGAATGTGTGCGAGTTTTTATCTATTTTCTTGGAGGAAGAAATGAACCAATACAACCGATTATTAGACCCTAAAAAAGATATAGGAAGGTATTCCGGGACACTTGCCATTTATCTCTTGGTAATGACCTTGGTAACCGTCCTGTGGGAAGTCCTCCTTGGATTGACCATAGCAGGCTCTCTCAGAAAAGATCCAAGTCAAGTAACGGAGAAACTCAATGCCCTGAATGTTTGGGCAGGTATTCCCTACCTTATCTCTATTTCCATTGGACTCTTTCTCTTTAATGCTTATCGCAAGAAGGCCCTTTATAAATATGATCTTAAGCACAAGGGACGTAAGATGACTCTTTCAGTCTTCTTCATCCTTCTTGCCTTTCTTGGCTTTTCTCAAGTCTTTTCATCTGTGATGACACAAGTGATTGAGCGCATGTTTGAGACCATTGGCCTTCATTCTCCAACACCAGATCTAGGTGATACGATTGAGCGATCATGGACCATGCTCTTGTATGCTGGATTTTTTGGTCCTATCACTGAGGAATTCTTCTTCCGTGGGGCAGGCTTGCGTGGCCTGGAACGGTATGGCAAGATCTTCGCCATTGTCATGACGGCTATCTTGTTCGGACTCTTCCATGCCAATTTTGACCAGCTCTTTTTCGCAAGTATCATTGGTTTAGGATTCGGCTACATTGCCTTTGAATACAATATCTGGTGGGCTATTTTCTATCACATTTTCAATAACTTTGTCATTTCCCAAGGCCTGCATTATGTAGCCTATCATGTGGACGAGGACTAGCGAATTGGCTCCAAATTGGTGTTTTAGCTATTGGTTCCATTGTCATGATAGTGGTTCTTGCGACTAAATGGCCAGCTATCAAGGCTTATATTCAAGCCAATAAACCTCAACCGGGAGTTTTCCAGCGTGCCCTCGCTTCCTTCTGGTTCTGGTTCTTCGTGCTATTCACTATCCTGATGTCTATTGTTCCTTATGTGATTCCGATCTTCCAGATGGCTAATCTCAAAGGATAAGTATTACCAAAGGGGGGATTCTTTTAGATCCCTCTTTTTTGCTATAGTAGAGAGTTGAAATGCAAAATTTGAACTTGAAAAAAACGAAATTTAAAATTAAATGGAGTAATGGTTACTAATGAAAAATAAATCTAAAAAATGGAAATGGTTTCTGTTGATAATCCCTGCACTGATGATTTTAGGGATTATCACGACTACCCTTGATGAGATGAAATCAAAAGATGGAATTTATTATCTGACAGTAAAAAATGAATCAACTAAAACGGCCTCCCTAGATAAAACATCATGGATAAAAATAGAAGGAGAGCAGATCACCATAAAGGAAGGTAGTTCAGAGCATACTTACTCATTTGATCCTGAAGATGAAGAATTTACAAGAGATTCAGAGAAGTACACTTGTTTGATACATGATGGACTTTTAACCCTTTCAGGAGATCAGCCACAAAAGGAATTGCCTGAGTATGTCAGTCCGAATAGTAGTTGGTATTCGGGATACGAAAAAGGGCGAGTGAAGATAAAGGATTGAGATTGGATGTCTGATATACCATTTAATAATTATTTTTGACTTGGTGAAGGCGGATATAAAAAATACAGATATAATACAGAGAGGCCAAGGCCTCTCTTTTTTGCTATAATAGAGAGTATGAACAACTTGATTAAATCCAAGCTCGAGCTCTTGCCGACGAGTCCGGGCTGTTACATTCACAAAGATAAGAACGGTACCATCATCTATGTGGGAAAGGCCAAGAATCTTCGCAATCGGGTGCGGTCCTATTTCAGAGGGAGCCACGATACCAAGACGGAAGCACTGGTATCTGAGATTGTGGATTTTGAGTTTATCGTTACTGAGTCAAATATTGAGGCCTTGCTTCTCGAGATCAACCTCATCAAGGAGAACAAGCCCAAATACAATATCATGCTCAAGGATGATAAGTCTTATCCCTTCATCAAGATTACCAATGAACGCTATCCGCGTCTCATCATCACGCGCCAGGTCAAAAAAGATGGCGGACTCTATTTTGGTCCCTATCCGGATGTGGGGGCGGCCAATGAGATCAAGCGACTTTTGGATCGGATTTTTCCTTTTCGAAAGTGTACCAATCCGCCTTCCAAGGTTTGCTTTTACTATCATCTAGGGCAGTGTATGGCCCACACGGTCTGCCACAAGGACGAGGCCTATTTCAAGGGCATGGCTCAGGAGGTTTCTGATTTCCTAAAAGGACAGGATGACAAGATTATCGATGAGCTCAAGTTCAAGATGACTACCGCTGCGCAAAACATGGAATTTGAGCGGGCGGCCGAGTATCGGGATCTGGTCCAGGCTATCGGGACCCTGCGGACCAAACAGCGGGTCATGGCCAAGGATTTGCAGAACCGGGATGTTTTTGGTTACTACGTAGACAAGGGATGGATGTGTGTGCAGGTCTTCTTTGTCCGTCAGGGCAAGCTGATTGAGCGCGACGTCAATCTCTTTCCTTACTACAATGATCCGGACGAGGATTTCTTGACCTATGTGGGTCAGTTTTACCAGGAGAAATCTCACCTGATCCCCAATGAAATCCTGATCCCTCAGGATATCGATGAGGAAGCGGTCAAGGCCCTAGTGGATACCAAGGTCCTCAAGCCCCAGCGTGGGGAGAAGAAGCAGTTGGTCAATCTGGCTATTAAAAATGCGCGTGTCAGTCTGGAGCAGAAGTTCAATCTCCTTGAAAAATCCATGGAGAAGACCCAAGGTGCTATTGAAAACCTTGGAAACTCCTGCAAATCCCAACTCCTGTGCGTATTGAGTCCTTTGACAACTCCAACATCATGGGGACCAGTCCCGTTTCTGCCATGGTGGTCTTTGTCAATGGGAAGCCAAGTAAAAAGGACTACCGCAAGTACAAGATCAAGACCGTTGTCGGACCAGATGACTATGCCAGCATGCGGGAGGTCATTCGCAGACGCTACAGTCGGGTCATGCGGGATGGCTTGACACCACCAGATCTAATCGTCATCGATGGGGGTCAGGGCCAGGTTAATGTCGCTAAGCAAGTCATCCAAGAAGAGTTGGGGCTGGACATTCCCATCGCAGGCCTGCAAAAGAATGACAAGCACCAAACCCATGAATTGCTCTTCGGTGATCCTCTCCAAGTCATCGAACTTTCTCGAACCTCGCAGGAATTTTTCCTCCTGCAACGGATCCAGGATGAGGTCCACCGTTTCGCCATCACCTTCCACCGCCAGCTTCGGTCTAAGAATTCCTTCTCCTCCCAGCTGGATGGGATCGAAGGCTTGGGACCAAAACGCAAGCAGTTGCTGATGAAACACTTCAAGTCACTGACCAAAATCAAAGAAGCTACTGTAGATGAGATCGTCACAGTTGGCATCCCACGAGCAGTGGCTGAAGCGGTGCAAGCTAAGCTCCATCAAGGAAAGCAAGAAGAAGCAAGTCCCTTGGTGGAAGTGGCGGAGGATTCTGAACCATACCAATCATAAGGAGTTTATAATGAACAATAGAATCGCTATATTATCTGATATTCACGGAGATACAACAGCCCTTAAGGCAGTGATTGAGGATGCGCGTGCTCTAGGCGCGACGGAATACTGGCTTTTAGGGGACATTTTGCTTCCGGGGCCTGGAAGAGAGGACCTTTTTGAGTTGCTAGATGCGATTCCGATTACAGCGGCTGTTCGTGGAAATTGGGACGATTGTGTCCTAGAGGCCTTGGATGGCGAGTACGGACTTGAGGATCCGCAGGAGATCCAACTTCTTCGCCTCACTCAGTACCTCATGGAAGGACTAGATCCTAAGCGGATCGATTGGCTTCGTTCGCTTCCATTGGTAGAGAAGAAGGAGGTCAATGGCATTCGTTTTTCACTGACCCACAACTTGCCAGAAAAGAATTATGGGGGTGACTTGCGTCCAGCAAATGCGACGGAGAACTTTGACCAACTGCTGGATGACCAGACGGATATGGCCATCTACGGGCATGTCCACAAGCAGTTGCTTCGTTATGGCAGTCAGGGCCAGCAGATTCTTAATCCAGGAACCATTGGCATGCCTTATTTTGACTGGATGCCCCTACAAAACCATAGAGCCCAGTATGCGCTGATCGATGTTGAAGAAGATGGGGTGACCAACCTGCAATTTCGCAAGGTGGCCTATGACTATGAAGCAGAGCTTCAAGATGCCAAGGACAAGGACCTTCCCTATATTGAGCTCTACGAAGAATTGAGACGAGAGGATAATTATCCAGGCCATAATAGTGAGTTGCTAGCTAGCTTAAATGAGAAATACAACTATGCCAAGGAAGTAGCTGCCTATTTTAACCTTTCCAATGAATCCTAGGTGGATCTCTTGTGTATTCAACCTATCCAAAAAGAGGCGGATCTTCAAAATGTCCGCTTCTTTTTTCACAATCTTGGGCTGTAAAACCCTGCAAGCTCTTTCATTTTGTGTTAAAATAGAGGTAACAGAAATAGAAAAGGAAGAAGCTTATGAAATTTCTAGAGCTCAATAAAAAACGCCATGCGATCAAGCATTTCACTGACCAACCGGTCGATCCAAAGGATGTACGGACTGCCATTGAGATCGCAACCTTGGCCCCTAGTGCCCACAATAGCCAGCCTTGGAAATTTGTGGTCGTTCGTCAAAAAAATGCTGAATTGGCAAAATTAGCCTATGGTGCAAACTACGATCAAGTCATGGAAGCACCTGTGACCATCGCCCTCTTTACAGATACCGATTTGCAAAAAAACGGGCTCGCAAGATTGCGCGTGTCGGTGGGGTGAAAAAAACTTCACAGACGAGCAGTTGCAATACTTTATGCAAAAATCTTCCTGCTGAATTTGCGCGCTATGATGCCCAACAAACAAGTGATTACTTGGCTTTGAATGCTGGTCTTGTGGCCATGAACTTGGTACTTGCTTTGACAGACCAAGGCATTGGAACCAATATTATCTTGGGATTTGATAAATCGAAAAATCAATGAAGTATTGGACATCGAAGAGCGTTTCCGTCCGGAAGTCTTGATTACGGTTGGCTATGCGGCTGAAAAAGTAGAGCCAAGCTATCGCTTACCAGTGGACGAAATCATTGACAAACGCTAAGCCAATTAGCAAATAGAAGATCGAGGAGGAATTCATGACAACAGTTGACTTTAAAGCAGAAGTAGAAAAACGTCGCGATGAGATGATGGCTGACTTATACAGCCTCTTGGAAATCAATTCTGAACGCGATGACAGCAAGGCAGATGCAGAGCATCCTTTTGGACCTGGTCCTGTAAAAGCTCTTGAAAAATTCTTGGAAATTGCCAAACGTGATGGCTATGAAACCAAGAATGTCGACAATTATGCCGGTCACTTTACCTTTGGTGAAGGAGAAGAAGAGCTTGGGATCTTTGCCCATATGGACGTCGTGCCTGCAGGTAGTGGCTGGAAGACAGATCCATATAAACCAGAAATTATCGATGGTAAGCTCTATGCGCGTGGTTCGTCTGATGATAAAGGGCCTACAATGGCCTGCTACTATGGTTTGAAGATCATTAAAGACCTAGGACTCCCTGTTTCTAAGCGCGTGCGCTTTGTTGTCGGTACGGATGAAGAATCAGGCTGGGGCGACATGGATTACTATTTCAAACACGTCGGACTTCCTGAGCCAGATTTTGGCTTCTCACCAGATGCGGAATTCCCAATCATCAATGGGGAAAAAGGAAACATCACTGAGTACCTTCATTTTGGAAATGACAACACAGGAAGTGCCCATCTTCATAGCTTTACAGGTGGCCTTCGTGAAAACATGGTACCAGAGTCAGCGACTGCAGTCGTTTCTGGACAACTACCAGATCTTGCTGGCCTCTTAGATGCCTTTGCCAAGGAACACCAGCTCAAGTATGAAATCTCAACTGTCGATGAAGAAACCTATACCGTGACGATTGTTGGGAAATCTGCTCATGGATCAACTCCTGAAGATGGGATCAATGGTGCAACCTACTTGGCTCTCTTGTTGAACCAATTTGATTTTGGTGGTGCTGCTAAGGCTTACCTTCATGTGACAGCTTCACTTCTTCACGAAGATTTTGCAGGTGAAAAATTAGGAATTGCCCATACAGATGCTAAGATGGGACCATTGAGCATGAATGCAGGTGTCTTCCATTTTGATGATAGCCAAGCAGATAATACTATTGCCCTCAATATCCGTTACCCTCAAGGTACAGATCCTGAAACCATCAAGTCCACCCTTGAAAAGATCGAAGGAGTGGCTACAGTAAGCTTGTCCGCTCATGGTCACACACCTCACTATGTTCCGATGGATGACGAATTGGTATCCACTCTCTTGCGTGTTTACGAAAAACAAACTGGCCTCAAAGGACACGAACAAGTGATCGGTGGTGGTACCTTTGGTCGCCTCTTGAAACGTGCGTTGCTTTTGGTGCTATGTTCCCAGACTATGTCAATACTATGCACCAAGCTAATGAATTCGCAGATGTTGAAGATCTCTATCGTGCAGCAGCTATTTACGCAGAAGCCATCTACGAATTAATCAAATAATCCACTACTCGGCCAGTTTTTCTGGCTGAGTTTTTCCATAGAAGGAGGACTTATGTCAACGATTGAAAGCATTAAACAAGCCATTATGGCAGATCCTCAAAATAAAGAATATACAGAGAAAGGGATCGAGCCACTCTTTGCAGCCCCAAAGACAGCTCGTATCAATATTATCGGACAAGCTCCAGGGATGAAGACGGAAGAAGCTGGTATTTACTGGAAGGATAAGAGTGGTGACCGCCTGCGCGAATGGTTAGGAGTTGACGAAGACACCTTTTATAATTCTGGTTTGTTTGCGGTCATTCCTATGGACTTTTATTTCCCAGGGCATGGAAAATCAGGCGACCTTCCACCTCGTAAAGGATTTGCGGAAAAATGGCACCCGCGACTCCTCAAGGAATGTCCGGATATTGAGTTAACCCTCTTAATTGGACAATATGCCCAAGCATACTACCTTCATGAAAAGGTTAGTGGCAAAGTAACCGAACGCGTTCACCATTTTAAAGATTATTTGCCAACCTATTTTCCACTTGTTCACCCTTCCCCTCGCAATCAAATCTGGATGGCAAAAAATACTTGGTTTGAGGCAGAGGTGGTGCCGGAATTGCAAACCTTAGTACAAGAGATCATTCAAAAATAAAGGAGAGCGAAGATGGACCCTTATCAACAAGTTAAAGAAAAATTAGATGAGTTGGGAATTTCATTTGATGTGGTGGAACACCCACCTGCATTCACAACTGAGCAGGCCGATTCTTACATTGAAGGCTTAGAAGGTGTTCGGACCAAGTCCATGTTTTTGACCAACAAGAAGAAAACCCAATTCTATCTGCTCATCATGGACGACCAGAAACCATTGGATATGGAGGATTTCAAAGAACAAGTGGAAGCCAACCGGATCCGCATGGCTTCAGCAGATTCTTTAGCTGAAAAAATGCAATTACCGCCAGGAACGGTTTCTCCATTTGGTTTATTGAACAATGAAGAAAAAGATATTCGAGTCTATTTCGATAAAGACATTGTGTCAGAGGAGATCATGACTTTCCATCCCAATACTAACGAAAAGACGATCTTTATTAAAACCCAAGACTTGTTACGATTTTTAGAGGCTATTGGCTTTCATTATGAAATTCTAACCCTCCCATAACATACCTGATAGGAGAAATCATGAAAGAAATTCCATTTTCAAGCTTTTACCAAGCTTATCAAAAAGGAGACTTACACGTTCTTGATGTACGCGAGCAGGAGGAATATGATGCCCTTCACTTAGACGGAGTTCGTCTTCTTCCCTTATCTGAGTTAGCAGATCGCTACCAGGAATTAGAGAAGGATCATCCCTATTATGTCATCTGCAAGTCTGGTCGACGCTCAGCACGTGCTTGCCAATTTTTGGAAGAGCAAGGCTATGATGTGACCAACGTCCAAGGTGGCATGGATGCATTTGAATCCTAAAAGAGAGTGGGACAGAAATCGGTAATTCATTAAGAATTCGATTTCGTCGTCCCACCTCCGCACAGTTGAGTAGGGCTGTAAAAGCTGATGAAATCAGCGTAGTAGAGCCCACTCAACCACTGCGTCTTGCTCGACAATCCAAAAATAATTGAGAGGCTAGGACTTTTTTCCCAGCCTCTTTCTTTACTAATTTCTAAAAATGAGTAGAATTTGTATGTTTTTCAAAAGATATTACAGGGATTTTCCAGTCTTTCATTGAAAATGGTTCAGAAATTTTGTATAATACCCTAGTATAAACAATAGTTAAGGAGATTCATTATGTCAAAACAAGATTGGCTGGATTATTTCGAAGCCGTAAATGGTCGTTCTGCTAGTGCAGAAGAAATTGCTCAAGCACTGGCTGCAGGAGAATTTCAAGAAGAAGTAGTGGTTCCAGAAACTCCACAAGCCCCAGAATTTATCGCAGCACCAACTGCCCCTGTGGAAGAACCAGTAGCAGCTCCACAAGCCCCAGAGTTTGTTGCAGCGCCAACTGCCCCTGTTGAAGAACCAGTAGCAGCTCCACAAGCCCCAGACTTTGTCGCAGCGCCAACTGCCCCTGTTGAAGAACCAGTAGCAGCCCCACAAGCCCCAGACTTTGTCGCAGCGCCAGCAGCTCCTGCAGCGCCAACTGCTCCTACAGAAGAACCAGTCGTAGCTCCAGTTCAAGAGCCTGCCCCTCAAGCTGCTCCAGCGAATGGACCTGCTTTCCAACAAGCTCCACAACAAGCCTACCAACAACCTACTCAAGCAGCTTATCAACAAGCTCCTTACCAAGGTCAACCAGGACAACCTTATCCTGCCCAACCAAGTCAATTTGGTGTAGCCGTTGGTGGTTACTGGAATTGGTTCCTTTCAGCTTTGAAACGTCCTACAGCTGTAGAAAATCCAAAAGCTCTTAACGGAATTTTACAGTATGTCTTAACTGCCTTTGTCTTGACCCTATCAACTTTCTTCACAGCTAGTGGAGCTACAGGTGGTTATGGAATGGATTTCCGTGCCTTTATGTTGACATTGATTTCCCTATTCTTTAGCGTTTACGCCTTCCAAGTAGCTGGATTCTTTGTTCGTCGTGTGGTTCTTCAAGATAAGGAATACAGTTACGGTCGTTCATTTGAAGAGTTTGGACGTTTGTCTGTTTACACTTTGCCACTTGCCCTTCTTGCTTTCTTAGTAGGTCTTGTAAAAGTTTATGAATTTTATGGCTTTGTAAACTTCCTTATTTTCTTCTTGTTCTTTGTTGGAACATGCTATGTCGTTCATCAAGGATTGAACAAGACAAGCTTTAAAGCAGATAAATTCTTGCTTCTAGTAGCATCATCTGTTGTCTTGCTTCTCATTGCCATCTTTGTCATTTATGTGAATGCTCGTATTTTAGAACAAGTAGCCGTAGGATTTATTCCAAGTGCTCCAAATTTCTCTAACTTTGGATTCTAACAATATCACAAAACGGAAGGTGGGGGAACCCACTTTCCCTATTTTATAATGAGGGAGAAGAGATCCATGCAAAAGAAATGGGTTGAATTATTTGAAAAAGTGATCGGTCGCAAACCGTCACCAGAAGAGTTTATGGCTGGGAAAGCTTGTGGATTTGATTTGAAACAAATTCAGTCTATCGCTGGAAATGCCCCAGCAGAGGAAGTAGCTCCTGTTGAGGAACCAGTGGTTGAACCAGTTGAAGAAGTAAAGAATGTCGATCCACTTCTAGCACCTCGTCAGGCTTGGTTGCAACATTTTGAAGAAACCTATGGCCGCAAGCCAAGTGCAGAAGAATTTACCGCTGCTAAAAAGTCAAAACTTTGAGTTTTTTGTAGGACCTGTGCCTGAAGCAGAATTTGCGAACCCCAGATGCAACAGAAGTAAACACAGGAATATGTCCCTCAACAGCAAACTCAAGAGTATACGGCTCCACTTGCCGCTGAGCAAACGCAGGTCTTTGCTGGTCCAAATGTTACAGAAGCAGGTCCCAGCTCAGAAAAAACAAAAGGCCCCTAAAACGAAGGGTGGAAAAGAAACTTTCCAAGAAGAAAATTGGGATTATTTCTGCTATTGCAGTCCTTGTGATCGCTTTGGTAGCAGCCTTCTTTTACTTCCAGTCAACAACGCGTGTCGAAGTGACTGCAGATAAATTTATTAAGGCAGTGGACACCAAGGATTATCGCGAAGCAGCAGATCTGCTTTCAACCGATAACGATAAATGGACAAAGGATGAAGCCGAAAGCTTTATTACCAGCATGGAAGATCAAGGGGATCGATATCGGTACAGAGTTGAACAAGATCATTGATAATGGTGGAGAAGGCAGCTATACGGATAAATCTGGAAACAAGATCTTTGGTTTGGAAAAAGCGGACAAGAAATTTGGAATCTTCCAAGAATACCGTGTGGCCAGCTATCCAGTGCAAGTGAAGGTCAAGACCAATTTGGATCAAGCCAAACTCAAAGTGGCTGCCAATAAAACAGTGACCTTGAAGAAAGATGCAGTGACAGACCTTGGTTCTTTCCATTACAATACAAAAGAAATGGAATTGACTGCTAAAACAGAGGTCGGAAATGTTACTTCTAAGATCCATCTCAATCCTAAAAAAGCAACAAAGAATAATTTAGAATTGCAGTTGAATTCTGAAAAACGCAATTTAGAAGTTGAGTTCCCAGATGAAGTTGAAAACCCAACGGATGTGAAGGTTGTGGTCAACGGCAAAGAAGTCGGAACCAGCACGACCTTTGAAGTAGACAGCATTCCTTATCAAGAAATTGAAGTGCATGCTGTCTTCAACATGAATGGGGAAACCTATACAACTGAGAAGGCTAAGGTGACGATTGAAGAGGGTGAGAACGATCCGATCGAACTTAAACTAGCCAAAGATACCCTAAAACGCATCAAGAGTGCACAAGATGCTAAGAAAGCGCAAGCAGCCAAAGAAGAACAAAATCGGACCTTGGCGGAAGAATTCTTGAAAGAGTACCGCGACGCAGTCTTTAGCTCCGTTTCAAATCGAAACAACACCTACTCTAAATACTATGACACACAAAGTCAAGCCTACAAGGACATGGTTGAATTCACAACTGGTGATGGTGTTCGAAAGGCTAAAATTGACTACTATACTCCAGGAGCTTTGGACATTCAAAGTGTCACTGAAGAAAATGGTGTGGTAACGATCAAGACTTATGAAGACTTTACCGTGCATTATACAGATAGCCATCCAGATTCACAAAACCGCAAGTACAAGACCTACACTTTGAAAAAAGTAGGTGCAAGTTATGTGATTACGGATATTGTCGTAACAAAAGAATCATAGGAGATTCCTCATGAAAGCAAGATTTTCCAAATTAACTTTGGTGACAGTTGCCTTGTTAACCTTGACAGCTTGCTCCCAATCTCAATCCACTAGTTCTAAATCTTCTGCAAAAGAAGAAACTAAACAAACGCAAACCAAGTCTTCCAAAGAAACGTCTTCTGCAAAGGATACGTCAAAAGAGACAGGAAAAGAAGAGTCGTCAAAGCTGGTAAGTCAGATGTGAAAGTGGACTCTGGTGTCAGCTATAATGGTTCCTACTATAGTGTCAAAGGGAAATATGGTGAGGTCATGATCGCCAACAAACATTATCCCTTGTCGCCTGACTTTAACCCAGGTGAAGATCCTGAAGCTGTTTCAGCTCTTCATGAATTGATTGCGGCTATGCAGGCAGAAGGTTATCCGATCAGTGATCAATATAGTGGTTTTCGTAGCTACGATACCCAAGTTGGCCTCTATCAAAACTATGTCAATCAAGATGGTCAGGAAGCCGCAGATCGTTATTCTGCAAGACCGGGTTATAGTGAACACCAGACAGGTTTGACCTTTGATTTGATCGATACCAGTGGTAATCTGGTGACAGAACCTGGACCAAGTAAGTGGTTGCTCAAGAATGCTGCTAAATATGGCTTTGTGGTTCGTTACCAAGAAGGTAAAGAAAAAGTAACAGGCTACATGCCAGAAAGCTGGCATCTCCGCTATATCGGAAAAGAAGCACAAGATATCGCGGACTCAGGTTTGAGTCTTGAAGAATACTATGGCTTCACCGGTGGCGATTACGTTGATAAATAAAAAAGGTTGGGATAGATATCCCAACCTCAGATTGAAGACAAAGTCATATAAAAAACTTTCCTTAGGTGAGTACGGACGTCAGCGAACTTCTACGAAGTTCCATGACTAATTATTGAGCCTAAGGTCTCAATAATTCCGAGTGCCTGAATCGTTATTGTTTCAGGCACTTTACTCACAGCGGAAAGTTTTGGTATTTTCTTGATTCATCTAAAAAATGGAACTCAATTTTATTTCTTATCAGAATCGCTTAATTTATTTTACTTTAAAATAGTTTGTCTACATTTTAAGGTTGGGATAGATATCCCAACCTTTTTATTGTATGTTTTTTAGAAACTCATCCAGCTCTTTTTGGTTCTTGAGAGAGATAAATTTTTCGGGGTACGTGGAGTGGATGTTTTGATACCTTTCTCTGGCAGTTTTTGTTCGTCCGTCCCAAAGAATCCAACGGATGAATTCCCAGTCAAAGCGTTCGGGGCAACCTGCCGCCATACTCTCACGGACCCGGCCTTTATAACGACGGTATCGTTTCCAGGCTCTATAGAGGCAGTTCCAACGAGAGAAGTTGAGAAAGATAATCTGGTCGGCTTGCTCCATTCTCTCCTCATAGCAGCACCAAGAGTAATTGCCATCAATGACCCAGTCTCTATGATCGCTGAGAAACTGTCTCATCTCTTTCTCCATCCAATCCCGATCACTGTCTATCCAACCCGGTTGAAATTGAAGGGTGTCCATATGTAGCTTGGGAATGGAGTAGTGGCGGGATAAGTTTTCAGCCAAGGTGGATTTACCTGATCCAGAATAGCCGATAATAACGATTTTCATAAGCACCTCTCAAAAATTTTGGAACAAAAAAAGCTCCGGAGAGCTTGATTTTTATGCTGTTCTTGATTAACCAAGTTTCGCTGCAAGACGTGCTTTATCACGGCTAGCTTTGTTCTTGTGGATCAAACCTTTAGTTTCTGCTTTATCGATAGCTGAGCTAGCAGCGCGGTAAAGTTCTTCAGATGGGTTTGCTTCAAAAGCTTTGATTGCAGTACGCATAGCTGATTTTTGAGCTGAGTTTTTTTCGTTTTGTTTAACGTTCAATTCAGCGCGTTTGATAGCTGATTTAATGTTTGCCAAGTTATTCACCTCCATTGATAATCTAACTATCTCATTATATATGAAAAGTTAAGATTTGACAAGCCTAAAATAGCTTTTCCTTAAAAAAGTACCGTTAAAAGGCGATTTTCTCTAGCGTTTGAGATAAATTTCGTCAATTTCATGGTTGGTTGCTTTATGGAGAATCAGATCAGCTCGGTTTCTGGTTGGTTGGATGTAATGTTGCAAGTTGACTAAATTAATGGATTCCCAGACCTGATGGGCCATGCTTAAAACTTCTTCTAGGGGTTGCTCTGTAAATCGATAGTAGTAGTTATTGGGATCATTCTGAGCTAATGCAAGGAGTTTTTGGAAGCGATCGAGATACCAAGATTCGATATCGTCGACCGCGGCATCCACATAGATCGAAAAATCAAAGAAATCGGTCATATAGAGACTGTCATTTTGTGGATTTTGAAAGACATTGATCCCTTCGACAATGACAAAATCAGCTGGTAAAATCGTTTGCTTCTCATCTGGGACAATATCATATATTTCGTGGGAATAGACGGGGATTTCTACGCTCTTGTTGTTTTTGATTTGATTAAGAAAATCAAGGAGCAATTCCATATCATAGCTTTCCGGAAATCCTTTTCGATTGAGGATCTCTTGTTCTTTTAAGATAGCATTTGGATAGAGAAAGCCATCCGTCGTCACCAACTCCACTGTCGAGCCTTCGAAGGTTCGTGACAGCAGGATTTGAAGTAAACGGCTAGTGGTAGATTTTCCAACCGCAACACTTCCTGAAACCCCAATGATAAAGGGTTGGCGTTCACTCGTTTTTTGAAGAAAAATACCTTTGAGAAGGCCAAATCTTCTTTGGAACGCTTGTAGATGCCTATCAGGTTTGTCAAAGGCAGATAGACGTCACGTACATCCTGGAGGTTGATGCGGTCGTTAAAACTTTTAATAGAATTGAGCTCTGTTTGAGAGAGAGGTGGGGTGGTTTTGCGGTGCAAATTTTGCCAAGTTTCCCGATTAATTTTTTCAAAATGTAGAAATTCTTTGTCCATATGTCACTCCTATTGTAGTCTTTAGTATACCAATTTTTAGAGGTCATGTAAACGATTTAAAAAAGGAGTGAATTATGATAAAATAACCTTATGAGTAAAATGTATTTTGATGTAAACCCAGATGCAGCCCATGATATTCATGATCTGGCTGTTGTTTTATTGGGGCAAAAGATGAATTTTTATACGGACGCCGGCGTCTTTAGTAAAAAAATGATTGACTATGGAAGCCAGGTGCTTTTATCAACCCTGGATTTTCAAGAAGGAGAAAGTGTCCTTGATGTTGGCTGTGGCTATGGTCCAATCGGTCTCTCTCTCGCTAAAGCTCAGGGAGTTGCAGTGACTATGGTCGATGTCAATGAGCGGGCACTAGACTTGGCTAAGAAAAATGCTAGCCGAAACGGCGTGGAAGCTCAGATCTTTTCTTCGGATGTCTATGAAGCAGTAGAAGGGGTCTTTGACCATGTAATCAGTAATCCGCCGATCCGAGCTGGTAAGAAAGTGGTCCACCAAGTGATCACTGGTAGTTTTGAACATTTGAAACCAGGTGGAGACTTGACCATTGTCATTCAGAAAAAACAAGGGGCTCCGAGCGCTAAGGCCAAGATGGAAGAGACGTTTGGCAATTGTGAAATCGTAAAAAAAGACAAAGGCTATTATATTTTAAGAAGTGAGAAAGAATCATGAGAGCAGTAGATATCATTCAGAAAAAAAGAGATGGTCTTGCCTTAAACAAGGAAGAAATTGAATGGCTGATTGAGGGCTATGTGGCTGGAACAGTTCCAGATTACCAAATGTCCGCTTTTGCTATGGCTGTTTATTTTAAAGGGATGACGACGGAAGAAATCTCTCATATGACCATGAAGATGGTCCAAACGGGGCAACAGTTTGATCTGTCAGCTATTCCAGGAATCAAGGTGGACAAACACTCGACTGGTGGTGTAGGAGACAAGGTAACCTTGGTCTTGGTGCCTTTGGTTGCAAGTTTCGGAGTGCCGGTTGCAAAAATGAGTGGTCGTGGCTTAGGCCACACAGGTGGGACCATCGATAAGTTGGAATCCATTAAAGGTTTCCAGATTGAACGGAACCAAGAGGAATTTATCCAGCAGGTGCAGGAGATCGGCTTATCGGTCATTGGTCAATCCGACCAACTCGTAAAAGCAGACAAACTCTTGTATGCTCTGCGTGATGTGACAGCGACAGTGGACACCATTCCTTTGATTGCTAGCTCCGTCATGAGTAAGAAAATTGCAGCTGGTGCTGATGCCATTCTTTTGGACGTGACAGTGGGCGAGGGTGCCTTCATGAAGAATATTGAGGATGCTCGTCGCTTAGCCCGTACCATGGTGGATCTTGGAAATGCAGTGGGTCGGAAAACCATCGCTGTCATTACAGATATGAGCCAACCTTTGGGAACCAGTATTGGCAATCGTTTAGAAATTTTAGAAGCCCTGGATATTCTGAAAGGACAAGGGCGAGCTGATGTGACGGAGTTTATTTGTGAGTTAGCGCAAATCATGTTGAAATTGGCCAATGTAGAACAATCGATTGAAGCCATCCATGAACACTTGAACAATGGTCAGGCTTAGCGAAGTTTGAAGAAATGGTGGTGGCTCAAGGTGGAGACTTAGAAGATTTGCATCGTCCCGTCAAAGTGGATCAGGTCCTTGAAGTAACAGCGGATCAAGATGGCGTCATTGCTGCTTTACCTGCCATGGAGTTTGGCTTGTTTGCCATGCGCCTGGGTGCTGGCCGTGCTGTCAAATCAGATCCCCTCGATTACGAAACAGGAATTGTGTTTGACAAAAAAGTGGGAGAGCACGTCAAAAAAGGGGAACGCATTGCCCGTATTTTCATGAATGAAAAAAATTCACAAGAAAGAGTTACAGAATTCAAAAAAAATGTTAAAATACTAGAAAGGGCTGAAAGCGTTAAAGAAATTATTGAAATAATATCTTAAGCAGCTCAGGAGATTGTATGAAGTTAAATAAATATATCGATCACACTCTTTTAAAACCAGATGCGCAACAAGAACAGATCGAAAAGCTGATCGAAGAAGCTAAGGCTTATGATTTTGCGAGTGTCTGTGTGAACCCGACATGGGTGAATTTTGCGGCTGAGGGCTTGCGCGATTCAGACGTTAAAGTTTGTACCGTCATTGGTTTTCCTTTGGGAGCAAATACACCATTTGTCAAAGCGTGTGAAACAAAAAATGCTATTCAAAATGGTGCCGATGAAATTGACATGGTCATTAATATCGGGGCTCTTAAGTCTAAGAATTTAGCACTAGTTGAGGAAGATATCCAAGCTGTAGTCGAAGCGAGCGGTGATAAGCTGGTCAAAGTCATCATTGAGACTTGTCTCTTAACAGATGCTGAAAAGATCGTTGCTTGCCAAATTGCTAAGTCAGCTGGGCAGACTTTGTGAAGACTTCAACTGGCTTCTCAACTGGAGGAGCAACGGAAGAAGATGTGGCCTTAATGCGTCAAACTGTTGGACCAGACATGGGTGTTAAAGCTTCTGGTGGAGCTCGCTCTTATGAAGATGCTCTTGCATTTATCGAAGCTGGTGCGACTCGCATCGGAACTTCCTCTGGTGTAGCAATCATGGAAGGAAAAGTGGCTCATGGCGACTACTGAGTTGATCAATTTAGCAGTAGAAGTGAGCCAGCATGCTTATGTGCCCTATTCTCATTTCCCAGTTAGTGCAGTCCTTGTGACCAAGGATGACCAGATCTATACAGGTGTCAATATCGAAAATGCCAGTTTTGGGTTAACCAACTGTGGGGAACGGACAGCTATTTTTAAAGCAGTTTCTGAAGGAGCTCGTGAGTTCAAAGAGCTGATTGTCTATGGGCAAACAGAAAAGCCCGTCTCTCCGTGTGGTGCTTGTCGCCAGGTCATGGCTGAATTTTTTGAGCCTGATCTGCCTGTAACTTTGGTATCTAAAGATAAATCGACGGTCGTGATGACGGTCAAGGAATTACTTCCATATTCCTTTACAGATTTGACTTAGTTGGTCTGTGAGGCGGTCTTTTGACCCTTTCAATACTTCGCAACAATGTTGCACAATAATTTAGGAGGTTCAGTAATGAACAAGAAACAATGGCTAGGCCTTGGTCTAGTAACTGTCGCTGCTATCGGACTTGCAGCATGTGGAAATCGTGCGTCTAAAAAAGATAGCGCAAACTCAGAATCAAAAACTGATTTGAAAGCTGCTATTATTACCGATACTGGTGGTGTGGATGACAAATCATTCAACCAATCTGCTTGGGAAGGTTTGCAAGCTTGGGGGAAAGAAAACGGTCTTTCTAAAGGGAACGGATTCGACTACTTCCAATCAACAGATGAATCTCAATATGCGACAAACCTTGATGAAGCTGTTTCTAACGACTACAAATTGATCTTTGGTGTTGGTTTTGCCTTGAGCGACTCTATTAAAAAAGCTGCAAAAGACAACCAAGATGTGAACTATGTCATCATCGATGACCGTATTGAAGGACAAAAGAACGTAGCATCTGCTGTTTATGCCGATAACGAAGCTGGTTACCTTGCTGGTATCGCTGCTGCAAAAACTACAAAAACTAAACAAGTTGGTTTTGTAGGTGGTATGGAAAGTGAAGTTATCACTCGTTTCCGCGCTGGATTTGAAGCTGGTGTTAAATCTGTTGACCCATCTATCAAAGTTCAAGTAGACTACGCTGGTTCATTCGGTGACTCTGCTAAAGGTAAAACAATTGCTGCTGCACAATACGCTGCAGGTGCAGATGTTATCTACCAAGTAGCTGGTGGTACTGGAGCAGGTGTCTTCTCTGAAGCAAAAGACTTGAACGAGAAGAAAAAAATGAAGACGAAAAAAAGTTTGGGTTCTTGGTGTTGACCGTGACCAAAAAAAGCTGAAGGTGAATACACTTCTAAAGATGGTAAAAAATCTAACTTTGTCTTGGCTTCAAGCTTGAAGAAAGTCGGAGAATCAGTAAAAGACTTGGCTAAGAAAGCTGCTGACGGTAAATTCCCTGGCGGTGAAGTGATTACTTATAGCTTGAAAGATGGTGGAGTTGATTTGACAACTGACAACCTTTCTGCAGATGCTAAAAAAGCTGTCGAAGATGCCAAAGCTAAAATCCTTGATGGGTCTCTTAAAGTTCCTGAAAAATAATATTTGATTGGGCGGCCCTCCCTTTAAGGGCCGTTTCTTTTAAAGTGAGACATTTTTGTCTCAATAAAATCTGTTAGTTGTCTAACAGATTTTATTGAAATAAAAAATTTTTGAAAGGAAACACCTACATGACACATGAATATGTCATCGAAATGCGTGAGATTACCAAAAAATTTGGTGACTTTGTAGCAAATGACAAGATTAATCTTCAGTTGCGCAAAGGTGAAATCCATGCACTTCTTGGAGAAAATGGTGCGGGAAAATCTACCCTGATGAATATGCTGGCTGGTTTGTTGGAACCAACAAGCGGAGACATCGTGGTAAATGGAAATACTGTTAACCTAGACTCACCTTCAAAAGCAGCTTCTTTAGGAATTGGAATGGTGCACCAACACTTTATGTTGGTTGAAGCCTTCACTGTTGCTGAAAATATCATCCTTGGTTCTGAAACCACGAAGCATGGTATTTTGGACCTTAAAAAAGCCGGTCAAGATATCCTTGAATTGTCTAAAAAATATGGCTTGGCAGTAGATCCAAATGCTAAAGTTGAGGATATTTCCGTTGGTGCGCAGCAACGTGTGGAAATCTTAAAGACGCTTTATCGTGGAGCCGACATCCTAATCTTCGATGAACCAACTGCAGTGTTGACACCAGCTGAAATCGAAGAATTGATGACAATCATGAAGAACTTGGCGAATGAAGGAAAATCAATCATCTTTGATTACGCACAAGTTGGATGAAATCCGTGCTGTTTCAGACCGCGTAACGGTTATCCGTCGTGGGAAATCTATTGAAACAGTCGAGATTGGTGGAGCAACCAACCAAGACTTGGCTGAAATGATGGTCGGTCGTTCTGTTTCCTTTAAGACTGAAAAAGGTCCTTCTGAACCAAAAGAAGTGGTCTTGTCGATCGAAAACTTGGTCGTGAATGAAAATCCGGGGAGTCCCAGCTGTTAAGAATCTTTCACTAGAACTTCGTGCTGGTGAAAGTCGTTGGGATCGCAGGGATTGATGGAAATGGTCAGTCTGAGTTGATCCAAGCCATTACAGGTCTACGGAAGGTAAAATCCGGTTCAATCAAGATTAAAGGCAAGGATGTTGTAGGACTTCGCCCACGTCAAATCACAGAAATGAAGGTAGGACACGTCCCTGAAGACCGTCACCGGGATGGGTTTAGTCCTTGATATGATGATCTCTGAAAACATTGCTCTTCAAACTTACTATAAAGAACCTCTTAGCAAGAATGGTATTTTGAATTATCCAAATATTACCTCTTATGCCAAGAAGTTGATGGAAGAGTTTGACGTTCGTGCAGCTAGTGAAGTGGTACCAGCTAAGGCTCTTTCTGGAGGAAACCAGCAAAAAGCCATTATCGCTCGGGAAATCGATCGCGATCCAGATCTCTTGATCGTCAGCCAGCCAACTCGTGGTTTGGACGTCGGAGCGATTGAATATATCCACAAACGTTTGATTCAAGAACGGGATAATGGAAAAGCCGTTCTGGTTGTCAGCTTTGAATTAGATGAAATTTTGAATGTTTCTGACCGTATTGCGGTTATTCATGATGGGAAGATCCAAGGGATCGTAACCCCTGAAACGACGAATAAGCAAGAACTTGGAATCCTCATGGCAGGAGGACAAGTAAAGGAGGGAGCATCAAATGAATAAGAATTTAAAACAAATTGCCGTTCCGTTGGTGTCTGTCCTTTTAGGATTGGTCTTGGGTGCCATTATTATGTGGGCCTTCAGCTATGATGCCATTTGGGGATATGAATTGCTGTTTAAGAAAGCCTTTGGTTCGATTAAGAGTTGGGGTAATATTTCCCGCGCCATGGGGCCACTGATTTTAGTTGCTCTTGGATTTTCAGTAGCTAGCCGGGCTGGTTTCTTTAACGTTGGACTTCCTGGTCAGGCTTTTGCAGGATGGATCATGGCGACTTGGTTTGCCCTTTCCTTCCCAAATATGCCTCGCTTACTGATGATTCCGATGACCGTTTTGATTGCGGCTATTGCCGGTGGATTTATTGGAGCGATTCCAGGTTTCCTTCGTGCTTATCTTGGAACCAGTGAGGTGATCATCACCATTATGATGAACTACATTGTTCTCTATGGTGGGAATGCCCTGATCCATAGCTTCCCAGCTTCCTTGATGAAAAACAAGGACTCAACTATTGATGTGGGAGCCAATGCTGTCTACCAGACGGAGTGGTTGCGTAATTTGACGGATAAATCTCAAATGAACATCGGGATTTTCTTTGCCATCATCGCAGTGGTAGTCATCTGGTTCTTGATGAAGAAAACAACACTTGGTTTTGAAATCCGTGCCGTTGGTCTCAATGCGAATGCGGCAGAATACGCAGGGATGTCTGCAAAACGGACCATTATCCTTTCTATGATCATTTCTGGTGCTCTTGCTGGTATCGGTGGAGTAGCAGAAGGTCTGGGTATTTACTCAAATGTCTATGTTCAAACTAGCTCAATGAGTGTTGGATTTAACGGAATGGCCGTTGCCCTTCTTGCGATGAATTCACCAATTGGTATTCCATTTGCTGCCTTCTTGTTTGGAGCGCTTCAAATTGGGGGAGTTGGTATGAAGCCAGCTGCTATCCCTGAAGAAGTCGTTCAAATTGTGACAGCATCTATTATCTTCTTCGTATGTGCCCACTACATTATCGAAAAGATGATCTCGATGCGATCAGCTAAAAAAGGAGGAGCAAACTAATGAGTATTGTAACGATTTTAAGTATTCTTGTTTCCTCTATGATTGTGTATGCGGCGCCGCTGATCTTCACAAGTATCGGAGGAGCATACTCAGAACACGCTGGGGTTGTTAACGTTGGCCTTGAAGGAATCATGGTTATGGGAGCCTTCTCAGGAATTATCTTTAACTTGACTTTTGAGCCTGAGTTAGGAAGTTTGACACCATGGTTGTCCTTGATCGTTGCTGCAGGGATTGGAGTACTCTTCTCCTTGATCCACGCGGTGGCAACCATTCATTTCCGTGCTGACCATATCGTCTCAGGTACAGTATTGAACTTGATGGCACCTCCATTGGCCGTCTTTCTTGTCAAAGCGATGTACAACAAGGGGCAAACTGATAATATCAAAGTTGCCTTCGGGAAAACGTCAATTCCAGTCTTATCTAAAATTCCGGTGATTGGGGATATTTTCTTCAACAATGCCAGCATCATCGGCTGGGTTGCGATTCTCTTTTCATTCTTTGCTTGGTTTATCATGTTTAAGACGAAATTTGGATTGCGTCTTCGTTCAGTTGGGGAACACCCACAAGCAGCAGATACATTGGGAATCAATGTATATAGAATGCGCTACTTAGGAGTGATGATCTCAGGTGCCCTTGCAGGAATCGGAGGAGCCATTTACGCTCAGTCAGTTTCTGTTAACTTCGCGGTAACTACTATTGTAGGTCCTGGATTTATCGCCCTTGCGGCTATGATTTTCGGGAAATGGAACCCAATCGGGGCCATGCTGGCTAGTCTCTTCTTTGGAGCTTCACAAAGTTTGGCTGTTATCGGGAATCAATTGCCTTTGCTTAAAGGTATCCCATCCATCTACTTGCAAATTGCGCCTTACGTCTTGACCATGGTTGTCTTGGCAGCCTTCTTCGGACAAGCAGTTGCGCCAAAAGCAGATGGTGTTAACTACATTAAATCGAAATAATGCACAGAGAGAGGTTGGGACAAAAGTCCTAGCCTCTCAATTGTTTTTGGATTGTCGAGTAAGACGCAGTGGTTGAGTGGGCTCTACTACGCTGATTTCATCAGCTTTTACAGCCCTACTCAACTGTGCGGAGGTGGGACGACGAAATCGAATTCTAACGAATTACCGATTTCTGTCCCACGCTCTCTTTTGCTTTGTAAAGGCCCCTCTTAGTCGCAATTTCTTTAGATTTAGGGTACAATAAGAATACAACTTTTCACGTATTGGAGGAGCAGATGTTTAAGTGGATGAGACGCCTGATTGGCATGGTGATCGTTTTATTTATTTTATTAGTGATCTTGTTGGTTCCTGGATCTATCCCTGAAGGGGAGCAGCTGAGAAATGTGCAGGCAGGGAGTTCTTTGATTGAACTGGCTCAAAATGCAGTTTCAAACGCCTCTGTGAGCACTGAAGGACTCTCAACTGAGCTAAGTCTCAATTCTGTGCAATTGAGTCAGGTCGTAAAAACAAGTGCTGGATCCGCCCTTGACAATTCTGACTATCAAAAGATGGCATTAGGAATGGATGGCAATGACCTTCACGTCAAAGTTCCTGTTTCCTTAGGACCAGTCGATAGCTATCTAGATTTAACCATGACCGGTCAAGTCGAAAATAATGTCATGAATTTGACCGTGACAGGTGCTAAATTAGGGAAAATGCCCATTCCAAAATTTTTGGTTCTTAACTATTTGAAGGATCAATCCAATCAAAATGGAGGCGGCTTTACAGTGAATGGTGATCAAATCACCCTTGAGATTCCTCAAGCAGGCTATAGTATCTCAAAAGCGAGAGTGGAAAATGGCAATGCTAAGGTAACGGTTAGTATCTCCTTGTTTTAAGTTTTTGTAATTGGAGTTGTCATGCTTGTCTTTGAATTTTGTGCAGAGAATTTAACTTATATTGATAAGGCGATTGCTGCTGGGGCAGGTCGCATTGAACTGTGCGACAACCTGGCAGTAGGCGGGACCACACCGAGTATAGGTGTGATCAATGAAGCAATCAAACTGACAAGAGAGAAGTCCGTGGATCTATGTGTCATTATCCGGCCCCGTGGTGGAGATTTTGTCTACACTGATCTGGAAGTCGAAGCTATGCTGACGGATATTCGTGCTGCGAAAGAAATAGGGGTTACTAGTTTTGTGCTGGGTGCGCTGACGAGTGATAGAAAGTTGGACCAGAGGATCATGCAGCTTTTACTAGCAGCCTGTGGAGAGGCAGAGGTGGTCTTTCATATGGCCTTTGATGAGTTAGCTCATACAGATCAGCTAGAAGCGATTGAGTGGCTTTCTGATCAGGGTGTAGCCCGCATTTTAACACGAGCTGGAAGTCCAGGTGACCCACTAGAGCAACGTTTTTGCACACTATCATCGTTTATTAGATGCGGCTAAGGGAAAGATTCAGATCCTGCCAGGTGGAGGTGTGACCCTTGACAATCGTCAGCTCTTTTTGGAGCAATTGGGCGTTTGTCAACTGCATGGCACGCGCATCGTGTTTTAAAAAAGAAACGATCACTGCTTGAAGTAGTTTTGAGGATCCGTTATCAAGGTTGGGGACGTTGTTTCCAGCCTCTTCTAGTGCAAAAATGAATAAGGGAGAGAAAATGTTTTTAGAGCATTATTTTGACCGGTACACCTTTTCAGCCAGAAAAGGGATTGGCTTATGGATTTGAAAAGAGAGAAGCAGGCTATGAGTACCAGTGCCCCGTCTTATCGGACACTTTTCTCTTAAAGGTCCAGGTCTGCGACCAGAAGATTTCTTTTCAGGTCTATGATCAGGATACAGGGGACGAGTATATCCAGATCCATCTGGAACAGCTACAAGGAAATTTCGTTGGCCAAGTCAGGGAAGCCTGTCAGGAAAGTCTTGCAAGGATTCGCCAAGCTTGTTTTGAGGTAGAAGAATTTCTCTATCCTCAAGCCAAGCGTCTCATGGCCTATATCTCCCTGCACTATCAGGGAACGATTGAGTATTTGTGGGAGAGATCTCCGGAATCCGGTGCTATTCGCCACCGAGACACCCTCAAGTGGTATGGTGTCTTTATGACCATTGATTGGAAAAAACTGGATGCTGGCAAGTCTGGGAAAATAGAAGTTTTGAATGTTAAGTCTGATCAAGTAGCCCATTTCATCCAGCAGAAAGGGATTTATCCAGCTTTTCATATGAATAAAAAATATTGGGTGAGTATCCCCTTAGATGGAACAATTGCTGATGAGGAGTTGTTTGCTCTAGTGGATAGTAGTTGGCAACTCACAAAAAAGGGGAAATAAGATGAATCTGTTGAGGAAATTATCTTGGTTTTTTAATTTAGAGAAGAAGCGATACTTGATCGGGATAGGGTCCTTGATCTTGGTTAGTTTTTTAAACCTCATTCCTCCAAGAATCATGGGCCTTGTGATCGATTTGATCGATAAAAGAAAGCTGACACTGGGGCAGTTAGTTATGGATATTGCCCTTTTGGTCCTCGCAGCTCTAGCCATGTATGGCCTTCGTTTTGTCTGGAGACGCTATATTTTTGGAACGGCTAATAAGTTGGCTCGAATCTTGCGTTACCGTTTGTTTCAGCAATTTACGCTCATGTCTCCGTCTTTTTATCAGCGTTATCGGACAGGGAATCTCATGGCCCATGCTACTAATGATATCAATGCGGTAACCATGTTTGCTGGTGGTGGCGTTATGTCTGCAGTGGATGCTTCTGTGACAGCCTTGGTGACCCTAGTCAGCATGTTTTTCATGATTGATTGGCGCTTAACCCTCTTGGCTATTTTGCCCCTACCGGTTATGGTGGTAGTGACTTCAGCTATTGGGACGCAAAAACCACAAAGCCTTCAAAGAGGCCCAAGAAGGATTCTCAGAGCTGAACAACTTTGTTCAGGAATCAGTATCAGGAGTCAAGGTGACCAAATCCTTTGGCTTTCAGGCAGATGAGATTCAGGGCTTTTGAAAAAACCAATCAAATGGTCTTTTCAAAGAATATGACTTCAGCCGGTTACAGTGCTTTGTTTGATCCGACCACTCTTCTTTTTGTCGGTCTCTCCTATGTCTTGACGCTCTACTTCGGGGGACTATTTGTTCAGGAAGGGAGCCTGACGGTTGGACAAATCGTAACCTTTATTACCTATCTCAATATGCTCGTCTGGCCCCTTCAAGCCATGGGCTTCTTGTTTAATATTAGTCAGCGTGCTAGCGTCTCCTTTGATCGGGTTGAGACACTTTTAGCAGAAATACCTGATATTCAAGATCCGAGTCAACCAGTCACAGTCATTCAAAATGGCGATCTGGAATATAACATTAAAGAATTCGCCTATGAGAAAGAGCCTGTCCTTGAAAAGCTTGCCTTTCATTTAGAAAAAGGGCAAACCCTTGGGATTGTGGGGCCAACTGGATCTGGAAAGACCACCTTGTTGCGTCTCTTGCTTAGAGAGCATGACTTGGAGCAGGGAGATATCTTGCTAAATGGGATCTCCATTAAACATTATCGCTTAAAAGATCTTCGAAGCTTGATCGGCTATGTTCCTCAAGATCAGATCCTCTTTGCTATGACTATTCGCGAGAATGTCGCTTTTTCGGTTCCGCAGATCAAGGAAGAAGAGCTGATAAAAGCGCTAAGAACCAGTGGGGTCTATGAGGACGTCTTGGCTATGCCAGACCAGATGGAGACAGTGCTTGGAGAGAGAGGGGTCTCTCTTTCTGGCGGGCAAAAGCAACGGATTGCCATGAGTCGTGCTTTGGTCATGAATCCTGAGATCTTGATCTTTGGATGATTCCCTGTCTGCAGTAGATGCTAAAACGGAGCACCAAATCATTGAAAAATATGAAGCAGGAACGCAAGGGGAAAACAACGATCATCACAGCCCATCGCCTATCAGCGATCGTTCATGCGGATTTGATTCTGGTAATGGAGAATGGACAGATCAAGGAGCGAGGAAATCACGAGGAATTAATGGCTCAAAAAGGTTGGTACTATGAAACCTACCAAGCCCAACAATTATCAGAAGAAATGGAGGGAAAGCTGAATGAAAACATCTGAAGCTCATGTGATGAAGCGGCTCTTGACTTACATGTGGCGTTATAAATGGTTAACAGCCCTAGCCTTAGCCTTTACCTTCCTAACTAGTCTGTTATTGACGGCGATCCCTCTTGCAGCTCGCTGGTATATTGACCACCTAGTGGATCCAACAGAAGCAGGCTCTCCAGTACTGACAGCTTTTCAGTTTCTCATTCTCTACTATGGGCTTATTCATTGGGCGCGTGCTGGCAACTTACCTGAGTCAGTTAACCTTTGCGCGTGTATCCAATTCTATCGTAAGAGATATCCGTTTAGATATTTTCCAAAATCTTCAAAGGCTGGGCATGTCCTTTTATGACCAGACAGCAGCAGGTTCGATTGTCTCGCGGGTGACCAATGATACACAGGCAGTCGCAGATATGTTTTCTACGGTCTTTTCAAGCCTGGTTTCATCCTTTTTACTCTTTCTAGTCACTCTAGTAACCATGTTTAGCTTGGACTGGCATTTGACCATCTGGATCCTGCCTTTTCTTCCCATCATTTGGTTTTCCATCCGTCTCTATCGCAAGTTATCCAATCGCTTGGTCAAGATGACCCGACAAAAATTATCAGATATCAATGTGAAATTATCGGAATCTATCGAAGGAATGCGGATCGTGCAGGCCTTTCGTCAAGAAAAGCGTTTGACGGATGAATTCGAACAGATTAATGGGGAACATTTGGATTACGCCAACCGATCTGTGGATGTCAATTCCCTCTTTTTGAGGCCAGCTATGACCCTGTTACAGGTCCTGGCTTATGCGGTCATTCTAACCTTTTTCGGCCTAAATTGGCAGTCCTCTGGCTTTACGGCAGGTCTTATCTATGCTTTTATCCAGTATGTTAGCCAGCTTTTCCAACCCTTGATTGATGTTACGCAGAACTTTGCAACCTTGCAGACCTCAACCATTTCTGCAGGTCGTGTCTTTGAGATGATGGATCGAGACGACTATGAGCCCAAGCAAGCTAGTAGCCTGAAAGAAATTGAGCGGGGGGATATTCGTTTTGAGCATGTATCTTTTTCTTATGATGGCAAACGGGATGTCCTAAAAGAGATCTCCTTTGAGGTCAAAAACGGACAAACCATCGCTTTTGTTGGTCATACTGGTTCTGGTAAATCTTCTATTATCAATCTCTTCATGCGCTTTTATGAATTTGATCGTGGCCAGATCTTGATTGATGGACAGGATATCAAGGACTACAGCCAGGAAGCCTTGCGCAAGTCCATTGGTCTAGTGTTGCAGGAACCCTTCCTCTATCATGGAACCATTGCTTCTAATATCCGGATGTACCATGAAGAACTGACAGATGAGGAAATCCGACAAGCAGCTGCATTTGTGGATGTAGCAGACTTTATTGAGAGTCTACCTGGTGGCTATGATCATCCGGTAACAGAGCGGGGTTCTACCTTATCGACCGGTCAGCGTCAGCTTCTGGCTTTTGCCCGGACCATTGCTGCCCAGCCTAAGATCCTCATTTTGGATGAGGCCACTGCCAATATCGACCAAGAGACGGAAGAGATGATCCAAAACTCTCTGAAGAAGATGCGCCAAGGGCGGACAACCATTGCCATTGCCCATCGCCTTTCTACCATCCAAGATGCCGATTGCATCTATGTTCTCGATAAAGGAAAAATCATCGAATCGGGCAATCACGACCAACTCATTGCTCTAGGAGGAACGTATAAGAAAATGTATGACCTCCAGGCCGGTATGATGAAATAAGGACAAACAAGGTCTAAATGCAAATTTAACCTTGTTTTTCTTGCATGAAAGCTGTAAAATAAAGAAAAGAACAGAAAAAGGGAGCATACACCATGTCAAACGATCTGATCCTGATGGGAGTTGTGATTGTCTTATTTGGACTCTATTTCACCCTTCAAGTTGAGCTCAATAAAGTCAGAAATCAATTCACTCACTATCTTCTAAAACCAGGTAGTATTTCCAAGGAACAAAGAGAGAAGTACCTCAAAGAACCAGAGATGGAAGCGATTCGCCTGATTCGCCTCGATTATCGGATCGGCCTTCAAAATGCCAAACTTGTTTATGAGCAATTGAAGAAATAAGAAAGACCCTCGTATAGTCTATACGAGGGTTTCTCTTTCAAAAAAAGGCGTCAGCTTTTGGTAAAACATTGGCCACATCTGCTGATTTGATCTTGGCGAGTTGATAAGGACAAGAAGTGATGTAGGCTGCTTCAAAGAAATCAAGCGGGAGTCCACTGTGTTTTAAGGCAGCAAGGGATTGAACTTGGCTGAGTTCTAGAAGGATCCCATCGTGGGTCAGGGTCAGATGGGGAAGAAGAGGAGACTGGGCCATCAAGGTCTTTAGACTGGCTTCTTCCTCTTTTTTTCTGGCTAGGAGTCGCTTTTTATTGGTCAGATACATACCGTTATCAATGTAGAGACTCAAGGCCTTTTGCATGATGAGATTGCTATCATAGTCCAGAATCGTCTTATAGGTCAAGACTGGCTTAAGAAGGGCTTGGGGAAGGATCATGGAAGTGATGCGAAGAGCAGAAAAGAGATTGGTCGAAAAAGATTTGATATAGATGACACGGTTCTTTTGATCCAAATAATGAAAAGAAGGAGCATTGCTGCCATCAAGATCTCCAAGATAGTCGTCCTCAACAAGGTAAACATCATATTGGTCAGCTAGTTGCAAGATCGCTTCTTTTTGCTTGGTAGAATAGCTATGACCGAGCGGATAGTGAAAACGGGGGATCGTGTAGAAGAATTTGATATGGCCACTTTTGAAAATCTCTTCAAGTTCCTCGAGATCAATCCCCGTCAAATTTCGTTGAATAGTACGGTAGGCAAGTTGCTGCGAATCTAAGAGTTGGTTCATCCGATGATAAGTCGGTTGCTCGATCAAGATCTGAGACTTTTTATTGGGAAAGTCAATCTGGCTGAGGATATTGAGCGCCTGCTGGGTACCAGCAGTCAAAACAATCTGATCCGCAGTCGTATAAATACCTTCTTCCTTCAATAAGTCTTGGATCGATTGGCGTACCTCTAGTAATCCTGCTTGGTCCGAAAAGTTATTAAAGAGATAATTCTCCCGACCAATCAAGGTTTCATTGATACAGGTCCGGAAGTCCTCGAAAGCCTGGTTGCGGTCTTTCTCTAATTTTAGTGGAAGATCCTCATGTCGATTAGGTTCTTGCTCCAAAACATAGTAGCCACTTTGAGGCTTAGCATAGAGGAAGTGCTGGTAAGTCAAGTCCAGCAAGGCTCGTTGGACTGTGTCCTTACTACAAGAAAATTGACTAGCCAGCTGGCGAACGGAGGGAATTTTCTCTCCAGTTTCCAGTTCTCCATCTTGAATGGCTTTTTTTAGTACATGAATAATTTGTTGGTATTTGCTCATCTTCATCCTGACTGTCCCCATACAGTTTTTTTCTATTGTACAGAAAAAATCACAAAAAAACCACTCTGAAGAGTGGTGAGCAGTATTACATAAAGTAAACGATGGCTAAATACTGAAGAGCAGAAGCTGCAAGGATGAAGAGGTGCCAAATCATGTGGAAGTATGGTTTTTTCTTAGCATAAAAGCCAGCTCCAACTGTGTAGCACAGGCCGCCCATGAGCATGAGACCCCAGAAGATCGGATTGGTTTGGCTAATGATTTGGGGAATAATAAAGATGACCAACCAGCCCATGATCAAGTAAAGAGCGAGACTGAACTTTTCATTGACTTTTTTGGCAAAGATTTTGTAGAGAATACCAAAGATGGTGGTCCCCCATTGGATCAAGATAATGCTGTAGCCCATCCAGTTGTTCATCAAGGTGAGGACAACTGGTGTGTAACTACCTGCGATCGCAATGTAGATCATGGAATGGTCGATAATGCGAAGTACATACTTTTGAGGTGAATCGTAAGACATAGCATGGTAGACGGTCGAAGACAGAAACATCAAAAAGAGACTGATCACAAAGATAGAAGTCCCAAAAGCACTGAGAAGACCGTGTTGCTCAAAACTATAGACTGCTGAGATCGGAAGTAAGATCAGCATGAGGAGGGCGCCAACAGCATGGGTTACACTATTGGCGATCTCTTCTCCAAAGGATAATTTTTTACTTAGTTTCATGGTGTAATTCATCAGTTTCTTCCTCCGTTTTTACTGGTTGAATATAAGTCAGGGTTTCAAGATAAAGTTGAACCGTCTGACAGGCAGAGCGAATGATGGGTGCGATCGGCTCTTTGCTCATTGAGATAAGCGACAAAGCTATTATAGAGAAGATCTGAGCTTGCCTGGTCCTGCAAGAAATTTAAGGTAGAAGCGATCTCCTGAATAGAAAAGACCGTTTTTAAGGTTGTAATAGCGATCAAGCGAGCCACCTGTCTACGCTGGTATTTCTTCTTATCTGGTTTTTCGACATAGCCATGTTTTCACGTAATTGTTGATCATGGCAGCCGTCAAGCCCTTGTCTGAAGAAGAGAGAACAGGTGCACAGGTTTTATTGACATAAAGTAGGACCTGATCGAGATAGAGGTCTAGCTCAGGCAGTTGCTCCCACGTTGGATAGGAAAAAGTGGACACTAAATCTTCACCTTTCTTTAATCTAGTTTTCATAACTAGATAATAACATTAATAAAAACTCCTGTCAAGAAAATTTGAAAATTATGGTACAATAGACCTATGAAACTATTAATTCCATCCGCCAAAGAACTGAACGAACAGGCTCGTATCGTCGAGTCCCAACCCTTGTCAGAGAACACAAAAACCATCCTCCAAGCTTTGAAGGCATTCTCCCTAGAAGAATTAGCGACCTTTTACGGGATCTCAGAGGAAAGAGCTCTAGTAGAAAAAGAAAGAATTGAGGCTCTGTTAGCTGGGAGTGCCAAGACCTATCCTGCTTTAGAACTGTTTGATGGCCTCATGTACCGTAGTATCGAGCGTCAAGACTTATCCGAAAAAGAGCAGGCTTATCTGCAGGAGCATTTGTTGATCACGACTGCTTTATACGGTGTACTACCTGCCTATGAAGGGATTGCTCCCCATCGCTTGGATTTTATGATGAAGCTAAAACCAGCTGGAAAATCTCTAAAGGTACTCTGGAAAGAGGACTATGATCAGGCAGTAGAAGGTGAGGAGCAGATCTTATCCCTTTTGTCCTCTGAGTTTGAACAGGTCTTTTCAAAAGCCATTCGTGAGCGAATGATTCGGATCAAATTCATGGAGAATCGTGATGGGACACTAAAGATTCACTCAACGATTTCAAAGAAAGCACGTGGGGCTATGGTGACAGCAATGATGAAGGAAGAAATCACCCATCTAGAAGATCTGAAATCATTAGAAGTAGCAGGTTTCTCTTATCGTGAGGATTTATCGCAAGAGAAAGAATGGGTCTTTGTGAAAGAATAAATAAAAATATTCCTGAGAAGCGTCAGGAATATTTTTTAAATCTGTTAGATAAAGAGAATGCACGATGAAAACTCCAAAATAGAGGATTTTGGAGTCAGAATCGTCTTGAGCAATTGGCTTAGGCGATATTTTTGAATTTCTTCAACAGTTCTGTCAACTCAGCTTGTTCATTACTGTTAAAGACTTGCATCAAGCGTTGAATATTTTTGATATGATCTGGAAGTGCTTCTTCAATTTTTTGACGTCCCGCATCTGTGATGGACACAAGATAGGCACGACGGTCCTCAGGATCTGTTTCGCGCGTAATCCAACCATCTCGGACCATATTTCGGATAACCACAGTCATATTTCCAGAGGTCGCAAGAATGCTGTCAATCAAATCTTGAATGCGAAGATCGCCCTTGCTATACAAGGTTTCAAGTACAGAGAATTGGGTCGGTGTCAACTGATGCTTTTTAAAGATATGGGCCTCAGATGCACGAATCAATCGTTCTGCCTTGTGGAAGACGATCAGGGTTTTTAAATCTACATTTGCTTCTTTAAATAATCTCTTTAAATTTTCCATACCTATATTTTATCAATAAATAGTATTTCTGTCATTTAATTTTATTTATCAAATTAGTTACAAAAATTATGACAAAATTTATTAATAAATCGAACATAGAAATATGCAAAGTGTTGATTTTAGCTTTTGTTTATCAAATAATTTTATACCATAATATTATACAGAGAGTGTAATAATCGTAACAATTCTTTTCTTGAAAAATCTATAGAATTATAAGTGGCTTTTGGTGTATAATGAGGGAGTGAAACAGAAAAAAAATCATTTTATGTTATGGCAACATGTAATAGGAATCTGTATCTTAGCGATGACGGTACTCTTTTCTAGCCTTTTTCTTGTAGAGAAGACTTCTGATCGATTGCAAGATCAAATGGCACAAGCATAGAAAAATAGCTCTGTCTCACTCTTCGATGGCGACCATTGAGACGGAGAGTTTCTTTCATGGACAGAAAAGCCTATGCTTTCCTTTATTGGCAAAAGGACCAAGAGGGGCAAAAGAAACTAGCGGTCTTAGTTGAGCAGGCGGATGATAGCAGTTTATGCTTATTCTTTAGAAGATGGGATTAGCCAAAAAAAAGCAACTGCGATTGTAAAAGAGGAGAGTCAGGACGCGATTGATCGTGTAACTTTTGGTCGCTTTAAAGGCAAACCGATCTGGGAAGTCAAGGCTGGGAGCTCTTATTATGTGGTGGATTTCAAGACTGGAAAAGTCACTGGTGTTTTTTAAGATTTGAGGAGGAAATATGAAATTATCAAATCGTGTATTGGAAATGGAAGAAAGTGTGACCTTGGCTGCAAATGCGCGTGCCAAAGCTTTGGCAGCAGAAGGTCGTGATATCTTAAGTTTGACCCTGGGTCAACCTGACTTTGCGACTCCAAAAAATATTCAAGAAGCAGCAGTCGCATCGATCGAGGATGGTCGCGCTAGCTTTTATACGGTAGCATCTGGACTTCCAGAATTGAAGGATGCCATTAGCGACTACATGAAAGAGTTTTATGGCTATGCAGTGAATCGAAATGAGGTTGTGGTCGGTACTGGTGCTAAGTTTATCATCTATGCCTTCTTTACTTCTGTCATCAATCCAGGTGATGAAGTCATCATTCCAACCCCTTGCTGGGTTTCTTATGTAGACCAGGTGAAGATGGTAGAAGGCACACCTGTTACTTTCCAAACAACAGAAGAAAATCACTTCAAGGCAACGGTAGAGCAATTGGAAGCAGCACGGACAGACAAGACCAAGGTTGTCTTGCTGAATTCGCCATCCAATCCAACAGGAATGATCTACAGTAAAGAAGAACTCGAAGCAATCGGAAACTGGGCTGTCGAGCATGATATCTTGATTTTGGCAGACGATATCTATGGGCGATTAGTCTACAATGGCAATACCTTTACGCCCATTTCTAGCTTATCAGAAGCGATTCGCAAGCAAACCATCGTGATTAACGGAGTTTCTAAAACCTATGCTATGACTGGTTGGCGGGTTGGTTTTGCTGTAGGAGATCCTGAGATTATTGGAGCTATGGCCAAGGTGATCAGCCAAACAACTTCCAACTTAACAACCGTTTCCCAATATGCCGCAATCGAAGCCCTCACAGGAGACCAATCTTCTATTGAGATCATGCGTCAAGCTTTTGAGGAACGCTTGAATACTATTTATCCTTTGTTGAATGAAGTACCTGGTTTTGAAGCCATCAAACCTCAAGGAGCCTTCTATCTCTTCCCAAATGTCAAGAAGGCCATGGAGATGAAGGGGTATACAGATGTGACGGAATTTACCACAGCAATTTTAGAAGAAGCAGAGGTTGCTTTAGTAACGGGAGCTGGCTTTGGTGCCCCTGAAAATGTTCGCTTGTCTTATGCGACAGATTTGGATACCCTTAAAGAAGCTGTTCGCCGACTCAAGGCCTTTATGGAAAAATAAAATCGTAAGATCCTTAGTAATGAGCTGAGGATCTTTTTCTTTAAAAAAATATCTGGTTTTCACAGGTAGAATCTAGCACTGAAAGCCTTTTTATGATACAATTAAGAAGATAATGTCTTCGGACAAGTTTAACGAGAAAAGGAAGATGAATGATGACAAAACGGATTACTATCATCGAAGTAAAAGACTATGTTGGTCAAGAAGTGACCATCGGTGCTTGGGTGGCCAACAAATCAGGTAAAGGAAAAATTGCTTTCTTGCAATTGCGTGACGGAACTGCCTTTTTCCAAGGTGTAGCTTTTAAACCAAACTTTATCGAAAAATTCGGCGAAGAAGTGGGGCTTGAAAAATTTGACACCATCAAACGCTTGAGCCAAGAAACATCTGTGTTTGTGACTGGTATTGTCAAAGAAGACGAGCGTTCTAAATTTGGTTACGAATTGGATATTACGGACATCGAAGTCATCGGTGAATCTCAAGATTACCCAATCACTCCAAAAGAACACGGGACAGACTTCTTGATGGACAACCGCCACTTGTGGTTGCGTTCACGCAAACAAGTCGCTGTCATGCAAATCCGTAATGCTATCATCTATGCAACTTATGAGTTCTTTCGATAAGAACGGCTTTCATGAAGTTTGATAGTCCCAATTCTTTCAGGAAATGCTGCAGAAGATTCTACAGAACTGTTTGAAACAGACTACTTTGGAACACCAGCCTACTTGAGCCAATCAGGTCAGCTTTATCTGGAAGCTGGTGCTATGGCCCTTGGTCGCGTCTTTGACTTTGGTCCAGTATTCCGTGCTGAAAAATCTAAGACTCGCCGTCACTTGACTGAGTTCTGGATGATGGACGCTGAGTACTCTTACTTGACACACGATGAATCACTTGACTTGCAAGAAGCTTATGTCAAAGCTCTTCTACAAGGTGTTTTGGACCGTGCACCTCAAGCCTTGGAAACCTTGGAACGTGATACAGAGCTCTTGAAACGCTATATTGCGGAACCATTCAAACGGATCACTTACGATGAAGCGATTGATCTCTTGCAAGAGCATGAAAACGATGAAGATGCGGATTATGAGCATTTGGAACATGGAGATGACTTCGGCTCACCACATGAAACATGGATTTCAAACCACTTTGGTGTGCCAACATTTGTCATCAACTATCCCAGCTGACTATCAAGGCCTTCTACATGAAACCAGTTCCTGGAAATCCAGAGCGCGTGCTTTGTGCAGACTTGCTTGCTCCAGAAGGCTATGGAGAAATCATCGGTGGCTCTATGCGTGAGGAAGACTACGATGCCCTTGTTGCAAAAATGGATGAACTTGGCATGGATCGTACAGAGTATGAATTCTACCTTGATCTTCGTAAATACGGTACAGTCCCACACGGTGGCTTTGGTATCGGTATCGAGCGTATGGTAACCTTCGCGGCTGGTACAAAACACATTCGTGAAGCCATTCCATTCCCACGTATGTTGCATCGTATCAAACCTTAATAGACGTAAAAACGCCATTAGGCGTTTTTAACTTTTATATCTGCTCCTAAAAACTATGAAAGGAAACTCAATGCTGAAAATAGACATCATCGATGGGAAAGAATACGAGGATGGTCAGGGGGTCTTTGATCGCAGATCTAGACCATAGCATTCAACAGATGCTCAAGACATCCTACCCGGAAAGTCAAATGGATGATTTTATCACCTATAAAAATTTGAGCCAATATTGTATGGATTATCTAGGTCAGATTATTGATCGTGCCAATGATAAAAACGAAGCCATTAAACAGCAGGTAACAGCTGTCATGCCTGAAAGCGAGCGTCCCTTTAACGTTGAAGACCGCTTGACAGCCAGCTATACCTTCGGTCAGCGGGTGGCGGATTCGGTTGCACGCTTTGGTGGTTCATGGACTTTTATCATTAGTTTTATCCTGATGATGGCTATTTGGATGCTGATCAATGTCCTGCATCCTTTTGGCTTGAATTTTGATCCTTATCCGTTCATCTTGCTCAATCTTGCGCTTTCTACTATTGCGGCGATTCAAGCTCCTTTGATCATGATGAGCCAAAACAGGGCAGCAGATTATGATCGCCTGCAAGCGCGAAATGACTTTAACGTCAATATGGAGTCGGAAAGAGAAATTCGCTTACTGCATACGAAGATTGATCATATGGTTCAGCAAGACCAGACGGATTTACTGGAAATTCAAAAGTTGCAAACCGAATTGTTGGTGTCCTTGTCTAATCAAGTGGCCCAGCTGCGTCAAGAAATGAATCAAGAAAAAATGAAGGAGGTGGAGAAGATGTAGGCAAATCTAAGTAAGTCTTTTAGAAACACTTATATAATCTATTGAAAGAGGAAAAACAATGTTTAAAAGAACTTACAAACGCAATATTTCACTCCTAGCAGGTTTGGAATTTACATCTTATTTTGGAATCACCAGTTTTTGGATTCTCTTTTTTATTCAAAATGGTCTTTCTTTGCTTCAGATTGGTTTATTAGAGAGTATCTTTCATGGGACGAGTCTCTTGTGTGAGATCCCATCTGGTATGTTGGCTGATCGCTTTAGCTACAAGACTAATCTCTATTTGGCTCGCTTGTCCAGTATTGGATCCTCTATCTTGATTTTATTTGGTCAGGGGAATTTTTGGATCTATGCCATTGCTATGATGGTCAATGCTTGGTCTTATAATTTTGACTCAGGGACCAGTACAGCTTTCTTATTTGATTCAGCGGTGGAAGCAGGTCAAAAAGACCGTTATCTTCAGATTTCTAGCTTCTTGTCTGGTGTGGCCGAAGTCACCCGAACGTTAGGTACAGTTGTGGCAGGTTTCTTTATTCACGGAGCATTGGCTTGGACCTATTATATTGCTATTGGGCTTTCCTTGCTTTCCATTCTTTTGATCTTTCTGATGAAAGAGCCAGAGAGCAAGAGTGATGAAAGAAATCATTTGACCTTAAAGCGGATATTGGAGGTAGTGAAACAAGAATGGCAGGACAAACCAGTCTTGTTTTATTGGATGCTCACCTATCAGTTGGTAGGGACCATCATGTGTATGTTTTATTTTTACTACCAACAGAAAATTAGTGACTTAACTAGTTGGCAAGTTTCGCTTATCATGTTGATTGGTAGTGGATTCAATCTCCTAGCGGTTTATCTGGCTAGTCAAATCGGGAAAAAATGGAATAGTAATCATGTCTTTCCGATTCTAGTTGCACTGACTGGATTGGCCTTACTTTTGGTAGGTGTAAAGACTCCATTCGCCTATTTGAGTGTCTATCTCTTGACCAATGCCCTTTATGCAGTTTATCAACCCATCTACTACAATGATTTACAAGCTTATCTGCCATCCAGTGTACGAGCAACCATGCTGAGTATCAATTCGATGATGTTTAGTTTATCTATGATCGTGATTTTCCCACTGACTGGTTGGTTCATTGATAGTTGTGGATTTGTAGCAGTCTTTATCGTACTAGGCCTTGTAACGCTATTCTCTTTCCCTCTCTTAATGATTGGATTGGGGAAAATGGGTAAGACCTTAAGCAAGGTAACAAAGAAGGAATAAGATTTCTGACCTTCATCTGGTCAGTATTCAACTCTCTCTGCTCTGTAGGGGGAGTTTTTTCATCTTAAGAATTTGTGGTAAAATATGTATATCCATTAAAAAAAGAATCGAGTCGTATGAAATCATTATTGAAGTATTTTAAGGGCTATCTATGGGAAACTTTTCTAGGGCCCGCGTTTAAACTTTTAGAAGCTATTTTTGAATTGTGTGTCCCCTTAATCATCGCCCACTTAGTCGATCAGGTCATTCCGAAAAAGGAAACGAGCGCAGTGGTGATGACGGTCGGTGTTTTGTTTTTATTTGCGAGCTTTGGGGTCGTCGTAGCCATTACGGCCCAGTATTTTTCTTCTAAAGCAGCTGTCGGCTTTACCCGCGAGATGACCAAGGATTTGTATGAGAAGATCTTATCGCTTCCAAAGGACAAGCGAGATAGGATCGGTACTTCTAGTTTGGTAACCCGTCTCACTTCTGATACCTATCAAATCCAGGTTGGGATCAACCAATTCTTGCGCCTCTTTTTGAGAGCACCCATTATTGTCTTTGGATCTATCATCATGGCTTTCACCATCAGTCCTAAACTAACCCTTTGGTTCTTAGGGATGGTAGCGATTTTAACCCTGATTATTGTGATCATGTCACGGATTGTCAATCCACTCTTTGCTAAGATTCGGAAATTCACAGACCGGATGGTTACGGTGACGCGTCAGCAATTTCAAGGGATGCGGGTGATTCGGGCCTTTGGACAACAGGCTAGTGAATTAGAGGATTTTAGAGAGGTCAATCAGGACTACAAGATCTGGCAAATTCGCGCTGGTATCTGGTCTAGTTTGGTGAGTCCCTTGACATTCCTTGTGGTCAATACGACCTTGGTTTGTGTTATTTGGCAAGGACAATTGAATATCTCTGCTGGCCTTCTAACCCAAGGGATGTTGGTCGCTTTGGTCAATTATTTATTACAAATTTTAACAGAATTGATCAAACTGGCTATGCTGGTCACGTCTTTAAATGTCAGCTATATTTCAGCCAAGCGTGTCCAAGAGATTTTTGATTTGAAGGAAGAAGACCTCTTAGAAGCTTTGCCAGAAGAAACTGCAAGAGAGCAAGAAGCGATCAGCGCAGAGAAAGTTTCTTTCACTTATCCAACGGCTTCAAGCCCAGCTCTAGAAGATATTTCCTTTGATCTGGATCATGGACAGATGTTGGGAATTATCGGTGGTACAGGATCTGGGAAATCCACCCTGGTTCAGTTATTGAGTCATTTGTATGCCGTTAGTCAGGGGAAATTAGCCCTCTATCATCAAGGTCACTCTCCTAAAACTCTCAAGGAGTGGCGGGAATGGGTAGCTGTTGTCCCACAGAAGGCAGAGCTCTTTAGAGGGACTATCCGCTCGAATCTCTTACTAGGGATGGAAGAAAATCTATCGGATGATGATTTGTGGTGGGCACTAGAAACAGCTCAGGCGGCTGATTTTGTCCGTGAAAAAGAAGGACAACTCGATGAGCCAGTGGAAGCCTTTGGCCGAAATTTCTCAGGAGGCCAACGTCAGCGGTTGACCATTGCGCGTGCCCTTTTGAAGAAGGCTCCTTTCTTGATTTTGGATGATTCGACCTCTGCCTTGGATTATTTGACGGAAGCTCGTCTCTTAAAATCGATTAAAAGAAGAATTGAGTGATACAAGTTTGATCCTAGTATCTCAACGAACCAATAGTCTCAAGTCTGCTGATCAGATTTTAGGTCTTGAACAAGGGACATCAAGTAGGACTGGGAAATCATGATTTCCTCTTGTCTACCAATGAGATTTATCAAGAAATTCATTATTCACAACACGGGAGGGAGGAAGCATGAGTCAAAAACGTTCTAGTTATTTAAAACGTCTGTTTAGAGATTTTGCTCAACCATCCCGGGCTCCTGATTCTAGCTAGTCTCGGAACCATCGCTCAAGTGGCCTTAACGGTTTGGTTACCGATCCTGATCGGACATGCAGTTGATTTAGTCATCAATCCTCAAGGGATGACAGTCTTATGGCCTGTTTTGATCCAAATGGTTCTGGTCATTGTGGCCAATACCCTGATCCAATGGATCAATCCTCTTGTCTACAATCAATTGGTCTATCGGTTTAGCCAAAGCCTGAGAGCAGAAGTGATGGAAAAAGTACACCGATTGCCCTTGTCTTATCTAGATAAACAAGGGAGCGGGGACTTCGTCAGTCGCCTCACGACCGATGTAGAGCAACTCAATAGTGGTCTTCTGATGGTCTTTAACCAGTTCTTTGTTGGCCTCTTAACCATTCTTGTCACCATCGTGACCATGGCAGAATTGGATTTCTTTATGATGGTAGCAGTTCTGGTCTTGACTCCTTTATCCCTGTTGATTGCTCGTTTTATTGCCAAGCGTTCTTATACGCTTTTCCAAAAGCAGACCAAGGCGCGTGGTCTTCAAACTCAGTTGATCGAAGAGTCCTTGACCCAGGAAAGTTTGATCCAGTCCTTTAATGCTCAGGATCAATTCCGTACGGCTTTTAAGGGGACGAATGAAAGCTATGCCAATTATTCCCAATCCGCTGTCTTTTATTCTTCAACTGTCAACCCTGCCACTCGCTTTGTGAATGCCTTGATTTATGCGGTAGTGGCTGGATTTGGTGCTGTACGCATTATTTCGGGATCTCACTTTACTGTCGGTCAATTGGTGACCTTCCTCAATTATGTCAACCAATACACCAAGCCTTTTAATGATATCTCTTCTGTCTTGTCAGAACTCCAAAGTGCCCTTGCCTGTGCAGAGCGTTTGTACAGCGTCTTGGATCAAGCTGAGGTCGAAGAGACAGGCCATCAGATTCTGGAAAGTCAGGATGTCAAAGGTGCGATTGGTTTTGAGCATGTCTCATTTGGCTATGATTTGGGGCGGACTTTGATTAAAGATCTAAGCATTCAGGTTCCAGCCGCCAGTAAAGTGGCCATTGTAGGGCCTACAGGAGCAGGAAAGTCGACATTAATTAATCTGCTCATGCGTTTCTACCCTGTTAATTCTGGAGAGATCACGATTGATGGGGTGCCAATTACGGACTACACCCGTGCTTCTTACCGCCAACAGTTTGGTATGGTTCTGCAGGAAACCTGGCTCAAGGTCGGGACCATTCATGAAAATATCGCCTTTTCTCGTCCAGATGCAACTAGAGAAGAAGTCATCGAAGCAGCCAAAGCAGCCAATGCAGATTTCTTTATCCGGCAGTTGCCACAAGGGTACGATACCTATCTTTCAGATGCTGGAGAGTCTTTGTCTCAAGGACAACGCCAACTCTTAACGATTGCGCGGGTTTTCCTTTCAGTTCCTAAGATTTTGATATTGGATGAGGCGACATCCTCCATCGATACTCGGACGGAGGTCTTGATTCAAGATGCCTTTAATCAACTCATGAAAGGACGGACCAGCTTTATCATTGCTCACCGCTTGTCGACTATTCAAATGCCGATATGATCCTTGTCATGGTGGATGGCGATATTGTTGAGCATGGCACTCATGAAGAGCTAATGCAAGCGCAAGGTGTTTACTACAAGATGCAGACAGCTCAGCAACAGATTAGTTAGAATGTAAACAAACCATTTTTAATGTAAAATAAGTATAGTGATTCTGCAAAGAAATAAATATCTACCCAATTTGTATAACGAATTAAGAGAACATTAAAACTTTCCGCTGTGAGAAAAGTGCCTGAAACAATTTAGTTTCAGGCACTCGGAATTATTGAAACTTTAGGTTCAATACTAGTCTTGGAACTTCGCAGAAGTTCGCTGACGTCCGTACTCACCTTAGGAAAGTTTTTAATAAGTCTTTATCTTCAATCTAAGCATTTTCAGATTTGAAAATGCTTTTTTGCGTCTAAAAAGCATCTAGCAAAATTGCTAGATGCTTCAGAAACCACTCGTTTTTATCTTTTTTTAAACGTTTAGAACCTTATCCAAGAATTCTTTCAAGCGTGGGTGTTGTGGGTTGTCGAAGATTTGGTCTGGTTTGCCGTCTTCGAGGAATTCACCGTCTGCTGTGAAGATGACGCGGTTGGCTACTTGGCGGGCAAATCCCATCTCGTGGGTAACGATGATCATGGTCATGCCTTGCTCTGCCAACTCTTTCATAACGTTCAATACATCTCCAACCATCTCAGGGTCAAGGGCAGAAGTAGGTTCGTCAAAGAGCATAATATCTGGATTCATGGCAAGTCCACGGGCAATGGCCACACGTTGTTTTTGACCACCGGAAAGGCTGTTTGGATTGGCATCGGCTTTATCTGCGAGACCAACTTTTTCCAACAATTCCATCCCGACTTTTTGAGCTTCTTCACGTGTCATTAGTTTGTGCTCTACTGGCGCAAACATAATGTTTTCAAGGACGCTCATGTGAGGGAAGAGGTTGAAGTGTTGGAAAACCATCCCGATATTTTCACGGACCAAATCAACATTGGTTTTTGGATCGGTTAGATCATATCCATTTACGGTAATTTGACCTTTTGTCACTTCTTCGAGGAGATTGAGACTACGAAGGAAGGTCGATTTACCAGAACCGGACGGTCCAATAATGCAGACCACATCCCCTTCGTAGAATTTGTTGAGATTCCTTTTAAGACCTCATTTTCACCATAGTATTTGTGGAGGTCATGGACATCAATTTTTAATTTAGCCATTAGTTAACCTTCTTTTCTAATTTTTTTGCAAATCGTGTTAGCAAGGTGATAATCACGAGGTAGAAGACAGCAAGGATCGCATACATCTTGAAACTTTGGTAGTTTCGAGCGATGATGATCTTACCAGTTTGGAAGAGCTCGACCAAACCGATTGCTGACACGATGGTCGTATCTTTTAGTGCAATGACAAATTGGTTGACAAAGTTTGGAAGCATCAGTTTCGTCGCTTGAGGCAAGATGATCTTGCGCATGGTTTTACCATAAGAGATCCCAAGGCTTCGACTGGCTTCCATCTGACCAGCTGGAACTGCTTGAATCCCTCCTCGAACAATCTCAGCGATATAAGCGGCAGCATTGAGGGAGAGGGCGATGGTGCCTGCGACAAAGTCGTTGATTGGGGATTGATGACCTGTGACCGATTCAATCAAGTTTGGAATTCCCCAGAAGATGAAGGCGGCGAGGATCATGAGTGGGATCCCACGAATAACATCGACAAAGATTTCTGCTGTCCAGCGGAGCCACTTATAAGGGCTAACACTAAACATCCCAAAGATAACACCGATCACCATAGCAATGGCGAAAGAGAGAAGGGCAAGGGCAAGAGTCACACCCAAACCACTTAACAATTGTTTGTAGTTGTTTTGAAGTAAGCCCCAAATCGTTGTTTCATCTGCTGTTGTACTTGAAGTAGATTTGCTATCTGACTTAAGATATTTATCGAGAATCTTTTGGTATTGGCCATTTTTCTTCAAGTTTGCAAGACCGTTATTGAACATCTCGATCAATTCAGGATTTTCACCTTTTTTAACGGCAAATGCTAGTTGACCACTTGGAGTTCCTTCGATAGGTGTTTTGAATTTACGACCTTGTTTAATAGCGTATTTGATGACGGGTTCATCATCCATAATCGCAGCGACAGAACCTGAGTTCAAGCTGTCGTACATAGAAGCCCCGTCAGAGAAAGTTTTGATCTTGTAGCCATATTTCTTTTGGTTCTCTTCAAGGAAGTTTTGGGAGGAAGTACCGTTTTTAACACCGACTGTCTTTCCTTTAAGGTCATCATAAGAATCAATCTTGCTACTTTCTTGAACGGCTAGAATAGAATTGGCAGTGTAGTATGGTTCAGAAAAATCAAATGTTTCTTTCCGAGCATCTGTTACAGTCATCCCTGCGATCATTCCTTGCGCATGGCCGGATTGGACATCACTTACCGCTGCGTCAAATCCAGGGTTATCAATCTCAATGGTAAATCCTTGGTCTTTGGCAATGGCCTTGATCAAATCCATATCGATCCCTGTATACTTATTTTTCCCATTTTGGAAAACAAATGGTGCAAAGGAAGAATCACTTGAGATGCTATATTTTGATTTTTTTAGGGGTTGCTTTTTGACCAGCAGGAGTAGTGGTTTCTGGAACAGCACTGTTACTTGATGATTGGCTTTCACCTGTCCATTTCTTGATAATCTCATCAAGTGTTCCATCGGCTTTCATTTGAGCGAGGGCCTTGTTAAATTCAGTGATCAACTTTTTCATGATTTCCACCTTTTTTAACACCAAAGGCAAAGCCACCGACTGCTTCCCCGTCCATATTGATAGCTAGGTCCTGACCCTTTTGGATGGCGTATTGAATAACAGGTTGGTCATCCATGACTGCATCCACTGCACCAGCTGATAAACTGTTATACATGAGATCACCAGTATCAAAAGTCTTGATCTTGTAGCCGTACTTGTCCTTGTTTTTATCGAGGAAGCGTTGGGCTGCAGTTCCGTTTTTGACACCGACTGTCTTCCCTTTTAATTGGCTGTACTTCGTGATTTTATCGGCTTTCGTAGTCGCGATGACAACTTTTGTATCGTAGTAAGTATCAGACATGGTGAAGACTTTTTCACGTTCTGTTGTTTTGGTCATCCCTGCCATGATGGCATCCGCTTGACCAGCTTGAACTGCATTGACCGCCGCATCAAATCCAGGGAAGGATTTGTCCAAATCCCAGCCATTGATTTCAGCGACCTTGTCCAAGATCTCTACGTCAATTCCTTTATAGGTTTGATCTGAATCCTTAAATTCAAACGGTGCATATGCTGTGTCGAAAACGACCTTGATCGTTTCAGCATGAGCATGACCAGCGAATGCAACGAATGGAAATAAGAACAGCAAACATGCTAGTAATTTTTTCTTCATTTCTGTCTCCTTTTAATTCTTTTCTCTTTGGGGTTTTGACCCATGAGCACATTGACCAAAGGATGGCCTTAAAAAAACAAATCATTCATACCAAAACGAGTATGAATGGTCTTATGTTTTTCTACAGAAGCTATTATATCAGAAAAAAGTCGTTTTTGCAAGAAAAATCCAGTTTCGATGTTAGGTTTTCTAACATCAGATAGTGTTGCAGCTCTGGATTTTCTTTGCTACAATGAATCTAACAAGTTAAGGAGATTTGTGATGAAGAAAGGGAAGATTATTCAAGGGATCAAAACGAATACTTCTGTGTCAGTTATTGTTTCTACACTATTCTATATATTTTTAGCGTCTTTCTTTATCGAAGGAGGCCTATGGCTTAGTAGTGAATTGGTGGGGCCATTTTCCTTAGTTATAGGTTTTCTAGTGGAGTTCTTTTCGCCAGGAAATGGGACAGCAAGTATTCAAGAATTTCTACCATTATCTTCTCTATTATGAGCTCTTCAGTTTTGTAATCATTCTGTTCCTCTTTATGTTTTGGGTGAAGGTCATAGAGAAGGATGCTTTATCAAGCTTAGGCTTTGTAAAAAGAAATTGGCTCAAGTATCTAGTCTGGGGGATCATGATTTCACTTGTTCAAATGGGAGTGATCGCGCTTGTCTACCAAGTCAGTGGAATCGGGTCTTTTGTGTTAAATGAGCTGAGTTTAGAGCCCTTGCTTTTTATCCTAGGATTATTTCCATTTTGGCTTCTGCAAGGGGGGACGGAAGAAGTAGCGACGCGAGGTTGGCTTCTGACTCGGATTGCTGCAAGAACTAATCTGCCTTTAGCGATCGCGATTTCTAGTAGTCTCTTTGGCATTCTGCATATGGGTAATGCAGGAGTGACCTTCTTATCCGTTCTGAATATCATCCTTGATGGGGTGCTAGCTGGTCTGCTTTTTATCTATACCGATAGTATCTGGCTAGTGGTCGCCCAACACGGCACTTGGAGCTATGTACAAGGAAATCTCCTTGGTTTTCAAGTCAGTGGCACAGGCGCAGATGCGTCTATCTTTAGCTTTACCATGGGATCTGGACCCGACTGGTTGACCGGAGGGGCATTTGGAGCAGAAGGATCAATCATCACCACTCTGGTTCTTCTTGTATCCCTAGTGATTGTCTATCGCTTAGGGGAGAGGAAAGAAAGAGTTGATAATGAACAAGTGTGTCATGACTGACAGGAAATGATGATGAAAATGAAGACCGGGACTTGAGCCTGGTCTTTTTCTATGTGAGGATTCTCTTCTCAAAAGTCAGAGAAATATCGTCTATTGTGGTAAAATAAGGGAAGTATAATCAAAGGAAGAAAGTATGATTAATCGAGTAACAGATAACAAATTTAAACTAGTATCCAAATACCAACCGTCTGGGGATCAACCGCAGGCCATTGAACAGTTGGTGGATAACATCGAGGGTGGCGAGAAGGCGCAAATCCTGATGGGAGCGACTGGTACGGGGAAGACCTATACTATGAGCCAGGTTATTGCCCAAGTCAATAAACCGACCTTGGTCATCGCCCACAATAAAACGCTAGCAGGCCAGCTTTATGGGGAGTTCAAGGAATTTTTCCCTGAAAATGCGGTCGAGTACTTCGTATCTTACTACGATTACTACCAGCCAGAAGCTTATGTGCCATCGAGCGATACCTATATCGAAAGATAGCTCGGTCAATGATGAGATTGACAAGCTTCGTCACTCAGCAACCTCCGCTCTTTTAGAACGAAACGACGTCATTGTAGTTGCGTCTGTTTCATGTATCTATGGGTTGGGTTCTCCCAAAGAATACTCGGATAGCGTTGTGAGCCTGCGCCCAGGTCTGGAGATTTCTCGTGATAAATTGCTGAACGACTTGGTAGATATCCAGTTTGAGCGCAATGACATCGACTTTCAACGGGGGAAATTCCGTGTCCGTGGGGATGTGGTCGAGATTTTCCCAGCTTCGCGTGATGAGCATGCCTTTCGAGTCGAGTTTTTCGGGGATGAGATTGAGCGGATTCGTGAGATTGAAGCTTTGACCGGCCAGGTTCTAGGAGATGTGGACCACTTAGCGATCTTCCCAGCCACTCACTTCGTGACCAATGACGACCATATGGAAGTGGCCATTGCCAAGATTCAGGCGGAACTAGAAGAGCAGTTGAAAGTCTTTGAAAAAGAAGGCAAGCTCTTAGAAGCCCAACGTCTAAAACAACGGACCGAGTATGATATTGAAATGCTGCGGGAGATGGGCTACACCAATGGGGTCGAAACTACTCTCGTCACATGGATGGCCGGAGTGAAGGTGAGCCTCCTTACACTCTCCTTGACTTCTTTCCAGAAGATTTCCTCATCATGATCGATGAAAGCCACATGACTATGGGACAGATCAAGGGCATGTACAATGGAGACCGCTCGCGCAAGGAAATGCTGGTCAACTATGGTTTCCGTTTGCCGTCTGCTCTGGATAACCGGCCACTGCGTCGGGAAGAGTTTGAAAGCCATGTCCACCAGATCGTTTATGTGTCAGCGACACCGGGTGATTATGAGATGGAACAAACCGATACTGTCATCGAGCAGATCATTCGTCCGACAGGTCTACTCGATCCTGAGGTGGAAGTGCGTCCGACCATGGGACAAATGGACGATCTCTTGGGTGAAATCAATGCGCGTGTAGAACGTGGAGAGCGGACCTTTGTTACCACCCTGACCAAAAAGATGGCGGAAGACTTAACCGACTACTTTAAAGAAATGGGGGTCAAGGTCAAATACATGCACTCGGACATTAAGACCTTGGAGCGGACGGAAATTATCCGTGACTTGCGTTTGGGCGTCTTTGATGTCTTGGTCGGGATCAACCTTCTTCGTGAAGGGATTGACGTACCAGAAGTCAGTCTAGTTGCTATACTTGATGCTGACAAGGAAGGTTTCCTCCGTAATGAACGTGGTCTGATCCAGACCATTGGTCGTGCTGCCCGTAATAGTGAGGGTCACGTGATCATGTATGCGGACACTATGACCCAGTCTATGCAAAAAGCCATCGATGAAACAGCCCGTCGTCGGAAAATCCAGATGGCTTATAATGAAGAGCATGGTATTGTACCACAAACCATCAAGAAGGAAATCCGTGACCTGATCTCTGTTACCAAGGCGGTGGCCAAAGAAGAGGACAAGGAAGTAGATATCACCAGTCTCAACCGCCAAGAGCGCAAGGAACTGGTCAAGAAACTGCAAGGTCAAATGCAAGAAGCTGTCGAAGTGCTTGATTTCGAGTTGGCAGCGCAAATCCGCGATATGATGTTGGAAGTCAAGGCCCTGGATTAGTAGGAGGGAAGAATGAAGATTATCATTAAAACAATGGAAACTCCTGAAGAGATAGAAGGAAAATCTCTCGTTCATTGGCAAACGTGGAGAGAGGCTTATGACGATCTTTTACCCGCGGAATTTCAGGAGACGATGACATTAGAAAAATGTCGTTTCTTTAGTCAAAAGTATCCAGAAAATACCTTGATTGCGATGGATGGAAAAAAGGTCATTGGATTTATCAGCTATGGAAATTTTCGTGATGAAGCCATTCAAGCTGGTGAAATCATTGCCTTATATGTTTTAAAAGATTACTATGGAAAAGGTGTGAGTGAACAGTTAATGCATGCTGCATTTGTTGCTCTTGATCAATTCTCTGAAATTTATTTATGGGTATTGAAAGATAATAAGCGAGCCATTGCTTTCTATCAAAAAATGGGTTTTACTTTTGATGGCCAAGAACAAATACTTAAACTTGGAAAACCTGTTAAGGAATTGCGGATGATATGTTCTTCAAATAAAAATTCCTAAAGGACCTATCTATCAATCTTTGAGCCATTATCAATTAATCAAGTATAAAGAGTGAAAGAGATAGAACGAAAAAAAGAGTTGGAGGAGAATACGAATGAAAATATTAGTCATCCATGGGCACCCTGATAAGGAAAGTTACTGCCAAGCGATTTTTCAGACAATTGTAAGCAATTTGGATACAAGCCGTCATGAGATTATAACTATTAATCTTAATGAAGAGGATTTTGATCCTGTTTTACGTTATGGTTACCGAAAACGGATGGATGAAGATCCTTTTATCCTTCGTTCCCAAGAATTGATCCAGTGGGCGGATCACCTGATCTTTGTTTATCCCATCTGGTGGAGTAGTATGCCCAGTCTCCTGAAAGGTTGGATTGATCGGGTCTTTACACCGGGGATTGCCTACTCGGCCAATGCTCAGGGCAGCTTTATCTGGAATTACCTCAGAGGCAAACAATTTAAGAAGTTGCTCAAAGGGAAAACAGCCAGTATTTATGCGACTTCCATGGCCCCTACTTGGTGGTACAAGATTTTTTCAGGCCCTCTCAACATTCCTGATAGTTACGGCATTTCTGTCTTGAAAAATGCTGTCTTGAACCATTGTGGGATAAAAACCAAGCGTGTCTGTATTTTGGGTGAAGTCGGCCGGGATGTGAACACCGCTAGCATACGGGAACGGCATCTCCGAAAGGTCGCAGCAGAAGTGAAGAAACTCTGAGTAAATCCTTAACGTTAGGAAATGAGGGTAATGAAGCAGAAGAAAAATACTGTAAAGAAGGTCAACCATCAAAATAGAATAAAGAGTAAAAGAAGCTGGTTAGATCGCTTAAACCTGTGGCTTGAAAGGCATTCAGGTATTGGTATGCTTTTGGATTTTATCATGTTTTTGTCAATGGGAGCGACCCTAGGTGTCTTTCTTTTTGACAATCATCTAATCCCAAGGACATACCGTAATTTTAATTATCTATTTCCCTTATTCATGAATCTATATTTATTGCTGAATGGATTGTATTTTAATGTCTTTCGAGTGCAGAAAGAAGCCCGAGCTTCCATTGAATTTTTCGCAACCGTCTTTTTGTACGTGAATGCAATTACGTCTGTTGTGCATATTGGGTTTGGGATCAAAGGACGACGTATGGGAGAATATATTCCACCGCTTTACACTTTGAATCTGAAATACATCTGGTTTCCTATTGTGACCTATGCAATATTCTTCATTCTAGCGGCCTTGATCTTGTTCATAATAAAATTGAGGAAAAAGAAGAGAAATAAGGAATGATAAAACTCATAAAAGTATTTCAAATTGTTTATATTCTTTTACTGACTTTCATATTTGCCAACGTCCTTTTAGGATTGTTTGGCTACGCATTTACGCCACTTCTTTGGAATCCCTGGTTGTATCTAGGAGCTGTGACTATTCTATGTCACATCTGGTATCGCTTCTATCGAAAACATGCTCCAAATTGGAAGAATCTTGTGAGTGTTCTTTTAAGTCTCTTTGCTATGATGATTCTGGTATTTTTCATGGAGTTGTTCTTTACCTTTGATGGCCATGGTCCGGTAACGATTCACTCAGAATATTATTTAAAAGAGAAGTCAATTGTCTTTCAGAGAGGCTCTCTTTTGGATGCCTATGATGAATACCATGAGCTGGTAAATCCCTTTGTGATGAAAAAAGAGATAAAGAAAAAAGTTTATATTGATTAATTATCAATATCATAGAAAGGAAATATATGTCACGTACAACGCATACTATACTGTGCAATCTTTGCATGGTCGAAGATCTTGAAAATGGGAAAGTCGTCCTTCAATACCGCTCACGTGAAAAGACTCACTGGGCTGGCTATGCTTTTCCAGGTGGCCATATCGAAGAAGGAGAAAGCCTTGTAGAATCCGTCATTCGTGAAGTCTACGAAGAGACAGGACTGACAATTGCAGATCCAAAACTGGTCGCAGTCAAAGACTGGGAGCCAGATGAGGGAGGCCGCTATATTGTCTTTTGCTACAAAGCGACAGAATTTACAGGTCAGCTAAGATCGTCTGATGAAGGAGAAGTTTCTTGGGTTGAGAAGGACCAATTAGAAAAGTTGGACTTGTCCTACGACATGCTTCCTCTCCTAGAAGTGATGGAAGACCCGGACTTGTCTGAGTTCTTTTATCGCAAACGGACAGACGATGATTGGGAAAAATTAAGATTTTAAGGATTTATTCAAATGATAAATTGTGGGTTATTAGAATTTTTTTAATAATGAAAAAAAGATAAATATTGTAAATAGCTGTTTCAAAGTAAGAATAATATTGTCTAAAAAAATTCAATTGTAAAAAAATTATTTAAGAACCAAATAATTTTTTTATAAGAAATATCAATAAATAAATATATATTATTGACATTATCTAAAAATAATGATAAAAATACACCTGCGTAGATATAGATCAGGAGGTGGGGAAATGACATTATTAGCAAGTAGATTGCGAAGTAGAAGATTAGAATTGAAGTTGTCTCAATCAGAATTAGCTGAGGGAATCTGTAAGCAGGGACAAATAAGTCGAATAGAAAAAGGAAAGTATAATCCTGGATCTGATATTCTTTATAAATTATCTCAGAAACTTAACGTACCTATGGAATATTTTTTTGATGAGAATATTTTTAGCGGATAGTTCTACGATTGGAAATTTTATAGGTTTATCAAAAAAATTATTAAATCAAAGAGATTATTTCTCTCTAAAAGTATTTATATGAACTAGAAAAAGAAAAAAACATAAACTTCCATTGTATGATCAATCATACCTTTCATGGATAGAATCAATTATTCTTTTTCATTGTGATAATAAAAAAACGGAGGCTATAAAGAAGTTAGAAACATTATTAAATAAAAATGTCAGAATCAGATAGAGATTATTTTATGTTTCTAAACAGTCTTCTTAATTTCTATTCTTATATAGATTTAGACAATGAAAAAAATAAGTGGTGAAATGTATCAAAAAAATCATAATCCCACTCGAAAAAAATCTAATATATCAATAATGGAGAATTTCGAATTATTAGTTAAAGTGCGTTATAATTACTGTCGATATTTATGGATAGATAATCAAATCAAAAGAAGCAATTTCTGAAATTTTGAAAACAATCGATATTTGTAAAAAAATTTAATCACTTTTATTTATTACCGGACTTATTCTGTTTATTAGGTAACGTAAGTGAAGGGTTTGCAAAAAAGACGAAGTGAAAAAAATATTTTTAAATTATCTGAGACGTTGTATAGTTTATCTGGAAATGAGAAAAATGGCACTCACTATAGAAAACTATAAAAAAATAACTTAATTTAATAATGTGGTTGCAATACAATTGTTTATGTATTTATTCACGGCCTCGCCTAAAGGCGAGGTTTTTTTAGTTATAATCATCATATGAAGGAATAACTATAGTATATAACTTTAAAAAAATTACAAAAAAATAATATTAATTATTTACAATGAATGCGTAAAGTGATATAGTTTACTTGTAAAATGAAAGGGGTTACAAACGATGAAGAAGCTTTTTAGAAATATTTCAATTATGTTTAGTTTGTTGTTATTTACTTTTGGTACTGTATATGTTTCTAAAAAAAGTAGAAGGTATAGATCCAGGAGTGATACATTCCAAAGACTTCTATGATCGGAATTTCAACAATTGAATTTTTCATCTATATGATAATGAGTAATATGAATATAGATAATTTCGGATGATTGGTGCTGGTTATTATGTACAATATAAAAATTTTTAATTATTGTTAAGATTATAAGAAATTTAGGGAAATGCTATGAATAAGATTTCTAAACTGTTAACGATTATCATATTATCTGCAACTTTGTCGCTCGCTTCAATTGCATATGCAGATAGAGTTAAAGTGTATGGTGGTACTTGGGATTATGGTTATGGATGGGATGATGCATATTCTAACTATAAGCATGACCATAAAAATCATGGTGCAAAAAGTTGTGAATGCAAATAACGGAATTAAAAAAATTTTAGAAATGCTGGTCCTGGTGTTTGGGCTAAAGCATCTATATGGACTCTTTGGGATCCAGCAACATTTTACTATAATTCTTCCGGTTTTTTTACTCAAATTAACGATTTTTATTTGTTCTATATTATGTATTTGGTATTCACAAGTTAGAATATCATGAATTTTTATAGATTAGTAAGAGGAGGAGCACCCCTACTCTTTTTAAAAAAATTTTTGTCGAATACATTAGGGTTGAGCTTTTTAAAAGCGAGGTACAGGATGTATAGTAAGTTTAAAAAAATTTTATTAATTATTTCTTTTCTTTTGATTTGTTTAATTGGATTGTTATTCATCAATACAAATGAAAACGAGATTTTTGCTGGTTTTAGAAATGTAATAGTTGTTGAAAAATCTCCTATTGATTTTTCCAATAAAATTAATGAATTTGTAGCTAAAAATGATATTGTTCTAGCAAGAAGAATTGTTGCTCCTGTCGATGAGTCTAACAAACAAATACAAAATACTTATGTTCCAATTGGAGCAAAAAATTTACCTAAAGGGCTAAAGCAGCAAACGGATAATGAATTAATAGAAAATAGTTCATACAATACAGTTTATGTTGTTGTGAATGGTTCTATGAATGCGGAGCAAGTAGCTGAAGGATTATTGCAGCTTAATGCCACTGTTAGAGTATTGCCAACTAATTATGAGACTGCTCTATTTCGATTACTATTGAATACTCCACAATCAGTATTGATCGTAATTGGGATTTTAATTACCTATATCTCTTTAATACTAGCTCAACAAGTTTCTGGCATGAAAGAGGTTGGAATATTAAGAGTTTCTGGCAAAGGAAAGCATGCGATTGCTATAGAACAAACAAAAAACGATAGTATTTTTATCTTATGTTTATTGATATGTTCTATACTTGGTATTGTTAGTACATTAATCATTTTTAAGAAAAATTTTCGATTCTAGCTCTGTTGATAATCTTAGTACCAGTGTTTGTTTGGGCCTTATTAATATTTATCGTTAATTTTTTTCTTTCACATTGTTTTTATTATATTCTTCAACACCAACCAATTATTTTATCAATTAAAGGAAAGGCTCCGCTAGGTTTCATCTTTGTTATGACGATCCTAATACAGCTATTTACTTTATTTTTCTGTTATGTTCTGTGTTTATGGAATGATTTCAATAACTAAAGAAGTTGAATCGTTAGAGGTAGGAAAAAGTCATTGGCAAAGGAATGCTGAATATTATGAGATAACTTCTTTAGAAGATGGCGACAGTGTTTCACAAGATCAAAAAAAGAAAAAAATTTTTTTAATGAGTTATCTGACAACACTACGATTATTTATAGAAACGACATGTTAGATAATATGTTGATTTCGAACAAAGATAATAAGAATTTCGAACCAACTTCAGATTATTCTTCAAATGTAATTTATGTTAATGCTAACTACGTTGCAGTAAATAAAAATTAAGTTATCTGACTCAGCAAAAATTATTTCTAAAAAGATATGAAAACATATGATAAAATGATTTTTAATTCCAAATCGTTATCAAAAATATGTTTGAACAATTAAAGAATAAATGGGAATATTTTTGAGAAAAGGGGATTTTTCATCTAAGGAAACATTAGTCGAAGATACCCAACCAAATTCCAAAAATTGCTAGTTTCATATACGAAGGTGGTGATTTGTTTACTTATCCAGTTTACTCTTTTAATTGGGAGGCAATTTTTCCAATGAAGCAATGGTCCATGATCCAATTATTGTTGTGGAAAAAAACCTAACTATGCTTTTATTGCCAACCTCGTTCTTAATAGTTAACCATTCTGAAAAAAAGTAACTACGTTAATTCGAAAAATATAAATTGACAGCTTCCTTCGGTTCACTTACTAGTGGATTATTATCTATTGAGAAAAAGAATTGATATGATAGTAACAAGAAAAATACTTTTTACTTGCTACGACTGTTTTAAGTATTACTACCTCATTTTTTTATTGTTCATTTTGATGAATAGTATTTATTTTTTTATCAAGAAAGGAGGACACATTTTATAGAACGTTTGGCTGGGAAAAAAACCAATTACGTATTCATAGAGTTTATCTTGGATTGCTTATTACGTGCTTTTACTCTAATTGGTATTTGTACAATTGTTTTAAGATTTTCATTTTTTTACTAATATTAGTACCGTTTGTATACTTATTATTGTTGCTTATCATATTTGCATTTCAATTAATTAAAGAGAAAAAGAGTAAATATTTTTATTTCTAAAAGGAGCTTAATATGATCGAATTAAGAAATATAAATAAAGGATTCGATGACCGTATTGTTCTAGAGAATTTAAATTATAATTTTTTTATGAAGGGAATTCTTATGCTCTGATAGGTGCGTCTGGTGCTGGAAAAAAACCACATTACTAAATATTATTGGTAAATTAGAAGAAGTTGATTCTGGAGATATAATTGTAAATGATATTAATCTAAATAATATTAAAGAAAAAGGATTATTTCAAAAAAATTATCTTAGTTATTTGTTTCAAAAATTTTGGTCTTATCGAAAATAAGTCGATTCAAGAAAACTTAATGTTGGCTTTTATTGGAGAAAAAAATAAGCAAGTTGGAAATGCAAAAGAAAATGAATGAAGCTTTAAAAAAAGAGTTCATCTTGATGTAAATCTAAATCGTAAAAATATATACTCTTTCAGGAGGAGAAGCTCAACGTGTAGCTCTAGCTAAAAACAATTTTTAAAAAGATTCACCAATTATATTAGCAGATGAACCAACTGCATCTGTAGATCAAAAAAATAGTGAAGAAATAATAGAATTAATATTGAGCTTAAAGAAAGAAAAATAAAAATTATAATTATAGCTACTCACTCTCCTGACATCTATAACCAAGTTGATCATATTTTTAGAAATAAAAGGTGAACAAAAATGAAATTTAATTATACAAATATATTGCTACAGTTAATCATCTTTATAAATTCTTCTTTTTATCATATTGACACAAATGAACAATGTTAGACAGCCTGTTAAAATATTGATTCAATTCATTTGTTTATTGAGTTTTTTTATCTACTGTAATTAACTTCTATAATTATTTAAAAGTAGATAAAGATTAACATGATTGAAAATTAAGATTTTAAACAAAGAGCTAGAAATATCTAGTTCTTTTTTTATCTTCAAAGATAAAATGTGCCTAAAGCATTGAGAATGTTCCATTAGTGCTTGAATTTGCTTTAAAAAAGTACTATAGTATAAGCATAAAATACAATTGTAATCTTTCATACTGTGAATAGAAAGAAGGCAAGATATGAAATTACAATTTAGAATCCTTATAGGAATTTGCTTCTTGATCGGTGCCTTAGTCTTTGCCTTTCAAAAGGAATGGTTATACGCTTTGCTGTTGCTTTTAGTTGGGGCTTCTTACCTTTATAAAGGAGTGCGTCGATGAAGACTGAGTGTTTAAACATCAAGGGGCTAAATGTTTGGTATAAAAAAGACAGGCCCGTTATAAAAGACACGAATTTGCTTGTACCCAATCATTCTGTAGTAGGGTTGATTGGTCGAAATGGAGCTGGGAAGACAACCTTGCTAAAAGCTTTAAGTAGTGTTTTTGATCATCGGCAGTATGCAGTTGAGACTGTTACCATTGAAGACAAGGTGACATCTTTTCATACGAATTTCTATAAGAGCCGTACCTATACAGTTTTTACTGAAAACAATAGTTTCTTAAACTGGGATTTTGTTCACTATTTTAATTTTGTCTGTCGTTTGTATCATCGAAAGAGAGATGAAACGTTATTGCAGGACCTGATCTCAGGTTTTCATTTTGAAGAATTTCTCAACACCGATATCGGTAGTTTGTCAACGGGAAATAAGAAGAAAGTCTTCTTGATCACAGCTTTTTATCTCAAACCTCCCCCTCCTTATTTTGGACGAACCATTTGATGGCCTTGATTTTGATGCGACAGAATTTCTATATGGTTTACTATTGCAGTATAAAGAAGAAGGCGCTATTCTGATGAGTTCGCATATAGCAGAGAGTATCGTTCGAGTCTGTGATACAGCTTATACTATTGAAGATGGTCACCTAGACGCGATCGAATTGAATTTAGAAGATTGGTTTCATGACGTCAATCGTCAGAGGGGGTAGAGCATGCTACTAGCAATTTTTAGAGATTTGGTATCCAAAAATCGGCTCTTCTTGTTCTTGACTTCCTTAGCCTTTGCTCTTTATTACCATGTTGTTGGGGCCAAATTTTCTACGAGCTTTCAAGTCTTATTGATCAGTACGGCTATTGTCACTGCTCTATCAACCTTTCAATTGTTGTATTCCTACTTTTCGATGGACAGGGTCCAGGCCTATTACCAGCTTCCGTTGTCTCTCAATCGTTTCAAAGGTTCTTTTCTGACAGTAACCTTTCTTCTTAATTTGCTGGAGCGCGTGCTGTTATTGATCCTCTTTTTGGGAGTCAAGTTAGACCTGCCACAATCCTTTAAGCTTGTCCTCCTATCTTTACTGGTGGTATTGAGTGTGTTTTATGTCTTTATCCAGTTCAATACACGGCCCAGTTTTCTAGGAGGGGTGCTCATTTTTGTAACGACTGTTCTCACAGTATCTTCTTTATGGGTCCAACAAGTGCCTTATATGATTTTCCTTTCAGCCCTCGTTACTGTCTTTATTTTTAAAAATGAGGACCTGGTCTCGATGTCAAAAAATGATCAGTTGCTCGTCGCAAAGAGAAGAAGCGGCAATTATTTTTGGATTTCCTTGTTTCAAGAGCGCTATTTTTCCATCAATTTTGTCTTTACTCTCATATTCCTCCTTCTCATTCTGATACAGGATTATGATGCTCCTTTAAAAATCATCATTCTTTTAACGATGGCTTCTGTCAATACGCCATTAACCACCCTCATTTCAGCGGATAAAGATTTGATTGATCATGTTAAGTCCCTTCCTAAGAGTTGGTTCTTTTACTTGATGTATTACCGTGTATTGTTGACTTATTTCCTATCTGTGAATTTATTTGTTGCTCTATTATTAAAAATGGTGGTCATGCCTGACTTGGGGATTCTATTTTTACTAGGAGTCATGATTCTAGCAGTAGTGGAAGTTTTTTTGCACTTACTTATTGAAATCTATTTCCCTTTAAGAAAATGGAATTTAAAGAGGGAATGTTGGAAGCACCCCCGAAAATACATTGTTCCTAGTATCGTCTTCTTACTTAGTTGGAGTCTCCTTTTCTGTTTCTAAGGAATTGCTCCTTCTCTTGTATCTATACCTTAATTGTAGTATGATAGAGGAGTTGAAAAGATGCTAGAAAAGGTGGCAAGTATATGAAAGATTTTCACTTTGATGCAATTGCTGCATTTGAAAATTACGAAATCGAAAAGATGAGAGATGGCCATGTAGTGGTGACAACCAAGGTCGTGGAATCATCACTCAATTATTATGGAAATGCGCATGGAGGCTATCTCTTTACCTTGTGTGACCAGATCAGTGGTTTGGTCGTGGTTTCTCAGGGGGTTGATGGTGTGACCTTGCAATCCTCCATCAATTACTTGAAAGCAGGGCGTCTGGGGGATGTCCTCACGATCCATGGCGAATGTGTCCACAGTGGACGGACGACTCGAGTTGTGGATGTCGATATTACCAATCAAGACGGGGCCAATGTCTGCAAGGCAACCTTTACCATGTTTGTTACTGGGGTGAGAGATGAATCCGCACAAGTACGCATTTAAAAATTATATTTTTGATTTTTATGGAACCTTGGTCGACATCGAAACCGATGAGTCAAGTCCCATTTTATGGGATACCATGGCTCAGATTTACCAATCCTACGGGGCAAGTTACACTGGAGAAAGTCTGCAAGTCCGCTATAAGGAGTTGGTGCGGCAAGCCGAGGAAAGTATCGCCAAAGAAAAACAAGTGACCTATCCGGAGATTGATTTGACGGTCATTTTTGTGCAATTGTATTTAGAAGGTCATCCAAGTGGGGATAGTGTTGCCCACCTCAAAGAGTGGGGACGTTTGATTGCACGGACTTTCCGTGTCCTTTCTCGCAAACGATTGGAGCTTTATCCTCACACGAAAGAAGTATTAGAGGATATGAAAGCTGCAGGTTGCCGAGTCTTTCTTTTATCCAATGCCCAAGCAGATTTACCAATCCGGAGATTGATTTGGTTGGTTTGAGAGAACTTTTCCATGCCATTTACTTGTCATCTGATGCAGGTATTCGCAAACCTCAGCCAGAGTTTCTCTTGGAAGTGATGAAAGAACACCAGTTGAACCCTGAGAAAACGGTTATGGTGGGGAATGACTTTACGACGGATGTCGCTGTTGCCCAAAGTATCGGGATGGAGAGCATCTTGATCAATACCTTCCCCTACTCTGATACTGAACTGCGCGAGAAGAATCAAGCAGGTGTGCGCGTGATTCGAGACATTCAAGAATTGCAGGAAGAGTGAAAAATATCATCCATGTAGGGAGGCCAAGTCGCCTCTTTTTTTCTTGAAAATGCTACAGTCGAGCAGGATTTGTCAAATTTTCGCTTTCATGGTATACTATGAAAGTTAATTTGAATAAGGAGATAAAAATGAATAACTTACCAAACTGTCCAAAATGTAACTCTGAATACGTCTATGAAGATGGATCGCTCTTGGTATGCCCAGAGTGTGCGTATGAATGGAACCCAGCTGAGGTCGAAGAAGAAGAGGGTGTCGTAGCGATTGACGCTAACGGAAATAAATTGGCTGATGGCGATACGGTGACCTTGATCAAAGATTTGAAAGTGAAGGGTGCACCGAAAGATTTGAAACAAGGTACGCGCGTGAAAAATATCCGTATCGTGGAAGGGGACCACAACATCGATTGTAAGATTGATGGCTTTGGCGCAATGAAACTCAAATCAGAATTTGTGAAGAAAATCTAAAGAACAGTACACAAATTGATAGAGTTGTTTAAGTTTATAATGGAACTTTCCGCTGTGAGAAAAGTACTTGAAACAGTATTGATTCAAGTACTCGGGAGTTTTGAAACTTTAGGTTCAAAACTAAGTCATGGAACTTCGTAGAAGTTCGCTGACGTCCGTCCTCACTTAAGGAAAGTTCCTGATTAAACTGAAGGGCCTAGCCCCTTTTCTTTCAGGAGAATACTATGAAATTCAAACTATTATTTAGCTATCGTTTTCTATTGTTTATCTTAAGTGTACTCGGCGTTTATCTGCAACTGACCAAGCATGGTGGCTTTGGCATGATGCTCTATTACACCATTTTATCCAACATGTTGGTCATGTTCTTTATGGGAGACATGGTTTGGCGCATGATTCGAGGTCGTTCGACCCAGACTCAGGGCTACCTTCGTATGAAAGGCGCAGTTACCATGTCCATTATGATCACCTGTGTCATCTACCACTTTATGTTGGCGCCTATTGCGACTCCTGAGAAGTTTTATCGTTTGGAAAACTTCCTCTGTCATTACATCGTTCCTTTGATGTTCTTCTTTGATACCCTAGTGGTTGATAAAGCCAAGCAATACCGTAAGCTCGATCCCTTCATTTGGACCTTGATTCCCCTAGCTTACATGCTCTTTGCCCTTCTCAATGGTTTGGTCTTGAAGTGGCCAATTCCAGGTGCAAAAGATAGTCCTTTTGCCTATTTCTTTATCAATGTTAATAAATTCGGCTGGGCTTTTGTTGTCAAATGGGTGGTGATCATCTTTATCGCCTACCTCTTAGCTGGCTATGTACTCTATGGGATTAAAAATATCAAGCGGAAATCGGCTGTTTCTTAGTAAAAACCGAACATTATTCGGACGAAAAGTCTTGTTTTTAAATTTTTTTGAAAAATGTTGAGTTTTTTCTTGCATGTCGTTTGAAACTGTGATATAGTTATCTCAATTAAATAAATCCTTTAATCCTGTCCCGTGAGGCAGGCAAGGAGACTGTGAAAAACAATGGCTAGGACCATAGGGCGAGACTCTATCCTCTTAGACCATTCATTTGCTGAACCTCCTTGAAAAAGGAGGTTTCTTTTACAACTAAGGAGGACTGAATGAAAACCAAAGAAGTCGTTGATGATTTGACGATGAAACGGGCCATTACCCGGATCACCTACGAAATCATTGAACGAAACAAAGATTTAAGCCAGATTGTGCTGGTGGGGATCAAGACGCGTGGTGTTTACATCGCTCGCCGGATCCAAGAACGCCTCTCTCAGCTGGAACAAATCGATGTCCCTGTAGCAGAACTAGATACCAAGCCTTTCCGAGATGACATGAAGGCGACTGAGGATACAACGGTCTTACCAGTTGATATCGCTCATAGAGAAGTCATTTTGATCGATGATGTCCTCTATACAGGTCGCACGATACGCGCTGCCATTGACAATCTGGTCAGTCACGGTCGTCCTGCTCGAGTGAGTCTGGCGGTTCTAGTCGACCGTGGGCATAGGGAGTTGCCGATTCGTCCGGACTTTGTTGGGAAAAATATCCCGACAAGTAAGTCAGAGGAAATCATTGTCGAGATGGTGGAGCTAGACGGTCAAGACCGCGTCCTCATCAAAGAAGCTTAAATAAATAGTAAACCATTCACATTATAAAAGGAGAATCAACATGTCTGAAAATCAAATCGCTCTTAAAAACCTTGTCTCAATGGAAACTCTTACCAATGAAGAAGTAATGGCATTGATCAAACGTGGGATTGAGTTCAAAAACGGAGCTAAAGCATCCTACGAAGACCAACACATCATCTCAAACCTTTTCTTTGAACCTTCAACTCGTACCCACAAAGCCTTTGAAGTGGCAGAGTTGAAATTGGGATGTGATCTCCTTGACTTTGATGTGAAGACAAGCTCTGTGAACAAAGGGGAAACACTTTACGATACGATCTTAACCATGTCAGCTCTTGGAGTGGATGTCTGTGTCATCCGTCACCCTGAAGTGGACTACTACAAAGAATTGGTTGAAAGCCCAACGATCACAGCCTCTATCGTCAATGGTGGGGACGGTTCAGGTCAACACCCAAGCCAAAGCTTGCTGATTTGATGACCATCTACCAAGAATTCGGTCACTTTGATGGTTTGAAAGTTTGTATCGCTGGGGACTTGGATCACTCACGTGTGGCAAAATCAAATATGCAAATCTTGAAACGTTTGGGAGCAACCCTCTACTTTGCAGGTCCAGACGAATGGAGAAGTGCGGAATTTGAAGACTATGGAACCTTCGTCACTATCGATGAAGTCATTGAAGATGTAGATGTGATGATGTTCTTGCGTGTGCAACACGAACGTCATGATTACGAATCACTCTTCTCTAAAGAAAACTACCATCGTCTTCATGGGTTGACACAAGAACGTTATGACCGTATGAAAGATACTGCGATCTTGATGCACCCAGCACCAGTGAACCGTGACGTTGAAATTGCGGACCACTTGGTAGAAGCTCCTAAATCACGCATCGTAGAACAAATGACCAATGGTGTCTTTGTCCGTATGGCCATCATTGAAGCCGTCCTTAAAGGTCGCGGTGCAAAATAAGATAACTGACAATTCATTGAAAGGAAAGAAAGAGGACAGAGTAGACAGCTACATGGAATCTGACTTTCCTTTTTTTGAGGAACTATGATAAAATTGGATTAGTGTAAAAGAAGGGAGGGGTTCGATGAAACGATTATTGGTCCTAGAGGATGGGACTGTATTTGAAGGAGAAGCCTTTGGTGCAGACTTATATGTGACTGGTGAATTGGTCTTTACGACAGCCATGACAGGTTATCAAGAATTGATCACGGATCAGGCTTTTAGTGGCCAGGTCCTCTCCTTTACCTTTCCAGTTATTGGCGCAGCAGGGATCAATCGAGATGATTCTGAATCGATTACGCCGACATGTTTGGCAGTAGTGGTTCAACATCTGGTGGAGATGCCGAGCAATTGGCGGCAGCAGATGACCTTGGATGAATTCTTGAAGCGAAAAAAAATCCCTGGTATTGTAGGGATTGATACGAGACAGGTGGCAAAAATTGTCCGCAAGTATGGACGGATGAAGGCGACTGTCATTAACAAGGGGGATTCGATTGAGCATATCTTGGATCAGTTACGAGCGACAGTACTTCCCAAAGATCAAGTGCGTCAAGTCTCGACAAAAACGGCCTATGCTGTACCGGGTTTTGGAAAGAGTATTGCCTTGATTGATTTAGGTGTCAAACACTCTGTCTTGCGCCAGCTGAGTCAAAGGGACTGTAATGTCACGGTCTATCCCTATGACATCTCTTATGATGAACTGATGGAACAGCAGCCCGATGGCGTTATTTTATCCAGTGGGCCTGGAGATCCCCATCAGGTGAAAAAACTCTGCCGCTTGATCAAAAAGCTCAATGGTCAGATTCCGATCTGGGGCATGGGCTTGGGAGCACAGGTACTGGCTCAAGCTTATGGAGCGGAGCTAGCTCCCATGGAAGTTGGACACTTCGGATTAAATATTCCTGTTCGTGAAATTGCGACAGGAAAAATCGAGATAACGAGTCAAAATCACTTGTATAGTATCTCACGCGATAGCCTGCCCCATGATTTATTGGTCACGCATGAAAACGTCAATGACCATAGTATTGAAGCTTTTCGTCATCGTTACCAACCGATTTTAGGCGTTCAATTCCAAGTGGATGCTAGTCCAGGGACAAGGGAAAATCTCTATTTTTACGATGAATTTTTAGAATTGATTGATGCCAAAATTCACGAAGGTAGAAGGGAGAAGGAATGATGAAAGATAACCAGAAATTGCTTCTCCTATGTGGAGATTCTTATCAGGATATTAGCCTCTTGGCTGCGGTAAAGGAAGCACAAAAACTCAATGCCAAGGATGGGAATGCTCTTGTCCTTTATCTGGGCGAAGAAAATACTATCACACAAGAAGCTGGAGAACAGGTTGTAGTCAGTAAGCTCAAACTGGATGCTCTTAGGACGACTCTTCTTTCCTATACTGGATCTCGCTTGCTCCTAGCCTTTGCGGATAAACAGATTTTGAATCTCTTGTTTCGTTTGGAAGAAACTGGATTTTTCAAAGACGCATCGATTAGGATTATTGGACCGAGCCTTCAACGTTACCGGACCTTTTATCAGCAGGCGGATCAACGACGCCTCTTTCAAGAGTTGGGCTATCAGGTACCCGCTTCCGCACTGGTTGGTTCTGTTCGAGAAGCCATCGAGTTTTCTGAAGGCATTCAATTTCCCATTATGATCTGGCCGGTAGCAAGTAAGCAAGGTCAGGGGCGAAAAATTGCTCATAACCTGGATGACCTGTGCGAAGCAGTAGAAACGGGACTTTCGGTCTCTCCAAGTCAGCAGTGTTTGCTAGAGTTTTCGACCTATGGCTTTAAGGAATTGGATTTTGTAGTCATGCGCGATCGCGATGACAATCACTATCTGGCGGCCTCTATTGAAAGCATTGATCCTGTCGGGATCCACTCTAGTGACTCTTATCAATTTATGCCAGCGGTCACCCTGACAGACCGGGAGTTTCAAAATCTTCGTGAAGCAGCGATCCACATCAGTCGCTATTTGAAGCTGACAGGAGCCATTTCGATCAAGTTTGCTTTGGATCCGACGAGCTATGCTTTTTATATCCTAGAAGTTAATCCATTTGCTTCAGATAGTATCTCGATGGCCTCTATGGGCTTGGGCTATTCCTTGTTTGAGCAAGGAGTACAGTTGCAATTAGGGCGGTCTCTCGAGCATTTGCCTCATCCCCTATTAAAAGATCTAAAGGCTGTTTACGAACCGAGTTTGGACTATATCTTCTTTAAGATCCCGATTTTTTCTGATGCTGCTAAAAATGCCCGTCTCAATACCCAAATTCACTCTTATGGGGCAGTTTATGGATTTGGGAAGAGAATCGATGAAGCTTATCAACAAGCCCTAGAAACCATTAAAGATAAGAACTTGCTGACCATCCTTCCTGAGGAAATGAGCGATGATGAATTAATCCAGAAAATTGCTCGTCATATGCCACACCGGCTCTTCTATATCTTAGAAGCCTTGAAACGTGGTTTTGAGTTTGAGGAACTCTTGGATTTGAGTAAATTAGCACCTGTTTATTTGCAGGTCTTGGCCAATCTAGTGGAGTTAGATAAAGGAATAGAGGCTGAGACAAGTCCAGCCTTTCTTCCGGTTGAGCCATCAGCTGGCTTATATGAGGTCAAAGCGGGAGCAGCCTATTATCTGACCCAAAACGGAACCAATGAATCATTGAGTTTGGATGCTGCTTGTGTCTTGGTGGATGATCTAGAAATCTGCGATGAGAGTTTTTACCAAAAGGTACGAAAGAAGGCGAAAGAGCTGAAAGAAAAAGGACAACAGGTGATCTTACTCACAAATCGTCCTTTTACAGAATCATTGGCAGATAAAGTCTATTATCTTTCGATCAATGAGACAAGCCTTCGCCTGATTCAGACCATTGATCAGGTCAAAGATATTGTCAAGCTTTCTAATAGACAATAAAGGATCCGGACAAACTATCCGAATCCTTTTTTGTTTCTTATTTTTTGGTCACAATACCGATAATGGTATCAACTGCGCGTTCCATGGTTTGGAGGCTAACGTATTCAAAACGACCATGCATATTTTCACCACCGGCAAGATATTTGGTGTTGGAATCCCCATAAAGGAAATTTTAGAGCCATCTGTACCACCGCGGATCGGTTCAATGATTGGAGTGATTCCAAGATCTTCCATGACTTCCTTAGCAAGGGTAATCGGTGTCATATCTTTTTCAATTACTTGCTTCATGTTATAGTACTGATCTTTGAGGGTGAGGAAAACGCGTTCGCTACCGAGTTCCGCATTCATCTGATCGGCAATAGATTGCATAAGGTCTTTGCGTTTCTCAAAGCTTTCAGTTTCAAAGTCCCGAATGATGTAGCTGGCACTTGCTTCCTCGACAGTTCCATCGATGTTCATCAAGTGGTAGAAGCCTTCATAGCCTTCAGTTAATTCTGGACGTGCTCCTTCAGGGAGTTTGTTATGAAAATCAATGGCCAATTGAAGAGCGTTGATCATTTGACCTTTGGCTGTACCTGGGTGGACATTGCGTCCTTTGAAGGTGATTTCAGCTCCAGCTGCTGAGAAGGTTTCGTATTGAAGCTCTCCAAGAGGACCACCATCGACAGTATAGGCAAAGTCTACATCGAAATCCTCTGCATCAAATTGATCTGCGCCGACTCCGATTTCTTCATCTGGACCAAAGCCGACACGGATTTCTCCGTGTTTGATTTCAGGATGAGCAATCAAGTATTCAATAGCTGTCATGATTTCAGCGATACCAGATTTATCATCTGCTCCTAGAAGAGTAGTACCGTCAGTTGTGATCAAGGTTTGTCCCTTGTAGTTGTTCAAATGAGCAAAATCGGCTGGATCGAGTGTGAAACCAGAGTCACCAAGGGTAATGACACCCCCATCATAATTCTCAACGATTTGGGGATTGACATTTTCGGCATTGAAGTCAGCGGTATCCATGTGAGAGATAAATCCAATCTTGCGTGTAAAGCTTGGATCATTAGCTGGAAGCGTTCCAATGGCATAGCCGTTTGGCAAATAGTAGACGTTTTGAAGACCCACGCGTTTCATCTCAGGGATCAATACATTTGTTGCAAAATCAACCTGTGATTGGGTACTTGGAGTGGTTGTAGAGTTTTCGTCTGAACGTGTGTTAACCTTTACATAGGTAATAAAACGGTCCAACAAATTTTGGTATTTCATGATCATTCTCCTTTTTCAGTTTCAATTAATTTGTGAATAGCATGGGCCACACCATCCTCATCATTGGTCAGGGTGATGAAGTCTGCGATTTCCTTGACAGCAGCATTGCCATTTCCCATAGCGACGCTGTAGCCAGCAAAACGGAGCATTTCAAGGTCATTATTGGCATCTCCAAGAGCCATGACTTGGTCTCTCCTGTAACCTAATGTTTGGCTTAATACTTGAAGAGCAGAAGCCTTGCTAGCTCCTTTAGGAAGGATTTCAAACAAGATATCCTGTGAACGTACAGTGTTAAAATCGGCCTCTAATGTAGCCTCGTGCTGAGCTTGGAAATCATCAATAGCAGAAGGATCTCCTACGTACATAGCTTGAAAAATAGGAACAAGGTCAGGCAGATCTTCTTCTGAGACAGGTGTCGGTTTACTATTAACAATGCCCGCATCCATCGTGACAAGTTCACTGGCTTCAGGTGCGACCACTAGGTAGTGATCCATGTCAAATAAGGTTAGCTGGACGTCTGTATTTTTCCGTCAAAACATGCAAGCGGTGCATGTCCTTAAGGCTCAATTCTTCCTTGCCAATGATTTCCCAATTCTGAGTAGACAAGGTTGTACACCCGTTATTGATAATCATATAGTAGTTACCATCAGGGAGTCCAATCTCTTCAAAGATAGGACGTACACCCGCTAAGGGACGCCCCGTACAGATCACAATGTCATAGCCGGCTTCATGAGCCCGGTGAAGAGCTTCAATATTGTCTTTAGAGAGAGACTTGTCCTCATGCAAGAGGGTTCCATCCAAGTCAATCGCGATTAATTGAATCATTTAATTTCCTCCAAATCAAGAGGAACAAAGCCGTCAATCACTTTTCCAATCACCCCAGGTTCCTCATCTAGTGGAATGATTTGATCACTATATTTCTTATTGAGGGAAACCAGTCGAATACCGTTGGCCTCACGAAAGACACGTTTGATCAACGTTTGCCCATCAAAATCAATGGCATAAATAGCCCCTGCCTGATCATAATAGGTTTGCTTGATTAACACAACAGCCCCTTTTTCGTATTTAGGCTCGAGGGAATCCGTATGAATCCAAAAAGCCAAATCGTAAGGAATCTTTTGATCAAACCACACGATATCAGCTTGCTTTTGATTTTGGTAAGCTACAAAAGAATCATAGACAGAATAAGAGTGGTATTGCTTTTCAATCTTCTGTCTTTCTTTCTGATGGGTCAAGAGACTCTTTCCATAAGAAAGAAGATTTTCTTGATTTCCTTCATCGAGCTGTTTATATAATCGTTCAATCTCTGAATCAATGACCACAAAATCATTGCGTAATCGCGGGTCAATTTCAGCAACCGCTACCTGGAAAAAGGCTGCAATCTTCTCTAAATTTTCAGGAACGGGAAGAGAAGTTCCTTTTACATATCCAGTCAGGGTACTTGCAGGGATTCCAGTAATACGAGATAATTCGATCTGCTTTTTTCCTTGTTCTTTCAGTAATTCTCTGATTTTTTCCGATATAATCCGTAATGCCTCTTTGTCTTGAGGGCTTGCTTTTCCACGACCTCTAGCCAACGTACTCACCTCCTTGTATTTACCCTTACTATTATAATGAATTAAATCGAAAAAGTAAATAGAAATCCTTGAGAAATGCGAAAAAAGATGAATTTGATCTAAATCGGATTTTCATTTTAAATTTTATCGGGTATTCCTTTACTTTTTGAGGAAAAAGGTCTAAGATAAGAGCAAAGAGTTCATGGAGGTGGAGCTATGATTCGTACTGTTCAAGTCAAAGATGCAGGTCAAATTAGAGATTTATGTCACCAGTCTTTGGGGTATGATTCGACCCTGGAGAAAGTGGCAGCTCAGATTGATAAATTTAATTCACCAGATTCGGATCATTTTTGCTTTGTTTATGAAGAGGACCAAACAGGCCATATTCTTGGCTATGTGGAGGCAGAAGTCTATGAAAGTCTCTATAGTGACGCTGGTCTAAATATTTTGGGTCTAGCGGTTTTTCCATCTGCTCAAGGACGTGGGATCGGTCGCCAATTGATGGAGCGAGTTGAAGAACTTGCCAAAAGCAAGCATTATGCTTTTATCCGTTTAAATTCTGCCTCTCATCGAAAAGAAGCACATCTCTTTTATGAACGGATTGGATATGAGGGAAATAAAACGCAGAAGCGATTTTTGAAAATAATGAATTAAGATAGGCAAAGGACTATCTTTTTTGTTATAATGAAGAGTACGATTAAATTTACTAGGAAGATGATTATGCCAAATTTTGAAGAATTAAAAAAACGACAAGAGAAGATTCGGAACTTCTCGATCATCGCCCATATTGACCATGGAAAGTCAACCTTGGCCGATCGAATTTTAGAAAAAACCGAAACCGTGTCTAGTCGGGAGATGCAAGCCCAACTCCTAGATAGTATGGACCTAGAACGGGAACGTGGGATTACCATCAAGCTGAACGCCATCGAATTGAACTACACGGCTAAAGATGGGGAAACCTATATCTTCCACTTGATTGACACACCAGGACACGTGGACTTTACCTATGAGGTTTCGCGGTCGCTTGCTGCCTGTGAGGGAGCCATTCTCGTAGTAGATGCCGCTCAAGGGATTGAAGCTCAGACCCTAGCCAATGTTTACCTGGCGCTGGACAATGATTTGGAAATCCTGCCAGTTATCAATAAAATCGACTTGCCAGCTGCAGATCCAGAACGGGTGCGCACAGAAGTAGAAGATGTCATCGGGTTGGATGCTAGTGAAGCTGTCCTAGCCTCTGCCAAAGCTGGTATTGGGATTGAAGAGATTTTGGAGCAGATCGTTGAGAAAGTTCCAGCACCGACGGGTGATGTTGAAGCCCCTCTTCAAGCCTTGATCTTTGACTCTGTATATGATGCCTATCGTGGGGTAATCCTTCAGGTCCGAGTGGTCAATGGAATGGTTAAACCAGGCGATAAGATCCAGCTCATGAGCAATGGCAAGACCTTTGACGTCACAGAAGTTGGGATCTTTACTCCTAAAGCTGTTGGACGTGATTTCCTTGCAACTGGAGACGTTGGCTATATTGCGGCGTCTATCAAGACTGTTGCGGATACCCGTGTCGGGGATACAGTGACCCTAGCGACCAATCCAGCAAGTGAGCCACTTCATGGATACAAGCAAATGAATCCAATGGTCTTTGCCGGTCTTTACCCAATTGAATCTAACAAATACAATGATCTTCGGGAAGCCTTGGAAAAATTGCAATTGAATGACGCTAGTCTTCAATTTGAACCCGAAACGTCTCAAGCCCTTGGTTTTGGTTTCCGTTGTGGTTTCTTGGGACTTCTTCATATGGACGTTATCCAAGAGCGCTTGGAGCGCGAGTTCAACATTGACTTGATCATGACAGCGCCGTCTGTAATCTACAAGGTCAATTTGACAGATGGAGAAGCACTGGATGTCTCAAACCCTTCTGAGTTTCCAGATCCAACCAAGATCGCATCGATCGAAGAACCGTATGTCAAAGCACAAATCATGGTGCCACAAGAGTTTGTCGGGGCTGTGATGGAACTGGCCCAACGGAAACGCGGGGATTTTGTGACCATGGATTACATCGATGAAAATCGGGTGAATGTCATTTATCAAATCCCACTGGCGGAAATTGTCTTTGATTTCTTTGATAAATTGAAATCTTCTACTCGTGGCTATGCGAGCTTTGACTATGAGTTGTCTGAATACCGTCCATCTAAATTGGTTAAAATGGATATCCTTCTCAATGGCGATACCGTCGATGCCCTCAGCTTTATCGTTCACAAGGACTTTGCCTATGAGCGTGGTAAGTTGATTGTTGAGAAACTCAAGAAGATTATCCCTCGTCAACAGTTTGAAGTGCCTATCCAAGCAGCCATCGGTCATAAGATCGTGGCCCGTACAGATATCAAGGCCCTTCGTAAGAACGTCTTGGCCAAGTGTTATGGTGGGGACGTCTCACGGAAACGCAAGCTTCTTGAAAAACAAAAAGCTGGTAAGAAACGGATGAAGGCCATCGGATCTGTAGAAGTACCACAGGAAGCCTTCTTATCTGTCTTGTCAATGGATGAAGAATAACATTTAAAGTGCCTCAAAAGGGCACTTTTGTTTTAGGTTCAAAAGAAATAGACTGAATGAGAAAGGTTTCATCAGATGTGACACTTATCCTATTTTAAAATACCCACTTTCATGGTAGACTAGAGGAAAGAAAACGTTCTCAAAGAGGTTGAGCATGAAACACAAATTATGGGTCACATCACTGACGATTCTTTCTACCTGCACATTAATGGCTTGTAGTCACACTACTCAAAAGGACACAGCAGCTTCTTCTACAAAAGAAAGTAGCAGCAAAGTCGAAAAGCAAACAAGCAGCTCTTCGTCAAAGGATACTGCTTCTACAAAGAAAAACACTTCCAGTCAAGAAACCAAGCGGATTGGAAATGCAGATTATGGATACATCGATATTCCAAGTAAATGGTTCAAGTTCACGGATATCGATGGGACAGAAGCTGTCCAGTATACGGATGGGAGCGGCTATAATATTGTCACCTTGAATAGCTTTACGCGGGAAAAGGCCAAAGTTCCTGCGGATATCGAGTTTAATGCAGAATTTCTAGCCAAGAAACTGGCCGTTATGTGGCAAGATAACCAGGATGTTGGGAAGATGACGGGAGCGCGGACTAAAGTCGCAGGACTGGACGCCTACCAGCTTCAAATCATCATGAAATCTGGTCAATACCTGATTACTTGGATCTTCCAGAAGGGTGAAAAAGTTTATACCATTTCTTTTGAAGGGGATGCAGAAACCTTGAAAACCTTTATCCCATACATCGAAGACACTTGGAGTCTAGATGGAACAGGTGCTGTAACCGATTAATTAAGTGAGATAGATCGCAAGATCTATCTTTTTTCACAGTCTTTGTGGTATAATGCTTCTATTGTTTAGAAGAGGAAATAGAGGATGACACAGGAAATTGATATTGAAAAATACCATCAGTTAGCTCTCCAAAAGCAAAAGGAGCACCGCAAGGTATTGGCAAATCTCAAGAAGAAGCCACCTAAGAATTTAGATAAAATAGCGCAAGAAATCCACGATGAAGTTTTCCAAGAAATCGATTGTACGGCTTGTGCCAATTGTTGTAAGACCTTAGGGCCCGATTTTAAGGAAGCGGATATCACGCGGATTGCCAAGTATTTCAAGATGAAACTTCCTGCCTTTGAGGCTGAATTTCTTCAAGTTGACGAAGATGGGGACAAGGTTTTTAAATCCATGCCTTGCCCCTTTCTTGGTGGGGACAATCTCTGTTCCATCTATGATGTTCGTCCAAAAAGCTTGTCGGGAATTCCCTCACACCGATCGCAAGAAGATTTATCAGATCAACCATCTGACCATCAAGAATACCCTCACCTGCCCAGCAGCTTATTTATTTGTAGAAAAAAATTGAAGGATCGTTTGTAATGGCATATACATTTTTTTACTTTTTTTGATTTGGACCATACCTTGTTGGATTTCGAATCTGCTGAAGAAACGGCCTTGACGCAGATGTTAGAAGACATGAATTTTTCCAGATGTACAGGCCTTTTAAGGATTACTACAAACCCATGAACCAAGGTCTTTGGAAGGATTTGGAACAAAAAGAAGTTGACCAAGCAAGAACTCGTGGATAGTCGGTTTGCGATTGGGTTTTTCCCACTTTGGGATTTCTGTTGATGGGGCTGAGATGGCTCTTCACTACCAAGATTACATCAGTCTTCAAGGGCAGTCTTTTTCCCGGTGCGGAGGACTTACTGGCTCGACTTGAAAAAGCAGGTTACCAGCTCTATGGTGCAACGAACGGAGTGACTGCCATTCAAGAAGGACGCTTAGCTCATTCTACAATCGCACCTTATTTCAAAGAGGTCTTTATCTCTGAGCAGCTTCATACTCAGAAACCAGAACCTGCATTTTTTGACAAAGTTGGCCAACTGATTGCAGGGTTCAGCAAGGAAGAGACCCTTATGATCGGAGATTCTTTGACAGCAGATATCGCAGGAGGAAATGCTGCGGGGATTGATACCGTCTGGTATAATCCTGATCACAAGGCAAATACCAGCCAAGTAGTGCCGACTTATACCGTTAGCAACTATCAAGAAATCGCCGATTTACTGATAAAATAAAAAATTTTAAATACTGTCAAGTTTTTTTCTTGACAGGTCTATAAAATGTGTTATAATAGATCATGTGCTAAATAGCTTGTCTATTTCACCAAAAATTAAAATATAGAAAAGAGACTTATAAAAATGGCAGTTAAAATTCGTTTGACTCGTATGGGTTCTAAGAAAAAACCTTACTACCGTATCAACGTAGCAGATTCACGTTCACCACGTGATGGACGTTTCATCGAAACAGTTGGAACTTACAATCCACTTGTTGAAGAAAACCAAGTAACTTTGAAAGAAGATCGCGTTCTTGCATGGTTGGCTGATGGAGCTCAACCTTCAGATACAGTTCGCAACATCCTTTCAAAAGCTGGTGTCTTGAAGAAATTCCACGATTCTAAATTCTCAAAATAATTTTTTAAGTAGGTTGATGTATGGATACGATTGAAAATCTCATTATTGCAATTGTGAAACCCTTGATTTCACAACCGGATGCTTTAACCATCAAGATCGAAGATACTCCTGAATTCTTGGAGTACCACCTTGACCTTGATCCTAGCGATGTTGGTCGAGTGATCGGTCGGAAAGGTCGCACCATTTCTGCGATAAGAACGATTGTCTACTCTGTCCCAACTGAAGATAAAAAAGTAAGAATCGTTATTGACGAAAAATAAGAAAAGCGGGACAAGGTCTCGCTTTTTTTGCAAGGAGAAGGAATGAGAGATTTAACAGTTAGACAACTAGAGGAATACTTACTTGATCATTACCAACAATCTAGAACAGAAGAAGGACTTTTTATCAAACTAGTAGAAGAAGTTGGAGAAGTCGCTGAGGTTTTAAATGGACGTTCAGGTAGAAAAGAGGGTGTCCAAGATTCAAACGAGGAATTGGCAAAGGAGTTGGCAGATATCATTCACTACACAGTGGCAATTGCAGCTATTAACCATATCGACCTAACGAAGACCATTTTTGAAAAAGACAAGAAGGCAGCCATCAAGTATCAGCATGAACAAGATTTGGAAGGTTTTTTAGCAAAAAAGAGCATTTGAGAAAATCCCTTGAACGTGATAAAATAAAACCTAAGAATGTTAAGTGAATTGTTGTTTAGAAAGGGGTGTTTTGGTATGAACCGATTTGAAGTAACTACAAAGATTGGTTGTCTCTCTGTTACTTATAAAAAGAGAAATAAAGTACTAGTTTGCTTAAATGGTGCTGGTTTGATACCAAGTTATGAAAATTTCCTACCAATACTTGAAAAACTTCCTTCCTCAATAGGTTACTTAACGATTGATTTTCCGAATACAGGTAGGAGTCCGATTCATAGTCAAACAGGATTTAATTTGGATAATCTTGTTGAAGCGGTATTCGAAATCCTAAAAGGGTTGGAAATTTCCGATTATATACTTTGTGTTCATAGTTTAAGTGGTGTTTTGGCTTTAAAGTTAATGAGTAAACCAATTAAGTGTCAAGCTTTGATAGCAATTGAACCAACAACAAAAAATATTATGTTTGCTGATTTTTCAAAAAATCCTTATCCAGAAATGGAAGAGCAAATGAGGATGATTGAAGAATGTGGTCCGGAAAATTATTTTAAGGGACTAACTCAAGCAACATTTGAACCTGAAACTGATAGCCTGATTTGGGAATTGATGGAAGAAAAGGGCTTAGAATTGGAAAAGCAAGTTCCTGGATTTCAGATATCTGTAACTATTACCGCTGAAGATTTTGATAGTTTGTCCTTAGCAGATAATATTCCTGTTTTCGTATTTTGTCAGGCGTATAGAGAAAAAGAGTACAGAGATTCAGAATATTGGAATTCTAATACAAAACTCATTCTAGGTGGAAACCACCACTATCTACAGTGGTCAGAATCGGAAAAAATTGCAGCTCTTATTAGAGAACTGTAGAGATAAATTAATTAAAAGAGGAATGTAAAGAATAAAATGAATTATTTTAACGTTGGGAAAATTGTCAATACCCAAGGCTTACAAGGGGAGATGCGGGTCTTGTCTGTGACAGACTTTGCGGAAGACCGCTTTAAAAAGGAGCGGAGTTGGCTCTCTTCGATGAGAAGGATCAGTTTGTCCAAACAGTGACCATTGCCAGTCACCGCAAGCACAAGAACTTTGATATCATCAAGTTTAAGGATATGTACCATATCAATGCCATCGAGAAATTCAAAGGCTTTAGCCTCAAGGTTGCGGAAGAAGACTTGACGGATTTGGAGGATGGTGAATTCTATTACCATGAGATCATCGGCCTTGATGTTTACGAAAATGACCAGCTAATCGGCCAGATCAAGGAAATCCTGCAACCAGGTGCCAATGATGTCTGGGTCGTGAAACGCAAAGGGAAACGAGACCTTCTCTTGCCTTATATCCCACCAGTGGTGCTCAATATCGATATTCCAGGAAACCGGGTGGATGTAGATATCTTAGAAGGGTTAGACGATGAAGATTGATATTTTAACCCTCTTTCCAGAGATGTTTTCACCCCTGGAGCACTCCATCGTCGGAAAGGCTCGTGAAAAAGGTCTATTAGAGATCAACTACCATAATTTCCGCGAAAATGCAGAGAAGGCGCGGCATGTGGACGATGAACCTTATGGTGGCGGGCAAGGCATGCTTCTACGAGCTCAACCGATTTTTGATGCCTTTGATGCCATTGAGAAAAAGAATCCGCGCGTGATCCTGCTGGATCCTGCTGGTCGGACCTTCGACCAAGCCTACGCAGAAGAGTTGGCTCAGGAAGAAGAATTGATTTTTATCTGTGGTCACTATGAGGGCTACGACGAGCGGATCAAGAGCTTGGTGACGGATGAGATTTCTCTTGGCGATTATGTCCTGACGGGTGGCGAGCTAGCGGCCATGACTATGATTGATGCGACGGTACGCTTGATTCCAGAAGTGATCGGAAAAGAGTCCAGCCACCAGGATGACAGTTTCTCCTCTGGTCTCTTAGAGTATCCTCAATACACCCGGCCTTATGAATACAGAGGAATGACAGTTCCAGATGTTCTTATGAGTGGCCATCATGAAAATATCCGTCAGTGGCGCCTCTATCAGAGTTTGAAAAAGACCTTAGAACGTCGTCCAGACTTGCTAGAAAACTATGAGTTGACAGCAGAAGAAGAGAAGATGTTGGAACAAATTAAACAAGAAGACTAACAGCGTCAGCTGTTTTTCTTTTGCCTCAAAAATTTATGAAAAAAACTTTTAAAACCTACTAGTTATTGGTAACAAAATGTGGTATGCTAAGGGGTAGAGAAACTTCAAGAAAATGATTAAGTTTTGGGGGTGAGTTTAATGGGAAAGAAATTAGGAAAATCGGTTTTCACGACAGGGATTGCTGCAACAACAGTCCTATCTGGTATGTTTCATCACAAGGCAAATGCCGAAGAGGTCAAGCAAAATGAAAATCCGGAAACCAACAGCACAGAAGTAGTTGAAAAACCAATTACAGTTGATGAGTTGAAGCAAATTACAGCTCAAAAAGGCCAAGTGGTGAAAGATGTCCACTACCAAGAGCAAAGTGATCGATGCTCAAACAGAAGTCAAGGCGGCTGGGCAAGAGCTGGAAGAAAAGAAAGCAGAAGTGACGGATGCGGAAAACCTCATCGCAACAACTTCGGATGCCCAAGTTCAGAATGCAGAAAATGACGTCAAGGTGGCTCAAGCCTATGTGACTATTGAAGAAAATAAGGTTCGAGAAGCAGAAGCTGCACATGATCAAGTTGTAGAGGCTGTTCGTCAACAGGAAAATCAAGTCACAGCTCAAGAATCTTTGGTCGATGTAGCACAAAATGAATTGAACCAAGCCAAAGCACCGATTTCAAATGATGAGAATGTGCTCAACCAGGCTTTGTTGGAGCAAAGTCAAGTCGAACAAAGTATCCGAGAATCTCAGAATTACCTTGCGACCTTGCAAGCGAGTCAGCAAACCGGTTCAGATACAGTCGCTCAAATTGAGAACGACATTCAACTGGCTCAAACGCGTCTGACAGATTTGAAAGCGGTCATCGCCACCAAGGAAGCAGAATTGGCAGCCTTAGAACAAGCCGCAGCCAATAGCCCAGTTCAGTTAAGTCAAGCAACCTATGAAGGTTATTTGCAACACTTAGCCGACAATGGCAATGAAGCTGCAGCCAGCGCTTTAGCCCTCTACAAACGTGGTCGTGAAGAAGACGGCTTAACAGTTGGAGAGTCTGGATCTTTGCAAGCCAACCTTCGTGCTCTTGAAATCGCGGATGCCATCAATAGCTATCGTCGCAATGCCGGCTTGCCTGAATTGGAACTGGATCCTTATTCCCTTCCTGCCAGCCAAGTACAGTTGGAATACTTCAAAAAAGCCAACTGGCATATGTTTAAGTATTTGCCAAACGAGAACATTGCATATGGCTTCTCACCTGCTGGGGCGGTTGACTTTTGGTACAATGAAAAAACGGCTTATCAAGAAGTAGCGGCTCAATATGGTCTACCAACAGACGAAACTCAAATCGATGCCAATGATATCTATATGAAGATTGGTGCTGAGGCCTTTGCTAAGGTTGGTCACTATCTCCAAATGGTAGACAACAAAGCGACAGCTTTATCAGTCGCTTATGACCCTAGCAATGCTATGTCAGAAGCAGCTTTCTTACACAGTCCGGTCCATTCAGCAGTGTCAACCAGTGCACTCGCTTACCAATTGCGTCAGGGAGCTGGAGCTACGACGACAAGATCAGATGTGAAAGCAAAATCTGATGAAGTCGCTAATCTCAAGTTGGACAAGGCCAATCAAGAGTCTCAAATCATTATCTTGCAAGGCAAGTTAGAAGATGCCCGCCATGCTAATTCAAATGTGGCAGTAGAGATGGCCAATGTCCAAAAGACCATCCAAAATTACAAGATTCTTCTCATTAGCAAGGACCATGCGGTTGAAAAGGCGAAGGCGACTCTTGATGTATCTAGAGGTCGGATTGAAGCAGCTATCCAGCCAAAAGAAGCAGCCCTTCAAAAAGCCAAGGATTTGTTAGCGGCTGCGCGTGAGAAATTAGATCTTTTAAAAGCTGAAGAAGCAGAAAAAGCCCAAGTCGTTCAAGAAGCGCATGAGGGCTTGAAGGCGGCGCAAGAGCGCCTGGTTGCTGCTGAAAAACGTCTTTCTGACTTTAAAAATGCTCCAGAATTATTGGTCAAAGCCCAATCTGTTTTATCAGCTGCTGTGGCTAATTTAGAGAATAAAAAAGAAAAATTGGAAGCAGAATTCACAATCCTGCAATCTTATCAAAGTGTCGTGGAACTGTTGAATTCCCAATATGAAGATCTAGCGTCACGAATGGATCCAGCTATTTTAGAAGCAGCAGATATGCCAATGGATATCCGCTCAAGCAATCCAACAACTTTCTCGGATAGACCAACGGTTCTTCCAACAACTACCAATAGTCCACAAGTGCAAGCACCAACAGCTAGTCCAGCTCCAAAACAAGAAGCTAAAGTAGAAGAAATCAAACCGAAAAAAGAAAACAGCCAAGCTGTGGCTGGATCTGATTCCTCCAAATATGCAGTAGCAACAACAGGTGTTGCCGTCGGGCTACTTGCTGGATTGTTTGGTTTTAAGAAAAAGAAACAATCTTCAAAAAATGATTAAGACATACCGAAGATAGAGTGGATGCTTAGACACTTTATTGCTTAAAATCTTTAGAGAAAATTTATGAGGGTGGGACAAGAACTCTTTTAACAAAATGAGTTCTTTCCGCTCTTTTTTTGTACTCTTTTGAAACTTTTGAAAGAAAGTGACAGAAAATGATAAAAAATTGTTGACATTTTTTGAAGAAAGAGTATAATGGTTTTTGTAATCGATTGCAAAAGGAGGAGAAATGCTTAAGTCTGAACGAAAACAATTCATCCTCGAGAAGGTACTGAAGGAAAAGTTTGTTTCCTTAGAAACTCTTGTACAAGAGCTAGGGACGTCTGAATCAACGGTTAGACGTGACTTGGATGAATTAGAAGCTGAAAGTAAACTTCGCCGGGTTCACGGCGGTGCGGAAAGCCTGCATTTTCTTCAAGAGGAAGAAAGCAATAAAGAAAAATCTATCAAAAACATTCAAGTTAAGTCAAAAATCGCGATAAAAGCGGCGGAATTGATCAAAGATCATGATGTGATCTTTATCGATGCCGGGACGACCAATGAACTCTTGGTACAAGAAATTGTCAATCCAACGGTAACTGTGGTGACCAACTCGATTCACCATGCGACCAAGTTGGTCGAGCGAAATGTTCCAACGGTCATCATCGGTGGGAAGGTAAAATCTTCTACAGATGCTAGTATCGGAGGGATCGCGCTCAATCAGATCGGTCAGTTGAATTTTGACAAGGCCTTTCTTGGAATGAATGGAATCGATGATGAATTTTACAGCACTCCAGACCTGGAAGAAGGATCTGTCAAGCGTGCGATTATCGAAAATGCGAAAAAGACCTATATCCTAGCGGATGATTCGAAAATTGGGGTGACATCCTTTGTCAAAGTGGCTCCTATCAAGCGTGCCATGATTATCACCAATCAATGTGAACCGCAACGATTAAAGGTTTTAAAAGAAAAAACGGAGGTTATAGAGGTTTGATTTATACAGTTACACTGAATCCAGCAATTGACTATATTGTCCGTCTCGATCATGTAGAGACCGGAGCGGTCAATCGGATGGCTTCAGAAGATAAATTCGCCGGTGGTAAAGGAATCAATGTCAGTCGTGTCTTAAACGTCTCGATATCGAGAACACAGCGACTGGATTTATCGGTGGTTTCACTGGACGCTTCATTGAAGACGTACTGACTAGCGAAGCCATTTCAACCAACTTTGTGACAGTGGACCAAGATACACGGATCAATGTCAAGATCAAGGCTGATGAGGAAACAGAAATCAATGGGAATGGTCCAGAAGTAACGGAAGCTCAGTTGCAAGAATTGCTCAACATCTTATCGAGCTTAACAGCAGATGATGTGGTAGTCTTTGCAGGATCTGCCCCATCTTCACTTGGAAATGCCATTTACAAACAATTGATCGCAGCAACACGTGCGACAGGTGCGCAAGTGGTTTGTGACTTTGAAGGACAAACCTTGATTGATTCCTTGGAGTTCAATCCCCAATTGGTCAAACCAAACAACCATGAATTGGGAGATATCTTTGGCGTTACCTTGACGGAATTGCCAGAAATTGAACGTTATGCTAAAGAAATCTTGGCCAAGGGTGCACAAAATGTCATTATTTCCATGGCGGGTGATGGTGCTCTCCTCGTCAGTCCAAGCGGAACTTACTTCGCAAAACCAATCAAGGGTCAAGTGAAGAACTCTGTCGGGGCTGGAGATTCCATGGTTGCTGGCTTCACTGGGAAGCTCGCAACGACGGGAGACGTCATCGAAGCCTTCAAATGGGGCGTGGCTTGTGGAACAGCAACCACCTTCTCAGATGATTTGGCGACAGCTGACTATATAAAAGAAACTTATGAAAAAGTAGAGGTAGAAAAACTATGAAAATTCAAGACGTTTTAAATAAAAACGTGATGTTGTTTGACCTTCAGGCAACAGATAAAGAGGGCGTGATCAATGAGATGGTCCAATCGCTCGTTGACAATGGTGTGGTGACAGATTTTGACACTTTCAAGGCTGGAATCATGAACCGTGAAGCACAAACTTCAACTGGTTTGGGTGACGGAATTGCCATGCCCCACAGCAAAAACGAAGCAGTCAAAGAAGCAACAGTTTTGTTTGCAAAATCAAACAAGGGTGTGGACTATGCATCACTTGATGGCCAACCAACAGACTTGTTCTTCATGATCGCAGCTCCAGAAGGAGCCAACGACACTCACTTGGCAGCCCTTGCTGAATTGTCTAAGTACTTGATGAAACCAGGTTTTGCAGACAAACTTCGCCAAGCAAGCACTCCTGATCAAGTGATCGCAGCCTTTGATGCAGAAGAGCAAGAAGCTGCAGCTGAAGAAGCGAAAAAAGCAGAAGCGGTCAAAGAAGCAGCTTCATCTGACAAACCTCTCATCGTTGCCGTTACAGCATGTACAACAGGTATCGCCTACACTTACATGGCAGAAGAAGCCCTCATCAAAAAAGGGGAAGAAATGGGTGTTACAGTCCGCGTTGAAACCAACGGGGCATCTGGTGTCGGTAACCGCTTGACAGCTGAAGAAATCGCAAAAGCTGAAGGGGTCATCATTGCAGCTGATAAAGCAGTTGAAACCGCTCGTTTCGATGGCAAAAAATTGATCTCTAAACCAGTCGCAGCCGGTATCCGTCAGACAGAAGAATTGATCCAAACCATCTTGGATGGAAAAGCAGATGTCTTCCACGCTGAAAATGCAGCACAAGCTAGCGCTAGCCAAGAAAAATTGAGCTTGGGTGGAGCTTTCTACAAACACCTGATGAGTGGGGTTTCTCAAATGCTCCCATTCGTTATCGGTGGTGGTATCTTGATCGCCCTTGCCTTCTTGATCGACCAAGTTATGGGTGTACCAACTGACCTTGAGTCTTTGAAACAACTTGGTTCTTATAACCAGCCTGCTGCTTACTTCATGACTGCTGGTAAAGCTGCCTTTGGTTTCATGTTACCAATTCTTGCAGGATTTATTGGATTCTCTATTGCAGAAAAACCAGGTTTGGTTGCTGGTTTTGTAGCAGGTGCTATTGCTGACAGCGGTGCTGCCCTCGGAAATGTTGCATACGGAGCTACTAAAGCAACTATTCCTGCCGCACAAAGTTCCGGTTTCCTTGGAGCCTTGGTTGGTGGTTTCCTTGCAGGTGGGGTGATTCTTGTTCTTCGTAAAGTTCTTGCAGGTCTTCCACGTACACTCGACGGTATCCGTTCAATCCTACTCTTGCCATTGCTTGGTGTTGGATTTACCGCAGCAATTATGTTTGTATTGAACATTCCAATGTCAGCTATTAACACTGGAATGAATACTTTCCTTACAAATCTTGGAGGAAGTTCAGCAGTTCTTCTTGGTCTTCTTGTCGGTGGTATGATGGCTGTCGATATGGGTGGACCAGTTAATAAAGCTGCTTATGTATTTGGTACAGGTACTTTGACAGCTTCAGCTCTTTCTGGTGGTGGTTCTACTGTTATGGCGGCAGTTATGGCAGCTGGTATGGTTCCTCCATTGGCAGTATTTGTAGCTACAGTTTTGTTCAAAGACAAATTTACTAAAGAAGAACGCGATTCTGGTTTGACTAACATTGTTATGGGTCTTTCCTTCATCACAGAAGGTGCCATTCCATTCGGTGCAGCTGACCCCGCTCGTGCGATTCCAAGCTTCATCGTAGGTTCAGCTTTGACAGGTGCCCTTGTTGGTCTTGCAGGCTTGAAACTTATGGCTCCTCACGGAGGTATCTTCGTTATCGCCCTTACATCAAATCCACTTCTTTACATCTTGTTCGTGTTGATCGGTGCTGTCGTAAGTGGTATCTTGTTCGGATTGCTTCGCAAACCTAAAAACTAAATATGACTAAAAGAGGCTGGGCAAAAATCGTCCAGCCTTTGAAGTCTTATAAAAATAAATATATGACGCAGTGGTTGATTAGCATCTTTGTTCACTTTATAAGCTCCAAAGATGACCTAATCAACTGTGCGGGGGTGGGAATACGAACTCTTTTAATTAGTCAGAGTTCTTTCCCACTCCCTTTTTTATTGCGCAAAAATACCAACTAGTAATGAAGTTGCTTATCTCTATAGATTTCGATATGATAGTAGAAAGCATTTTTCTTGGAGGATCAATGAGAAAAAAGAAGAAAGTTCTCATATTGGGATTTACAGCAATTGCGTTATCAGGAGTGGCCATTATCGGTTCTCAATATCAAAACTTGTTTTCAATTAGTAGTCATCAAGCGAATCAAGTCAGTCCTAAGGAACAACAGTTAGAAGATGTAAAGAAGCATGCGAAAGAAATTGAAGATTTTGTAAAATCGTTAAGTCCTAAAGTTGAATCTGTCCAGATTGCTTGGGATGAAACGCAATGGGATGAGATAGGAAATGGTACGCCACAAGGAGGTGGCGAAATTCTTATGGTCTATGGAGGATTTAATCATATCCAAAATTCAAGTTGGAGTGTTTTGGTCTATTTAAAAGACGGTAAAAATTGCGAGAAAGATTTAATCGAAGGTTTTGGTAGCGGTAGTCCACTTCGTGTAGGAGGCGAATATTTTGACGAATAGATCCCTAAAAAACTTTTGCAATGGATTAGATTTTTAGTAGAAAAGGGAAAGGGATAAATGAAAAAGAAAATTATTATTGTTGTTTCGTTAGTTCTAGCAATTGCAGTCGCTGTTTTTGGACTTTTTGCCTATCAACATCAGCAAAAAATAGAAAAAGCCAAGCAGGAGCGTGATAAATATGAAAAGTTATTTTTATATACTGGGAAATGGAAAATTGATTCCTATGAATTTTTAGAGGACGGTCGAGGTGTCGCAGTTCATTGGAAGAGCCAAACAAAAAAGGAAGATGACTTAGTATTAAAGTATGGTTCAAAAACCAGCAGGAACTATTTAAATAATATACATGGAGCATCCAATGAAAATTACATTGTTAGAGAGAATATGAAGCTTGATTCCTATAAGCCTAAAATAATGTCATCAAAAAATAACTCAGAAAATTACTACACATTATCAATTTATAAAATAGCAAATAAGAAATTAGAAGAATCAGAGGTAGATCTCTATAAACTGTTTGCGAAATACAATGCTAACTATGTCCCAACAGCCATAGGAAATATTGCTGAAATGAATGGTAAATTTTACTTACCTATTTCTACATATGAATCTGGCCATGATCTTTCTTATCGAAAACAAGTTTGGATGAATTTGGAAACTAAAACAATAGAATGGGAAGATCATAAAGAAGATCAGAATACTGAGATACCTAGTGTAGCTCTAGGTGAATTGAGAGAACGACTGTCAGATATGAATAGTAAATTAAATACGATTTCGTATTATGATTGGAACCATCAAAATCAAATAATGTTCAATAAAAAGTATCTAAAAGGAAGCGTTTTAGAAAAATATTCTCCCAAAGTATATCAATTATTGTCAGAAAAAGATTCTCAATTTTACATCCTTTTAGACTCAAAACTTGAAAATGATAGAGTTTACGGCAATGTTCAACAGTTTATCGACTTGTACCAACTTTTCGTTCCTGATAATACGAATCTCTATGAAGGAATTACGATTCCAGCAGAATTGAGTTCTGATGGTCTGGTCCATCAAGTGAATACCAAGGATGAGTTTGACAGATATTATGATGTACAAAAGGACGATGAGCTAAACAAGCAACGTCAGGTTTTGGTCGAGCGCCATTAGGTATTCTTTGTTCAGAGAAAGGTCGGGTCTCCGGTCTTTCTTTTTTTCAACCTCACAAACTAGTAAAGAAAATTGCCAATCAAATCAGATTTCGTTATAATTGGAACAACTTTTCCTTTTCTAGGAGGACGGATCATGAAAAAAGGGAAACTGATCATTCTTTTAGCTATTACCTCTGTAATAGCAGGGGGTGTGATCCTTACGAATCAAAAGAAAAATATATTTACAAATGACGCCCAAGCAAGTAAGCAACTCAGTGCGAAAGAGAAGCAACTGGCTTATTTAAAGGAACAGGAAAAAGATATGGCTGATTTTGTAAAATCGTTGAGCCCGAAAGTTGATAGTGTCCAGTTTGATTGGGATAGTATGGAAGTTGGACAAGTAGGCAATGGAACACCTCAAGGTGGTGGCTATATGTTAACTCTTAGAGGAAAGGTGAATCAGAATGAACAAACGAAATTCATGGTTGGCTTTTCTTTAGATAATGCTACCAGCACACCAAAAGAATTTGGAATTTATGAGATGCAACCCATAAGAATTTATAGGGATGGCGGTTGGTATTATTATGACTAATCGTCATTCAAAAGTCTTTATCTTGTTTTTTCGATCCTTACAAAAGAGTTATAGAAGAATTGAGAAAAACAAGTTAAAGACTGGCCAAACTTCCCTGGCCTTTTCTTCTTGTACTAGCGAAAAAATCCCCTCATTCGGCGTTGGTATCTTGAGCTGAATTATGATATAATAAGCCTATCGCATATTTTTAGGAGAATAAAAATGGATATTCAACGTGAAAAAGAATTTGTCAGCCAATACCACTATGATGCTCGTAATTTTGAGTGGGAAAAAGAAAATGGCATCCCTGAAACAAAAGTAGATGTAAACTTTCAATTGATCAATCGTGATCAAGAACAAAACACGACTTCTTTGATTGTGATCTTGAGCTACATGATCGTTTTTGACGGTTTTGTAATCAGCGGAACCATCACTCAAATCAACCACTTGTTTGGTCGTTATGTCAATGAACCAAGCGAATTCAGCAAAGACGAAGTGGAAGAATTGGCTCGCCCTTGCTTGAATATGCTCAACCGTTTGACTTATGAAGTCACAGAAATTGCCCTTGATTTACCGGGTATTAATTTGGAGTTTTAATCAATGAAATTAGCAGTGATCACGGATTCGTCTGCCTATTTACCGCAAGACGTGCTCCATCACGACGACTTATTTATTTTAGAGATCCCGATCTATATCGATGGGGAGTCTTATGTTGAAGGGAAGAACCTGACACACGATGAGTTCTACCAAAAGATGGCTGCATCTAAGGAATTGCCAAAGACTAGCCAGCCGAGTGTTGCAGAGTTAGAAGAAGTCTTATCTGGTTTGACAGCTAAAGGGCTATACGCATGCTATCGGTCTTTTTCTTGTCATCTGGTATTTCTGGTTTCTACCAAAATATCCAATATTTGAAGGACGAATTTGAAGGCTTGACCGTCGAATTTCCGGATTCAAAAAAATCACCAGTGCTCCTCTAGGAATGATGGCAGAAGACTGCTTGAAATGGGCTGGTGAAGGCCGTTCTATTCGATGAGATTGTTGCCAATGTCCAACACCAGATTGATGGAACCTCTGCCTATATCATGGTGGATGATTTGAACCACTTGGTTAAAGGTGGTCGTCTGTCAAATGGGGCTGCTATTCTTGGGAACCTCTTGAGCATCAAGCCTATTCTTCATTTTAATGATGAAGGCGTGATTGAGGTCTTTGAGAAAGTCCGGACGGAAAAGAAAGCCATGAAACGCTTGGTAGAGATTGTTGTATCAGATATCGCAGATGGTCATTACCAAGTCTTTGTCATCCATGCCAATGTCCCTGAAAAAGCAGAAGCACTTCGCCAACTGCTCATCGAAGAAGGAGTGGAAGGTGACATTCCTTTTGCTACCTTTTGGAGGGGTTATTGGGACGCACTTAGGTGACCATAGCTTAGCAGTTGGGTATATCCCTATCGTTTAAGGAGAATTCTATGTCAATTAAAGTCATTATCGCAGGTTTCAAGGGAAGAATGGGACAAGCAGCCTACAAGATGGTTTCTAGAAGATCCTGAGTTAGAATTAGCTGGCTTGATCGATCCATTTACTGATGAGACAGAGGTTGCAGGAGTCCCTGTCTTTAACCACAAAGAAGATGTTGTGGGTCTAGAGGCAGATGTTTGGGTCGATTTTACCATGCCCAAGGTCGCTTACGAGAATACTCGCTTTGCAATTGAAAATGGCTTTGCGCCTGTTGTGGGAACGACTGGATTCACTCCTGAGCAGATCCAAGAATTGACAGACCTTTCACGTGAAAAGGGCTTGGGTGGCTTGATCGCGCCGAACTTTGCCATCGGAGCCGTGCTCTTGATGCAATTTGCAGCGCAAGCAGCCAAGTATTTTCCAAATGTGGAAATCATCGAATTGCACCATGATAAGAAAAAAGATGCACCGAGTGGAACAGCAATTAAAACCGCTGAGTTGATCTCTGAGAAGCGCGAGAAGATCCAGCAAGGTGCAGCAGATGAAGAAGAGTTGATGCCTGGAGCAAGAGGGGCAGAGTTTGAAGGGATGCGCATCCATTCAGTTCGATTGCCTGGCCTAGTCGCTCACCAAGAGGTGATTTTTGGTAGCCAAGGCGAAGGGTTGACTCTCCGTCATGATTCCTACGATCGTGTTTCCTTCATGACAGGAGTAAATCTAGGGATTAAAGAAGTTGTCAAGCGTCATGAGCTTGTTTATGGTTTGGAACACTTACTATGAGATTAGAAAAGATGCCTTCTGAGTTTCAGGAGGCTTTACCAATATTAGAGAAGATTAAAGCAGCTGGTTTTGAGGCCTATTTTGTAGGGGGATCTGTCCGAGATGCCCTCTTGGATCGTCCAATTCACGATGTCGATATCGCTTCCTCCTCATACCCAGAAGAGACCAAGGCGATTTTTGATCGAACAGTAGATGTCGGTATCGAACATGGGACCGTTTTGGTCCTTGAAAATGGGCAAGAATATGAAATTACGACCTTCCGGACGGAGGATGTCTATGTCGATTATCGCCGTCCCGAGCTCCGTGTCTTTTGTACGCTCACTTGAAGAAGACCTCAAGCGCCGTGATTTTCACCGTCAATGCCTTTGCTTTAAATGAAAAAGGAGAAATTGTTGACCTCTTTCATGGACTAGAAGATTTAGAAAACAAGGTCCTTCGGGCGGTTGGGCTTCCTCATGAACGGTTTAACGAAGATGCGCTCCGGATCATGCGAGGCTTTCGCTTTTCAAGCCAGTCTTGGCTTTGAATTAGAAGAGGCAACCTTTGATGCCATGAAGGAGTGTGCTCCTTACTAGAGAAGATTTCAGTAGAGCGCACTTTTATCGAGTTTGATAAACTCTTGCTTTCTCCATACTGGAGACAAGGCTTGGAGGCTATGCTATCAAGTGGAGCCTATCACTATCTGCCAGAGATGAAGGATCGCAAAGAAGCGATCGAGCGTTTGTTTGACATAGAGCTGGAATATACCTTTTCAACTTCTGAGCAAGCCTGGGCTGCTTTGGTCTTAGCACTAGAGATTCAAGATATTCCAAAATTCTTTAAAAAGTGGAAGACCTCTAGAGAGTTTGCCAAGACGGTGGAGCAGATCGTGGAGATTCTAAAGCTCCGAGAAAAAGGAAGTCTAGACAAGCGTGCATGTTACAAGTACGAGAAGCGTTTGTTGCTACTAGCTGAAGAGCTCCGTGAAGGGTATGCCTTGAGTGTGGATTATTTGGTCATCGAGCGCGTTTATGATAGCTTGACCATTCATGATAAGCATGAAGTGGTGGTTAATGGTGGTATGCTGATCAAAGAATATGGTTTTCAACCAGGACCAGCCTTAGGAGAGATTTTGACAAAAATTGAATATGCCATTGTCGATGGGGAACTGGCCAATGAAAAAGAGGCCATCATCGCCTATATCCAGCATGCAAAAGAGGAGGAAAAATGAGCGATTTTATTGTCGATAAATTAACCAAATCTGTCGGAGATAAGACCGTCTTTCGTGAGATTTCCTTTATCATTCATGACTTGGATCGGATCGGATTGATCGGGGTCAATGGGACTGGAAAAACCACGCTGTTAGATGTGTTGTCAGGTCGCTCTGGCTTTGATGGAGATGTGAGTCCCTTTTCTGCTAAGAGTGATTATACAATTGGCTACTTGACGCAGGAGCCAGACTTTGATGATCAAAAGACGGTTTTGGATACCGTGCTATCTAGCGATTTGCGGGAGATGCAGCTGATTCGCGATTATGAATTCTTGATGACGGATTACCGAGAAGAGAACCAAGCTCGTCTTGAAAAAGTCATGGCAGAGATGGATTCGCTCAATGCTTGGGAAATCGAGAGTCAGGTCAAGACAGTCCTTTCAAAACTTGGGATTGAAGACTTGAATGCCAAAGTTGGCGATCTATCTGGGGGCTTGCGTCGTCGGGTGCAATTGGCCCAAGTTTTGCTGTCTCACCACGACCTGCTTTTACTAGATGAGCCGACCAACCACCTGGACATTGATACTATCGAGTGGTTGACCAATTTTTTGAAGAACTCTAAGAAAACCGTGCTCTTCATTACCCACGATCGCTATTTCTTGGATAATATCTCGACACGGATCTTTGAGCTGGATCGGGCAAACTTGATCGAGTATCAGGGCAACTACCAGGATTATGTCCGCTTAAAGGCTGAGCAAGACGAGCGTGATGCAGCCCTTCTTCATAAGAAGCAGCAACTCTATAAGCAGGAGTTGACCTGGATGCGGCGGCAACCCCAGGCGCGTGCGACCAAGCAACAGGCGCGGATCAATCGATTCCATGATCTCAAGCAAGATTTGTCTGGTCAAAGCAACCAGACGGATTTGGAGATGAACTTTGAGACCAGCCGAATCGGAAAGAAAGTCATCGAGTTTAAAGATGTGAGTTTTGCTTTTGAAAACAAGCCGATTTTACAGAACTTTAACCTCTTGGTGCAAAACAAGGACCGCATCGGGATCGTAGGGGATAATGGTGTCGGCAAGTCTACCCTACTTAATCTGATCGCTGAGCGACTACATCCTCAGTCTGGGCAAGTCATTATCGGGGAAACCGTGCGGGTGGCTTATTTCTCTCAACAGATTGATGGTTTGGATGAGAGCAAGCGCGTGATTAATTTCCTCCAGGAAGTTGCTGAGGAAGTGAAGACGACCGTTGGAACGACTTCGATTGCTGATCTCTTGGAGCAATTTCTCTTCCCACGCTCTATGCACGGAACCTTGATCGAAAAACTCTCCGGTGGTGAGAAGAAGCGCCTCTTTCTTTTAAAACTCTTGATTGAAAAACCCAATGTGCTTCTCCTCGATGAGCCAACCAATGACTTGGATATCGCAACCTTGACGGTTTTGGAAAACTTCCTTCAAAACTTTGGAGGTCCCGTTATTACCGTCAGCCACGACCGCTATTTCCTAGACAAGGTTGCAAGCAAGATCCTGGCTTTTGAAAACGGGGGCATTCGGGAGTTCTTTGGCAATTATACGGATTACCTGGATGAAAAAGCCTTTGAAGCAGCTCAAGTAACGGCCAGTCACAAGGTTGAAAAAGAGAAACCTGTCAAGCCAAAAGAAGAGAAGAAACGCATGAGCTACATGGAAAAGCAAGAGTGGGCAAGCATTGAAGCAGATATCGAAGCCATTGAAAATCGGATCGCAGAGATTGAAGTGGAGATGAATGAAAACGGCTCTGACTTTGGCAAATTGTCAGCCCTTCAAAAGGAATTGGATCAGGAAAATGAGCGATTGCTTGAAAAGTACGATCGCTATGAATACCTGAGCGAATTAGATGAATAAGGAGGCCCTATGAATCAATTGAACCGGATATCCCTTGGGATTTCAGCCACTATTTTTACCATTATCGGTATCGTCTTGTTTATCAATCCGATTGAGCACATCGGCTCATTTAGCTGGTTGATTTCCTGTGGCTTCTTTTTAATTTCCCTTTCGCGTTTTTCACGCTATTACCGATTGCGCCAGGCTGGTATCATTCAGCAGCAACAGCTCTTTCACAGTATGGTCGCCTTGGTTTTTGCGGTCTACTTACTGCTTTATGGCTACAAGACTTTGCCGATTGTCTTTCCAGTCACTTTAGGAATTTGGCTCATCTACCGTTCGATTTTGAACTTCCGAAAAGCCAATTTCTACTCGAGGAAGGTTGAGGAACTGTCCAAGCGTTATATTTTCTTTGCCTTGCTACAGCTCTTCATAGGTTTATTCTTAATCGTTAGCCCACTCTCGATAAGTGTCTTTCTTTTAAATATTATTGGCTTGATTTTCCTCATTTTAGGATTGCAATCCTTTAGTCTCTTGTTAAAAAGTTAAGAAAAGTTACGTGCAAACCTTTGCGTTTGATAAAAAGTCTGATATAATAGAACTGTAAGTGTTTACAAGTTTGAAAGGAGTTACAGATGTCTAAAAAAATTATTGGGATTGACCTTGGTGGAACTTCAATTAAGTTTGCCATCCTTACTTTGGATGGGGAAGTTCAAGAAAAATGGTCTATTAAAACAAATATCTTGGATGAAGGTAGCCATATCGTAGATGATATGATCGAATCTATCGCGCATCGTTTGAAAATGCTTGAGCTTGATGCTTCTGAGTTCCAAGGAATTGGAATGGGTTCACCTGGTGTTGTGGACCGTGAAAAAGGGACAGTTATTGGTGCCTACAACTTGAACTGGAAGACCCTTCAACCAGTCAAAGAAAGATCGAAAGTGCCCTTCATATTCCATTCTTTATCGATAATGATGCCAACGTTGCTGCTTTGGGTGAACGTTGGAAAGGGGCTGGTGAAAACCAACCAGATGTCGTCTTCATGACACTTGGTACAGGTGTCGGCGGTGGTATCGTCGCTGAAGGTCGTCTCTTGCACGGTGTACGTGGAGCTGCTGGTGAGCTTGGTCACATCACTGTTGACTTTGATGATCCAATCCAATGTACCTGTGGTAAAAAAGGCTGTCTTGAAACGGTTGCATCTGCAACTGGGATCGTCAACTTGACTCGTCGTTATGCCGATGAGTACGAAGGGGACTCTCAATTGAAAGTCTTGATCGACAACGGAGAAGAAGTAACAGCTAAAACGGTCTTTGACCTGGCAAAAGAAGGCGATGCTCTTGCTTTGATCGTCTACAAGAACTTCTCACGTTACCTTGGACTTGCTGCTGCCAACATCGGTTCAACCTTGAACCCATCTAAGATCGTTATCGGTGGTGGGGTTTCCGCTGCTGGAGACTTCCTCTTGGATGGTGTGCGCAAGGTCTTTGAAGAAAACTCATTCCCACAAGTGCGTGAATCTACTCAATTGGCACTTGCTACTTTGGGAAATGACGCCGGTGTCATCGGTGCTGCATCCCTTGTATTACAATAAGATGAAATGGAGATCTGGCTCGTGCTGGGATCTCCTTTTTTTCTGCCTCCTGTGATATAATGAAGACAAAACTGGATTCAAGGAGAGTATATGACAAAAGCAGATACAATTTTTAAAGAAAACATTCGAAAAATCATGGAAGAAGGAGTTTGGTCAGAACAGGCCCGTCCCTAAAGTACAAGGATGGTAGAACGGCCAACTCCAAGTACATCACGGGAGCCTTTATGGAGTTTGATCTTGCAAAAGGCGAGTTTCCTATTACGACCCTTCGTCCCATCGCTATAAAATCCGCTATCAAAGAGATGCTCTGGATCTACCAGGATCAGTCGAATAGCTTGAGATCTGTTTAGAAGACAAGTACAATGTCCACTATTGGAATGACTGGGAAGTGGGAGATAGCCGGACGATTGGACAACGCTACGGAGCTGTGGTCAAAAAGCATGACATTACGAATAAAGATCCTCAAGCAATTAGAAGCCAATCCTTGGAATCGCCGCAATATTATCTCGCTCTGGGATTATGATGCCTTTGAGGAGACAGAAGGACTCTTGCCCATGTGCTTTTCAGACCATGTTTGACGTGCGGCGCGTGGATGGAGAGATCTATCTAGATGCGACCCTTTGACCCAGCGTTCAAATGATATGTTGGTGGCTCACCATATCAATGCCATGCAGTATGTAGCTCTACAGATGATGATTGCCAAGCACTTTGGCTGGAAGGTCGGAAAGTTCTTTTACTTCATTAATAACCTTCACATTTATGATAATCAATTTGAACAGGCTGAAGAGTTACTCCGTCGGGAGCCTTCAGATTGTCAGCCACACTTGGTTTTGAATGTACCAGATGGAACCAATTTCTTTGACATCAAACCAGAAGATTTTGAACTGGTCGATTACGATCCAGTGAAGCCACAATTGAAGTTCGATCTTGCCATTTAGTAATAAATCAAGGTTTTTTTGATGCCCTTGATCAATTGGTAAAATCCTTTTAGAATTAAAACAATTTTAGCTAAAAATTTTTACTCATTTTTGAGTCAATATGTTTTGAAAATCGTTCGGTTTTTGTTAAAATAGATAAGGTTTGGAAAAAACTAAACAATTTTAAAAAGAATGTTAATTTATAGATAAATATGGAGGTCCATTAGATGGGGAAAGACTTATTTAATGATCGTATTAGCAGATTCTCAATTCGTAAATTGAATGTGGGTGTTTGCTCTGTACTATTGGGAACACTTGTCATGGTTGGGACAGCCGCAAGTGCAGCCGCAGAAGAAAAGACAGATACGACAAGTGAAAGTGTAGCAGCAGTTGCAACAGCGTCAGAAGCGCCTGAAGCGTCAACAGCTACAGCAACTTCAGCAGCATCAACAGCTGCAACGACATCTACTTATGATGCAAACGCAGCAATCACTGCACCAGAGACTTCAACTGCTGCAGCAACATCAACAGCACCTGCTTCAACTAGTGAAGCAAGTAGCACAAGCACAGCAGCAGCATCTGCTACCTCAACTGCACCAGCAACATCAACCGCTGCAACACCAAAATTAGAAGCAACTACGCCAGCAAACAAGGCGCAGAAGCAGCTTCAACACTGCAGATAAGAAAAGAAGCAACAACTCTTTCATCTGGACAAGGTGTAACAACTAACAATACAGTAACAACGGAAGAGACAGCCAAAACTTCTGGTCCTAAGCGTCGTAATCGTCGTGCTGTCGGTGACGCAAATGATCCAAACTTGATTGGGGATGACGTTGAAGACGCAACTTCAACTCCGAAAGTTGAAAAACCTGGCTTTACAACAAATGTAAATGCTGCAGACCTTGCTAGTCAAATCTCCTGGTTGGACTTTGGCGATACAGCCAACTGGACAGGGACTACTACAACATCAAAAGGGTGAACTTGCTCTCCAAGTTGGTCGCTACCTATACTAAGGAAATCATGCCTGGCTATGTAGTAACCATCAAAGTCAAAATCTTTGAAAACCCTTTCCAAGCGACTGAAATCTACAAAAACGGATGAAGAACGAGGAGCGACAGAAGCTGAAAAAAAGCGACCTATGATCCCCAAATGCTAGAAAATGGTTATGTGAATGGGACTAATCCAAACATGCTACTAGCAGAACTTTTAATGCTGGTGAAGAAGCTAAAGGTTATTGCCGAGCCTCAAAAACCGTTGGACTGAAATTAAAAGCGAGGGGATTGATACTGGTACAACTAAGAAAACTACTATTAGTTCAGAATTAAATGGTGGGAATATTGGGTATTCAGTTTGAAGTTTCTGCGACCTTCCGTGGAAAAGCTGTCAAACCTGCCATTGTCATGGCAGATGGTGAGTCCGCTAACCCTGGTGAATTGGTTATGTTTCACCACCAATGGAGAAGGTTGGAAACATATAGGGGAATGGAAAAAATCGACTAGAAAGATATAATGTAAACTACATTCCACAAGATACAGACAATTTATTTGGTTCAAACCCTACCACCAAAATAAACGGTATGAATTTCTCTAGAACTAATCTTGACCAACTTCGTAGATCAACTCAAGTTGGACCAGACAAAAAAGCGGTTGCTTGGAAGTACTTTTGGAAGTGCTGATTTAACAACTGGAGGTCTCGGAACAGGTGTCTTTCGGTCCAAATATTTCTGCAAAGTGATGTTGCTGTTCCTCTTGTTATGACAAAGGGAGCTTCTGAAATCGGTCTTTACATTGCTTCAGGTGGTAAACAATCTGCTATGCTTGGATTTCTTCCCACTTGATGAAGGAGATGCGCCTGAATCATACGGTAAGGCGATTCATTCGATTGCAACTGTAGATGGAATTACTGGTAAGAAAGTGAACCAACCTTATCTCGGCTCACTTGAGTCCTGATATGGATGAAAACAATACGCTTGATTGGACTGGTGATGACAAGGCGACCACTGCGGATGAAGGCATCGACCAATTACTTCCAAATGATCTCAAAGGAAAAACCAATGAGCTGATCAAGATGGACCGGACACGTCCAGGTAATTACACGATTTCAGTGGAAGCTCATACGGATGGAGCAGCAGAAGCTAACATCTATGGTTGGATAGATTTCAACCAAAACGGAACCTTCGATGAAGATGAACGGTCTGATTTAACAACCATTACCCAAGATGGAACGGCTACGTTAAGCTTTACAAAGAGTAAAACCTATATTGATCCTAGTGTCAATGAATTGGGTGTTCGGATTCGTATCGCTAAGAATGCTAAAGAAATTGAAAGTCCCAACCGGTATGGCCTTCTCAGGGGAAGTTGAGGACTTCAAGACTCAAATCACCCACCCACCAAAAGGGGAATTTAAAGAAACAACTGGCCTTCAAGGTGCGAAGCAAACTGCAACTGTAGCCTTTACCGCTCGTGGTTTGCAAGGCTATAGCCTAACTGAGCCAGCAAAAATTGATGAAACAGTAGCTCCACAAATGATAGATAACCGTACAGGGCAAGTCGTTACACCTGGCGCAGATGGCTACTATGCTGTAGCTGGTCAAGGGAAGTACAAGATCACTCCAAACGGAACTTCTGTGGATGTTGAGTTCATTCCTGAAGATCACTTCCTTGGAACAGCTGACGGTATCTCTATCCGTCGTACAGACAGCAATGGCTACGATACAGGTTGGTCAACAAAATTCCCAGCTGATGAAGCCAATGTAGATACTGTTTTAAATACCATGGATGGTCTTTATATCCCAACTGTTACACCAACGGATATTGAAGGGGTAGATAAGACTTCGACAGATGTCCAAGGTGCTACTCAAACCGGTACACCAACCTTTAACACAACTACAACTAATGCTAATGGCGAAAAGATCTCTGTCACTCCAAGCTTGGAATATCCTGCTAAATTGGTGGACCCAGCGACTGGTCAAGTAACCAATGCAACCTCTGTAACAGTAGCGGGCGAAGGAACTTACAGCATTGATGATGCTACTGGTAAAGTAACCTTTGTTCCAGAACCAGGATTCACAGGTACAGCTCAAGGTGTTACCGTATCCGTAACAGCTCCTGTCGGAAAAGATAAAGACGGTACCGTCCGTGATGAATACCTTAAGACAGCAACAGCTAAATACACACCAACAGTTACTCCAATCACAGTGACTCCTACAAACAAGGTTTCTGCGGACATTCAAAACGTTCCTCAAACCCAAACACCAACCTTTGATTTGAGTAGCGATAAGACTGCTGAAATCACAAGCAAGAAATTGGTAGATCCAGCAACTGGTCAACCGACTGATGAAACAACTGTGACAGTAGCAGGTGAAGGAACTATACAATCGATCCTACTACAGGAGCAGTGACCTTCACACCTGAAAAAGACTTTGTTGGAACTGCAACTGGTGTGACAGTTCAAGCAACTGCTACGATTACCAATGCGAACGGTAAGACTGCAACCATCACTTCAGATGCAACCTACACACCAACTAGTTGTAGCCAGCTGTTCCAACAGCAAACCCTGCAACTTCAAAAGATATCCAAGGTGCGACTCAAACCGGTACACCAACCTTTGCAGGAACAACTGTTCAAGTAAATGGTGAAGATAAAGCTATTACCATTAAAGATAATAGCTACACATTGCTAGATAAAGATGGTAACGAAGTTTCAACGACACCAGCTTATGCTGCCGATGGTACTACTGAAATCGGTACCTACTCAATTGATCCAGCAACTGGTCAAGTAACCTTCACACCGACTGATAAATCATACACTGGTGCAGTCACACCAGCCAAGGTTCAAGCTGAAAGCTCAAACGGTATCAAGGTGGATACAACTTACACACCTGAAATCGTTCCAGTAACACCGACAGCAACACCAGCTGAAACAGAAGATATTCAAGGTGCTACACAAACTGGTAAACCTGAATTCAAGGGTGGAACAGTAACTGTTGATGGTGTTGAGAAGACAGTTGCCATCAATGAAAATGTTCCAGCAACCTTCGACGATGGTTCAACTACGAAGACTGTAGACGGTGTAGGTACTTACACAGTAGCTGCAGATGGTACAGTAACATTTGTTCCTGAAAAAACATTCATCGGTACAGCACCAGCTGTAACGGTTGTTCGTGAAGACATGAACGGAACTAAGGCTTCAGCAACATACACACCAACTGTTACACCAGTAACCCCAACTGCAACTCCCAGCTGAAACATCAGGTGTTCAAGGTGCTACACAAACTGGTAAACCTGTATTCACTGAAGGCGACAGCCGTGTACCAATGAACGATGATGTTGCTGCAACATTTGACGATGGATCAACAACTAAAGACAGTTGATGGCGTTGGTACTTACACAGTAGCAGCAGACGGAACTGTTACATTTGTTCCAGACCCAAGCTTTACTGGTACTGCACCAGCCGTAACCGTTGTTCGTGAAGATAAGAACGGAACCAAAGCATCAGCAACTTACACACCAACTGTAAATCCAGTCACTCTTACTCCAACAAATAAAGTTTCTGAAGACATTCAAAATGTTCCTCAAACAGAAACTCCTACATTTGCATTGAGTGATGATGAAACTGCTCAAATTACAAGTAAGAAATTGATTGACCCTGCAACAGGTCAACCAACAGATGAAACAACTGTAACAGTAGCAGGTGAAGGAACTTACACAATCGATCCAACTACAGGAGCAGTAACCTTTCACACCTGAAAAAGATTTTGTCGGAACTGCAACTGGCGTGAAAGTCCAAGCGACTGCAACAATTACCAATGCAGACGGTAAGACTTCAACCATCACTTCAGATGCAAGTTACACACCAACAGTTGTAGCAGCTGTTCCAACAGCTACACCAGCTACATCTAAAGATATTCAAGGTGCGACTCAAACTGGAACACCAACCTTTGAAGGTGCAACTGTTCAAGTAAATGGTCAAGATAAAGCGATCACCATTAAAGATAATAGCTACACACTTTTGGATAATGATGGTAATGAAGTAACAAGCACACCAGCTTATGCAGCAGATGGTACCACTGAAATCGGTACTTACTCAATTGATCCAGCAACTGGACAAGTAACCTTCACACCAACTGACAAATCTTATACTGGTGAAAGTAACGCCTGTTAAGGTTCAAGCTGAAAGCTCAAACGGCATCAAGGTAGATACAACCTACACACCTGAAATTGTTCCAGTAACTCCAACAGCTACACCAGCTGAAACAACGGATATTCAAGGTGCAACTCAAACAGGTAAACCTGAATTCAAGGGCGGAACCGTAACAGTTGATGGCGTTGAGAAAACAGTAGAAATCAATGAAGATGTTCCAGCAACATTTGACGATGGCTCAACTACCAAGACAGTTGATGGCGTTGGTACTTACACAGTAGCAGCAGACGGAACTGTAACCTTTGTCCCTGAGAAATCATTCACAGGTAAAGCACCAGCCGTAACAGTTGTCCGTGAAGATATGAACGGAACAAAAGCTTCTGCAACGTACACACCAACTGTAACTCCAGTAACACCTACAGCGACACCAGCTGAAACAACTGATATCCAAGGTGCGACACAAACTGGTAAGCCTGTATTTACTGAAGGCGACAGCCGTGTGCCAATGAACGATGATGTTCCAGCAACATTTGATGATGGTTCAACTACCAAGACAGTTGATGGCGTTGGTACTTACACAGTAGCAGCAGACGGAACAGTTACATTTGTACCAGAAAAATCATTTGTTGGTACTGCACCAGCGGTAACAGTTGTGCGTGAAGACATGAACGGAACCAAAGCTTCCGCGACATATACACCAACTGTAACTCCTGTCACACCGACAGCGACACCAGTTGAAACAACAGGTAAGCAAGGTCAAACGCAAACAGGTACAGCCCAACCTTCACATGAAGGCAACAGACGTGTCCAATGAACGATGATGTTCCAGCAACCTTTGAAGATGGATCAACAACCAAGACAGTCGATGGTGATGGTACTTACACAGTAGCTCCAGACGGAACTGTAACCTTTGTTCCCTGAGAAATCATTCACAGGTAAAGCACCAGCCGTAACAGTTGTTCGTGAAGATAAGAACGGAACTACAGTTACTGCAAGTACACACCAACTGTGACACCAGTAACTCCAACAGCAACACCAGCTGAATCTACTGGACCTCAAGGTTTGGTTCAAACTGGAACTGTAACCTTCACTGAAGGTGATGAAGTAGCGCCAATCGACAAGAATACCATTACTCTTCTTGATGAAAATGGTCAACCAGCCGCATCAGTAGAAGCGAAATCACCAGCAGGTGATGTGATCGGTACATACACAGTTGATAAAGACACAGGTGTAGTGACCTTCACACCAACAGATAAATCTTACTCAGGTGATGTTGTCCCAGTTAAGGTTCAAGCAGCTGATACAAATGGAACAACTGTAGAAACAACTTACACACCGAAGATTACTCCAGTTGTCCCAACTTCTGAAGATGCAACATCGACAGATATTCAAGGTCAAACACAATCTGGTAAACCAACCTTCACCGAAGGCAATCCAAATGTTCCAATCGATGAAGATACACCAGCTACCTTCGAAGATGGTTCAACCACGAAGACAGTAGATGGTGAAGGAACTTACACTGTTGCTCCAGATGGAACCGTAACCTTCGTACCAGAAAAATCATTCACTGGAACTGCTACAGGCGTAACAGTGAAACGTGTTGATAAGAACGGTACTGAAATCACAGCTAAGTACACACCAACTGTGACACCAGTAACACCAACAGCTGACACCAGCAACATCAACAGACATCCAAGGTGCAACTCAAACTGGTAAACCTAAATTCACCGAAGGTGACAGCCGTGTACCTATGAACGATGATGTTCCAGCAACCTTCGATGATGGATCAACTACGAAGACTGTAGATGGTGTTGGTACATACACAGTAGCAGCAGACGGTACAGTAACCTTTGTACCAGAAAAATCATTCGTTGGAACTGCACCAGCCGTAACAGTGGTTCGTGAAGATAAGAACGGAACAAAAGCTTCTGCGACTTATACACCAACCGTAACACCAGTTACACCAACTGCAGAAGATACAACATCTACTGACAAACAAGGTCAAACGCAAACAGGTACACCAACCTTCACACCAGGTAATCCAAATGTTCCAATGGATGATGATACACCTGCAACATTTGAAGATGGCTCAACAACCAAGACTATTCCTGGTGAAGGAACTTACACTGTTGCTCCAGACGGAACCGTAACCTTTGTTCCAGAAAAATCATTCACTGGAGAAGGTACAGGCGTAACAGTTAAACGTGTCGATAAGAACGGTACTCCAGTTACTGCTAAGTACACACCAACTGTGACACCAGTAACACCAACAGCAACTCCTGCTGAATCAGAAGCTCCTCAAGGTGTGGTTCAAACTGGAACTGTAACCTTCACTGAAGGTGACCCAGTTGCACCAATCGACAAGGATACCATTACTCTTCTTGACGAAAATGGTCAGCCAGCAGCATCAGTAGATGCGAAATCACCAGCAGGTGATGTGATCGGTACCTTCACAGTTGATAAAGAAACAGGTGTTGTAACCTTCACACCAACTGATAAATCTTACTCAGGTGATGTTGTTCCAGTTAAGGTTCAAGGTAAAGATACAAACGGAACAGTTGCTGAGACAACTTACACACCTAAGATCACTCCAGTTGTACCAACTGCTGATCCTGCAACATCAACAGACATCCAAGGTCAAACACAAACAGGTACACCAAGCTTCACACCTGGTAACCCTGCAATCCCAATGGATGATGATGTGCCAGCAACCTTTGAAGATGGTTCAACTACGAAGACCATTCCAGGTGAAGGAACTTACACAGTTGCTCCAGACGGAACCGTAACCTTCGTACCAGAGAAATCATTCACAGGAACAGGTACAGGCGTAACAGTGAAACGTGTTGATAAGAACGGTACTCCAGTTACTGCAACTTACACACCAACTGTAACACCAGTTACACCAACTGCAAGCCCAGCAGTATCTACTGATGTGCAAGGTGCAACTCAAACAGGTAAACCTGTATTTACTGAAGGTGACAGCCGTGTTCCAATGAACGACGATGTTCCAGCAACATTTGACGATGGTTCAACAACTAAGGTAATTCCAGGCGAAGGAACATACACAGTAGCTCCAGATGGAACAGTTACCTTTGTACCAGAAAAATCATTCACAGGAACAGCACCAGGCGTGACAGTGGTAAACGTGTTGATAAGAATGGTACACCAGTTACAGCTAAGTACACACCAACTGTAACTCCGGTAACACCAACAGCAGAACCAGCAACATCAACAGATATTCAAGGGCAAACACAAACAGGCAAACCAACATTCACACCTGGTAACCCAGATGTACCAATGGATGATGATACACCTGCAACCTTTGAAGATGGTTCAACAACTAAGGTAATTCCAGGCGAAGGAACCTACACAGTAGCTCCAGATGGAACAGTTACATTTGTACCAGAAAAATCATTCACAGGAACAGGAACAGGCGTGACTGTTAAACGTGTTGATAAGAATGGTACACCAGTTACAGCTAAGTACACACCAACTGTAACTCCAGTAACACCAACAGCAGAACCAGCTACAACTATTGGACCAAAAGGTAAAGAACAATCTGGTAAACCAACATTCAAGGAAGGCGATAGCCGTGTTCCAATGAATGACAAAGTTCCAGCAACCTTTGAAGATGGTTCAACTACGAAGACAATTCCAGGTGTTGGTACTTACACAGTAGCAGCAGACGGAACAGTAACCTTCACACCAGAACCTGAATTTACTGGAACTGCACCAGCAGTAACAGTGGTTCGCGAAGATGTGAATGGAACCAAAAGCTTCTGCAACTTACACACCAACTGTCCTTCCAATCACTAAAGTTTGTTGATAAAGAAGGTAAGGAAATCCCAGGATATCCTACAGTTGATGGAGAAGAACCAAAAGTTGAAATTCCAGGTTACCGCTTTGTGGAAACGAAGAAATTGCCTAATGGTGATACCGAACACGTCTATGAAAAAGTTACGACTTCATATGTAGACGAAAATGGGGATCCAATCCCAGGTAACCCAACAGAAGATGGGGAACAACCGAAGAAAGATATCCCAGGTTATGACTTCGTGAAGACTGTTGTAGATAAAGATGGAAACACTCAACATATCTACAAGAAGACTGTGACACCAACTCCAATGCCGGATCCAACTCCGACACCAGAGCCACAGCCACAGCCTACTCCACAACCAACAACCGCAACCAACACCACAACCACAACCTACTCCACAACCAAAACCAGAAGAACCAACGATTCCTGTCGTTCCAGAAACGAAAGAAGAAGTGAAGTATATCGATCCACAAAATCCTACTGCACAACTTCCAAACACAGGAACAAAAGAATCTTCTACTGCTGGTCTTGCAATCTTTAGCGCTTTAGCAGGTCTCTCATTATTCGGATTTGCAAAACGCAAAAAAGAAGACTAAGCTA